>Ga0099828_10003883_pt1 | contig 10504 bp, 9 predicted proteins | sample CZO8metaG_2_FD_79338 | JGI IMG/M metagenome (GOLD analysis project Ga0099828, IMG submission 79338) | Vadose zone soil microbial communities from the Eel River Critical Zone Observatory, Northern California, USA - CZOApr15con2H1.8 metaG | ecosystem: Environmental > Terrestrial > Soil > Vadose...
CAGATGTGGGGATGGTTCAGACTGGCGATGGTGCGCGCTTCGCGCTCGAACCGCTCGCGCCGTTCCGGATCATCCGCAAGATGCGCAGGCAGGACCTTAATTGCAACGATGCGGTCGAGGCGCGTGTCGCGGGCGCGATACACTTCGCCCATTCCTCCCGCACCGATGGCGGAGAGGATTTCGTAGGGCCCCAGACGTTTCCCGGGGAGGATCGGCATGGGCTCCTGCTATCTTCGGATCGGGTGGAGTATAACTCTGCCAGGCACTTGCACTCCTGTAAATTCTTGAGGGATGCAAGTGGCGGAGAGTGGGGCGTTATACAGCCTGTGGCCCGCTGTTGCCGTCGCAGAAAGCAGCGTAACAACGAGGGATGCAAGACCCTGTCGGGTCATGGCCCGTACTCTATCATGTGGCGGACCGCTTGCTGTCTGGCCGGTTGCTGGAACGTAAGTGGCTGAACCGATTTAGGGCACGGCACACATGGAAGGGGCAGCGGAATCGATGGGAATTGCCGTGGACTGCAGAACTCGCCAGACGCGATCCTCCTGACACTGAACTTCCCTTCGTTGGCAACAGTCAAGATCACTGCGCAGTCAAAGTGCATAGCTCATTCGTCCTCCTTGTGCGCCGGGTCTTGTTTCTTTGCTGGCTTCATATGAAAATAGAACTGTTATAGAGGACGAACCGCAGGGACGCACATCTTGTAGCGCGCATGGGTTCGTGTTTTATCTAATTTCTCGCGGGGGCGCGAGAGAACCGAGCGACGGTTTGTGACCGCCCCCCAAGCGAAACATCCTATTCCGGAGGGCATAGAAGTGGGCCAGCCAAAAGGGAGTTTTTCTGCGTGCTCGATGTTTATCTGCGCTCTTGTGTTGATTCTAGCGGTCGGAATTGCGCTGTCACCCGCGAAAGGGCACGCTCAGAGTGTGCGCGCCGCAGGAGCGCCGCTGAACGCGTGGCAAGGCGCGGCGCCCGCCCAGGATATCGGGACTGTTCAAGCCGGCACGGATGCGGCCAAGCCGGCCGCGCCGAAAAATGAGCTGCCCGAGGGGGACGGAAAGCCCATTGCGACCGAGTTCTGTCAGGATTGCCACAAGTTGACGAACCTGGCCAGCGCTCACAAGTCTTTGGACGACTGGAAAGACACGGTGCAGATGATGATGGACCGTGGCTCCCGCTTGCCACCCGATAAAGTGGATACGCTGGTCCAGTATCTGGCCAAGAATTTTGCCCCTGGACATGCGGCCCTGGCTGCAACTCCAGCCTCTGGGGCTCCCGCCGAGGCTGCCGCTCCTGCTGCGGATCCTCCTGCCGCCGCAGCCCCGCCGCCAGCTAAGAAAGTAGGGGAGTTGCCAGAGGGAGACGGGAAGGCGATTGCCATGGAGTTTTGCCAGGATTGCCATAAGTTGACGAACCTGGCCAGCGCTCACAAGTCTTTGGACGACTGGAAAGACACGGTGCAGATGATGATGGACCGCGGCTCCCGCTTGCCACCCGATAAAGTGGATACGCTGGTCCAGTATTTGGCGAAAAATTTCGCGCCCGCACATTAGATTTTCGCTAGCAGCGCTCGGGCTTGACTGCCTTCGGGTTCTTCGATCTCGAACGGCAGATCGAGCCGCCTGAAACGAGGAACTTCGGCACGGCGGTATCGTCTAGGGGTTAGGACGCGACCCTCTCAAGGTCGAAACCCGGGTTCGATTCCCGGTACCGCTACCAAATCAACGATTCAGCGACCGTGGGACAATCAAGTCCAAGACGAAGAATCGGTCCGGCCATGCCCGGGCGAGTGTCCAGAACGCCACGATTGCTCGATCTGCTCCAAGGCGCGACCCTTGTTCGCGAAAGCGGAAAAGAGAGGAAATCCATGGGGTCATGGCGAGGAGCCCGCCCAGGAGGAAAGCCCGACTCGAGCCTAGCTTTCCCACCAACGCCACGAACGTCAGCGCGACCGCTAGGTTAGAGGCCCAATTCGCTCTCACGGAGGGGCCCCCGGCATGGGTGCGGCTTCCCCAATTGCATTGACTCCAGCAGCATCTAATGCCAACCTAGGGAACCAAATCCAGGTCGTTCAATGCAGGTTCCATGGGCCGGAACCGAAACCGGGCTCATGCGGGCCACGTCTATCAACTGGGCTTTATTGAACGCGATGGATCTACGGGATAAACATGCCTATTTCTGCCCCCTCCAACCAGCAATCATCTGAATCCCATTTGGAAGCGATGCCCCCTGTGGAAGGCCCGGCCCGCCCGCGGAAGCGCGGCTGGCTGTGGTTTCTCATTCTTTTGGCTCTCGCCGGAGGGGGATTCTACTATTACCACTCGCGCTCACCGTTTGAGAGCAAAGCGGCATCCCCGGCGAGTCCCCGGGGCGGAGGAGGCGGGGGCGCGCCTGTCTCCGTTGGGGTCGCCGCGGCTCTTAAGGAAGACGTTCCCTACTATCTTTCGGGGCTCGGCACAGTGACCGCCTTCAATATTGTGACCGTAAAAAGCCGCGTGGATGGGCAGCTCCAAAAGGTTAATTTCAAAGAGGGACAGTTCGTTCATGAAGGCGATCTGCTGGGGGAGATTGATTCCCGGCCTTTCCAAGTCGCGCTGGCGCAAATGGAGGGGCAGTTCGCCCGCGACCAGGCGCAGCTCAATAACGCGCGAACTGATTTTGCGCGCTATGACGAGTTACACAAAGAGGGCGTGGTCGCGCAACAACAGGTGGACACGCTGCATGCCACAGTCGGGCAACTCGAAGGGGTGGTCCGCGCCGACCAGGCAATGATTGACAACCAGAAACTCCAACTCGAATATTGCAAGATCACGGCGCCGCTGAGCGGCCGCGTCGGGCTGCGGCTGGTGGACCAGGGGAATATGGTCCGTGCCGCGGATCCGAACGGGTTGGTTGTCATCGCCCAACTTCAACCCATTTCGGTGCTGTTTACTCTGCCGGAAGACAGCCTGCAAGAAGTGGTTCAGCACATGAACCGGGAAGAGTTGACGATCGAGGCGTACAGCCGCGACGATCAGACTAAGATTGCTACCGGTAAATTGCTGACCATAGACAACCAGATTGACACCACCACGGGCACAGTTCGATTCAAAGGCGTGTTTGATAACCACGACCTGTCACTGTGGCCTAACCAGTTCGTGAACACCCGGTTGTTTCTGACAATGCGAAAGAATGCCATCGTGGTGCCGCTTGCGGCGGTGCAGCGCGGAGCCCAGGGACCCTATGTGTACACCGTAAAGGATGGCCAGGCGAGCCTGCAGCTCGTCAAGGTGGATTTGACGCAGGGGAATATCTCCTTGATCGCCAGCGGCGTCGCCGCTGGGGATCAAGTCGTCGTGGATGGGCAGGACCGGTTGCAAACGGGCGCTCGAGTCGAGACACACTCAAACGCCTCGGGCCCCGGAGGAAATAATCCCACCGGCCGTAATCCTGGAGGCCAAACCCGTGGCTCCGATCGCGCCTCCAAGGCCGACGGAGGAGCAGCGGGTGGTCGGAACGGTGGGCAGCCCAGCGGTGGCCCCGGTGGGCAGGATTCTGCAAAGCGCGGACGGCGTCCCTCCGGCAACAACTAGCTTCTATGAACCCCTCCAGGCCATTTATTCTTCGCCCGGTCGCAACTTCTCTCTTGATGGCGGCCATTTTGCTCGCCGGGTTCGTGGGCTACCGGCAACTGCCTGTTTCGGCTCTGCCGCAGGTGGACTATCCCACTATACAAGTCCTCACGTTTTATCCGGGGGCCAGTCCTTCAGTAATGGCCTCGTCGGTGACGACGCCCTTGGAGCGGCAATTCGGCCAGGTGCCTGGCCTGAATCAGATGACCTCGACAAGCTCGTACGGGGCCTCGCTCGTTACGCTTCAATTCGTCCTGGACCTGAACATTGACGTTGCCGAGCAGCAGGTGCAGGCCGCGATCAACGCGGCGACGACTTTTCTTCCGCCCAATCTCCCCAATCCTCCGATTTACAGCAAAACGAACCCGGCAGACACCCCGGTCATCACCCTGGCGCTCACCTCGGACACGCTTCCCTTGACGAAGCTGGAAGACCTGGCGGACACCGTACTTTCGCAGAAGATTTCGCAGTTGCCCGGCGTCGGCTTGGTGAGCATCAGCGGCGGGCAGAAGCCGGCGGTGCGGATCCAGGCCAACCCGACCGCGCTGGCCTCGTACGGGCTGAGCTTGGAGGACTTGCGTATCGCGCTGAATCAGGCCAACGTGAATCAAGCCAAGGGAAATCTGGACGGCCCCCGCCAGGCGTTCACTATTTGGGCCAACGACCAGTTGCTCACCGCAGATGCGTACAAGCCGATCGTGGTTTCTTACCGCAACGGCGCGCCTGTGCGCATCATGGATGTGGCCGATGTAGTGGACAGCGCCGAAAATGTGAAACAAGCGGCGTGGGAAAACGACAAGCCCGCCGTCATCGTCAACATCCAGCGGCAGCCCGGCGCGAACATCATCAACGTAGTGGACCGCATCCAGAACTTGCTGCCTCAACTCAAAGCGACGCTGCCGTCATCGGTGCTGGTCTCCGTCTTGACGGACCGGACCACGACGATCCGCGCGTCGGTGAAGGACGTGCAATTCGAGCTGCTGCTGACGGTCGCGCTCGTCGTCATGGTGATCTTTCTGTTCCTGCGCAACTTGTCGGCGACCGCGATCCCCAGCGTCGCCGTGCCGCTTTCTTTGGTGGGCACCTTCGGGGTGATGTATCTGCTGAACTACAGCTTGGACAACCTTTCGTTGATGGCGCTGACGATTTCGACGGGTTTCGTCGTGGATGACGCCATCGTGATGATCGAGAATATCGCCCGGTACATCGAAGAGGGGGAATCGCCGCTCGAGGCCGCGCTAAAGGGCTCGGAACAAATCGGCTTCACGATTCTCTCGCTGACCGTCTCGCTCATTGCCGTGCTTATCCCGCTGCTGTTCATGCGGGATGTTGTGGGGCGGCTGTTTCGCGAATTCGCCATAACGCTGAGCGTCACCATCTTGGTGTCGGCAGTCGTGTCCTTGACGCTCACGCCGATGATGTGCGCGAAGATCCTGCGGCACCGGAAGGAATCCGAGAAGAGCTGGTTCTACCGCGCCTCGGAGCGTTCGCTCAACTGGGTCATCGACGTTTACGCGGCGATTTTGCGCCAGGTGCTGCGCCACCAGCCGGCCACGCTGGTCCTGACAGTCGGAACGCTGGCGCTCACCATCTTTCTGTTCCTCGTCATCCCCAAAGGTTTCTTCCCCGTGCAGGACACGGGCGTGATCCTGGGCGTATCCGAAGCTCCGGCGACCCTCTCGTTCGCGGCCATGGGGGAGCGGCAGCAGGCGCTGGCCAAGGTCATTCTGCGAGACCCGGACGTAGTCAGCCTGTCTTCCTTCATTGGCGTGGATGGCGCGAATCTGTTGCCGAATAGCGGCCGCATGCAAATCAACCTTAAGCCCCGCGACGAGCGGGCCGACGACGCCGTGGCCATCATCCGGCGGCTGCAGACGAAACTCGTCGAAGTCAAAGGGATCACTTTGTACTTGCAACCCGTGCAGGACCTGACCGTGGAAGACCGGATCAGCCGCACGCAGTTCCAGTTTTCCATGGAGGATGCAGACGGCAACGAGCTGGCGCAGTGGGCGCCGCGGCTGCTGGAAAAACTGACCGCCCTGCCGCAGTTGCGCGACGTGGCCAGCGACCAGCAGGACCGCGGCTTGCAGGAGTCGCTGGTGATCGACCGCGACACGGCTTCGCGCTTTGGAATCCTGCCGCAGACGATTGACGACACGCTCTACGACGCCTTCGGCCAACGCCAGGTATCCACGATGTTCACCCAGTTGAATCAGTACCACGTGGTGCTGGAGGTGAAGCCGGAGTTCCAGCAGAATCCCGACGCCCTGAAGCAAATTTACGTGCACTCGAGCAACGGCACGCAGGTGCCGCTGAGCGCGTTCACCCAGGCAAGTTCGGAAGTGGCTCCCGTCGCCGTAAACCACCAGGGACAGTTCCCGGTCGTCACCCTTTCGTTTAACTTGGCGCCGGGAGTTTCGTTGGGACAGGCGGTGAATGCCATCAACCAAGTGGAGCACGAGATTGGGTTGCCGATCAGCGTGCACGCGTCGTTCCAGGGCACGGCGCAAGCGTTCCAGGCTTCCTTAGCGAATGAGCCGGTGCTGATCCTGGCGGCGCTGGTCACGGTGTATATCGTGCTCGGAGTGCTTTATGAGAGTTACATCCATCCGGTCACGATTCTTTCGACGCTGCCGTCGGCGGGCGTGGGGGCCTTGCTTGCCCTGCTCATCACGAAGACGGACTTCAGCATTATCGCGTTGATCGGCATCATCCTGCTGATCGGCATCGTGCAGAAGAACGCCATCATGATGATTGACTTCGCGCTTGAGGCGGAGCGCAAGGAAGGCAAGAGCCCCATTGACGCGATTTATCAGGCGTGCCTGCTGCGCTTCCGGCCAATCTTGATGACCACGATGGCTGCCATGCTGGGCGGTTTACCGCTGGCCTTGGGCGGCGGAACCGGCGCGGAGCTTCGCCGTCCGCTGGGCATCGGCATCGTGGGCGGCTTGATTTTTAGCCAGGCCTTAACGCTGTTCACGACCCCGGTCGTGTATCTCGCGTTTGACCGGCTCGCGAAGCGATTCCGTGGAGCGACCGTCGCGGGCACAACGCACGTTGGCGCCCCAGCAGATTGAATGTCCCTTCCCAATGATCAATTCCTGAACGCCGATCAATAAACTGTCCCCCTGGCTCCTCGCATTCTGGACGCTTATTCAGCCGCATGTGTTCCTTCTTATCCTTTTACGCGATCAAGAATTGTCGAATCTGCCGTAGCACGCGAGCAAACATTGCGGGAGTGAGCCGTCCGGTCTGCGTGTTCTGCTGGCTGGGATGATACGCAGCGAAAAGGTGCGGTAGATTTCCAGGCAACGCGAAGCTGGCGCCGTGGGAGAACTTGAAGGCGGCGCGCGATGCGATCAGCCCTTTGCGCCTCAGCAAATCGAGATAGGTGTTGAACGCGATACCGCCGAGTGCCAGCACCGTCCGCGGCCGGAGAAGCGCAAGCTCCTCTTCGAGATAGGGCGCGCAATTGCGAATCTCTTCCGGCAGCGGCTTGTTGTCCGGCGGGGCGCACCGGACCGCGGCAGAAATAAACGCGTTCTTGAGAGCGAGACCGTCTTCCGCCTGCTTCGACTCGGGCTGGTTGGCAAAGCCCGCGCGGTAAAGCTGCGCATAGAGAAAATCACCGGACCTGTCTCCGGTGAACATGCGCCCCGTGCGGTTCGCGCCATGAGCGGCCGGTGCCAAACCGATGATCACCAGTTCCGCCCTGGGGTCGCCGAAGGCCGGCACGGGCCGCCCCCAGTAGGTCCAGTCACGGTAAGCGCGGCGCTTGGTGCGCGCGATCTTCTCGCGGTAGCGCACCAGGCGCGGACACTTCCCGCACGATGGGATTTCCCGTTCGAGCGCGGCCAGTCGGTCCTCGGGCGTCACGAAGAGTGGGCGCCTTTCAGGAACTCGCTGAGCGCGACCGCCTGGTTATGTTGCTCGTCATGGGCCGAATAAAGCAGCGTGACAGTGCAGTGTTCCGTTTCGAGTTTCTTGAGTTGCCGCACGAATTCCTTCTTGCTGCGCAATTCCTTCCGATACTTCGCGGCAAATTCCGTCCAGCGCTTCGGGTCGTGCCCAAACCATTTGCGCAGCGCGTCCGACGGCGCAACGTCCTTGAGCCACAAGTCCAGATGTGCCCGCTCTTTGGAGACGCCGCGCGGCCACAACCGGTCCACCAACACGCGAAATCCGTCGCCCTTCTCCGGCGCTTCGTAGATGCGTTTCACCTTCAGCATGGCGCTTTGGAAACGAAGCTATCTTAACTCGAAGTATTGGCCGGCGGCGTGTCATTGACTTCCCACAGAGCAGCACATAGCATAGATTTTTTCGGCTGGCATGCTCGTTTGCGCAGGGTGTGTGTCAATGGCGGCAGAGACGAAATCCGGGACAGTGCTCGACCGAATCGTCGAGGCGCGCCGCGCTGCGATTGCTCACCGGCAGAAGACGGTGCCTGAGACGGCGCTTCGGTTCGGGGTGAAGCATGCTGAGCCGGTGCGGAATTTTGCCGCGGCGCTTACTCGCGATGCCATCAATGTGATTGCAGAGCTAAAGAAGGCGTCGCCCTCCCGGGGCTTGCTGCGCGCGGAGTTTGATCCGGTGGCTCTGGCAAAGGGTTTCGAGGCCGCGGGCGCGGCGGCGCTTTCCGTGCTCACGGAAGAGGAATTTTTCCAGGGCGACTTGACGCACATGAAAGTGGCGCGCGCCGCCGTCGGCGTACCAGTGTTGCGCAAGGATTTCATCGTGGACCCGTGGCAGGTTTGGGAGGCGCGCGCGACCAATGCAGATTCGTTCTTGCTGATTGTGGCGGTGCTGGACGATGTGCGCTTGACGGAACTGCTCGCCCTCGGACGCGAATTGGGCATGGAACCGCTGGTCGAGGTGCACACTCGCGAGGAGCTGGCGCGGGCGCTGGCGGCGGGCGTGCGCATTCTTGGCGTAAACAACCGCGATTTGCGCACGCTCGAGGTCCGGGTCGAGACTTCGTATGAGTTGATCGAAGCCATCCCCGACGAGTGCATCGCCGTCGCGGAATCCGGGTTGCGCACCCACGAGGACCTGAAACGCCTGCACGCGGCGGGCTTCGACGCTTTCCTCATCGGCGAGCACTTGATGCTCCAGCCGGACCCCGCCGCGGCGCTGCGCTCATTATTGAGTGACTGAGGAGTTCCGCGGCGGCGAAACGTTGCTTTGTGTAGCGCCCGCCTTCAGGCGGGTACCTGCCTGAATCAAGAGTGCCGCCCTGAAGGGCAGCGCAACACGAACCGCTTCCTATGCCTTCCACCCGATCCAAATCTCGGCCATCACCCCGCAGAGCGGACGCCATGAACCACGGCCCCCTGCAGCCTACTCGTGTTAAAATTTGCGGGATCACCACGTGGGACGACGCGCGTCTTTCCGTTGACCTGGGAGCTTCCGCGCTCGGATTCAATTTCTATCCGCCCAGTCCGCGTGCGATTCCTCCTGCGGAAGCGTGGAGCATTATTCAGCGGCTTCCGCCGTTTGTCGAAGCGGTGGGCGTGTTCGTGAACTGGCCGCCGGTTGTGGTCGCGGCGTTGGCGCGGGCGCTGCGCCTACACACTGTGCAGCTCCATGGCGAGGAATCGCCGCATGAAGTGGCTGAGCTGGCGCGGGAGTTCTTCGTGATCAAGGCGGTGAAGGCGCCGAAGGGGTTCCGGCCCGAGAGCCTGGCTAAGTACCGGCGAGCCGACGGATTTTTGCTGGATGGATTCGCGCAGGGACTGCATGGCGGAACGGGCCGCACCTTGGATTGGAACCTGGCCCGAGCTGCGCGGCGCTATGGCCGCATTCTTTTGGCCGGCGGCCTGACGCCGGAAAATGTCGGTGAAGCGATAAGGGTCGCTCAGCCTTACGCGGTGGACGTAGCCAGCGGCGTCGAATCGCGTCCCGGGCGCAAGGATCCGGCGAGGTTGCGGGCACTCTTTGCGGCAGTGGAAGTGGCGCACTGCTTGGCCTGACGACAGCGCGAATTAGAGTCCAAAGCAAGTTTAGAAGAAAACACAGATGGCGACTGCACCACCAACCTGGCCGGACGCGCGAGGGCGATTTGGTCCTTACGGGGGCCGATATGTTCCCGAGACGCTTGTCGCGCCGCTCGAAGAACTCGAGCGTGCCTACGAAGCGGCGCGCGCGGACCAGAATTTCCGGCGCGAACTCGACTCGCTGCTCAAAAACTTTGCCGGGAGGCCCACTCCGCTGCAATTCGCCTCGCGGCTGACGACACATCTGGGCGGCGCGCGCATCTACCTCAAGCGCGAAGACCTGCTGCATACCGGGGCGCACAAGATCAACAACTGCCTCGGCCAAGGATTGCTTGCAGTGCGCATGGGCAAGCGCCGCATCATCGCCGAGACCGGTGCGGGCCAGCACGGTGTCGCCACCGCCACGGTGGCGGCGCGGCTGGGCCTCGAATGCGTCGTGTACATGGGCGACGAAGACATGGAGCGCCAGCGGCTGAACGTCTTCCGCATGCGTTTGCTCGGCGCAGAAGTCGTCGGCGTCCATTCCGGCAGCCGCACGCTTAAGGACGCCATCAACGAAGCGATGCGCGACTGGGTCACAAACGTCCGCACGACGCATTACCTGCTTGGGTCGGTGCTGGGCGCGCATCCGTACCCCGTGATGGTGCGCGATTTTCACCGCGTCATCGGTTTGGAAGCGCGCGCGCAAATCCTGGGAGTCGAAGGGCGCTTGCCCGACTTGCTTGTCGCTTGCGTGGGCGGCGGCTCGAACTCTATCGGACTATTCCATGCGTTCTTGAACCACCCGGCGGTGAAATTGCTCGGCGTCGAAGCCGGAGGACGGGGACACACGCTCGGCGAGCACGCCGCGCGCCTAGCCACGGCGGCGGGATATTCCGGCGCGCGCCCCGGCGTGTTGCA
>Ga0099828_10003884_pt1 | contig 10504 bp, 8 predicted proteins | sample CZO8metaG_2_FD_79338 | JGI IMG/M metagenome (GOLD analysis project Ga0099828, IMG submission 79338) | Vadose zone soil microbial communities from the Eel River Critical Zone Observatory, Northern California, USA - CZOApr15con2H1.8 metaG | ecosystem: Environmental > Terrestrial > Soil > Vadose...
GAGGTCTTGTGGAATCACCATCTGCGCCATAATCCGGCCAATCCCAAGTGGCCCGACCGCGACCGCTTTGTGCTATCCAACGGACACGGCTCGATGCTGTTGTACGCGCTGCTGCACCTGACCGGCTATGCGTTGCCGATGGACGAGATCCGGCGCTTCCGCCAGTTGCATTCGATGACTCCCGGCCACCCCGAGTACGGCATGGCACCGGGAGTGGAGACCACTACCGGCCCTCTCGGCCAGGGTCTTGCCAATGCGGTCGGCATGGCCATCGCGGAAAAACTGCTGGCCGTCGAATTCAACCGTCCCGGCCATGACATCGTCGATCACCGCACCTACGTCTTCGTCGGCGACGGTTGCCTGATGGAAGGCATTTCGCACGAAGCCTGTTCGCTTGCCGGCACGCTGGGCCTGGGCAAACTGACCGCGATCTACGACGACAACGGCATTTCCATCGACGGCCATGTCAGCGGCTGGTTCCGCGATGACACGCCGAAACGTTTCGAAGCCTACGGCTGGTATGTGCTGCACAACGTCGACGGCCACGACGTGGCCGCGGTGGATGCGGCGATCATCCAGGCCGGGCGAGTCGCGGACAAGCCGAGTCTGATCTGCTGCAAGACGGTGATCGGCAAGGGCTCGCCCAACAAGGCCGGCAGCCACGAAGCGCATGGCGCAGCGCTGGGCGACCAGGAAGTTGCGGCGACCCGCGAGAACATCGGCTGGAAGTATCCCCCGTTCGAAATCCCGCAGGACATCTACGCCGGCTGGGATGCGCGGGCAAAAGGCGCTGAACTGGAAGCCGGCTGGAACCGGAAGTTCGCCGCCTACGCCAAGGCCTTTCCGCAGGAAGCCGGCGAGTTCACCCGCCGCGTGAACGGCGAGCTGCCGAAACAGTGGCGCACGCATACGCAAGATTTGCTCGCCAAAGTCAACGCTAAGGCCGAATCCATCGCCACCCGCAAAGCCTCGCAGAACGCCATCGAGAATCTGGCGCCGGTGCTGCCGGAGCTCGTCGGCGGTTCCGCCGATCTCACCGGCTCCAACCTCACGCTCTGGTCCGGATCCAAGGCCGTGTCCAGCGACAGCGGCGGCAATTACATTTATTACGGCGTGCGCGAGTTCGGCATGTCCGCGATCATGAACGGGATGACGCTGCACGGCGGCCTGATCGCCTACGGCGGCACCTTCCTGACGTTCTCCGATTACTCCAGGAACGCGCTGCGGATGGCGGCGCTGATGAAAATCCGCGGCCTGTTCGTGTTCACCCATGACTCGATCGGCTTGGGTGAGGATGGCCCCACCCATCAGTCGGTCGAGCATTCGGCGAGCCTGAGGCTGATACCGAACATGAACGTGTGGCGTCCCTGCGACTCCGTGGAATCTGCCGTGGCGTGGATTGCGGCGATCGAGCGCCGGGATGGGCCGACCAGCCTGCTGTTCTCGCGCCAGAACCTGCCTTTCCAGGCGCGCAGCGCGGAACAGATCGCGCTGATCGGACGCGGAGCTTACGTTCTTGCCGATGTTGACAGGCCACGTGCGGTGATCATCGCCACCGGCTCGGAAGTGGCGCTGGCCATCGGCGCGAAGAAGGAACTGGAAGGACAGGACATCGCGGTGCGCGTGGTTTCAATGCCATGCACCAGCGTTTTCGATCGTCAGGATGCAGCCTACAAAAACGCGGTCCTGCCCGAGGGAGTCAAACGGGTGGCGGTGGAAGCGGGCGTCACCGACTACTGGCGCAAATACGTCGGGCTGGACGGCGCGGTGGTGGGGTTGAATCGCTTCGGCGAGTCGGCGCCCGCCGGCGATCTCTTCAAATTTTTCGGGTTCACCGTCGAGAGCGTGGTCAAGGCCGTCAAAGGCGTGCTGTAGCCGCAAGCCAAGCGGCGCCCGTGCCGGTCCGAACGAGGAGTAGCGATGGGCAAGGCAGTGCGGCTGGTCGGTGACATCGGCGGGACCAACGCACGATTCGCGCTGGTTGCCGACGGCTCCAGCCAGCCACAGCAGGAGCAGGTGATGCGCTGCGCCGAGTTCGAGGGCCTCGAACAGGCGATTCGCCGCTATCTTGCCGATCACGGCAATCCCGGGATTCGCGAAGCTGCGCTCGACGTCGCCACCGGCATCACCGGCGATTTCGTGCAGCTGACCAACGGACCCTGGGGATTCTCGATCGAGACAACGCGCCAGGCTCTGGCGCTCGATCGGTTGCATGTGATCAATGATTTCACCGCGCTTGCGCTGTCCGTGCCGACGTTGCAGCCGCACGAGCTTAGACAGGTCGGCGGCGGCAAGCCGGTGGGAGGAACCGCGATCGCGGTGATCGGACCGGGAACCGGCCTGGGCGTATCCGGCCTGCTTCCGACAGGCGAGGGCTGGATGGCGGTGCAGGGGGAAGGCGGGCACACCGCATTCAGCCCGACGACCGAGCGCGAGATCGAGGTCCTGCGCTGGCTGATGCGGCGTTTCGAGCATGTTTCGACCGAACGCGTGGTGAGCGGCATGGGGCTCGAGAACCTCTATCAGGCCTTGTGCGCGCTGGGCCACGTCACGGCGCAGCCGCTAACTCCGGCGCAAATCACCGAGGCCGCACTCGCCGGTAAAGAGGTGCATTGCCGCGAAGCGCTCGACATGTTCTGCGCCATCCTGGGCGCGGCCGCGGCCAATCTGGTAGTAACGCTCGGCGCTCGCGCGGGATGCTATATCGGCGGCGGAATCGTGCCCAGGCTGGGAGAATATTTTGCGCGTTCGCCGTTTCGTGCCCGATTCGAGCGCAAGGGCCGTTTCTGGGCTTACGTCGCGGCAGTGCCGACTTATGTAATCCTTGCGGAGACGCCCGCATTACGCGGACTTGCAACCTTATTTACAGACGGAAGTTGAAATCATGGTAGGAATGACCGATGTCATCGGTCTGGTGGCGGGATTGCTGACTACGACGGCCTTCATACCCCAGGTGCTGAAAATCTATAACACCAAGTCGGGCAAAGATATTTCCAGCAGGATGATTTCCATGTTCAGCATCGGGCTGGTGCTGTGGTTGATCTACGGCATCATCATTCGCTCAACCCCGATCATCGCCGCCAATGCGTTTACGCTGATCCTGGCGCTCGCGATCATCGTGCTGAAGATCCGCTACAGCCGGTTGCACTCCCGCAGCCGACCTGACTCCGGCCGTCTCTGAACCGTTTTGCAGCGGCCGGAATGGGCCGCCGTCGCCGCAGTGCATCACGGCTGAAAGGCTGGGGCAAAGTGAAGTAAAATCCGGGCTTTAAGAGGGAGTTTCGTTCATGACCATCCGCGTTGCAATAAACGGCTACGGACGCATAGGCAGAAATATCCTGCGGGCGCATTACGAAGGCGGCAGGAAGCATGACATCCGGATCATCGCTATCAACGATCTCGGCGACGCAAAGATCAACGCCCACCTTACCAAGTACGATACCGCTCACGGCAAGTTTCCGGGCAGCGTCTCGGTAGATGGGGAGTTTCTAGTCGTCAACGGCGACAAGATCAAGGTTTGCGCGCAACGCAATCCGGCCGAGTTGCCCTGGAAGGATCTTGGCGCGGATGTGGTGCTCGAGTGCACCGGGCTCTTTACCAGCAAGGCCAAATCCGGCGCGCATCTAAGCGCAGGCGCAAAGAAGGTCATTATCTCCGCGCCGGGCGACAAGGACGTGGACGCGACCGTAGTGTACGGCGTAAATCACCATACGCTTAAAGCGGTGCACACCGTGATCTCCAATGCCAGTTGCACCACTAATTGCCTGGCGCCGATGGTGAAGGCGCTGAACGACCGCATCGGCGTGGTCAACGGCCTCATGACTACCATACACGCCTACACCAACGACCAGGTGCTGACCGACGTGTATCACACCGACCTGCGCCGCGCGCGCTCGGCGACGATGTCGATGATTCCGACCAAGACAGGCGCCGCCGCAGCAGTGGGCCTGGTGCTGCCGGAACTGAACGGCAAGCTGGACGGTTTCGCGATTCGCGTGCCGACCATCAATGTATCGCTGGTGGATCTCGCCTTCGTCGCCAAGCGCGCGACCACGGTCGAAGAGGTGAACAACGCGGTGAAGCAGGCCTCGGAGTCCGACCTCAAGGGTATTCTGGAGTACAACAAGGATCCCCTGGTATCGGTCGATTTCAACCACAATCCCGCGTCTTCGGTGTTCGACTCGACGCTCACCAAGGTTTCGGAAGGCACGCTGGTGAAGGTATGCTCCTGGTATGACAACGAGTGGGGCTTCAGCAACCGCATGCTGGATGTCACGGTTGCGCTTGCGAACGCGAGATGATGACAGTGCGCATCGGCCCACTCGTTGCGGCGGACGTTGACCTGGCGCGCCGGCGCGCCAGGTTAAGCGCGCGAAGCGGGCGGCGGGAGCCACAATTCCAGGGCTTCAGCAACCGATGCTGGATGTCGCGGTTGCGCTGATGAACGCGCAGTAAGCAGAAGCAATTACCGCAGCGGGCGCGGAGAAAACAAAGGCCGGACATTTCGCTGGCCTTTTCCTTCTGTGCCCGTTCTCAGTGGCAGAAAGGTGTTGACTAGAGACCATGACGATCCTGCGCATGACCGATCTCGATCTGCGCGGCAAGCGCGTGTTCATTCGCGCCGATCTGAACGTGCCGCAGGACGACGCCCGCAACATTACCGACGACACCCGCATCCGCGCCTCGGTACCGGCGATCAAGCACGCGCTAAACGCCGGCGCCGCAGTCATGGTGACCTCACACCTGGGTCGGCCGACCGAGGGCGAGTTGAAGCCTGAAGATTCGCTCGCGCCGGTGGCAAAGCGATTATCGGAACTGCTCGGCGTACCGGTTCCGCTCAAGACGAACTGGGTCGAGGACGTGGACGTGAAACCCGGCCAGGTTGTGCTGCTGGAAAATTGCCGGGTCAACAAGGGCGAGAAGAAGAACGACGAGACCCTGGCCAGAAAAATGGCGGCGCTGTGCGATGTTTACGTGAACGACGCATTCGGCACCGCTCATCGAGCCGAGGCAACAACCCACGGCATCGCCAGGTTTGCGCCGGTTGCTTGTGCCGGCCCGCTGATGGCGGCGGAGCTGGAGGCTTTGGGCAAGGCGCTGACCGCGCCGAAACGGCCGTTGGTGGCAATTGTTGCCGGCTCCAAGGTCTCCACCAAGCTCAGCATCCTGGGCGAGCTGGCAAAAAAAGTGGATCAACTGATCGTCGGCGGCGGTATCGCCAATACGTTCATGCTGGCGGTGGGCCTTCCGGTCGGCAAGTCGCTGGTCGAGGCCGACCAGATCGGCGAGGCGAAAAGAATCATCGAAGCGATGATGGCGAAGGGGGGGGCTGTGCCGATCCCGGAGGACGTGGTGTGCGCCAAGGAATTTTCCGCGCAGGCCAAGGCCATGGTGAAAGACGCGCGAGACGTTGCGGCCGATGACTTGATCCTCGACATCGGCCCGAAGACCGCCAGGCGGCTCGCCGACGCGCTCGGCAAGGCCGGCACCATCGTCTGGAACGGCCCCGTGGGCGTGTTCGAGTTCGACCAGTTCAGCGAGGGGACGAAAACCATCGCGCACGCGATCGCGGCTTGCCCGGCATTCTCAATCGCCGGCGGCGGCGACACGGTCGCGGCAATCGCCAAGTACGGGATCGAGAAGAAAATCGGCTACATTTCCACCGGCGGCGGCGCTTTCCTGGAATTCCTGGAGGGCAAGAAACTTCCGGCAGTGGATATTCTCGAACAGCGTGCGTCCTCCACAATTTGATCGACTGAGTAGTTATGACTGAATGCAAAGAAGCACAAAAATCGTAGCCACCCTCGGCCCGGCATCCAGCGACCGCGAAGTGCTGACGCGCATGATCGCAGCCGGCGTCGACGTGGTACGCATGAATTTCTCCCACGGCAGCGCGGAGGAACACCTGGCGCGCGCGGAACTGGTACGCGAGGTGGCGCGCACTATGGAGCGCACGGTCGGCATCATGTGCGACCTGCAGGGACCGAAGATCCGCATCGGCAAGTTCGAGAAGGGAAAAGTCACCCTCAACAAGGGCGAGGTATTCGTCCTCGATGCCGAGGTTGCGCTCGGAAATCAAGAGTGCGTGGGCCTGGATTACAAGGAACTGCCGCGCGACGTCTCGTCGGGCTCAGTGCTGCTGCTGGACGACGGCCGGATGGTGCTCGACGTGCAGAAGGTTCAGGGCAGCCAGATCACCACCAAAGTACGCGTGGGCGGCGTTCTCTCCAATAACAAGGGCATCAACCGCCAAGGCGGGGGGCTGACGGCCCCCGCGCTGACCGGCAAGGACATGGAGGACATCAAGACGTCGGTGGCGATGAAGGCGGATTTCCTGGCGGTGTCCTTCCCCAAGAGCGGCGCCGACATGTACATGGCCAAGGAGCTGATGCGCGCGGCCGGCGGCCGGTCGATACTGATCGCCAAGATGGAACGCGCTGAGGCGATCGCCGCCATGGAGGAGATAATGGAAGCCAGCGACGGCATCATGGTGGCGCGCGGCGATCTTGCCGTGGAAGTCGGCGATGCCGCAGTACCGGCGCTGCAGAAACGCATGATTCGCACCGCGCGCGAGCGCAACAAGCTCGCCATCACCGCAACGCAGATGATGGAGTCGATGATCTCGAGCCCGGTGCCGACGCGCGCGGAGGTTTCCGATGTGGCGAACGCGGTTCTCGACGGTACCGATGCGGTGATGCTCTCCGCCGAGACGGCCAGCGGAAAATACCCGGTGGAAACCGTCGAGGCGATGGCGCGCATCTGCCTGGAGGCGGAGAAATCCGCCGAGGTGACCCTGGACCGCGAATTTCTCGATCGCGTGTTCACCCGCGTGGACCAGTCGATCGCAATGGCGGCGCTTTTTACCGCGTATCACCTGAAAGTCAAGGCGATCGCAGCGCTGACCCAGTCCGGCTCCACCGCCCTGTGGATTTCGCGCCTGAACAGTGGGGTGCCCATCTACGCATTGACACCGGAGATATCCACGCGGTATCGGTTGAGCCTGTACCGCGATGTCTATCCGCTGTTGATCAAATACGTCGGACACGACCGCGACCACCTGCTGCAGGAGGCGGAGGACCAACTGGTCTCCGCCGGACTGGTACAGAAGGGCGACCTGATCGTGATCACTTTCGGCGAGCCGATCGGGGCGCCCGGCGGTACCAACACCATGAAGATCGTCAAGGTGGGCGAGAGCCGCAAGCCTTAGCGGGTGGATTAATCCAGCAAGTTCAGTACAGGAGCGACCATGGCAACCAGGAAAGTGACTGCGCCACTCGTCTCGATCGTGATGGGGAGCACCAACGACTGGGATGTAATGCAACACGCGGCGCGCCAGTTGAAGGACTTCGGCGTGCCCTACGAAGCACGGGCGCTGTCCGCCCACCGCACTCCGGAGCTGCTCGCGGGGTATGTGAAACAATGCGTGGAGGGCGGAACGCAGTGTTTTATCGCGGGTGCTGGCGGTGCCGCGCATCTCGCCGGGGTCGTCGCTGCGCTGACCACCCTGCCGGTGCTGGCGGTGCCCATTCCCTCCAAGCACCTCGGAGGCCTCGACTCGCTGCTGTCCATGGTGCAGATGCCAAAAGGCATTCCGGTCGCGACGTTTGCGATCGGCGACGGCGGCTCGGCCAACGCCGGATTGTTTGCGGTGGCGATGCTGGCGCTGAACGACGCCGGATTGGCGAAGCGCCTGCAGGCGTTCCGCATCAAGCAAGCGGACGCGGTGAAAGCGACAAAGCTGCCCGAGCTATCCTGATCGAAACGTAACGAAATCATGATGAGTACAACCCAACCCGTTCACGAAACCGGCCTGAAGTCGCTCAAGCTGCTGCATCGCGGCAAGGTGCGCGACCTCTACGCGGTGGACGCCGAGCGTCTGTTGATCGTGCAGACCGACCGCTTGTCGGCTTTCGACGTGATTCTTCCCACTCCGGTGCCGGGCAAGGGCCGGGTACTCACCGAGATGTCGAACTTCTGGTTCAGGAAGCTCCGCCACGTGATCCCGAATCACCTGCTCGACGTCGCGCCGGAGATGCTGGTCGCGGCGGCGGAGCGCGGCCAGGTACAGGGGCGCGCCCTCGTCGTGCGGCGCCTGCAGCCGCTGCCCGTCGAGGCGATCGTGCGCGGCTACATCGCCGGCTCGGGCTGGAAGGATTACCAGACGACCCAGATGATCTGCGGTATCCCGTTGCCCGCCGGGCTGAGGGAGGCGCAACAACTGCCCCAGCCGATGTTTGCGCCTTCCACAAAAGCCGCGATCGGCACGCACGACGAGAACATTCCTTTCTCGGAGATGGAGAAGTTGATCGGCAAGGATCTGGCGGGACAGGTACGCGACAAGGCGATCCAGCTCTATTCCGAAGCGGCGGCGTATGCCACCACCCGCGGCATCATCATTGCCGACACCAAGTTCGAGTTCGGCCGAGATGCCAACGGCAAGCTGTACCTGATCGACGAGGCGTTGACGCCGGATTCATCGCGCTTCTGGCCGAAGGACCAGTACCGGATCGGCATCAGCCCGCCCTCGTTCGACAAGCAGTTCGTGCGCGACTGGCTGGAATCGCAGAAATGGAACAAGCAGCCGCCGGCGCCGGCCCTGCCGCCCGAGATCCTCAGGAAGACCGCCGAGAAATACGAAGAAGCTCTGCGGCTTTTGACCGCATAAGGACGAAACGCGGTTAACACCAAGGGTCACGAAGGAAGAGCAAGAAAGGAACACGAAGGAAAGAAATTGCGCAGTAGAGATTGCTATATTGTTCAGGTTGTTGGCTAGCATGACGGAGCTCGAATTTTCAACAAGACAATTATGGGTTTCCCTCGTGGACCTTCGTTCTTCCTTCGTGACCCTTCGTGTTGAAAGAGGTTTCCTTTTAATTGGTAACTGACCAGGAAATAGAGAAAGCCGCAGAGATCCTCCGATCGGGAGGACTGGTGGCGTTTCCGACCGAGACTGTGTACGGACTCGGCGCGGATGCGTCCAGTCCCGCCGCAGTGAAGAAGATCTTCGCCGCTAAGGGCCGTCCCGCCGACCATCCGGTGATCGTCCACATCGCCGACATGAGCGAACTGAAGCACTGGGCTGCGGAGGTGCCGCGCGCTGCGTGGCTGCTCGCGGAGAAATTCTGGCCGGGCCCGCTCACCATGCTGCTCAAGCGGTCGCCGCATGTGAACGACCTGATCTCTGGCGGTCAGAACACCATTGGGTTGCGGGTTCCCGGGCATCCCGTTGCGCAACAATTGCTGAAGGCGTTCGGCGGGGGCATCGCAGCGCCGTCGGCGAACAAATTCGGCAGACTTTCCCCAACCACGGCAGAGCACGTGCGCGAGGAACTCGGCAACGCGGTGGAGATTGTTCTGGATGGCGGACCCTGCGACGTCGGAATCGAATCCACGATCGTGGATCTCACCCGTGAACTGCCGGCCATACTGCGCCCCGGCCGTGTGAGCGCACAGCAGATAGCCGACGCGTTACTAGTGCCGCTCGGCGAACCGGCCGTGGACCGGCCGCGCGTGCCGGGGTCGCTTGCCTCGCACTACGCGCCGCGTGCGCCGCTGAAAATCGTACATCCGGACGAAATCGAGAGTTACGTGCGCCGGCAGGTCGTGCCGCCGCCGGTCGCGGTGCTGGCCCGCCGCGGCCGGCCACGCGACTCGAAAGTGGCGTTGTGGCAAGTGGCGCCCGAAACTCCGGAAGAGTATGCGCGCCTGCTCTACGGCACATTACGTCGCCTCGATGACGCCGGGTGCCGCCTGATCGTGGTCGAGGCGCTCCCGCAGCTTCCCGAGTGGACCGCCGTGCGCGACCGCCTTGACCGCGCGGCCACGCCCGAACCCGCCGCACAGCCGACCGCGGCGCGCGCGAGTTAACCGGTCGCAAAGTACTCCAGACCAACGCTCACCACGGAGGACACAGAGGAAAACCAAAAACGAGGACAACCATATGGGAGTTAAAAGCGGTTATGGTGCTGAAGTGGCTACTGATACCAGTTTTAAACTCTAGAATGTCTTTTTGTTCTTGCACTTCCTCTGTGTCCTCCGTATTGAGCGCTTTCTTTTCGCGGACACGCAGACAGACACCGCACGGCAATAGAGATCTAGCCGAACGAAGCGGGCGGCGTCAATGCCCCGCATCGCGATGCCGGAACGGGAGCGACAGCGATCAGCCTTTCGCCAGCCGGACAGCCGGCCGTATAGCGGTCGCTCCGGCCAGGAAGGCGAGTGCGGCGGAAACGCCCTCCTTGCGAATCGGCACGCCGGCGAGTCCCAGGCCCATTTCGACTCCGCATAATGTACCGGCGAGCGCCAGGTCGTTGAAGTCGCCGAGATGACCGATGCGAAACACCTTTCCCTGCATCTTTCCCAGCCCTGTGCCGAGCGACATGTCGAAGCGATCGAGGACGATTTCCCGCACCTTGTCGGCGTCATGGTCGGCGGGCAGCAATACCGCGGTAAGTGAATTACTATATTCGTCGGGATTCGCGCACAGGATTTCCAGCCCCCAGGC
>Ga0099828_10003885_pt1 | contig 10503 bp, 5 predicted proteins | sample CZO8metaG_2_FD_79338 | JGI IMG/M metagenome (GOLD analysis project Ga0099828, IMG submission 79338) | Vadose zone soil microbial communities from the Eel River Critical Zone Observatory, Northern California, USA - CZOApr15con2H1.8 metaG | ecosystem: Environmental > Terrestrial > Soil > Vadose...
ACGACATTCTGCTTCCAGGTGCTCGCGAACGAGTCGCCCCCGAATTTCTTGCCGTACCAGAAGTTGACCCCGGCCGTGACGGAGGCTTTCGTCCACACGCGGAAGTCGTAGCCGGCTCCCACGAGCAGCCCCAGCCCGTTGCCCAGATCGACGGTGATCGTTATCGAGTCCTGACGCACATGGCGTCCACGGAGCCGAACCCGCCGCCGAAGCCGAGCCAGAAGCCGCGCCGTACCGGCGGGTTCGAGGCCGCCGAAGCGACCGAAGCGGAAGCCACGAACGATAGAGCAGACAACGAGCACACGACCAGCCATCGACCGTGCATGAAACCTCCTCTGCATACCAGGGTCCGGCCTCTGGGAGCCGGGGCTGCGCACGCGATGCCAGCCGAGATGCCCAGGACGGTACCGCTGCAACATGCCGCCGCGGATGGATTCGCAGCCGCGGGGCGGCTCGCGAGATCTGCAACCCGTGAGCGCAGGCGCTGGGCAGGGCGGTCAGTTACTTAAGCGAGGCCGAGCTTCTCCATCTTGATCGCGAGCCCGTTGCGCGAGATGCTCAAGAGCTTCGCGGCCTGCGTCCGGTTGCCGCCCGCCTTGTCCAGGGCCTCTCGGATGAGGCGCCGCTCCAACGCGTTCACGTTCATTGCCAGCTCCAGCGTGTCGAGGGCCGGATCCGATCCGCCCTCGTGCGGCTCCGCGAGAATGGGGAGCGAGATCATGGTGGAGTCGATCGCCTGTCCCTCCGGGCAGAGGTACACGAGCCGCCGCACTTCGTGCTCGAGCTCGCGGACGTTCCCCGGCCAGGCGTACTCGGTGAGCGCGCGCAAGGCCTTCACCGTGATGCCGCGGACCGCCTTGCCGGTCTCGCGCGTGAAGGCGCGGAGGAAGCTCTCGACGAGCACCGGCACGTCTTCGCGCCGCTCGCGGAGCGGCGGCACGTGGAGGGCGAAGCCGGCGACGCGGAAGTAGAGATCGCGGCGGAAGCGGCCTTCCTCCATGCGGCGCTGAAGGTCGGAGTTGGTCGCGGCGACGATCCGGATGTCCACGGGCACGGGCGCCCCGCCCACGGGCTGGACCTCCTTCTCCTGCAGCGCGCGCAGCAGCTTGGCCTGCAGCTCGAGGGGCATGTCGCCGATCTCATCCAGGAGCAGCGTGCCGCCCTCGGCCATCTGGAACTTGCCGCGGCGCTCGGCCACGCCGGTCGCGATGCCCTTGCCGATGCCGAACATCTCGGCCTCCAGCAGGTCGGCGGGGATGGCGGCACAGTTGATCGCGACAAACGGCCCTTTGCGGCGCGGCGACGAGTCGTGGAGGATCCGGGCCAGGAACTCCTTGCCCACGCCCGTCTCGCCCAGGAGGAGCACCGGAAGGTCGCCCTGCACGAGCGGACGAAGCTGGCCGTAGAACGATCGCATCGCCGGCGAGCTCCCGGGCACGTAGCCTTCAGGGAAGGCGAGGCCCGGATCCTCGGCCCGCGGGGCGGGCGCGGCCAGCGCTTCCGGGCGGAGGCGCTGGCAGAGCACGACCAGCATGCGGAGCACCGCTCCCACTTCCCGCCCGCGGCCCCGCAGGTCGCCCGCCACCACGACGCCGAGCCGGTCGGGACCGGCGCCGGCCCCGATGGCGCAGGTGAGCGGCACCTCGCCCTCGAGCGTAGTGGCCCGCACGGCCTGGCCGGACGCGGCGGCGCCCCGCAGCAGCTCGACGAAGCGGCGGTGGCGGGAGAGATCGGGCAGGACGCCGGACGTGGCGATCGCCACGGGCTCTCCCTTCCGGGCCTCGAAGATGCACATGCTCGAGGCCCCCAGCTCGCGGCTCAGGAGCGCGACCAGGCCCTGCAGGTCCGGCTCGGGCCGGGCGCAGACCCGCGCGATCGCGGCTTCCAGCAGGCCGAGGCCGATGCGGCCCGTTTCCTCGATGGGAGTGGAGGTGGTGTCGTCCTCGGCCAGCCCGGGGACCGGCGCATCGCTGCGCACCGTGATGGCGATCGTGGTGTCCTCGGGCTCCACTTCTTCGAGCCGGAGGCGCACGGGGCCGACGCGGATCTCGTCTCCCGCTCGCAGCCGTGTGCGCTGGACGCGCACGCCCTTCACGAGCGTTCCGTTCCGGGAGCCCATGTCCTCGAGGGTGAGGCCCTCGGGGTCGAGGGTCAGGAGCGCGTGCCGGCGCGAGACGCCACGCACGGGCAACACGATGCTGTTCCCGGCCACGCTGCCGACCCAGTTCTCGCCGGGGTGAAGCGCGTACGCACGCGTGGAACCCGCCACCTCGCCGCGCAGCCGGTAATGGACCTGCCGAGCACCGGCGTCGGTCACGCTTCCCTCCGATCTCCCCAACGCCCGGGGGCCAGCATCGCCGCCATCCGCTCCGGGCTCTTGATCGTCTGGCTCGCCATCCAGGCGTCGGCCGCGGTGACGAGACCGCGACCGGTGTTGCCCCCGAGCAGCTCGCCCCGGCGGCGGCGGGCGACGGCCGCATGCAAGGCCATGTCCGCGGCGGCCAGACCCGTTTCCGCCGCTTCGAGCAGCGAAAGGGCCCGCTCCGTCTCGCCCCGGGTGGCGGCGGCGCCCGCGCGCAGGAGAAGGGCCAGCGCATCGCCCCAGCGCGTCTTCTCGCGCAGGATCGTCCGGGCGTGTCCCTCCACGCCCCCGACCAGGGCCTGGCGCTCGAGAGCGTCCGCGGCTTGCGCGGCCATGCCGAGCCGCCGCCGCGCCCGCGAGTCGAGCCCACGGATGAAGCCGGCCTGCACGAACCGCTCGAGCGTCCGCGCGGGCACCCGCCACGCCTTGTCCACGCCTTGCGGGACACCGAGAGTCTCCCCCGAGTAGAGAGCGATGTCCGTCATCCCGCCCCGCAGCCAGAGGTGGAGGTAGTCGAACCGGTCACCCTGCGTCCATCCCTCGAGCCCGGTCTGCAGCTCCTGCCGCGCGCGCCCGGGATCGTCCGCCGCCAGCCACACCACGTGCGAGCAGAAGCCGGTGCGGAGGAACGCCGCCCGCAGGCGGTTGCCTCGCCCCTCGGCTTCCTCGATGAGGGGGCGCAGCCGCCGTGACAGCGCGGCCACCTCGCCCATGAAGAACAACGACGCGAGGTCGAAGAGCTGCGCCGTGAGGATCTCCCAGTCGACCCCCGTGCATTGCTCGCGCAGGATCGCCTCCGCTCGCTCGCAGTGCTCTCGCGCCTCACGCCACCTCCCGTCGAGCCAGGCGGCGTTCCCGGCCGTCAGCGTCGCGAGGCCGATGGCGTAGGGATGCCCGACGCGCTTCGCGAGGTCCCGTGACGCACGGACGAGGCGCGCGGTTCTGTCCCGACTCCGGCTCCCCCCGAACGAAACGTACGCCGCCTCCATGGCCAGGGCCCGGGCCACCCGGTACGGCTCGCCCGCCCGCAGCGCGAGGACCAGGTGGCGGGCCTGGAAGTCCGCGCCGCGGACCATGTCGAACATCGCCATCCCGACTCCCAGCGCCCAGCAGGTGTCGATCCGCAGCAGGTCCTGGACGGGAATCTCGGTCTCGTCCCGCTCCTTGAAGCTCAGGCCGCGCAGGCGCACCTCGGCGCGCCGGAGCAGCAGCGACAGGATCGCCCTCCGGTGCGTCCGCGGCAGCCTCATATCCAGCTTGGCGAGCACGACGTCGAGGGCCCGGCGCGCGTCCTCCAGGTGTCCGCTGATGAAGAACTGCTGCGCGGCGCGCCGGTGAAGGTCGATCGCGGCGGCGGGACCCGCCTGCTTCGCCGCCGACAGGTAGGCTTCGGCGGCCTCGCCACCGCGGCCGGCGTTGGCCAGGGCGTCGCCGAGTTGTATCTCGACCTTCGCCCTCTCGGCGGGCGCGCCTGCCCGCACGCTGAGCGCGAAGCGGTACAGGCTCGCGGCCCGGTCGAACGCGAGGGCCTCGGAGGCCTTGGCCGCGGCCGCCGCCGCGTACTCGGCGGCGGTCTCCGCGTCGCCGGCCCCGAGATGGTGCGTGGCCAGCATCTCCGGATCGGCACCGCCGGTCGCGAGCAGCGCCGAGGCCAGCCGGTGGTGGCATTCTTTCAGCGACTCGGCCGGCAGGCCCGCGAGGACTGCGTCGCGGATGCGGTCATGGTACGGCTCGATCTCCTGCCGGCCGAGCGTGCTGCGCGTCCGCACCAGATGCGCCGCGCGCAGGACCGCCTGCGCGCTTTCACCCTCGCGCTCGAGGTCAGCGGCCCGGAAGGCCACGCCCACGTCGATCGGCACCCCGGAGACCGCGACCACGTCGAGGAGGCGCCGCGCGAGCGGCGGAAGCCGGGACACGCGGGACGCGATGACGTGGTCGAACGTGACGTCCACGGTCGTGGGCTCCCCGTCGGACTGGGAGAATCGCACGAGCTCTTCGATGAAGTACGGGTTGCCCCGGGACTCGCGCGCGATCGCTTCCGCTCGTCCGTTCCGCGCCTCCGGCTCGCCGCCGATGAGCGCCCGGGCCAGCTCCTGCGCCTCGGAAGCCGAGAGCTCGCCGACCACGATGTCCCGCATCTCCAGGGACGCGTCGGGCGGCCGCTTGGACAGGACGCTCTTCAGCAGCGGAGCGGTATTGGCCTCCTCGCTTCGATAGCATCCGATCAGCAGGAGCGCGGGAGGATCCGGGGGGCTCATCAGGTGTTCGAGCAAGGTCCCGCTGTCCACGTCCCCCCACTGCAGGTCGTCGATGAAGAGCACGAGCGGCTGGCGGTCCGCGACCCTCACGAACAGCTCTCGCAGGGCCTGGAAGGCGCGACGCTGCAGCTCGAGCGAGTCGGGGATGTCGAGGACCGCCCGGCGGGCGCGGTTCACGGCGCCGACCTGGCGGAGCACCGGGAATACCTTCGCGAGAGCGAGGATGTCGTGCGGGAGGTAGGCCTCCGCTTGCGCAGACGGGAGACGCCGAAGATAACGGCTCAGGGCGTCGACCAGGGCGTCGAGCGCCTTGTAGGGAACCGACTCCCGCTCGTAGCAACGCCCGATGAGGACCACCGCCTCGCCGTGAAGGTCCTTCAACTCCACCAGGAAGCGCCGAACGAGCGCGCTCTTGCCCATCCCGGAGCCTCCGTGCACCGCCACGATCACTGCTCGTCCCGCTTTCGAGGTCTGGAACGCATCGCGCAGCGCTTCGAGATGCTGCTCGCGGCCCACGAAGAGGGCGGGGCCCGGGGGAAAGGACGGGGCCAGGATCGCGGCGGACGATCCCATCAGGGCGCGGAGCACCTCGCGCCCGGCGGGCCGGGAGGCCGGATCACGGCGCAACAGGTCCCGGCACAGCTCGTCGAGGTCGCGCGGGACGCCGGGAGCAAGCTCATGGGGCGGCGCCGGCTCACCCTGCTGTTTCCGCCGCATGACCTCGGGCGCGGGACCGGAGAACGGCAGCCGACCGGTGAGTGCCTGGTAGAGCATGGCGCCGACGTTGTACCAATCGCTGGCCTCCGTGAGCGGAAGGCCCGCCACCTGCTCGGGCGACATGTACGCCGGCGTCCCCCCTTGATCCCTCGTGTGCGTCTGGGGCGGGTCGAGCTCCGCGACGAGGCCGAAGTCGAGGAGTACCACGCGGCCCTCGCGAGTGACGAGGACGTTCGACGGCTTGATGTCCCGGTGGAGCTTTCCGGCGTCGTGCAGGGCCAGCACGCCCTCGGCCAGCTGCGGCAACGCGCGTCGCAAGCGGGGAAGGTTCAGCGCCCCCTGCGGAGCCGCCTCCACGGCGCCGTCGTCGGGTGCGGGCTCGGCGGGGATCGCGGCGGACACAGCGCTCGTCGAGCCCGACTCGGCCGGGTAGGTCTCGCCGCGGACGTACCAGAGGAAGTTCACCCCGTCGACCAGCTCCATCGTGAAGAACCACTGGTGATCGTGAGAGGACAGCTCGTAGAGGGTCACCAGGTTGGGGTGGGAGACGTCGGCGAGGGCCCGGAACTCCTGCTTGAAGTGCACCAGCGCCGTGGCCGCGACGTTGCGCAGCGTCTTGAGGGCGACGAGGTGGTTCCGCTGCCGGTCGACCGCCCGGTAGACGACGCCGTAGCCGCCCGCGCCGAGGCGCTCCTGGATCAGGAACCGGTCGGTCCCGACGAAATCGTCCGGGTCGAGCCCGGGCATCGCCGCTACCTCACCAAGGGTCTCGCCTGCGGGCAGACGCTACGCCCCTGCCCCGGCGCCGTCAACGTTGATCCCGCCATGTTGATCTGCCTCGGCGGCCGGGCACCGTGATACGTTGCTGGCTCGTCAGGGCCAGCATGGGTCACGCGCTTCCCCGCTTCGCGTTCCTCGCCGCCGTCCTCGTCCCCATCGGGCTTGGGACGTCTGCGGAGACGCCGCGCGCGCTCCACAAGCAGAAGGAGGCGTGCGCGCTGCTCGAGAAGGCGGCCGATGCAGCGGCCGGCGGGAAGCGGGCCGAATTCTCACGTCTACTGAAAGAAGCGGCGCACGGCATCGATTCGCTCGCAACGGAGGCCGCCGTCACTCCCGCGCTGAAGAGGGAGCTGACGGCCACGGCGAAGGAGCTGCGGTCGCGGGCCGAGGCGCCGCCGGCCGGCTTCTCACCAGCGGCCTCACTGCGGCTGCTCGAACGGCTCGCCGCGGCGCTGCGGGCCGGCCAGGCTGACCTCGCGTTCCAGGGCAGCTATAGCCAGACGAAGGTGCAGGAGCCGGCCTACGGGGGCCACGCCTCGGCGATGGGCCCGCCGCCGGAAGCCCCGCCCGCGACCGGCGCGCCTTCAACCGTGCAGTTCGAGGAAGTGCCGGGGCTGACGGAGAAGACGTTCTGCGGAGGGCGCACCAAGGACAGCATCCTGGAGTCCGGCGGCAGCGGCGTCGCCCTCGTCGACTTCGACAACGACGGGCTGCTGGACATCTACGCCGTCAGCGCCTTCGAGCTCGACGACAAGCGGCAGCGCATTCCCCATCCGAACGCCCTCTACCGCAACCTCGGCGGCTTGAAGTTCAAGAACGTGGCCCATGAGGCGGGGCTTGACGCGGCCGCGTGGGGCAACGGTGTCTGCGCGGGCGACTTCAACGGCGACGGGCTCATCGACCTCTACGTGACGAACTACGGGCCCAACTTCCTCTTCAAGAACAACGGGGACGGGACGTTCACCGACGTGGCGGCGGCCGCCGGCGTGCAGGGCGGCGGCTGGAGCACCGGCTGCACGTTCTTCGACGCCAACGGAGACGGGCACCTCGACCTTTACGTGGCCCGCTACGCCGAGGTGACATGGGACCAGGTCGTGCACGCCCAGCGCACGCTGACGTGGAGAGGAGGCCCCAAGGTCATGGTGGGGCCCGTCGGGTTTCCGGGGGCCGCCGACGTCTACTACGAGAACCGGGGCGACGGCACGTTCCTCGACGCCACCGACCGGCGCGGCCTCACCGACAGCGCGCCTTCCTACGGGTTCGGAGTGCTGGCAACTGACTACGACAACGACGGATGGACCGACCTTTTCGTGGCCAACGACTCCAACCCGAATTTCCTCTACCACAACAAGGGCGGGAACGGCTTCGAGAGCGTGGCGCTCCTGAGCGGGGTGGCGTTGAACGGTGAAGGCCGTGCGCAGGCGGGAATGGGAGTGGACGCGGGGGACGTGGAGGGCGACGGCTGGATGGACTTCGTGCTCACCACGTTCGCCCACGACACGAAGACCCTCTATCGGAACCTCGGCCGCGGGCTCTTCGCCGACGCCACCCGGCAAGCGGGTCTCGCCGCCGCGACCTTCGAGCCGATGGGCTGGGGCACGGCGCTGTTCGACGCCGACCTCGACGGGAAGCTGGACCTGTTCATCGCCAACGGCCACATCTACCCGCAGGTGGACGAGTTTCCGGGCCTGAAGGAGACCTACAAGCAGAAGAGCCAGTTCTTCCTGAACGAGGGAGGAACGTTCCGGGACGTGTCCGCGACGGCGGGTGGGGCCCTGCAGCGCGCGTGGTCCAGCCGCGGCCTGGCCGTCGGCGACCTCGACAACGACGGCGACCTGGACCTCGTCCTGAGCAACATCGACGACGCGCCGACGGTGCTCGAGAACCGGCAGCGTACGGGCCACCACTGGGTCGGGTTCCAGTTGAAGAAGGAAGGCACGAACCCGTTCGCGATCGGCGCGCGCGTCGCCGTCGAGGCGGCCGGGCGCCGCCAGATCCGGGAGGTGCGCTCCGGGGGGAGCTATCTCTCGCAGAACGACCTCCGCGCTCACTTCGGCCTCGGCGACTACGCGGGTCCCGTCGACGTGGAGGTCCGCCTGGGCCAGGCGCGCTGGCGATGGAAGGCGCTACCCGTCGACCGCTACCGGACGCTGTCGTTGCGGTAACCCCCTCACCCTACCCTCTCCCCCAAGGGGGAGAGGGGATGCCAGGTCCTTCCTCCCACCCAAGGGGGAGAGGGGATGCCAGGTCCTTCCTCCCACCCAAGGGGGAGAGGGATGGCCTAGCTATCCCCTCTCCCAGGGGGGAGGGATGGCCCAGCTATCCCCTCTCCCTGGAAGGGAGAGGGGTAGGGGTGAGGGTTGCCGTGTGATATCGTTTTTCATCCCATAACTCAGGGGGTGCCCGATGTTCACGGCAACCGCCTCCCTCATGCTTCCCAGCACGGTCACCGGCTCGTGGCCGCGGCCGCGCTGGTTCGACGTCAGCATGTGGGGGCGTCCGCTCGACACCTGCATGATGGACGTCCGCTTCCGCGAGAAGTTCCAGGACGCGCTGGCGGTCGTCATCAGCGAGCAGGAGCGCGCCGGCCTCGACCTGCTCACCCACGCCGACTTCCACTGCGACGAGGACATGGCCGGCCGGGCGTGGCACCACTACCCGCTGCAGCGCTGGGCCGGCTTCGAAGGCGACTACCTCCAGCCCGACGAGACGCGCGCGCCGTGGCTGCACTACCCGCCCGGCACGCTGCTGAACGAGATCTACACGGCCTGGCGCTGGCCGCACGTCGTCGACAAGATCGAGCACCGGCCGCTCGACTACCCGAAGATCTGGCGCATCGCGCAGGGCAAGGCGAAGAAACCCGTCCGCTTCGGCACCTGCTGCTCGCAGGTCATGGCCCTCTTCCTCGACATCCACACGCCGAAGTACAAGGACAAGCGCGAGGTCGTGTGGGACATGGCGGTGGCGATGAACAAGGAGCTGCGCGCTCTGCGCGACGCGGGCTGCCGGCTGATGCAGATCGAGGAGCCGACGCTGCACTTCATGGCCAACACGTTCGGCAAGGACCACGACTCGGTGAAGTTCATGGTGGACGCGTTCAACCGCGAGGTCGAGGGCCTCGACGACGTGGAGGTCTGGATCCACACCTGCTGGGGCAACCCGAACATGCAGCGGGTGATGGAGGACACGAGCTACGCCGCCTCGCTCGAGCTGTACCTCGAGCGCTGCAAGGGCGACGTCTGGACCCTCGAGATGAAGGACCGCGGCCAGCGGGACCTGGAGCTTTTCGAGCCGTTGAAGCACGACCTCAAGAAGAAGATCTGCGTCGGCGCGGTCAGCCACCGGTCCCTGCAGGCGGACCGGCCCGAGGACGTGGCCGGCGAGATCCGCAAGGCGCTGAAGTTCATCCCGCCCGAGCGCCTGATCGTGTCCAGCGACTGCGGCTTCGGGCGCCAGGGCTGCAACCGCGAGATCGCCTTTTACAAGGCCACGGCCATCGCCCAGGGCTGCAATATCGTCCGCCGCGAGCTGGGGCTGCCGACGACCGACGTGCCGGCCGCCGACCCGCGGTTGCAGATCGACGTCGTGCAAGGCAGTTCGAGGCGTTGAACGTTCGGCCGGAGGCCCTTGACTTCCCGGACGGAAGCGGTAGCCTTCCGGAAAGACCGTAACCGTTTACATAGCCCCTGCGGGAGGCGAATCAATGAGAACACGATGGTTGCGGACGGCTACGGCCGCTTCCGTGGCGTTGTTGTGCTCGATCCCCCTGTTTTCCCAGACGCAATTCGCGAGCTTCACCGGGATCGTCACGAGCAAGGACGGCAATCCCCTTCCCAACGTCGACGTGGTCGCCACGAACCAGGCGACCCAGGTCGCATCAACGGCCCGGAGCAACGAAGCCGGTGTCTACACGATCTCGGCCCTGCCGATCGGTATTTACAGGATCCGCGCGCAGGCCCCGAGCTTCCAGGCCTACGAGACCAATCCCATCAAGCTGGAGTCCGGCCAGAGCGCGCGCGTGAACATCACGATGCAGCTCGGCGTCACGGAGAACATCGAGGTCACCGGCGTGTCCCCCATCCTCCAGACCCAGGACGCGGTCGTGGGCGAGGTCATCTCGGGAACGACGATCCAGGGCATGCCCCTCAACGGGCGTAACTTCTCGCAGCTCTCGTTGCTGCTGCCCGGGGTGGTGACGACGGCGCCCGACACCTTCACCGAGCCCAAGAACTTCGGCCAGGGCCGGCCCTACGTGAACGGCCAGCGGGAGCAGGAAAACAACTACATGCTCGACGGCGTCGACATGAACGAGCCGGTCGACAACCTGCTGCCCTACCAGCCCAGCCCGGACGCGCTGGGGGAGGTTCGGGTCGACACCAACAACTA
>Ga0099828_10003889_pt1 | contig 10497 bp, 8 predicted proteins | sample CZO8metaG_2_FD_79338 | JGI IMG/M metagenome (GOLD analysis project Ga0099828, IMG submission 79338) | Vadose zone soil microbial communities from the Eel River Critical Zone Observatory, Northern California, USA - CZOApr15con2H1.8 metaG | ecosystem: Environmental > Terrestrial > Soil > Vadose...
AAAGGCGTGGTAAAGAAGAATTCCGGCGCCTCGCTCGTCGATCTCGGCGACGGTATCGGCTGCATCGAATTTCATTCCAAAATGAATTCGATCGGCAGCGACATCGTTCAGCTGATTTCGCAAAGTCTCAAACCTGGCGGCCCCGGCGATAACTTCGACGCCTTCGTCATCACCAACGATGCCGCCAACTTCTCCGTCGGCGCCAACCTGATGCTGCTGCTCATGTCGATCCAGGAAGAAGAGTGGGACGAGGTTGACCTCGCCATCCGCACCTTCCAGGGCATGACGCAGGCCATCAAGTTCTCGCCGAAACCGGTGATAGTCGCGCCCTTCGGCCTCACCCTCGGCGGCGGCACTGAAATTTCGCTGCATGCCCCCGCCCTCCAACCGCACGCCGAGCTTTATATGGGACTAGTGGAAGTCGGTGTCGGCCTGCTCCCCGGCGCCGGCGGATGCAAAGAGATGCTGTTGCGCGCGGTGGACAGCGCACAAGCAATCCGCGCCGGTGGCAGAAGCAAATCAGTCGAACTGATGGAAGCCATGAAGAAAGCCTTCGAGACCATCGCGACCGCGAAAGTCGCAACCTCCGCACATGAGGCTCGCGGCTTCGGCTTCCTAAGAAATTCCGACAGCATCACCATGAATCGCGAACGCGTCCTCGCAGACGCTAAATCTCGCACACTGGAAATGGTCCACGCCGGTTACGAACCTCCGCTGCCGCGCACCGACATTCCCGCGCCCGGCGAAAACATCTTGGCCGCGCTCAAGATGGGCGTCCACCTGATGCGCCAGGGCGACTACATCACCGAATACGAAGTGAAGCTCGCCACCAAGATCGCTGAAGTCCTCTGCGGCGGCAACGTGACCCCAGGTACTCCGATCAGCGAGCAGTACTTGCTTGATCTGGAGCGCGAGGGATTTAAATCCCTGTGTGGAGAGAAGAAGACCCAGGAGCGAATTCAATACACGCTGAAGACAGGGAAGACACTGAGAAATTAAGTTTTCAGTCTAAGGCCGTACATCTTTAGCCTATGTCGTCAACATACGTATTGACAATATGTATGTGACACACACGTACTATGACTCTTGGAGACTTGAAGATGACTTACATCGAACCCCAGACAGTTTGCGCCCCTCGGGCTTCCGTTCGCGCGGTCGAGATAATCTACAACGAAGGATCCGGGAAATGGTCGGTCGCACGAGTGAACTGGGAAGACGAGGATAGAATCGGAATTCGGTGGAATGGTGGCGACGGTCCCGGGGTTGGCAATCCGCAATCCCGGGGAAGGGCAACTTGGTTCATCGTCCCCGAGCCTCTGCAGCAGGTCGTCCTCGAGAAAGTCGAAGAGCTAAGCATTTCGGGCCCAGGCGGTCTGGTGGAAAAGTACACCGAAATGACCAACGATAGGGCACGCGAGCGCGAAGCAGAGGAGTGGTCGGAGGGGCTGATCGGCGATGCATCCGCGGAGGGGTGAGGTCTGGTGGGTGGCATTCGATCCGGCCGTGGGCGGCGAAATCCAAAAGACCCGCCCAGCGGTGATCGTCAGCAATAATGCGGCGAACACGGTCCTGAATCGCGTGATCGCGGTTCCGCTCACGAGTCAAATCGCGAAAGTCTATCCTGGAGAAGCTATGGTCACGCTGAATGGCGAACCGCGGAAGGCGATGGCCGATCAACTCACGACCGCTTCGAAAAAACGTATGCGCTCCAAGCTGGGCGAACTGTCCGTCTCCGATGTAGCCGCCGTGGAAAAAGCAATCCTTCTGCAGTTAGGCATCCGCCGCTGACGCAATCGCAAATCGTTCGCGGGCTTGAACCCGGCCGGAATGACAAGCATCAGATACTATTTAGGAGTCTCCATGCGTGAAGTCATCATCGCCTCCTCCGTCCGCACGCCCGTAGGACGCGCCTTCAAAGGCACGCTCCGCGCCACCCGTCCTGACGAATTGGCCGCGATCGCCATCAAGGGCGCGCTCGAGCGGGTGCCGCAGATCGATCCCAAAGAAATCGAAGATGTCATCCTCGGCTGCGCCATGCCCGAGGCCGAACAAGGGATGAACGTGGCCCGCATTGCCGCGCTGCGTGCGGGACTGCCAGTCGAGGTCTCGGCGCTCACTATTAACCGTTTCTGCTCCTCGGGACTACAGGCGATTGCTATGGCGGCCGAGCGCATCATGAGCGGTGGCTCGGACGTGATCGTCGCCGGCGGCACGGAATCCATGTCCATGATTCCGATGGGCGGACACAAGATCTCGCCCAATCCCTGGCTCGTAGATCACTATCCCGATGCCTATCTTTCGATGGGCCTCACCGCCGAAAGACTGGCCACGCGTTTCGGAATCACGCGCAAAGCGGCAGACGAATTCTCGCTGCGGAGCCACCAGAAGGCTCTGGCCGCGATACAAGCTGGCAAGTTCACGGACGAAACTGTTCAAGTGCCGGTCAGCTTCACTACCCCGAATGGCTCGAAGCCCAAGCGACAAGAGATCATCTTCAAAGTCGACGAAGGCCCCCGTGCCGATACTTCCCTTGAAGCTCTGCTTGCGCTCAAGCCCGCCTTCCATGCCAAGGGCACAGTGACGGCAGGCAATTCTTCGCAGATGTCTGACGGCGCGGCCGCCGCGGTGGTCATGTCCGCAGAACGCGCCAAGGCCCTCGGTATTAAGCCCCTGGCTCGCTATCTAGCATTCGCCACCGCGGGATATAAGCCGGAAGAAATGGGCCTCGGCCCCGTCTTCGCCATTCCCAAAGTCTTGAAGATGGCAGGACTCAAGCTGTCCGACATCGACGTGATCGAACTGAACGAAGCCTTCGCCGCGCAATCGCTCGCGGTAATTAACGAAGCCGGTCTCGATCCCGAACGCGTCAACCCCAACGGCGGCGCTATCGCCCTCGGACACCCCCTGGGCTGCACCGGCGCCAAACTCACCGCGACCATCATTCGCGAACTGAAGCGTCGCAATGCGCGTTACGGGATGGTGACCATGTGCGTCGGCGGGGGTATGGGGGCAGCCGGTATCTTCGAAAATCTGGATTGACCTCGAAGACACCGAGACACAATTATTCCAATCGTTTAGCTGTCCGATCTAACAGTACAGTGTCGATGCCAAACGTAATCTAGCTCAAAGACTGAAGCGGGTTTTAGAATAAGAAGCTCTCTGTGGCTCTGTGCCTCAGTGGCAAGCGGGACTTTCGAGGGAAACAAATGTCCACAACGGCAGTACCCAGTACCAAGATCATCGGCGGCAGCTTCCTCCTGGAAGAACGCCGTCCAGATGAAGTTTTCACTCCTGAAGACTTCACCGAGCAGCACCGGCTCATCGCCCAGACTGCCGAAGAGTTTGCTGTCAACGAAATCGTCCCCAACATCGAAAAGATGGAGCATAAGGATTTCTCAATCACCCGCGACCTGCTGAAGAAAGCCGGCGATCTGGGTCTCAGTTCCGTCGAAATTCCCGAAGCCTACGGCGGCCTGGAAATGGACAAGGTCACCGCTGCCGTCATCGCCGACCACATTGCGAAGTACGCGGGCTTCGCTACGACCTGGGGCGGACACACCGGCATCGGCACTCTCCCGCTCGTTTATTTTGGAACCGAAGATCAGAAGAAGAAATATTTGCCGCGACTCGCAACCGGTGAAATCGTCGGCGCCTATGCACTTTCGGAAGCTTCTTCGGGTTCCGACGCTCTTAACTGCCGCGCTCGCGCTCAGCTTTCGCAGGACAAGAAGCACTACATCCTGAACGGCGAGAAGATGTGGATCACCAACGCCGGCTTTGCCGACCTGTTCACCATCTTCGCCAAAGTCGATGGCGAGAAATTTACCGCGTTCCTGGTTGAGAAGACTTTCCCTGGCTTTTCCATTGGTGCGGAAGAACACAAGATGGGAATCCGCGGATCTTCTACCTGCCCCATCATTCTCAACGACTGTAAAGTCCCCGTCGAAAATGTTCTTGGGGATATCGGCAAAGGACACATCATCGCCTTTAACATTCTCAACGTCGGACGTTTCAAGCTGGGAGCAATGTGTGTGGGTGGGGCGCGCGTCTCCCTCGCAAATGCCCTAGCCTACGCCAGGCAGCGCAAAGCATTCGACAAAGTCATTGCCGATTTCGGACTGGTCCGCGAAAAGTTGGCCAACATGGCTGTGGGTATCTTCACCGGCGAGTCCATGGTCTATCGCACGGTTGGCATGATGGACGTCGCGCTTGGCGAAATAGACAAATCCAGCCCCGACGCCTCCAAGGAAACTCGCAAGGCCATTGAAGAATATGCGGTGGAGTGCTCCATCATCAAGGTTTGGGGCTCGGAGATGATTGATTATGTGGTGGACGAGACGGTCCAGATTTATGGCGGCTACGGTTTTGTTGAGGAATATCCCGCCGAGCGTGCTTACCGTGATGCCCGCATCAATCGCATTTTTGAAGGCACCAACGAGATCAACCGTCTGATCATCACAAGTTTCCTCCTAAAGCGCGCTATGTCCGGCCAATTGCCGCTCATGCCCGCCATCAAGAAGCTGATGGATGAAGTCCTCTCTGGGCCCACCACGAGCGAAGAAGTAGAAGGTCCGCTGGCAGACGAACGCAAGCTGGTTGCAAACGCCAAAAAACTCGGGCTCTTTGCCGCCGGCGCCGCCATCCAGAAATACATGCAGGCGATCCAGGACCAGCAGGAAGTCATGGGAGCGATCTCCGATATGGTGATTGAAACCTATGCGATGGAATCCGCAGTGTTACGAACCCAGAAGCTGATCGAGCGCAATGGCGAGAGCCTATCTTCCCTTCCCATTGCGATGACTCGCGTTTACCTGTCGAGCGCGATGGAGAAAATCGAAGCTGCGGCAAAAAAAGTGATCGCGGCTGTGGCGGAAGGCGACACGCTGCGAACCCAACTCGCAATTTTGCGCCGTCTGGCAAAGCACGCGCCATTCAACGTCATTGAGTTGCGTCAGCAGATCGCGCAGAAGGTGCTTGATGCGGGCAAGTACGTGATAAGTTAAGGCGTAGGTTTCGGACCCACTCCCAATATTCGGCCTCAGTTGCTAACTGCCCGCCCCGTAGGTAGTCTAACCAGTTGACCCAGCACTGTCAGGCCCATAAGTTCGCTCTCAGCCGCAAGCGGCTGAATGCTGAGTGCTGAATGCTGACTGCTCACACAGGAGAAACCATGCAGAAACGTATCGCCTTCCTTACCTTGTTGATCATTACCCTCACAGTCGCAGCCACCGCGCAGCAGGACAAGAGCAAGCGTCCCAGCCCACCTGCCCACGCGCAATGCAAGTTCGCTGACGGCAAGACCATTAACGTGGACTATTCGAGCCCCCGCGTCAGCGATCCCAAGACCCATCAACCGCGCAAAATCTATGGCGGACTCGTGCCCTACGGCAAGGTATGGCGCACCGGGGCAAATGAGTCCACTACGTTCGTTACTGATACCGACGTCACCATCGGCGGCAAAGACGTTCCCGCCGGCAGCTACACCATCTTCACCGTACCCAACGAAGACAAGTGGACGCTCGTTATCAGCAAGAAAACAGGTGAGTGGGGTACAGATTATCCGGGCGAAGACAACGATCTGGCGCGTGTCGACATGACAGCATCGAAAACCTCCGCTCCGGTTGAAAATTTCACCATCGCCTTCGATCAAAAAGGTGATAGCTGCACCATGCACCTCGACTGGGAGAACACGCGAGCGTCAGTGGATATTACAGAGAAGAAATAGAATTTCAGTAGATCGTTACCGCGATAAAACTACGATTGACGAATTGAGGCTCTCGCGTTGCATACTCAAATCGTCAATCGTGTGTTTTAAGCCAAATTCGCTCGGTGCCTCCGCGCCTATGTGGCTAACTCTCAGGCTTCCAACGCAGCACCGGCTTGCGTGCGGCGCCAACTTCGTCCAGGCGGGACACGCGAGTAGAGTGCGGAGCATCGAGCACCAACTGTGGATCTTCTTCGACTTCTTCGGCAATCGACTTCATGGCTTCGATAAAAAGATCGAGCTCTTCTTTCGACTCGCTTTCCGTCGGCTCGATCATCAGCGCGCCCGGCACAATCAGGGGGAACGCTGTGGTATAGGGGTGGAAACCGTAATCGATCAGCCGTTTCGCAATGTCCATCGTCTTCACGCCCTTTTTCGCTTGCAGCTTGTCGCTGAATACGACTTCATGCATCGTGGGCGTCGAGTAAGGCAGATCGTACGCGCCTTCGATTCCTTTCCTTATGTAGTTGGCGTTGAGGACGGCATCTTCTGTCGTCTGCCGCAAACCATCAGGACCATTAGCCATAATATAGGCCAGGGCGCGGACGAACATTCCGAAGTTCCCATAAAAAGCGCGCACCCGCCCCACCGAGTGTGGCCGATCATATTCGAATCCCAGCGTGCCATCAGCCTTGGTGATCACCACCGGCTTGGGCAGATACGGTTCCAGCATCTGCTTCACGGCCACCGGACCCGAACCGGGCCCTCCCCCGCCATGAGGTGTAGAAAAAGTCTTATGCAGGTTGAGGTGCATCACGTCCACACCGAAATCCCCGGGGCGAACCTTGCCAACCAAGGCGTTCATGTTGGCGCCATCCATATAAAGCAACCCGCCCTTGGCATGCATGATGTCGGCAATCTTGTGGATCTCCTGCTCGAAGATTCCCAGCGTATTCGGATTTGTCAGCATCAGGGCGGCAACATCTTCGTTGCTCTGCGCCGTCAGTGCGGCGACATCCACCATGCCCTGTGCATTGGACTTCAGATTCTCCACCGAATAGCCGACCATTGCAGCCGTCGCCGGATTGGTCCCATGGGCAGAATCAGGAATAAGAATCTTCTTCCGTGGATTGCCCTTCGCTTGCTGAAAGGCGCGAACCATCAACAAGCCGGTCAGCTCGCCATGCGCGCCGGCGGCCGGTTGCAGCGTGATCGCATCCATGCCGGTGATTTCAAGCAGACACTCGCTTAAAGTCTTAATGATGCGCAGCGCACCCTGCGAAATTCGTTCCGGCTGATAAGGATGCCCGTTGGCTAAACCCTCCAGTCGTGACACCACTTCATTCACTCGCGGGTTGTACTTCATAGTGCACGATCCCAGCGGATACATGCCCAGATCAATAGCATAATTCCAGGTAGAAAGACGGGTGAAGTGACGGATGATCTCAATCTCGCTCACTTCCGGCATGTTGCCCAGGTTCTTTCTTTCGCTGGTCCCCAAGAGTTTCGTGGAGTCCACCTCGGGCACATCGAGCGGCGGCAGCTTCCACGCAGCCTTTCCCGCCCCGGATTTTTCGAAGACCAGGCCTTCGTTCTGGTTGACGTGCCGCGTGGCTTTGCGGGTCATATGCTTCACCGCGTCACCTCCTGCTCATCTGCTTCTATCATGTTGCGCGTCGAGCGTTCACCGTCGGCGACCACCCCAACCGCGGTGTCAATTGCGGTGCGTGGAGTCAGCTCGGTACAGCACCAGAGCGCGGCATTGCCCAGTTCTGGATAGAAGTTTTTCAACGGGAGTCCGCCCACAATCTTGTGTCCCAGAAGACGGCTATTGATGGCGTATGGATCTTCCCCGGTCTTCAGCACAAACTCATTGAACCGTGGCGCCCCCGCGAACAGCAGCGTGGCGTGTTTGCCCAACTGCTCGGCAGCGTAGGCGGTCTTTGCCAGGTTCTGTTTCGCCAACTCGCGCAGACCCACCTTCCCATAGATAGTCATAAATATATTGACCATCAGCGCGACCAGCGCCTGGTTGGTACAGATATTTGAAGTTGCCTTCTCGCGGCGAATATGTTGTTCGCGCGTGGCCAGCGTGAGCACGAACCCGCGCTTTCCGCTCCTGTCCGTGGTCTGGCCGACCAACCTTCCCGGCATCTGTCGCTTGAAATCTTCGCGCGTAGCAATCACGCCGCAATAAGGCCCACCGAAGCCCAATGGCACACCGAACGATTGCGCTTCCATTGCGATGATGTCAGCTTCACGCGGAGGCTCGATGATCCCCAGCGAAACCGCTTCTGCAATCGATACCACCAGCATCGCTCCCTGCCGGTGGGCGATTTCCGCAATGGCCCCCACGTCTTCGACCGTCCCAAAGAAATTCGGCGACTGAATCAAAACGCAAGCCGTATCGGACGTAATCGATTTTTTCAGCGCCTTCCGATCAATCCGGCCACTTTCGTTGAATGACGCCGTAGCCAGAGGCATCCCCTGGTGAAAGGCATACGTAGCCAGCACCTCCCGATATTCCGGATGCAGGCTTCGCGCAATGACGACTGATTTTCGTCCCGTAAGCCGGACCGCCATCATCACCCCTTCGGCGGCGGCCGTAGACCCGTCATACATAGACGCGTTCGCCACTTCCATGCCGGTCAGCTCGCAGATCATCGTCTGAAATTCGAAAATGGATTGCAGCGTGCCCTGGGAGATTTCCGCCTGGTAAGGTGTGTACGCGGTCAGAAATTCGCCGCGCGAGATCAGCGAGTCGATAATTACCGGTCGATAGTGAGAATAGCCGCCCGCACCCAGGAACGTAGCATGACCCTCGCCGTTTTCCTTCGAGCGCTGGTGGAACCAGTCCACAATTTCGGATTCCGCCATCTGGCGCGGAACTTTGAGGTCGCGGCCCAGCCTGTATTCCGCCGGGATCGGCGCAAATAAGTCATCCACAGAGCGCGCCCCCATCGCCTTGAGCATGGCTTCGCGATCAGCGGGAGATTTCGGCAAATAGCGCATAAGAACCTATTAGATGTAATTCGGGGCCAGTTGGAATCGTACATGCGCCAGGCAGTCTGCGCGAAGAGCAAAATGCATGGTGAGTTGTTTTCCGAGTGAAGTTGCTGGGGAAATCTTATTGCCCGCCTTCCTCGCTGACGAACTTCTCATAATCCTTCGCGGAAAGCAGTGAGGCCAGTTCATCGGGATTCTTAAGCGTGATCTTGAGCATCCAGGCGCCATGCGCATCCTTGTTTATTTTTTCCGGCGCAGTGGCCAGCTCCGCATTCACTTCGTTCACCGTGCCCGACGCTGGCGCATACAGATCCGAAACCGCCTTCACCGACTCCACCGTGCCGAAAGCCTTGCCGGCGGCGATCTCAGCGCCCACCTTGGGCAACTCTACGAAAACGATGTCGCCCAGCGATTGCTGCGCATAATCCGTGATGCCGATGGTCGCATTCTTACCCTCGGCTTTGATCCATTCGTGTTCTTTGGTGTATTTCCGATCGCTCGGATAAGCCATTCGTCCTCGCTAGATTTTCTGTCGCGATTGCTTTGTGCACGTTCATGTGCAAAGAGCTTCAGTGCGTCCACAAGTTTTTCAAGGTTTTGTGTACCTTCGTGTCCTCTGTGGTTAACGTTTTTCTTTCTTCGGACGTCTATAGAACGGCGTCGGCACCACCTGCGCCTTCACTCCTTGCCCGCGGATCTCGACTGTCAAAGTTGCCCCCACGGCCGCAAGTTCCGGCGGCACGTAGGCCAGGGCAATATTCTTTTTTAAAAATGGGGCGTACGAGCCGCTGGTCACGTAGCCGATCTCGCGGCCACCTTCGTCGAGAACCTTATAGCCATCGCGGGCAATGCCGCGCTCCACCATTTCCAACCCCACCAACGTGCGCTTAATGCCTTCGCTCTTGGCTTTCTCAAGCGCGTCGCGGCCCACGAACTTCGGCTTCTCCATTTTGCAAAAGCGGTCCAGTCCCGCCTCCCACACATTGATCGTATCGGAAATTTCATGGCCGTACAGCGGAAGCTTGGATTCGAGCCGCAAGGTGTTACGCGCGCCCAGCCCGCAGGGTAGCACGCCAAACTTTTTGCCGGCTTCCAGCACCTTGTTCCAGACCATGGCACTCGTCGCTTCATCCGACGGGACGTAAATCTCAAATCCGTCTTCGCCGGTGTAACCAGTGCGCGCGATGAGAATGTCTTTCAGCCCGCACACCGTTCCGTGAGTGACCCAATAAAACTTGACGCTCGAAAGATTCGCGTCTGTCAACTTCTGTAGCAGATCCACGCCGCGCGGCCCCTGGATCGCGATCTGAGTAAAGTCATCACTCAGATTTTCGACTTTGCAATTGAACTGGCCAGCGTTGTCGCGTACCCAGTTGAAATCTTTCTCGCGAGTTCCGGCATTGATCACCAGCAGGTATTCTTTGTCGCCCAGCCGGTGGACAATCACGTCATCCACGAAGGTCCCCTGCGGATAAAGCAGCGCTGAGTACTGCGCCTGCCCGATCGCGAGCCGTGAAGCGTCGTTCATCGAAATGTGCTGTACCGCTTCGAGCGCTTGCGGCCCGCTCAGTCGAATATCCCCCATGTGGCTGACGTCAAACACGCCCACCCCAGTGCGCACCGCATTGTGTTCCGCAATAATTCCTCCGGCCGACGGATATTCGACCGGCATATCCCACCCGTTAAACTCGACCATCTTTGCGCCCATCGCCCGATGAGTCGCATTCAATGCGGTCTTGCGAGTGGTGGGCGTGGTAGCTTCGGCTGCGGGCAAGCAAACTCCCTGA
>Ga0099828_10003890_pt1 | contig 10496 bp, 10 predicted proteins | sample CZO8metaG_2_FD_79338 | JGI IMG/M metagenome (GOLD analysis project Ga0099828, IMG submission 79338) | Vadose zone soil microbial communities from the Eel River Critical Zone Observatory, Northern California, USA - CZOApr15con2H1.8 metaG | ecosystem: Environmental > Terrestrial > Soil > Vadose...
CATCGAGAACTCGCAACGCACCAAGACCCGTGATCTCTCCCGTCAGGACCGGCTGAACGAATGATGTGGAGACGAAGGATTGCGCCGCGAGATTATAGACTTCGTCAGGTTCGGCCTCCTTGACGGCCGCGTTCAGCGAAGACTGGTCCATGAGATCCCCGTCCACGAGATGCAATCGGTCTGCGATTGGCCGGATGTTCCCGAAGTTAGGTGTGCTGAGTCGGCGAACGAGGCCTGTGACTTCGTACCCTTTTTTAAGGAGCAGTTCCGCTAAGAACGAGCCGCATTGGCCTGTGATTCCGGTGATGAATGCTCGCTTCGCCATCCTCACCCGGCACCACGCGCCGTTGGATAAGCCTTCAGCCCGGCTAGCCAGGCCCGATGTTCAGATCCTTAGTCTCCCACTGCACGGCGAATTCGAAACGCCCTCGGGGCGCTTGAAAGGTCTGTGTCTCCACTGTGAGTGCCGGTGAGAGTATCATTGGTTCTCTCCCGATTCTAGGTGGCTACTCCTGGCACGAATGAAAACGGTTCGGCGATCGGACCAGAAAGCTTTAGGCCGATTCGAGGTTCGTTAGGGCATGCTCGTTCGGGTAACCCGTTCGCTCTCAGTCCCTCTTAACGCGATACGGGCGGCTCGGGCGCTGTGGTCGGAGGCTTCTAGATGGACCAAGCTGGTGCTAATCGCGACATCGGCCTACGGCATTGTGTTTTCAGTTCTCACTATCCTGCGTGTCTACGCGCTTTCGAGTTTCGCCTACGATCTCGGCATCTATCATCAATCCTTGTACACCACGGTCTTCAATCATCGATTTTTCTACTACACTGTCGATTTGCCCTCGAACCCATCAGGAAGCATTTTTGGCGTTCACTTTAGCCCGATTCTAATCCTGCTACTCATCCCCTATGCGCTCGTGCCCTCTCTTTTCACGTTGACAGTGCTTCAGACTTGGGCCATCGCGCTCGCCGCCGTGCCGCTCTACCTGCTTGGCCGACGAATCGTTAGCTCCGAGCGAATCGCCTTCGTGTTCTCAATCGCGTATCTTCTCCACCCTGCGACTCAGGGCGTCAACTGGTACGATTTCCACCCTGAAGCATTCCTGCCCCTCGCGTTCGCCTCGGGGCTCTATTTCCTCGAACGCCGGGAATGGAAGGCTTTCCTGCTCTGCATGGGATTCGCTCTGTCGACGATCGAACTGACCGCATTTCTCGTTGCGATGGTCGCCACCGGATCTCTTGTGGCGTCATCTTGGTCAGTGAAGCAGACGCGTCGTACGGTCGACTGGGTGGAGGTACGAGCCCTATTCCTGGTGCTCGGAGTGTCCGCCGCGTGGCTTTTGCTCGGGAGAGCAGTTGAACTCGGGTTGAATCCGCAGAATCCGTATTACGCCGGGCCGGCCGGGTACTGGAGCGTGTTGGGCGCACCGGGAGTGTTGGACGTTCCCCTTCAATTCGTGGCGAGCCCCGGGCGGGCGTTCGCCGCGCTCTCGTTCGACGCCCCGGTGAAGCTTTGGTACATCGTTGTCTTGTTCGGGCCTGTGTTGTTCTTGCCATTTCGTTCGCCGCGCGCGTTGTGGTTCTGCATTCCATGGATGGCGGCGTCCCTGCTGAGTAACAATCCGCCTTTCTACTCCATCGGAGATCAATACCCTGCCTTTGTTCTCCCGTTCATCTTCTACGGCGCGATGATGGGGATTGCCCGGCCTTGGCGAATCCCAGCACGGATTCGATCGCTGGTCCGGGTGACTTTCACGAGAGCGATGTCCCCTCCCGGTCGGAGTCCCCTCGCGCTCTCCCTGGTGGCGACGACAATTGCCTTCCTCGTTGTGGTAAGTCCATTCGGACCACTCGGTGTGGGCGTGTATCACGTCGCCGGTTTCCCGTCAATTGGGTATCACGAACGGGCAGTGGATTCCCTTTACACCCTGATCCCCCGATCCGCCTCCGTCCTGACGCAAAACAACCTCTTTCCGTTGGTGTCGGACCGGGAGAATTCATTCCTCATCCCCATTGGCACCCTCAATCCGCCGGGCATTCCGTTCAATTCGACGATGGGCGCAATCATGAGCACCGTCGATTACATTCTCTCCGACTACCAGACGAGCGCGTCAGAAGCGGCGGTGATCTACAATTGGACGAGTCGCTTGGGCGGTTTCACGGTAATCGGAGCAGGAGATGGCGCGGTCCTCCTCCAACGCGGTTCACCAGCACTGATGTCCTTCACACCATTCGTCCGATCCTACGAAGATTCAGTTGTCCTTCTCCGGAACGGCAGCCGCGTGGCCGACCCAACAGCTCAGGGTGGCACAGCCTCTCTACATTTGCGAAACGCGACGTCAGACTTCTGGTACGGCCCATACATCCAGCTGAGTCCCGGCGCCTACCAAGTTTCGTACCGCCTTCGCGTAGACAATCCCGCAGCTGGGCCCATTCTTCAGTTACCTGTCATCGAATACCCCCTTGGGCTGGTCGGCACGATAGTCGGATCACCAAGTACAGGGACGCGAACGGGGTTTGAGCTCCGACTCCTCGCTGGAAGGTCCCTCAAAATCACGAATTTCCAGCTGAACCAAACAGACATGTCTGTACCCGGCCAATACTTTTGGCTAACGCAGTCGTTCGTAGTCAATATCCTCGGATCGTACGAGTTCCCCGGTCTCGCGGGAGTGGGTAGCACGGGCCTATGGTTCGACGGGCTTCGAATCGAACAGAGCGTCGCATTTGGATCTGCCCAAGTCCCCATTTCCTGGGTCGTACTGGACTACCCGTCGAGGTGACGGAGATTACTACAGGGTTGCGGAGGAGTCGAAGGCTTTGGATCGCCGGCCTGCCGGGTCGTTCGGTCGCTCAAATCCCGAGCTCCCGGAGTGCGGAGCGAACCGTATCAAGAGTTGCATCCCACGGCCAGTTTCTTGCTAAAGCGGCGGCATTCTGCGAAAGCGACCGCCACTCTGCGTCGGACGACAGCAAGCGTGCCGCTTTGCCGGCCATCGCGTCGATGTCGCCGGTGGGCAGACGGTATCCAGTAGATCCCTCTACGACGGCGTCCTCGGGGACGCCGGTCGTCGCGAGGACAGGGACGCCGAATGCGTTCGCCTCGATGGCAGTCATCCCAAAACCTTCAATTGGGGACGTTATGAGGAGGAGCCGGGCACTGCGGAGCAGTTCGGCCTTCCGCTCTTCCGTGATGTCACACTCGATGCGCACATATTCGTCGACTCCAAGCCTTCTTGCGAGGTCGAGCAATTCCTGACGGTATCGCTCGTCTTCGCGGCGTCCCGCGATCACGAGATTTGCATCACGGATTCCAAGTTCGTGAAGACGCCGGAGGACCACGATTGTGGCTTCCAGTCGCTTGTACCTCCGAAACTTTCCGATGACGACCAGCGTTGGCTCCCTCCCACCCGCGAGTGGAGTCGCGTGTCGCAGGAGGTCTTTGTCGATTCCAGGCCTGCACACCCGAATGCGGTCCCCTTGCAGTCCCATCTCCACAAGGTCGTGTTTCGACGCCTCGCTCAGAGTCAGGATGATTGCGTCGCGATATAGCTTTGCGACCGCACTTTCGAAGCGCGACAAGACAAGTCCGAGCCTAGGCCCGTACTGAGCGGCGAATATCAGCTGATTTCGCTGGTACCAGAAGCACACATGTGGCAGGTCTGCGAACCAGCCAGAGAGATACGGTACGCGAAGTCCGCCGATGACCTCCTCGACGATTGCATCCGACCAATGCAGTGCATCCCTCGATCGAGATAGCAGAAACCTTGGCGAGGTAGTGAAGGCGTTCCCGACTCGGATGATCTGCATGCCATCCGACCTATCCTCGGCGCTCATGCCTGGGTGACGAGAACAAAAATAGCGAACCTCATGACCATCGTGTGCGAGTCCTGAAGCAACCCGGTACATAACGATGTCCCCGCCCGCCAATTGAGGATGAGCGATGTCACGCGAGGCCAAGAAAAGTAACCGGGCCACAAACCCTCCTATCCTTCGCTGTAACCAGTTCTCCTCTCCGTAGTCGAGCGCGGTCGGGGTCGGCCAAGAAGCATGACACACCGTCAGCGGAGGATTTCGGCGATCATCCGAGCACCGATTCGGATGGCACGAATTCGTGAACTGCCTGCACCCTTCGAAACGCCGACCCTCTTCCGGAACTTAATCGGGACCTCAATGATTCGAAGTTTCGCGCGAATTGCCGCAAGGATCATGTGGGGGGAGAAGTGGGAATCACCGACATGCAGCTGGCCAATCACTGCTTCAAGAGAGTTCTTCCTCATCACACGGAAAGTACATCCGACATCCGTAAGACGCACTCGTCCGAGAAATACTGGATCCCAGTAACGCAGCCGGATCAGCGTCGCCAGGAACAGGTTTCCCCAAGAGAGAAACCAGTCCATCTGGGAGTCCGCGTCTGTGAGTTCGTAAGTCGTCCGCGTGCCGACGACCATGTCGACATCCTCCAGGTAAGGAATCATCTTGGCCATGTCAGATGCGCGGAAAGTCATATCCCCCTCCGCGAGCACGACGATGTTCGCTTCCTCACACCCAAGCGCTTCTCGGAGTCCACGGATGCAGACGTTGCCATACCCCGGTTTCGGCTCGATTACGACCCTCGCACCTTGTTCTTTTGCAACTATCGCCGTGTGATCCCCCGAGTTGTTGTCGACGACAATTGTTTCGATCACGTGGTCCTGAGCGGAGAATTCCCTGATGGTTTCGCGGATTGCTTCCTCGTCATTCCATGCGGTGATGGCGACAACAACCTTCGGGTTCTTCCAATCCATCCACGATGACTTGGAACTGGCAGGAACTGACTGGTGGCGGTATGCGATTCCCACCGCCAAAAGGAGGGCTGCAGACAGGGGTATGACGAAAACGAAAAGTGCTTCGGTCAATTCTTGGAGAAACCCAGCTGAAGTGAGCAGGGATGACGGGAGTGGAATTGCAGCTGTCCCGATGAAAAGGCTGGCCACGCGGACGATAAAGGCGATAAAGGCAACTGCCCAGAACACGACCAAGGTGAGGAACGCGAACGCCAATATCCTACCCACTAGTATCGACCTCGAATGAATCGTGGAAGCACGATTGCAGGTTCCATCCCGCGCGACTTGACGCCAACTGTACACCGCGCAAGCCCTCCCCTCTCATACGAGCACCAAGGTTCGTAAATAGATTTGCGCAAATCCTGCCTTAGCCCGGCGACGCCTGCCCTGGTTTCATGACGTGCCAGCGATCGGGCGGGCCGAGCGCGTGGTCCGTCTTTTCTCGGATCTTTCCCTACAGTGACGCCACCGAAGCCGGACGTCAGTCTCATATATCTTAGGTCAAATGGCGTCGCGCATGTGTCGAATGATGGGGGTGGTCAGCCAAGGGCCGGTGTACTACGACCTGTTCGAGGAGTTCGCCGACCTCGCCACGCAGGGGATGTGCCCGCTTGGCGCTCCAGACGAACGCGGGCACAAGGACGGCTGGGGACTCGCCTGCTTTCAGAACGGCGCCCTCAGGATGCATGTGCGGGACGCAGGCTCCGCTGCAGACGCGTCGAAGTACTACGGGACCGCATGGAAGATTGCGAAGCTCAATATTGAACGCGCGACGGGCCAATCACTAATTGTGATGGGCCACCTTCGGCGCGCGAGTGTCGGAGGCTTAGCCGCCCAGAAGTTCGCCCACCCGTTCATCGAGGAACGAGGTGGGGTCACATGGGCCTTCCAGCACAACGGCTCGCTCGTGAACGATGCCGGCGATCCGGAGAAAATAGATTCACAGATTCTCTTTCGGCTTATCTTGGAATCTCTCGACGGCCGCCGCGGTCACGGAGACGTCGCGAGAGCCACCTCGGTCGCGCGGGCCTTGGCGATTGAGAAGTACGGAGGTTTCACCGGCCTGAACTTCATGCTTTCCGATGGCCAAGCGCTCCACGTGTACCGGGATTTCCAGACCAACGGGCAATACTACACCCTCTACATTGACAACTTCGGGGAGATGGTCGTGGCCGCCTCGGAGCCGATCCTGGCGATGCAGGCAGAGCCGATTCCCCGGGGTGTCCTCCACACTGTCGACACGGACCTGATTGTTCAGAGGGCCGCGATTGCCTGAAGAGATGTCCCGTCGAATGTCTGGGCTGCAACGAAACGTCGTCGCTGGATTCTACGTCGCCGTGCTCAAGGTCCTTCAGGCCGTCCGGTTTTATCACGCCAGGAACGAACGGTACGCTGCCACGATCTGGACCTTAGCCGGACCGTCCCTCCTCAAAGCGCGAGTTGTGCTGGACCTCGGGTGTGGCCCGGGCTACATAACAGCTCGGCTGCATGGAGCGCATCTTCTGGTCGGCATGGACTCGGACCGGTTCAATCTCCTGCATTCCATCGAACCGAGCATCTCGGCGATCCAGGCACGCGCGGAACGGCTGCCAATCAGGAGCGGATCGATCGCAATCGTTGTCGCCATATCGCTTGTGGAGCATATCGCGGATCAAGGCGCTTTCTTCCGGGAGCTCGTGCGCACCCTGGAGCCGGAAGGGCACGCCGTCTTGCAGATTCCAGAGCTTAAATTCCCCATCGAGCCGCATACGAAATGGCCACTCCTTCATGTCTGGAACGCCTCTTTGCGGAGCCGAGTTCTAGCCGCGACTGGATACGTAGACCTGAACATGTCCACATCCCTCGCGAGGATAATTCGATTGGCAGAGGCCGCCGGCTTCCGCACCGATCGAGTCGTTCCGATCTGGCACTTTCGATTGGCCCGAATTCTGGGGTTGCCTATGGGCTACTTCATACTCTTTGGGAAGGACCGCGATTGGTCCAAACCGAGAGCCACGAGAGGGCTTCGAAATGGATCTTGACGTCTGGGCCTGTCCCGAATGCTTCTCCGAGCTATCGGAACACGGCAGCGAGATTGCGTGCGCGGCAGAGGCCCTGTCCTTTCGTTGGATGGACGGTCTCCCAGTTCTGATTCGGTCGGAGCAAGAGTTCCTCCTTCGCGAGGCCGAACGATATGCTTCGGCATGGAAGAAGACCAAGTGGGCTGTGCCTCGGGATGCGGTCCTAGACTTGCCCTACATCAGGCGACCCGGTTGGAAGCAGAAAGCCCGGAGCCTGCGTGAACTCTTGGCGATCCTAGGCCCGCCGCGTAAACGACGAGTGGTTGACGTGGGAGCCGGAACTGGGTGGCTGTCCTATCGCCTCGAGCAGGAAGGCTTCCGGTGTTTCGCGACGGATATTTCCTCAGATTCGGATGTCGGGCTTGGAGCGGCGACGAAGTTCGACGAGACGCCAAGCGGGTTTGAACGGGCAATCGCGACCCTCGATCGCTGGCCTTTGCGTTCGGGTTCGGTTGACATTGCGATATGCAATGCATCCCTCCAGTACCTCGCCGACGTTCGTGTGGCGATTGCGGAGGCTGCTCGGGTGCTGCGGTCTGGGGGGGTGTTTGTGATAATGAATAGCCCGGTTCATCGAGATCCGGCAAGTGCTAGCCGAGCTTCAAAGCATTTCCGGAAACATATGCAAAGTCTGGGGGCATGCGGTGGGCTCGTCAAGAGCCACCAACATTTCGTTGCTTCCGAGTTGGAGAGCCACCTCGGAGATCGATTTGTCAAGATACAGTGTCATGAACCGCAAGATGCATCCTGGTTCAAAGCCACTAGAGCCCTCAAGGGTGCGATTCTTGGCATAGAACTGGCTTCCTTTCCGATCTTCGAAGCTCGGGTTCCATGAGGATTCTCGAAACCCACTGAAAGAAATCCTAACGTAGCCTAATCGAGATTGCTCCCGGGAGACTGGTCCGCATCCAAACCGATGCGCCCTCATCCACCCTGAAGGAGCACCTGCGTGACGCCCACGGCCCAAGGGACGAACCCGTTCACAGTCTGCGGAAGAACGGGGGTCACACCAACAAGGCAGAAGAAATCCAGCTGACATGACGCCAGCCTCTCTGACGCAATTCCCTTCTGAGGCGGAAAGGCGAGTAGGGATGCAAAAGGTCACTCCATATTCGGATTCGAGAAAGTGCGAACACAGCGTAAGGTGAAGCCGTTTGGATCACAAGAGTTCCAACGGGTTTCGTTACCCTTGTGAGCTCGTCGAGGAACGTACTCATCAAGTCGGGGGGGATGTGCTCTATGACCCCGATTGCAAGGACCGTGTCGAACCGCTTGCTCTTGAAAGCGAGAGTGACAGCGGAGCCGACGACGGCGCGACTGATGTTTCCCAGCTCGATGCCGCGGATGAGCCATCTCCGATCGATGTCCAAGCTGACCGTCGACGGGCTGAGCGCTGAGAAACGGCCGTAGTTCGACCCAACATCCAAAACTAGCCCGCGGACCCACTTTCCGATTAGCGGTAACTGGGCCCGATAGAACGGCTGCTTTGTGACGGATTCCCAACCGCTGTAGTCGGGGAGCATCGGTGAGATGGACGGCGTACTTCTGGTCAGCCGACTACACCCGCCCCGCTGGTTGCGCGACGTGACCTTCCTCGCTAGGATGAATTCTCTGATCGCTTTCATAGCGTCTTGAAAAGACATGCGTGACCAGCGCGGCCCATGGAACGTATGAGGCCACCGTACTTGGCAACGCGCTGCGCGTTCCGAGCAATCCAGAGGAAAGCGAAGCGATTGCGCGCCATCCACGCTTGCGGAGTTCGGACCTAAGCTTGAAGGGGGAGTACGGGTGATGGTCTTCGTCCCACGCGCGGATATGGTACCATGAGAACAAGGAGAGCTTCGGCATGACACACACGAGGAGACGTCCCCTCGGATTTGTGACACGAGTCAGTTCGTCGAGAACGGCTGGCGTATCTCCGTGCGGGACATGCTCGATAACTCCAATGGCGAGAACTGTGTCAAAAGCGCCGCTACGGAAGGGCATCGCGGCCACGGATCCCTGAACCGGATGGCGAATCTTGGCGAGTTCGACGCCGCGGAGGAGGAACGTTCGCTCCGCATCCAAGCTGACTGTGGTGGGACTCAATGCGGAAAGCCGACCGAAATTGCACGCGACATCCAGCACGAGCCCACGGAGCCATCTCCTCACGGGCTCGAGTTGTTCTACGTAAACCGGCAGCTGGGCAACGGACTCGTAGGTCGCGTAGAGAGGAAGCAGATTCGCCCGGAATTCGCCCGTTGGCGTCAATCGGTCTCAGGCAACGCGAGGAAGGAATTAGAAGGTGCGCGTGCGAGGACATTCAGGGGCGAAAGATTCACTTAGATAGCGCCGGACATTTCCGGCACGGCAATTAGACGAAAGGAGCGGATATATGCTGGGCCTTCTCCGAATCGACACTCCGTTCATGACCGCGTTTCGAAGGTGAGTTACGAACTCGCTTCTTCGAGGACTCATCCTCCAACACTAGTCATGCTCAGCGGAGGATTGTCTAAGAGACGTGAACGTAGGCGCTTCCGAGACTCTCTCGGGATTTCCGAGTTCCATGATGGTTGCTATCCATATGGTCCGACTACCCTGCCAACCGAGGAGGCGGCGGCGTGAAGTCCTCGCTAGCCAGTAAGCCTTGAAGCCCCCTCCTTGGCCGTGGCTCTCTCGTTCGAAATCTTGCTTATCACGACCCTGACGATTCCTAGGTCCTTCTCTAAATCGACCGCGACCAGAGTCATGGGGGTGCGTAACGTGTGCGCCAACTTTTGGACATCCTCAAGGGAAAAGGGCTGCACAAATCCGGTGGCCCGACGCAGAAGTTCACTCACGATCCCATACCGCTTTACGAAATCTGGCGGGTTCGACTCTGGTCCGACCGTGATGAAGTCGTACACAAATCCCGTTCCGCCTCGACGCACGACGCGACTGATCTCGGCAAGGCCTCGTGCTTGGTTCCTCCAGTCCTTCAGGCTCGTCGTTGACACTACGAGGCCGATCGCACCATCGCGAAACGGAAGACTATCTGCGCTTGCGCGGATGAGGTACGGGCATCCGCTGATGCGGGCCTCGTTCAACATTACGATGTCGATGTCTACACCGACAACGCGAAGTTCGGGGGCCAGCGACATGAGCTTCCTCGCCAGCAACCCGGGTCCACAACCGACGTCCACAAGCCAGCCGGTTCGAAATTCCTTCGCGATAGACTTTGCGACGCGGTCATGGAAATCGGCTCGGAGTCGAGAATGCTTTAGCCTCCAAATGTAGAGGGCTTGCGGCCTTGTTCGCTGTTCTGTCGATCCCATCTGCCTCCCAGGTATCCGCTCCTTGCCAAAAAGGTACGGTGCAGGTACCTCCAAAGGGAGCGCATGAGGGTCATAGTCCTCCCGGAGACCGCGAGACTGTTCCCGGGCAAATCCAGTGATTTAGGTTGACCAGTGCCCTGACGGCAGGGACTATCATTGGACGTAGGCAAAGAGAGAAATAGCCAGGGTGGGACATCCGAACCGATCGCATGGAGATGGATATGGACGCCTACTATGTGCAGGTCCAGTCCGCCTACGATCGGATTGCTCCGCTCTACGATGACTCAGTTGGGAGGTCTGCCGTGAGCCGTCGTGCGAAGCAG
>Ga0099828_10003893_pt1 | contig 10491 bp, 8 predicted proteins | sample CZO8metaG_2_FD_79338 | JGI IMG/M metagenome (GOLD analysis project Ga0099828, IMG submission 79338) | Vadose zone soil microbial communities from the Eel River Critical Zone Observatory, Northern California, USA - CZOApr15con2H1.8 metaG | ecosystem: Environmental > Terrestrial > Soil > Vadose...
CCGTTGACGCCAGGGCCAAGCTCTGAATAAGCTGTCGCCGGGTCATCTTTCCCTGTTCGAAGTCCTGAAGAAGTTTCGCCATGATGTGTTCCATTGCGTGTCCTCCTTTTTGAAGTCCAAATTCTGCTTAGTCCGGCCGGGTAAACGCCTGTTCGCCGATAATTGACCAGAATCTAGCATAGAAGGGGGTCCTATTCACACTGACTAAATTTTTCCGAAGACGATGTACCGCTGAATGTATCATCGCAGAGCGGGTATCGGTTCAGGCGGAAACAACCGAAAGCGCACCGTGCACCTTGCGGGTCGGCCGGACGGTGATTTCAACGTCCTGGCGCAGAGTCGTTAGTAACTACATGAGGCGCCCGACCGAGAAGTTACCCGCGCGATTCCGCATGAGCAAAGAGACCTGAGGCTGGCGCACCCCGAGGATTTTGGCGATCTCGACCTGTGTTATGTCTCTGTCCTTGAGGATCGTATAGATTTGCAGGGTGAGTTGCGCCTTGAGCAGCTCTTGCTCCGGATTGGGAAGGCCAAGGTCTGCAAAGACGTTTCCACTGCCTTCCATTACGCGGGAAACATGTTTGCGTGTTTTTCTTGCTTTGGGTTTCATGCTAGTTTTGCCTTTCTTTAAAGTCCCGCTCGGCTTCCGCTAGCCGCCGCTTAATTAGCTCGATCTCCCTCGCCGGCGTGGCAATACCTTTCGCGGATTTCTTCTGAAACACGTGCAAAACATAGATGGCAGCCTGGAAACGCACCGTATAAACCGTCCTCCACGCGTTTCCATGGGGCGAAGCCACAATTTCGAGCACGCTGGCTCCCCCAAAGCCTTTGAGGGGCTTGGCCGCGGGATCGGTCTTGCCCTCCTGGGCTGTATAGAGCGCGTGTCCGATCTCGATCCTGACCGGGCGAGGGAAAGAGCGCAAATCCTTGAGCGACGTTCCAATCCACCTGACGGGCTTTACTTCCTCACGCACCTGCATACCAGTATATATATATTATTATATTCGTGTCAAATCATTCATGGCGGCAGAGGGCCAACGCCTCTTAGCCGCGCCGTATTTGAGTTGTTTGTTTGGCGTTTGACCGCATGCTGCCAGGGTGCTACAGTTTTTTAGCATTTCCACTTCCGGTGGGGCCGTGGCGCAGTTGGGAGCGCGCCTCGATGGCATCGAGGAGGTCGTGGGTTCGAATCCCATCGGCTCCACCAAATCGAAATGTTGCTAAGCGCCTCCCGGTTGTACCGGGAAGGTCGTGGCTTCGAATCCCATCGGCTCCACCAATCGAAAAAACATTTCACCACCGAGGGCACAGAGAGCACGGAGAAGAGCAAGGCAGAGAAGAAATTTCGCCGGCTCACGGAACCTAACTTGGGTCTCAGTCCTTGCTTGCTTCCCTGCCTCCTTGCCTCCTTCTTCTTTGCGTCCTTTGTGTTCTCGGCGATCTCTGTGTTAACTGCTTTCCGTGAAGTTCGTTTAGAATGGCTGGCCTATGGCGAAACTCACGTTTCTGGGCGCGGCTGGAACGGTCACGGGCTCCAAATATCTGGTCGAAGCGGAAGGCAAGCGGCTGCTGGTGGACTGCGGCCTGTTCCAAGGCTTGAAGGAACTTCGCCTGCGCAATTGGGATTCGCTTCCGGAAAAGCCGGCCTCGTTCGACTGGTGCGTTTTGACGCACGCGCATCTGGACCACACAGGCTACCTGCCGCGGTTGGCGCGCGACGGATTCCGCGGCCCGATCTACGCGGACGCAGCCACGATTGAGTTGTGCAACCTTTTACTTCCGGACTCAGCGCACATCATGCAAGAAGATGCCCAAAACGCGCAGCGTGGAGGGTACACAAAACACAATCCCGCGCTGCCGCTCTACACGCCGGCGGAAGTCGAGCCAGTCCTGAACGCATTTCGCGAAATTCCCCGATCCGGCCCGTTCACCATTTCGCCGCAATTCACGGTGCGCCCCCATGATGCCGGCCACATTCTCGGCTCGTCCAGCCTGGAGCTGACGATCACGGAAAATGGCAAGAAAAGCGTCGTCCTGTTTTCCGGCGATATCGGCCGCTACGACCAGCCGATCCTGAAGAATCCCGAGGCGCCACCGCGTTGCGACGTGTTGCTGTGCGAATCCACGTACGGAGACCGCGACCATCCTTCCGATTCACCGGAGGACGCGCTGGCCGATGTCGTCAATCGCGTGGCGAAGCGCGGCGGCGTAATCGTAATGCCGGCGTTCGCCGTGGGCCGCACGCAAACCCTCATGTACATCATCCGCGAGCTCGAAAACGCGAACCGCATTCCGCGCCTGCCCGTATTCGTCGATAGCCCGATGGCCATCAGCGTCACCGACCTGTATATGCGCCACAAGGAAGACCACGATCTGGCATTCACCACGGAATCGAACAGCGGGAATCCGCTCGACGCGCACACCGTGCACTACATGCGCACCGTCGATGACTCGAAGAAAATCAACAACGTAAAAACGCCGGCCATCATTATTTCCGCCAGCGGCATGGCTACCGGCGGACGCGTGTTGCATCACATCGCGCAGCGCGCACCGGATCCACGAAACGCAATTTTGCTCGCCGGCTTCCAGGCCGAAGGCACGCGCGGCCGCGCTCTCGAAGAGGGTGCGAAGACGCTTCGCATGTATGGCGAGGACGTGCCAGTCGCGGCGGAAGTGGTCAATCTGCGGCAATTCTCCGCGCACGCGGGGAAAAGAGAATTGATGCGCTGGCTGACAGGCCTTCCCGCGCCTCCGCGGCAAACGTATCTTGTGCATGGGGAACCCGCGGCTTCCGCGGCGCTCAAGTCCGCCATCGAGTCAAGTTTTCGATGGCGCGTATCGCTGCCCACTTACCTACAAATCGTAGATCTGGAGGGTTAGCACTACGCCATAGCCGGTTGCGCCGCGTTGCGCGAGAAGTGCTAAAATTAGCCTACCCTCCCCGCACTGGAGGCTCCATGCATTTTCGCCACGCGACGGGCGTTCTCCTACTATTCGTAACCAGCGTGCTGCCTGGCTTGGGACAAAGCCGTCCCACTCCAACCAGGGCCACGTACGGCATTGCTGGTTCGGTTCGCGATGATTATGACCAGCACTCGATGGAAAGTATTCGCGTGGATCTAAAGCAATCAACCGGCACCCCCATAAACACCACATTCACGCGCGGGAATGGCGAATTCGAGTTCTACGGAATTCCCAACGGAGATTACACCATCGAAATTATCGCGCGGGATTATGAACCTTATCGGGAGACAGTTACGGTCGAAAATTCGGTGCGCCGTGGCCTGACCATTTTTCTACGCAGGCCGATGGCCGTGGCGAGCGCAACCTCCAACGGGTCCATTTCCGCCCACGAACTGAGTGTTCCTCACAAAGCGCACGATGAGTATGAGAAAGGCCTCAACCTGGTTTATTCCAAATCAGATTATAAAGGTGCGATCATCCAGTTTCAGCGAGCCATCAAGGATTTCCCCGATTTCTATGAGGCCTATGCGCAGGAAGGAAGCGCGTACACCTTTCTGGGAGAGATAGATCACGCTGAAGAGGCGATGCGGAAATCCGTTGCGCTCAGTTCGAGCCAATATTCTGAAGCCCTTTTCCTGCTAGCCGGACTGCTCAACAACACCAAGCATTTTCCCGAAGCCGAGAATCTTTCCCGCCAGGGCGTGGCGCTCGAGGCATCCTCATGGCATGGCCACTTCGAAATGGCACGGGCGCTTACGGCGCTCAAGCGGCCAGAAGAGGCCGAGAAGAGCGCGAAACAGGCTCGGGACCTGAAGCCGGACAATCCCGCGGTGTACCTGGTCCTTGCAAACATTCATATCCAGCTGCGCGACTATGCAGCGCTGCTGAAAGATCTCGAGACTTACCTGAAGCTCTCGCCGAATGGCCCCGAGGCCGATCAAGCTCGCAAGACACGAGAGGAATTGCAGGTGGTGATGCAGCAGGAGAAAGACCAGGCTCCGGCCAATGAGCAGGATCAATCCCGCTCCAAGACGCAAGATCAATCCAAAACAGACACAAAGGACCAAGAGCGATCCAATACTCAAGTCCGATCCAAGTCCGATGAACATGAGCAATCTCAGTCCAATGAACAAGACCCGCCATTGCTTCCGCCCCTGCCGCCACCTCAGCCAGAACCATAGTTTTCAAATAATTTGGATCCTCGCCATTCATCCTTCGACCGTCACGGTGCTCAGAACGAATAATGCGGATCACAAACTCTCCAGTAGTTGAGCAGATTTGTAGGCCTCGTCTTCCGAAACTGATGTGTAGTAGGGCCGCCATCGAAGAGTTAGATGGTAAGACGGTCTTGCCGTCATACCACTTACGACGTGGAAGAAGCCTCACGTCAAAAGCTTGTCGTTGAAAATTGGATTCCAAAAATTCAGGTGAACTTTTCTTTGAATGTGGAAACCTGCGAGGAGGGTGGCACGTCTAGAGGAACAAGACCACTCGAGGGGTAGGAAGCGACTATCAAAAGGCAACCGACCGTCGGCTTCCTACCCCATAATTCCCGAGTGGCACGCGTTGAGCGTCCCGAGAAAAGTTTCTATACAGCCGCGGTTACGTGGACCCGCGGAACACGCGCCGGCATGGCGGGAATTTCCGTCACACGCAATCCCAGCACAAACATCGGTAGAGGCGCGACGCGCCCCCAGCGGTTCAAGTCCCAACCTGCACGAATGAAATTAATTTCCGGAACCAGGGTAAGATCCAAAACAGCGCGAGTCTCGCCTCGATAGAATTGCTGAGGCAATTTCAAGATAGGGTGCGTGCCCCAGTTTTCACCGTCCGCGGAACCCCAGATCGACACATCCACCGACTCCTGCTCGATCTGATCGGTAATATCCATGAGGCAGAAAAATGTGCGAGTCTGGCTCGCACGGATGTCTACCGCAACGCCGTAGCCGCTTTCCTCAACAAGCGTGCCCAGCGGAATTAACTCGAACTCCATGGCCATCCGATTTGCTCCCAGGCTTTAGGGGCAAATTCTAACACACGGCTGGCGAGACGGCTACGAAAGCTGAGGCCGCGCACTAGCTGGGGCGGAGCTTTGACAATTTGTCCGCGCAAGCGGCCAGTGTCGATTCCTTCTTGCAGAACGTGAAGCGGACCTGGCTTGCGCCCTGCGAGGGATCGCCGTAGAAGCTCGATCCCGGCACGACCGCGATGCCGATTTTTTCCACGAGGTAGCGCGAAAAGGAAAGATCGTCCGGAAAACGGAAATCTGAAATGTCCGTCATGATGTAATACGCGCCCGCGGGCTTGAAGCAGCGGAAGCCGGACTCGTTCAAGATACCAAGCATCCGGTCACGCTTCCCAAGATAACTTTCCGCGAGCTTCAGATAGTAACTTTGCGGCAGCTCGAGCGCGATCGCACCCGCCTGCTGGAGCGGCGCGGCGGCGCCAACCGTGAGGAAGTCGTGCACCTTGCGTATGGAGGTGGAGGCTTCCGGCGGCGCGATGGCCCATCCGACACGCCATCCGGTCACACTGTAAGTTTTCGACATGCCGTTGATGGTGATCGTGCGGTCGCGCATGCCGTCGAGCGAAGCCATGGAAATGTGACGCGTACCGTCGTAAATGATGTGCTCGTAGATTTCATCGGTAACCGCGAAGGCGTTCCAGCGCACGCAGAGATCGCGGATGAATTCCAGTTCCTCGCGCGAAAACACCTTGCCCGTGGGATTGTTCGGTGTATTTACAATGATCGCCTTGGTGTGGGGGCCGAAAGCGCGCATTAGTTCTTCGCGATCGAAGCTCCAGTCCGGCGGACGAAGTTGTACGAAACGGGGCGTGGCGCCGGAGAGAATCGCGTCCGGGCCGTAGTTCTCATAGTGCGGCTCGAAGATGACGACCTCGTCGCCAGGATTGATGATCCCCATCATGGCGGCCATCATGGCTTCGGTCGAACCGCAGCATACGGTGATCTCCAGTTCGGGATCAACACGCACGCCCTGCGTGCGCTCGAATTTCCGCGCGATGGCGTCGCGCAGCTCTTTCGCGCCCCAAGTGATCGCGTACTGATTGATGTCGTCGGCAATGGCCTGCCGCGCGGCTTCCTTCACTTCGTTAGACGCCGCGAAATCGGGGAATCCCTGCGCCATGTTCACGGCGTCGTGCTGCAGGGCGAGACGCGTCATTTCGCGAATTACGGACTCGGTAAAGCTTTCCGTCTTGGCGGATAGCATCCGGCGCGCTGCGGTTGCGACTTGGCCCGCGCCGCTCGTCGAGGCCTCTCCCGCGCTCATCGGCTAACCTCAGTCCCTGCGGGCCGCAACGACTCCCCATCGACAGGGCGATTCCCGTCGGACCGGGCAGGCCCCGTTTGCGTCTCCGCAGTTCCCGCTGGACCGTACACCTGTCGATAGACATCCGCGTTGCGAATCACGATTTGCACGTACTCCCTTGTCTCGGTGAACGGAATGGATTCCACGAACTCCGCTGTCTCGAGGTAATTCTGGCCGGCCGTCCATTGCACCACGCGGTCTTCTCCGGCGTTGTATGCCGCGAGAGCAGCTTCCGGCGTCCCGAAGACCTGAATCAGATCGGCCAGATAGCGAGCGCCAAGTTTTAAATTGTAACCTGGATCGGTCAAGCTCGCGCGCGCATATCGTATCTTGAGCTGGCGCGCCAGCTTGGACGCGGTGCTCGGCATCACCTGCATCAATCCCATGGCGCCCTGGTGCGACACCGCGTTGGACTCGAACGCCGACTCCTGCCGAACCAAGCCAGCCATAAACATTGGATCGACATGGTTACCCGCCGCGGCACTTCGCAGGCTCGATTCATAGGGCAACGGGAACGCCGTCCGCCAGGCCTCATTCGGGATTTCGGGCACGCGCCGGGCTTCGAGTTGGGGAAAGGCCTGCCGCATCGCGGTAATTCCAACCGCGTAATGGCCCGCCGCGATGGCGGCCCCGGCGGCATCGACCAACAATCTCGGGGCGCGCGTCGCTGCATAGGCGGCACGATATTCAAGCTCAGCCGACGCGTCGAAAGCGATGTCACTGAGCGCGCGGGCGCGGATTTCACGTTCCTGCGCCTTTGAGGTAAGAGGCTGGTCCATCTGCGGCAGTGGGGGAGCAGGCGGAATCACCGAAAGAAACTCCGCCGGATTCAGCGGCGCGTCGCCGATCCCTTCCGGCTTGGGAAGCAACCGCGCGGCGGCCTTGGCGCCAAAATAAGTCAGCGGAAACCGGGTCGCCCCGGCGCGATAGAAACTACGGGCCAGCGCCGTGTTTCCGGAGCGCTCGTACGCGCGACCCAGCCAATACAGAGCGTCCTGAACGTAGCTCGATGTCGGGAAGCGGCGCACATACGCCTCCAACATGTCCGCCGCTTCAGGCTTCCGCTTCAGATAGGCCGTCCAGGCCACACGCCAGGCGGCCGCCTGCGAGTTTTTTCCATCAGGAAACAGGTCGAGTGTGCGACGGTAGTATTCCGCCGCCCGATCGCGATCCAGGTTCACCCAATAGTAGTTGCCCGTTGCAAACAATCCATCCTCGACCCACGGGCTCTGCGGATGACGCTTCACGAGTTGATCGATTTCGTCGAGCATTTGCGCTTCGAGATTTTCCGAGCGATACGCCTGCGAAATCGCGAAGATGCGTTCGGCGTCGAGCTCAGGATCGGTCAGGGAAACGGCAACAAGCAGTTCCGGGCGCCCTCCCGATTGCGCGTCGCACTGCGCAACCCGCAGCTCCGCGCGCTCTCGATCGGTGCCGGCGAGCTTTGGGAGGAGCCCCGAGTACTCCGAGCGAGCGTCGTGCCAGCGCTTTGCCAGAAAAAATGTTTCCGCGCGAGAAATCTGCGCCTGCATGGGAGTGCCTGGGAACTGCTCGCCCAGCGCGGCCTGAAGGGAAGCAATCCTTTGTCCCGCCGCTTTTGCTTCGTCGTTCAGAGGAAAACGGTAATAAAGTTCGAGGTAATCCGTGGCAGCCGACAAGGGCTTTTCCCCTTTCGCTGCCGCCAGCATCTCCCGTGCCTGCGCGCGCAAGAGCAGGAGCGCGGGCTTCATGGTCGTATTCGGGTAGGCGTCGAGCGCCGCCAACGCATTCTCGGTCTTGCCAATCGCCAGTGCCGTCTGGACTAGTGATGTGACACTCTGTTCGGCCATTACGCTGTCCGGAAAATCGCGCCGAAAACTTTGCAGTTGCTCGAGCCCATCTTCCCTTTGTCCCAGAGCCAGAGAAGTCTGCGCATGCCAATACTGCACATATTCGCGCAAATCCTTGTCGTCCACTGCTTTCCGCAGCCAGCCGAGCGCGAGCTCCGGCTGATCCCTCATGAGATCGTAATAACCCAGCGCTAGCGCAGCGTCGGCGCCGAGCTCATTCTTGGCATTTTTCGCCGCATAGGCGGACAACACAGCGTAGGAAGTAACATTGGGGTGGTCGCGCAGCGCCCGGGCGAGTTGCGCGAGCTGTTTTTCACCGGCAACCGCTGCCGGGGCAGCAGCCACGTTAATTTTCGACGGCGTTGCATTGCTCTTACTTAGTGCGCTCGGTGATGCTTTCGCTGAGCGCTTCTTCGCATGCTTTGCCGGTGTTTGGGCGTGCATCGGAAATGCCGCGGTAATCGCCAGCAGTACCAACGTGATCGATATGGCGCGGAAACAGAAGGCAGCGGCTACCCCTGCGGCTGTCTTCGCGCTAGTGGCGCAGGACCGGGGAGGGATAAGGATACGCACCAAGCGCTTCTGGATTGCCACCGGCCAAGATCTCAACCATCCAGTCATAGAAATAATCCACCGGATGAGATTGAATGGCCTGAAACCGGCGATCGTATTCTTTGTGGGCCTTCTCAATGTCATCACGCAATCTTATGCACAAATCCTTGTTCTCGCGCCCCACCCGCACGTCTTCCGGGCGCAACAGCTTTATGTCTTGCATCGAAACCTTGGCTACCCGATAGGCGCGTCTATGCAATTCTTGCTCATCGGCGGGCAGCGATGCCAGACTAAAAACGGGCTGTGGTTCAGGCGGCGCGATTTCGAGCGGCGGCTCGACGGCAATCACCGGGCCCATCTGCGGTGCCGGTTCGTGCACAAAAACCGGCGCCGGCTTACCGCGTGGTGCTTGGAGGGGCGGTGGCGTTTCAAACTGCGAGAGTTCCGGCGATAGCGGGGCCTCCATAGGCTGCGGGGTCCACAAGCTTTCTCCCATCGGCTGCGGCAACCTGGGCTCAGGCAAGTCAAGTGCGGGACGTGGTTCAGCAGCCGCAGGAGGTGGGAGACGCACGATTTCCTGTTCGAACGGAGAGCGCAAGGAAGATTGCAGAGCACTGGTCACGAATCGGGAGAGCACTTCGAGTGCGGCGGAGAGCGACGCGGCGGATGTCTGTGCGCGGATCATCGGAGGCAGCGCGTTGCTCGCACGGCTGCTCGCGCACGCCGATACCAGGTCGTTGATCGCCTGAGTGAGCTCATCGGACGTCCGCTGGATTCTTCCCAGGTTGTCACGCAGCGTTCGCGATACCGCCTGGTCGATTGTGTTTGGATCTGCCGCCATCCCTTATTGCCTCCGGTGGGTTGGCCCCAAACATGATTATCGGAACGTGTGGGAAGTATTGTCAACTCCGCATCGGGCGCGCGTTTCGGCCCGCGCACGTGGGGGAAAGGCGGATGAAGAAGAAGTTGATAGTCGAAAGTTCAAAGTTGAGAGTGAAGGCCGCTTTGATGAGCAGTCCCCCTTCAACTTTCAACTTTCGACTCGAATCAGGTTCATGTCGAAGGGGTTCGACAGTCGATCTCTAAAAGTTGAGAGTGAAGAGCATCTCCGCAAAGGGTTTCCTTGTAACTTTCAACTGTTAACTGTCAACTTTCAACTCTCGACTCCGAACCGGCGCATGTGGTGTTAAAATAGAAAGCAGGGGGCGACACGGTTTCGACGGAAGCAGTCGCGACCCGAAGGCATGCCGGGCGCCACCTGCCCGCAATCGGGTGGAAAACTAGAACTGCCAACTCACAGTTGGCTTTGGCTGCCTAGCTTAAACTAGCGTAGCTACGTTTCCCCGGGCTTCGCCTACGGGCCCGGCAAGAGACGTCACACAGTAGGCTGGCCGTCAAGTTTCGGTCCGGAATGCGACGGTGAGAACTAATCGGGCTAGCCGGTCTCGTTTCTTGCTCATTCTGAGCGAGGCCGGCGAAACAAACGGAATTGAGCTAAGCATGTAGGCTTCGGGCCGTAGCGCTTTTCGGACGGGGGTTCAACTCCCCCCGCCTCCACTCGCCTTCGCCAAAAATCGGCTACGGCGAGCTTGTCCGCCATTGCCGATTTTTGGCGAAGGCGAGTGCCCGCCGTAGCACCGAATGTAACGGCGACCCTCACGCGCCGGCACCCAACCCATGATAGGATTCCCAAATTCCAGTCCGGCAAGCGAAGGCGAGTGCCCGCCATAGCACCGAATGTAACGGCGACCCTCACGCGCCGGCACCCAAACCATGATATGATTCCCAAATTCCAGTCCGGCAACCGAAGGCGCGCG
>Ga0099828_10003897_pt1 | contig 10489 bp, 6 predicted proteins | sample CZO8metaG_2_FD_79338 | JGI IMG/M metagenome (GOLD analysis project Ga0099828, IMG submission 79338) | Vadose zone soil microbial communities from the Eel River Critical Zone Observatory, Northern California, USA - CZOApr15con2H1.8 metaG | ecosystem: Environmental > Terrestrial > Soil > Vadose...
GACATCTTCAGCCTGGGAGTGGTCCTCTACGAGATGCTGACCGGACAGCGCGCGTTCCGCGGCCGCTATCCGATCGAGGTCCTCCACGCCGTCATCCACGAGACGCCGAAGCCCGCCATCCAGATCAACCCCCGGATTCCGCCCGCCCTGGAGTCGGTCGTCGACCGCGCCCTCGCCAAGGACCCCGCCGACCGCTACCAGACGATGGCCGCCCTGCGCGACGATCTCAAGGCCGTGAGGCGCCGGCTGTCGCCCGAGTCGGGCGCGGCACCGGACGAGGCCCTGGCCCGGCTCCGCCGGCGCCGCCGAGCGCGCGTGACCTGGTTCCTCACCGGGGGGCTCGCGCGCATGCTCGGCCGGCTGCGGCCGGTTCCCTGGAGCCGGCGCGCGGCCGGTCCCGGCACCGCCGTCGGCGACACCGGGCCGTTCACCGCTCGCTCCTCGCGCCCCGCCTCGTGGGGCACGGAGACGAAACCGACGATCGCCGTCCTGCCGTTCCGCAACCTCTCCGGCGATCCCGCCGCCGCCTTCTACGAGTTCTCGCTCGCCGACGGCGTCATCACCGAGCTGGCCATGGTCCGCTCGCTCGTCGTGCGTCCCTCGTTCTACGTCGCGCGCTACGCGGGCCAGAACGCGGATCCGCGCCAGGTGGGGGAGGAGCTGGCGGTCGGCCACGTGCTCGCCGGCACCTTCATCAAGACGCCGGAGACGATGCGCGTGAGCGCGCAGCTGCTGGCCACCGCGACCGGCGAGATCCTCTGGAGCGAGAAGATCGACATCGCGGCCCGGGACCTCATCGGTATCCAGGACACCATCGCCGCCCGCGTCGCCGCCGGCCTGCGCCTCAAGCTCACCCCCGAGGAGCAGGAGAAGATCGAGCGCCTGCCGACCCAGGACCCCGAGGCCTACGAGTTCTACCTCCGGGGCCGCGACCTGCTCTACCGATACATCCTCAGCTCCTTCGACGATTCGGACCTGGAAGAAGCCATCCGGATGTTCAACGAGGCGGTGGGAAAAGACCCGCTCTTCGCCCTTGCCCACGCCGCCCTCGGCCGCTGCTACCTCAACTACGCCCAGGGATACGGAGGCGTCGACTACTACCTGCTGGCCGAGCGGGCGCTGCGGCGGGCGCTGGAGCTGGATCCCGCCCTCGTGGAGGCCCGGCTCCAGATGGTCCACGTCGATCTCCACCAGGGGAACAAGCAGCGGGCGCACGAGACGGTGGCCGCGCTGCTGAGGGAGGCGCCGAGCGACCCCGCCGTGTTGTACGTGGCGGGAATGCTCTACCGCCTGGACGGCCTCTACGACCAGGCCCTCGCCGTCTTCGACAAGCTCCTCGAGCTGAACCCGCAGGACGTGGTGATCGTCAGCTACAACAAGGGGCGCGTCTACACGCACCAGCGCCTCTACGACAAGGCGGTCGAGGAGCTGGAGCGGGCCCGGGCGGCGGAGCCCGATCATCCCCTGGTGAAGACCTTCCTGGCCATGTGCTACTTCAACCAGGGGCGCGTGGACGAGGCCCAGGCCCTGATGGAGGACGTCCTCGCTCATCATCCGCATCTCGACGGCGTCCAGCCGGTGCTGGCCTGGTGCCTCAGCGACAAGGGCGATCACGAGCGGGCCCGCGCGCTCATCACCGACCGGGTGAAAGAGACGGCCGCGGCCGACCACGACATTGCGTTCTGGCTCGCCTCCTTCTACGCGATGGAGGGGATGAGCGAAGAGGCGCTGGACTGGGTCCGGCGGGCGGTGCGGCTCGGCAACGAGAACTACCCGCTCTTCGCCGACAGCCGCAAGCTCGACAGCCTGCGCGGCGACCCCCGCTTCGAAGAGATCCTCGCGGAGCTGAAGCGGCTCTGGGACGAACGGCGGGCCGGCGACCAGGCCCGCATCGCCTGAGGAGGTGAGACGTGCCCGCGCCCAAGGACCTGCTGGAGCGGATCCAGCTCCGGCTGGAAGAGAGCTTCACCGGGATCGGTGAGAAGGTCAGCGACCTCCCCGCGGCGGACATCGCGGACCTGCTGAACCAGCTCAACCGGGCCGAAGCGGCCAGCGTCGTCATGATGCTGCCGCCGGCGCGGGCGGTGGAGGTCATGGACCAGCCGACGCTCGGCCGGCGGGCCGCCATCCTCGAGCAGCTCGAGCCGGCGCGGGCGGCGCAGATCCTGGAAGGTCTCTCCGCCGACCAGCGCACCGACATCGTCCAGCAGATGGGCGAGCTCGAGCGCCGGAGGCTCCTGCCCAAGCTCAAGCCCGAGGTGCGGGCCGAGGTAGAGCGATTGCTCCAGTACCCGGAACGCACCGCCGGCGGCATCATGACGACGGAGTTCGTCCGCCTCGACCCGAAGATGACGGTGGGCGAGGCGCTCAAGCACATCCGCTCGGTGGCCCGGGAGAAGGAGTCGATCTTCTCCTGCTACGTCCTCGATGCCGACGGGCACCTCCTCGGAGCCGTCTCCCTGCGCGACCTCGTGATGGCCGAGATGAACCAGCCGGTCACCGAGGTCATGCGCAAGAAGCCGGTGTTCGTCAGCGCCCTCGACGACCAGGAGGCGGTCGCCAACAAGATCAGCAAATACAACCTGCTCGCGGTGCCGGTGCTGGAGAAGGACGGCACCGTGGTGGGCTTCGTGACGGTGGACGACGTCATCGACGTCATCCGCGAGGAGGAGACGGAGGACATCCTGAAGATGGGCGGCATCGAGCCCGGCGCGCTCGACCGGCCCTACTTCGAGAACTCCATCCCCCGCGTCGTGCGCAAGCGCATCGGGTGGCTGTTGCTGCTCTTCGTGGCCGAGACGTTCACCGGCACCGTGCTCCGCTTCTACGAGAACGAGCTGGCGGCGGTGGTCGCCCTCTCCTTCTTCATTCCCCTGCTCATCGGCACCGGGGGCAACGCGGGCTCCCAGACCGTGACGACGGTCATCCGCAGCATCGCCCTCGGCGAGATCGGCTTGCGCGACGCGTGGCGGGTGCTCGCCCGCGAGGCGTCCACGGGCGTCCTCATCGGGCTGCTGGTGGGAGCGGTCGCGTTCGGGCGGGCGCTCTTGTGGGGGGCCCACATGCCGCTGGCGATCACGGTGTCCATCACCGTCCTCGTCATCTGCTCGTGGTCCACCACCGTGGGCTCGCTCATCCCCATCGCCGCCGAGCGCTTCGGCATCGACCCGGCCGTGCTCTCGGCCCCTCTCATCGCCACCCTCGTCGACGCCACCGGGCTCGTCATCTACTTCACGATCGCCAAGGCGATCCTGCACCTCTAGTGTCTGGTCCCCGCGCAGCGCTGCTGGCGGCGGTGACGCTGCTCGTGCTGGTCGCCGCGCGGCGGGACACCTGGCCCCTGCTGCGCGGCCCCGCGCCCTATCCGCCGGAATGGCAGTGGGGCTATGCGCCGAAGCCGGCGCCCCCCGGCCGGCTCGCGCCGGCGGTGGGCCTGGCGGGCGCGCTCATCGTCATCGCCGCGCTCGCGGGACCGGCCGCGTCCCGCGGCGGGGCAAGGGCCGGCCTTCTCGCCGCGTGCACGGTCGTGGGCGGCGGCTTCCAGCTCGCGCTGCTCGGCCTCGAGCCCGCGGGCGCGGCCGCGGAGCTGGAGCGGCGCACGACAAGCGGCTCGTTCACCTCGTACTTCAAGGTCGCGGCCGGGGTGGAGGACGCCGGCGATTTCCTGGCCCGACACGACGAGCTGTTGCCGCGCTTCCGCCACGGCGCTCTCCATGCCGCCACCCATCCTCCCGGTCCCATCCTCTATTACGTAGGCCTGCAGCGGCTGGCCGCGCGCCTGCCCCGGCTGGCCGCGGCGCTCGGGGGCGAGACACGCGCCGCGGCGCTGGCGGGCGCCGCGCTCCTCGGCCTGCTGGGAGCGGCGGCGTGCTTTCCCGCGGCCGCGCTGGCCCGCGCCATGGGCGCCCATCCGGCGGCGGCGGTTCGAACGGGGATCCTGTGGACGCTCGTGCCCGGCCTCTGCCTGATGGGCCCGGAGCTGGACCAGGCCCTGGCCCTTCCCGTGGCTTCCGCAACGGCCCTGGTCGCCGTCGCGCTCGCTCCCGGGCGCGGAGGCGGAGGGCTCGTGGCGCGCGCCGCGGGCGCGGGTCTGCTGGCCGGCGTGGCCCTTTTCTTCTCTTACGGTGCGCCGCTGCTCATCGCGCTCGGCGCCGCGTCCGCGGCCGCGCCCGCCCTGAGGACGCCCGAAGGTCGCCGGCGCGCCGCGCTCCTCGGCGCGATCGCCCTCGCCGTGGCGCTCGTGTGCTTCATCGCTCCGGTTCTCCTCGGCCATCATCCGCTGGCCTCGGCGCGCGCCGCGCTGGCCATCCACCGCGAGCAGTTCACCGCCCACCGGAGCTACCCGCTCTGGCTCGTCTTCGATCTGCTCGACCTGGCGCTCTTCCTCGGCGTGCCCATCTTCCTGTTCGGCCTCTCGCTACCGTGGACGCCCTTTCGCATCGCCGCCGCCGGAGGCGTCCTGTTGCTCGTGGCGTCGGGCCTCATCCGTGGTGAGATGGGAAGGATCCTGGTGCCGCTGATGCCCGTGTTGCTGGTGGCGTCCGTCGTCTCGGCGCCGAGCGCCGATGCTCCGGAGGGAGAGCCTTCACCATCCAGCGCGCTCGTCCTGGGCACGCTGCTGGCGGTAACCGACCTCGTCTTGCGGCTCTCCTGGGCGCTGCCATGACGGGCCTCTCCCCCTTGGGGGAGAGGGTAGGGTGAGGGGGGACATGCGGGACTACGAGAAGAGAGCCGAAGAGATCATCGCCAGCCGCGGCGCGGCGGCGGAGCTTGAGCGGCTGCACCGCCTGTTCGATCTCCAATGGCAGTACACGATGGAGGAGTACCCCGAGTTCGCGACCTACGTCGGCTGGCCGGGCCAGAACCACCGCTGGACCGACGTCTCGCTCGAGGCCATCGAGCGCCGGAACCGGGAGATGGAGGTGCCCGCGCGCGTGCTCGCCACGATCGACCGAAGTGCTCTCGGCTCGGACGACCAGCTCCACCACGACCTGTTTCGTCGCGGGGTCGAGGAGAGCCTCGAGGGCCGGCGCTTCAAGGGCGAGTACATGCCGATCAACCAGATGCAGGGCGTGCAGCAGAACGTCGCCCAGACGATCGCCATGATGCGCGTCGCCACCACGTCGGATTACGAGGACGTCGTGGCCCGGCTCCACTGCGTTCCGCGCCTCATCGACCAGACGATCGCCCTCCTCGAAGAGGGACTGGACACCCGCATCACGCCTCCCCGCGTCACCCTGCGCGACGTCCCCCAGCAGATCCTCAACCAGGTCGTCGAGGACCCGCAGGCGAGCCCTCTGCTCCGGCCCTTCGCGCGCTTCCCGGAGACGGTGGCTGAGCCGGAGCGCGAGCGGCTGCGCCGGGCGGCGGCCGAAGCGTACAAAGGCGAGGTCGCCCCCGCCTACCTTCGTCTTCACGGCTACTTCGCCGACACGTATCTGCCGCGCACGCGGGAGTCGATCGCGCTCTCGGACCTGCCCGACGGCGAGGCGTGGTACGGCTTCAACGTCCGCCAGTCCACCACCACACGCCTGACGCCGCGGGAGATCCACGACATCGGCCTCGCGGAGGTGCGGCGGATCCGCGGCGAGATGGACAGCGTCATGACACAGAGCGGCTTCGCCGGCACCTTCGCGGAGTTCATGGCCTTCCTGCGCAGCGACCCGCGCTTCTTCTTCGAGCACGCCGAAGACCTCCTGCGCGGCTACCGCGACATCTGCAAGCGGGCCGACCCGGAGCTGGTGAAGCTGTTCGGCACGCTGCCGCGACTCCCGTACGGCGTCGTCCCCGTACCCGCCTACGCCGAGAAGTCGCAGACGACCGCCTACTACGAGCCCGGCTCGCCGGCCGCGGGGCGGCCCGGATACTTCTTCGCCAACACGTACGACCTGCGCGCGCGCCCGAAATGGGAGATGGAGGCGCTGGCCCTCCACGAGTCGGTGCCCGGCCACCACCTGCAGATCGCGCTGGCGCAGGAGCTGCCCGACGCGCCCGAGTTCCGCAAGCACGGCTTCTACACCGCCTTCATCGAGGGCTGGGGGCTCTACGCGGAGGCGCTGGGCACGGAGATGGGCTTCTACGCGGACCTCTACGCGCGCTTCGGCCAGCTCACCTACGAGGTGTGGCGGGCGATCCGCCTCGTGCTCGACACCGGCATGCACGCCTTCGGCTGGCCGCGGGAGAAGGCCATCGCCTACTTCGAGGAGAACGCGGGCAAGGCGGCGCACGACATCGTGGTCGAGGTGGACCGCTACATCGTCTGGCCCGGCCAGGCCCTCGCCTACAAGATCGGTGAGCTGAAGATCAAGGAGCTGCGCGCGCGGGCCTCCGCCGCGCTCGGCGCCTCCTTCGACGTGCGGGCCTTCCACGACCAGGTGCTGGGCAGCGGGGCGCTCCCCCTCGACGTCCTCGAAGCGCGCATCGACTCCTGGATCGCGGAGCAAAGGCCGGCGCGTCCCAGAGATTTGTGATGAAATCCGCTTTCCTTCCGGGCCCGCTGCCCCTATGATCTCGGCCTAGATTGCGGATCGGATTCACGTTCAACGTGAAGCCCGGCGCGGCGGCGCCCGACGTCGATGACCGCTACGCCGAGTGGGAGGACGAGGAGACCATCGCCGGCGTCGAAGCGGCCCTCGCCCGCACCGGCGAGGTGATCCGCCTGGAGGCCTCGGACGAGCTGCCGTTCCGGCTCCGGGAGGCGCGCCCCGACATCGTCTTCAACATCGCCGAGGGCCTCTACGGGCCCAACCGCGAGTCGCACGTGCCCGCGATCTGCGAGTTCTGGTCGATGCCCTACACGGGCAGCGATCCCCTCACGCTCGCCCTCTGCCTCGACAAGGGACGGACCAAGGAGATCCTCTCGCATCACGGGATCCCCACCGCTCCCTTCACGGTCGTCGGCGGGCCGGAGGAGCTGGACGGTTTCGCGGCGTGGCCGGCCATCGTGAAGCCCCTGCACGAGGGCTCGAGCATGGGCATCACGCGCTCCTCGTATTGCCGCTCGCGGGCCGAGGTCCGCCGCGCCATCGAAGCCGTCGTGGCCCGCTACCGGCAGCCGGCCCTCGTCGAAGGCTACCTGGGCGGGCGCGAGTTCACCTGCGCGATCCTCGGCAACGGGAACGACGCGCGGGCGCTCCCCATCATCGAGATCAACTTCGCGGCGCTGCCGCCGGACGCGGTGCCCATCTACTCGTACGAGGCGAAGTGGATCTGGGACCGGCCGGAAGAGCCGCTCGACATCTTCCGCTGCCCGGCGGAAGTGGATGCCGAGCTCGCCGCGGCCGTCGAGCGCACGTCGCTGGACGCCTACCGCGTGCTGCGGTGCCGCGACTGGGCGCGGATCGACCTCCGCTGCGACGAGCGCGGGGTGCCGCACGTCCTCGAGGTCAACCCCCTCCCCGGGATCCATCCCGATCCGGCCATGCACTCCTGCCTCCCCAAGGCCGCCCGCGCGGCCGGCCTGGACTACTCGGAGATGATCCTGAGCGTGCTGCGGGCCGGGGCTGCCCGCCATGGGCTCGTCCTCTAGCCCCGGCGCCCGCCGCCGGCGGGTCGCGATCATCGCCGATGCCGTCGCGGAGACGCAGGAGCGCTTCGAGTCCGCCACCGCCAGCTCGCTCGGCGACGTGCGGGACGCCCTCGCCGGGCAAGGCTTCGAGCCGGTCGTCCTCGAGTTCGCGGGCGAGCCCGCGTCGTGGCTGCGCGCGCTCCGCGAGGGCGAGTTCGACCTCGTGTTCAACCTCTGCGAGGGCCTCGGGGGCCAGGGCTCGGAGGAGCACCTGCCGGCCGCGGCCGTCGAGCTGCTCGGCCTGCCCATGACGGGGGCGCGAGCGCTGACGCTCGGCCTGTGCCTGCGCAAGGAGCTGGTCAACGCCCACCTGCGGGCGGAGGGCATCGCGGTTCCGGACTGGGCGGTGGCCCGGGCCGGCGCGCCCCTCGTGTGGCGCCGTTACCCCGCCATCGTGAAGCCGGCCGCCGAGGACGCCTCTCTCGGCATCGACGACCGCTCGGTCGTGCGCGACGGGGCCGAGCTCGAGGCGGCGCGGGCCCGCGCGCACGAGACCTGGGAGCGCGTGCTCGTGCAGCGGTTCGTCGAGGGGCGTGAGCTGAACCTGGCCGTGGTGGGGGACCGCGTGCTGCCTCACGCCGAGATCGAGTGGGCGCTCCCGGACGGCCTTCCCCACGTCGTGACCTATGCGGCCAAGTGGGACGCCGGCAGCGTCTACGACCGCGGCACGGTGCCGCGCCTGCTCGGGCCGCGCGAGGAGCGCCTTTCGGTGCGGCTCGTGGCGCAGGCGCGGCGTGTGTGGGCCGCGGTCGACGGCGTCGGCTACGGCCGCATCGACGTGCGCATGGACGAGCGCGGCCGGGTCTGGGTGATCGACGTCAACCCCAACCCCGACCTGTCGCCGAGCGCGGGCCTCGCGCGCCAGGCCTCGGCCGCCGGCTGGAGCTACGGGGACCTGATCGCGCGCATCGTCGACGCCGCCTTCACCAGCCAGGGGGCGCTCTCACGCGCGCGCGGCGCGCGCCGGGCGGAGGTGCCCGCGTGAAGGTGGGGCGGCTGAGCGTGGACCCGGCGATGCTCGAGGCGCGCTTTGCCACCGGCTGCAGCACCGGGCTCTGCCGCGGCGTCTGCTGCCGGAGCGGGGTGTGGCTCGACGTCGAAGACCGGGACCGGGTCCTCGCCCACGCCGGCCTCGTGCGGGACGCGATGGATCCGGGACAGCCGCGGGACACGCGGCGCTGGTTCAGCCGGCGCAGCGTGGCCGATGCCGATTTCCCCTCCGGACGCGCCGTCCACACCCGCGTGAAGGACGGGCGCTGCGTCTTCTTGAACGGCGAGGGGCGCTGCGTCCTCCAGAAGGCGTCCTCCGCCCGGCCGGGCCTCCAGCTGAAGCCGTTCTTCTGCACCGCGTTCCCGGTGACGATCGCGCACGGCATGCTGATGCTGGACGACGAGGACTACCGTGCGGGCCAGCCGTGCTGCGCGGCGACGAAGGGCGGGCCCCTGACGGTCTTCGACACCTGCGGGGTGGAGCTGCGGCACGTCCTCGGCGCCGCCGGCGTCTCGCGCCTGCGGGCCCTCGCCGCGCGGCGGACGCCAAGCCGCGCGCGGCGGTGAGCGCTAGCTGAACCTCACACTGACCAGCTTGCTCACGCCGGGCTCCTCCATGGTCACGCCGTAGAGCTGGTCGGCGATCTCCATGGTCTTGCGGGAGTGGGTGATGAGGACGAACTGCGTCTGGTCCTTGAGGCCCTCGAGCATGCGCACGAAGCGGCCGATGTTGGCGTCGTCGAGAGGGGCGTCCACCTCGTCGAGGATGCAGAAGGGCGAGGGCTTGTACTGGAAGATCGCGAAGAGCAGCGCGATGGCGGTGAGCGCCTTCTCGCCCCCGGAGAGCAGCATCACGTTCTGCAGGCGCTTGCCGGGAGGCTGGGCCATCACGTCGATGCCGCTCTCGAGGATGTCTTCCTCGTCGAGCAGGCTCAGGCCCGCGGTGCCGCCCCCGAAGAGCTGCTTGAAGATCTCCCCGAAGTGCTGGTTGATGACCTGGAAGGCCTCGCGGAACCGCTCCTTCGACGTGCGGTCGATGCTCTTGATCGCGCGGTCCATCTCCGCGATCGACTCCACGAGGTCCTGCCGCTGCGCGGTGAGGAAGCGGTGGCGATCCTCGAGCTCCTGCGCCTGCTCCACCGCCAGCACGTTGACCGGCCCCATGCGGTCGAGCTTCTCGCGCAGCTCCTGCACCCGGGCCTCGAGCACGGGAGGCTCGGCGATGCGGTCCTCGTCCGTGAGCGCGTCCGCGGCCTCCGCCGCCGTGGCGCCGACCGCCTGCTGGCACTCCCGCACGAGATGGTCCAGGTCCGAATCCGTGCGGGCGCGGGCGACCTCCAGCTCGGCGAGCGCGTCGCGCAGCATGCCCCGCTCGCGGCGGCGCTCCTTCAGCGCCAGCTCCCGGCCCTCCAGCTCGTTACGGATCTCACGCACGGCGTCCTCGGCGCCGGCCGCTTCCCCGGTGACCCGGTCGCGGTCCATGAGCGCGGTGGCGAGCAGCCGCTCCGACTCGGCGCGCTCGGAGCGCAGGGCCTCGCGCCGGCGGGCCAGCTCCTCGGCTCGGCTCTTCCCGGCCGCGATGCGGCCCTCGAGCTCACGCCAGTCGTCCTCGAGGCGGTGCAGCTCGGTCTCCGCGGCCGCTGCGCGCTCGCGCAGACCGGCGACCACGCTGCGCGCCTCCGACGAGACGGCGTGGGCCACTTCGGTTGCGGTCCGGGCCGAGGCCACCGCCGTGCCCAGCGTCGCGAGGCGGGCGGCGCCGCTCTCGCGCTCGGCCTCCGCCGCTTCGAGCGCCGCTTCCAGCTCGGCCAGGCGCACCGCCGCCGTGCCGCGCTCCTGCTCGGCCTGGCTGCGCTCGGTGTCGAGCACGGCCGCCTTGCGGTGGAGGCGCGCGGCCTCCTCGTCGGCCGCCGCCAGGTCGTGGCGCACGGC
>Ga0099828_10003898_pt1 | contig 10488 bp, 12 predicted proteins | sample CZO8metaG_2_FD_79338 | JGI IMG/M metagenome (GOLD analysis project Ga0099828, IMG submission 79338) | Vadose zone soil microbial communities from the Eel River Critical Zone Observatory, Northern California, USA - CZOApr15con2H1.8 metaG | ecosystem: Environmental > Terrestrial > Soil > Vadose...
CTCGTTCAGCAGGGTGTAGCCCGAGATGTGCAGGTGACTTCCCGGCGTGAACAGGTCCTTGGGCAGGTCATCGGGCGACAGCGCGGAATTTGCCCCCGGGTCGGACAGCATGGTGTGGTCGCCCTTGTGCGTCACCATCACGACGCAGGTCCCGGTCTGCCGTTCCGGGTCCATGACCAGCCGCGCGTCGACCCCGTACCCCATCAGCTCCATGTCCCTGTTGCGGCCGGCGATGTCCGCGCCGCGGCGGCCGACGAAGGCCACCTCGGCCCCGTCGACGGCCAGCCAGGCGGCGATGTTCGCGCCGGAGCCACCGCCGTGCATGGTCACCGTGGCGGGCGTGTCGCTGCCTTTGGCCAGCGGCAGGGCCGCGTGCGCCACCGTGTCCGTCATGAGATCGCCAACGACGACAACGCGTGTCATGTCGCCACCACCTTGATCCACCGAGGCTGGGCCCGGACGCCACACTGGTCGGCGCCAGGCTCAGGGGCTAGCCCATAGAACTTAACAGTTCCGCGGGTGCGTCTCGTGCGGTTCGCTCTCCGAATCCGTGATCAGTGCTTTTTACCGTCCTGTCACCGGGGTGAGGATTCGCCCGGCTATGACGAGCACGACCTCCTCCGACTCGGCGGCGAGGCGCTGGTTGAGCAGTCCGAGCCGGTCCCGGAACAGACGCCCCGCCCTGGTCGGCGGGACGACGCCCGAGCCGGCTTCGTCACTGACGGCGACGATGCGGGCCGGCGCCTGCCGCCAGGCATCGATCAGGTCGTCGACCGCGGCATCGATCCGCTTCGCCGCGGCTGATCCGGCCGCCTGGTCGGCTGTCCCGTCCCGGACCTGGTCCCACGCGCCGGACTGGTCGAGCACTCCGGCGAGCCACATGCCGATGCCGTCCATCAGGACAGCCCCAGAAGATTTTTTACGCAGTAGCCCCGCCGCATCGACGCCTGCTGCCGTGGTCCAGCCCGGAGGCCGGCGTGCGCGGTGCGCCGCGATCCGCTGGGCCAGGTCCGGATCGGCCATGCCGTCGGGAGCAGCGGCGGTTGCCAGGTAGGTGACGTCGGGCTCGCCGGCCAGCCTGAGCTCGGCCTCCTGCGACTTCCCTGACCTGGCGCCGCCGAGCACGAGGGTCCGCGCTGGCGGCGCCGGGCCGGGGGCGGGCTCGCGCAGGTGATCACCATCTTCCGGCAGGTGCACGCCCCACAGCAGGCACCGGCGCGCCATCTCCTGCTCCGAGGAGATCCTGTCGTCGAGGTGGAACGCCGCGACGGCGGTTCCCGCCCGCACCAGGCCGCGCTGCCGCAGGCCGCCGAGCTGGAACGGGCTGGCGACCAGGTCAAGCAGGGCTACGTCATAGGGCCGGGCGCCAGCCCCGGGCTCGGGTACCGCACCGGGTTCCCCGGCGATCAGCAACCTGCCACCGTCCGGGCCGGTGACGTCCCATCCGCCGGGCACCCGCCGGACGACGTGACCGCCGCGCCGGACGGCCCGCAGCGGCTCAGGCTCTGCTGGTCCAGTCCCAGCCCCGGCGATCCCGGCTCCGGCGGTCCCGGCCGCCCGGCCCGGCCCGGCCCCGCCCGGCGCGGGTCCCAGCGCCCCGGCCCGCGGCGGCTGGCCGGCCGCGATGCGCAGCGTCCCGTCGACCACGACGGCGGCCGGCGACCTGCTGCGCCCGGCGGCCCGGCCGCGGGCGCAGCACGCGCAGCGGCATCCCGGCCTGGGCCAGCCATCGGGGCCGCCGGTGCCGAGCAGCTGAACGTCCATACGGTGGAGCAGTCCAGCACGTGCGGAACGCGCACGTCAACGCCCGGCTCGGGCTGGTCCCGCACCCGCGGCCAGCCGGAGAGGCAGCGGCGAGATGAGTTGGAACCGGCCGCTGAGGAAACGGGGTGCCAGGTCAGCGGGGGACTCGGCTAGTCTCGCTAGCCGCAGCCACCGACGAAGGCGGGGACGACATGACGTGGACCTGGCAGCTGGAGAAGCAGGACGGCACCGTGCTCACTGCCCGCGGGCTGCCGAAGGAGTCCTTCGCCAGCCAGGGAGACGCGGAGAGCTGGATCGGCGAGAACTGGCGGAGCCTGCTGGAGGCGGGCGTCGACCAGGTCACCCTGCTGGACGACGGCACGCCCGAATACGGGCCGATGAGCCTGCACCCGGCGGGCTAGCTGCCGGGCGGCATCGGGCGCCGAATACGGGGCCGGTGAGCCCGCACCGGGCCGGCTAGCTGCCGTCGGCGGCACGCCCGAGCACGGGCCGGTGAGCCTGCACACGGCGGGCTAACTGGCGGGCGGCATCGGGCGCCGAATACGGGGCCGGTGAGCCCGTACCGGGCCGGCTAGCTGCCGTCGTCGGCACGCCCGAGCACGGGCCGGTGAGCCTGCACCCGGCGGGCTAGCTGGCGGGCGGCAGTGCCGCTTCCCGGGCCGCGTAACCCATCTTCTACGGCCGCTTCCGCGGGCTCGCCGTGAGCGCCGGGTCGGTCACGATCTCCGGGCCGAGCGCGTCGTCAATCCGCCGCATGATGTCCGGGCTGAGCTGCACGCCGGACGCCTTCACGTTCTCCCGCACCTGCTCCGGCCTGGACGCGCCGACGATGGCCGCTGAGACGTTCGGGTTCTGCAGCGTCCAGGCGATGGCCAGCTGGGCCAGCGACAGGCCGACGTCATCGGCGACGGGCCTGAGTTGCTGGACCCGGCTGAGGATCGGCTCGGTGAGGTAGTTCCTGATGAAGTTCGAGCCGGTCGGGTCGTTCGCGCGCGACCCGGCCGGCCGCTCGCCGCCGGGCAGGTACTTGCCGGTCAGCGCGCCCTGGGCGACCGGGGACCAGACGATCTGGCCGATGCCCTCCTTCTCGCAGAGCGGCAGCACCTCGGCCTCGATGACCCGCCAGATCATGTTGTACTGCGGCTGGCTGGAGACGATCCGGTCGAATCCCATCTCCCCGGCGATGCGCAATGCGTCAGCGATCTGCTCGGCCCGCCACTCGGAGACCCCGACGTACAGCACCTTGCCCTGGCGGACCAGGTCGTCAAAGGCGCGCAGGGTCTCCTCAAGCGGCGTCTCGTAGTCGAACCGGTGCGCCTGGTAGAGATCGACGTAGTCGGTCTGCAGCCGCCGCAGGGAGGCGTTCGCCGACTCCAGGATGTGCTTGCGGGACAGCCCGCGGTCGTTCACGCCGGGGCCAGTCGGCCAGTAGACCTTCGTGAAGATCTCGATGGACTCGCGGCGCACGCCGTGCAGCGCCCGGCCCATGACTGCCTCGGCGGCGGTCCCCGCGTAGACGTCCGCGGTGTCGAAGGTCGTTATTCCCTCGTCCAGCGCCGCAGCGACGCATGCCTTCGCGGCGTCCTCCTCGACCTGTGAACCGTGGGTGAGCCAGTTGCCGTAGGCGTTCTCGCTGATCTTCAGGCCGCTGCGGCCAAGATGACGATGTTCCATGCTGCCGACCCTAATGCCCCCCTTCGCGACGGCCGCCGCGGTGGCCGGCTCCCGCCCGCAGGGGCCCTGGCCTGCTCCCGGCCGTCCGGCCTGGCGCGTTCAGATGGTGTCGCCGGGCTTCACCCGGGGCGCCGGCATCCGCAGCTTGCGGATCTGCATCGCCCGCAGCGCCGCGTAGACCCTGACGCCGCGGGTGCGCTCGGCGGGGAACCGCTCGGCGGCCAGCTTCAGCACCTGCCGGCCGAGGAAGGTTCCCTCGCCCAGCATGACAAGCACGACGCCGAGCACGAGGTAGTCGACGATCAGCCGGGTCGCAGGGATGAAGAGCAGCACCACAAGCACGCCGAGGCCGTACATGTAGTACTCGCTGATCCTGCGCCGGGAGTCCACGTAGTCGCGGGCGAGCGCGCGGACCGGCCCCCTGTCCTTGGGTGCCAGCGCCCACTCCTCGCCCCGGCGCATCGCCGCGTACTTGCGGCCGCGCGCCTCCCTGTCCCTGGTGCGCGTCTGCTGCACCGCAGCCTTCCGGTCGGCCGGGGCGGAGTAGGGCTGGCGGCGCCGGCGCTGCGCCTCGCTGCGCTTGGGGGTGGGCCTGCCCTTGGCCGCGGTCACGCTGGCCCGGTCGGCCCCGCTGGCGGTGCCGATGCCCGGGCCGTTTCCCGTGCCGTTGCCCGTGCCGACGCCGGCCCCGTCAGCCTGCGCGGGCGACTCTGAATTCGGCGCGGCAGCCGGGCCCGGCCCGGGACTGCCTGCTGGGTCAGCGCTGCGTCGTCGGAACACGCGCACAGCTTACCGGGACAGGGCGTCCCCGCCGCTAGGCCGCATTCGCGGAAATCGCGGCTCGCCAGGACAAACCGCGGGCAGTCTGCGCGGCGCTGGCCATGGCCGGGATCGGGCCGCCGGCCGGCGTTGCCTGGCGCGTACTCTTTGGTGACGCCCGCTTGCGCCGCGCGTAGGCTGGGAACCAGACCACCGGCGGCAAAGTCCGCAGTCGTGCAGGAATCCGGTTTGTGGCGCCGCCCGCGCTGCGGCGCAGCGGTCAACATGATGAGGGGATGGTCGCGCCTATGAGCGTGATGAAACGGGTCTCGATGATCTTCAGGGCCAAGGCCAACAAGGCCCTGGACAGGATGGAAGACCCTCGGGAAACCCTGGATTATTCTTATCAGACGCAGCTTGAGCTGCTGCAGAAGGTCCGGCGCGGCGTCGCGGACGTGGCGACATCGCGCAAGCGGGTCGAGCTGCAGATGAACTCACTTGAGCAGTCGTCGACCAAGCTGGACAGGCAGGCCAGGGAGGCGCTCTCGGCCGGCCGTGAGGACCTGGCCAGGGACGCGCTGTCCCGCAAGTCCGGCGTGCAGGGCCAGCTGACCGACCTGCAGACGCAGTACACCTCCCTGCAAGGCGAGGAAGAGAAGCTGACGGCAGCCTCGCAGCGGCTGCAGGCCAAGGTCGACGCGTTCCGCACCAGGAAGGAAACGATCAAGGCCACCTACACCGCAGCGGAGGCGCAGACCAGGATCAACGAGGCCTTCACCGGCATCTCCGAGGAGATGGGCGATGTCGGCATGGCGATCCAGCGCGCCGAGGACAAGACCGAGCAGATGAAGGCCCGGGCCGGCGCCATTGACGAGCTGATGGCATCGGGCGCGCTCGACGACGTTGTCTCCGGGCCCCGCGACGACATCCAGGCCGAGCTCGACCGGATGGGCGCGGGTCACGACGTGGACAGCGAGCTGGCGCGGATGAAGGCCGAGCTCGGCCAGGGCAGTGCGCCGCGCGAGCTCGAGGGCTCGGCGGAGCCGGCCCAGGCCCAGCAGGCGCCGGCCTCGGCAGCGCAGCCCGCCGATCACCAGCAGGCGGGTGAGGGACAGTGATCGTCCGGATCCTGGGAGAAGGCCAGCTTGAGGTCGACGACTCGGCCGTGGCCGAGCTGAACGCACTGGACTCGCAGCTGGAGGCGGCCGTCGACCGCAACGACGAGGCGGAATTCTCCGCGGCGCTCGACACCCTGCTGTCACGGGTCCGCGCGCTCGGCCGGACCGTCGAGGACTCGGCGCTCGATCCGTCCGACCTGATCCTGCCGCAGGAGGGCGCCACGACGGCAGAGGTGCGGAAGCTCCTCGCTGACGACGGGCTCATCCCGGGCTGACCCGCGGCGATCATCCCTGGCCCCGTGCCCCGCGGTGGCCAGGGATGACCTGGGCTGCGCGCCGAGGGAACGATCACGGGTGGCTGCCCGTTGCCAGGGTGGCCGGCGAATTCTGACGCCGGCCGGCCGCCCGGCCCGCCGTGCGCATGCTCGTCTGGCCATGCGCATGGTAGTGCCGCCGGTGGGGTGTAATGGGATGAGGCGGCTGGCACAGCGCAGCCGGAACTGAAACGGAGGCTCCGCGATGGCGCGGACCCGCTATGCGACCGACCGAGGGCTCATCGCGCGGATGGGCGTGACGATGTTCCTGCTCGGTATCGTCTTCGTTGCCTTTGTCCTGGCTCTGTTCTTCGTCCTGACGTACAACCGGCGCGCCGGTTCCGGCAGCAGCACTGGCCTCATCGTCATTGCGGCGCTGATCGGGGTCGGCACCGCGTTCGCGTCCTACTACTGGTCGGACAAGATAGCGCTCAGGGCTTCGGGTGCGCGCCTGGTCAGCCCCGGCGACTCGGCCGCGGCGGCCAGGCTGCACGGCACGGTGGACCGGCTGTGCGCGCTCGCCGACATGCCCAAGCCGCGGGTGGCCATCGCGCCGACCCAGATGCCGAACGCCTTCGCGACCGGGCGGAGCAGCAAGGTCGCTGTGCTCTGCGCGACGCAGGGCCTGATGGACAGGCTCGACCCGGACGAGCTCGAGGGCGTGCTCGCGCATGAGATGTCGCATGTGGCGCACAAGGACGTCGCGGTCATGACCGTCGCGTCCTTCCTCGGCATCGTCGCCGCGCTGCTCGTCAGGTTCGCGTTCTACTCCGAGCTGTTCGGCGGCGGCGGCAGGGGACGGAACAACAACAACAACCAGGGCGCGCTGCCGGTCATCCTGGTCGTCATGGTGGTCGGCATGGTGGTCTACGCGATCAGCTTCCTGCTGATCCGGCTGCTGTCCCGGTACCGTGAGCTGTCCGCCGACCGCTCTGGCGCGCTGCTGACCGGCAAGCCGTCCGCGCTCGCCAGCGCCCTGCAGAAGGTAACGGGCGACATGGCCAGGATCCCCACCAGGGACCTGCGCGCGGCGGAGCCGCTGAACGCCTTCTACTTCGCCCCGGCGTTCTCCAAGGGCCGCGGGCAGGTCACCCTCTCCTCGCTGTTCTCCACGCACCCGTCGCTGGAGCGGCGGCTGGCGGAGCTGGCGAAGGTTTCCCAGCAGCTGAGCAGGTAGCCGCCCGGCCCGCCGCCCCGGGCGGGCCGCCTGATGCCCACGGAGGTTTCCAGGTGGGGTTCCTCGACACGATCCTCGGCCGGACCAAGCCGGTAGCGCCGAACCTGGATGCGCTGTTCGCGCTGCCGTCGGCCGCGGTCACGCTGCAGGCGGCCATGGACCTCCAGCCGACCGGATCGGGCTCGGCGTGCTTCCGCGCGGCCGAGGGCCGGGCGTTCAGCGACATCGAGAAGGACGTCAAGGAGCTGCTGGAGATGGGCTCGGGCACCCTGCCGGTAGAGGTGTCGTCCGACTCTTACGGCTTCACCTGGCTGGTCTGCCACCACACCAGAGATGACGTCGAGGGGCTTGTCACCGACCTGCACGCGGTGAACTCGTCGCTGGAGCAGGGCGGGTTCGGCCCGCAGTTGCTCTGCACGCTGGTGGGCTTCCGCAGTCCCGCAGGCGGCCGCCTTGGCCTGGTGTACCTGTACAAGCGCGGCACGTTCTACCCGTTCGCGCCGCTGGCCGGGGAGCGCCGGGACAGCGCGCTGGAGATGCAGGTCCGCGGCGCACTTGGCGACGACCTGAAGGTCGAGCCCGACCTCGGCCGGTGGTTCCCGGTGTGGGGGGCTCCCGGCCTGTGACCGGCAGGGACCAGCCCGCGGCCGGCGGCCGGGCGGGCGGCCGCATTGCGGCGCGGTGACACCTCAGCCGCAGGGAATGACGGCGGGGGGCATATCGTTGATGTTGCACAGCAGGCATCGCCGGGACAACGGCGGCCCGTCGGAAACAGGAGCTAACTGGGATGACTGTTCAGGACGAGACCACCACGCAGGGCATCAGGCTCACGGATGTGGCTGCGGTAAAGGTCAGCAGCCTGCTCACGCAGGAGGGCCGCGATGACCTGAGGCTGCGCATCGCGGTGCAGCCGGGCGGCTGCTCGGGCCTGCGCTACCAGCTGTACTTCGACGAGCGGCAGATGGACGGCGACGTCGTCAGCGAATTCAGCAGCGTTCAGGTGGTCACCGACAAGATGAGCGCGCCTTACCTGAGCGGCGCCACGATCGATTTCGTGGACACGATCGAGAAGCAGGGCTTCACGATCGACAACCCGAACGCGACCGGTTCCTGCGCCTGCGGCGACTCATTCCACTGATTCCAGCTGGCCCGCGGCGGCGGGCCGGTGCCGACCGCGCTCGCCGGCCGGCGCGGTAGCCACCCGCCGGCCGCGCCGGGCGCGGCCGCCTGAGCCCCCGATTCCGGCCGCTAAGAAGGGCGACTCCGCCGTGCGCATAGCCGTGACAGGGTCGATCGCTACCGACCACCTCATGACCTTTCCCGGCCGGTTTGTCGAGCAGCTCGTGCCGGACAAGCTCGACAAGGTCGCGCTGTCCTTCCTCGTGGACAAGCTGGTGATCCGGCGCGGCGGGGTGGCCGCCAACATCGCGTTCGGCCTGGGCTGCCTCGGCCTGCGGCCGCTGCTCGTCGGCACGACGGGGACGGACTTCGCCGAGTACCGCGGCTGGCTCGAAGGGCACGGCGTGGATACCGCCGGCGTCGTGCAGTCTGCCCTGCACCACACGGCGCGCTTCGTCGGCACGACGGATCTGGACATGAACCAGATCGCGTCGTTCTACCCGGGCGCGATGAGCCAGGACAAGGAAATCGACCTGGGCGCGGTGGCCGCCCGGGCCGGCGGCTTCGACCTGGTGCTGATCGGCGCGAGCGATCCTGAGGCGATGATCGTGTTCACCGCGCACTGCCGCGAGCACGGCATACCGTTCGCCGCGGACACGTCATGGCAGCTGGCCAGGCTCAACGGCCAGCAGGCACGCGACCTGGTGGACGGCGCGGCGTACCTGTTCTGCAACGAGTACGAGGCGACGCTGACCGAGCGCAAGACCGGCTGGACCGGCGGCGAGATCTGCGATCATGTAGGAGTCCGGGTGACGACGCTCGGCGGGGCGGGGGCAAGGGTCGACCGGGCTGGTGAGCCTCCGGTGATCGTTCCGCCGGTGCCGGATGTGGTCCCGCAGGAGCCGACCGGCGCCGGGGACGCGTTCCGGGCCGGCTTCCTCGCGGCGATTGCCTGGGGACTGTCGCTGGAGCGGGCGGCGCAGCTCGGCAACATGATCGCCGTGCACGCGCTGGAGACCGTCGGGACCCAGGAATACGAGCTGAAGCCCGCCCAGCTGGCGGAGCGGCTCACGGTGGCCTACGGCCCGCAGGCCGCGGCGGACGTCGCCGAGCACTACAGCTGACCGCGCGCCAGCGCACCCGCGCCAGGTGATACGGGCCAGGCGGGCGGGAGGGTAGCGTGACGGGCATGCCCGCCACTGCCGCTGCCGCCTACGTCGGGCCGCCGGAGCTGACGCTGTGGCGCGCGCTGACCGGGTGGACCCTTGATCCGTGGGCACTCGCTTTCGTGCTGCTCCTCGGCGGGCTCTACCTTGCCGGGGCGCGGCGAGCCCGGGCCGCTGGCGGATGGCCGCGCGGCCGGACGATCGCATTCTGTGCCGTTGGGCTCGGGTTCGCCGTGGTCGCCACGATGTCCTGGGTCGGCGTTTACCAGGGCGTCCTGTTTTATGCCCGCGCCGTGCAGACCGTCCTGCTGCTGCTGGTGGTGCCGCTCTTTCTGGCGCTGGGCAGGCCGCTGTCCCTGGCCATCGCCGCGCTGCCGCGGCTCGGGCCGCGCATCGAGGCGGCGATCCGCGGGCGCCCGGCCCGCGTCCTCACGTTCCCCGCGATCACCGCTCTGGTGCTCATCGTCATGCCCTTCGGCGTGTATTTCTCGCCCTGGTACGCGGCGGGCTTCCGTAGTGACCCGGTGAGGGAGCTGACCTACCTGGCGCTGATGGCCCCGGGATTCGTGTTCTTCTGGACACTGCTCCGGGTCGACCCGGTGCCCCGGGCATATCCCTACCTGGTGTCGCTGTGGGTCACCGCAGCCGAGGTGGTCGGCGACGCGGTCCTCGGCCTGGCGGTGATCGCCGACAACAGCCTCATCGCCGGGGCGTACTATCACGCGGTTGCCCGGCCATGGGGACCAGGCCTGCGGACCGACCAGGTACTCGGCGGCGGCACGCTCTGGATCTTGGGTGACATCGTCGGACTGCCTTTCCTGGCTGCCCAGCTGATCCAGATGATCAGGGAGGACGAGGCAGTGGCGACGGCGGTCGATGCGGAACTCGACGCCAGGGACGCCGCCCGGACGCCGGGCGGCCAGCCCGGTCAGTCGTCGCGGCCGTGGTGGGAGTCCGACCCCCGGTTCGTCGGCCGCTTCGGGCCGGCTGACAACGGCCCAAGCGGCCAGTAGCCGCCTGATGAGGTCAGTAGCTGCGCCTGACCAGGAATGCCCAGCCGCTGGGCAGGTCGATCGCCGCGACGAACTCGTGGGACTTGATCGTGCACCAGGCGGGCACGTCGGTCCTGGCCGCGGGATCATCGGCAAGTACCGCCACGACCTGCCCGGTCGGTACTTCCCTGATCCGCTCGGCCAGCATGATGATCGGGATCGGGCACTTCCGGCCGAGCGCGTCGATGGTCAGGGCTGGCGCCGAAGCGGGCGCGCCCGCGGGCGGCGTTGTCGGGGTCACGGGTCACCTCCACGGCTGGATCCTCAGCGGCACCAGGTATCACCGTAGCGATACCCAGGCGTCGCCGTGAGTAAGCGCGCCCATTGCCCTGAGCACGTGCGGCA
>Ga0099828_10003900_pt1 | contig 10486 bp, 8 predicted proteins | sample CZO8metaG_2_FD_79338 | JGI IMG/M metagenome (GOLD analysis project Ga0099828, IMG submission 79338) | Vadose zone soil microbial communities from the Eel River Critical Zone Observatory, Northern California, USA - CZOApr15con2H1.8 metaG | ecosystem: Environmental > Terrestrial > Soil > Vadose...
GCCCTGCTGGCCGGCGAGTCACAGATCAGCGTGCAGGGAGGGAACGAGGCGATGAGCGCCGTCAGCGGCGGCGCCGACCTGGTGCTCATCGCCGGCCTGCTGCCCGTTTATGCTTTCAAGTTCGAGGCCGTCCAGGGAATCAATTCCGTTGAAGATGTGAAGGGTAAGAAGCTCGGCGTGTCCACCATTGGCGGTACCGCCGACGTCGCCCTACGCACTTTCCTACGTAAGCATGGGATCGACCCCGAAAAGGACGTGACGATCGTGGCCACGGGCGACCCTTCTACCACCCTCGCCGCGTTGACAGGCGGCGCCGTCCAGGCGTCCCTGTCCGTGCCGCCCAACCTCCTGCTGGCCGAAGCCTCAGGCACGCATGCAATAGCCGATCTAGCCAGCGAGCGGATACCCAATGCACAAAATAGCGTGACTGTCCAGCGTGCCTGGCTGAACGCTAACCGCCCGGTTGCGCAGAAGCTGGTGGACTCACTGGTGCAGGCTTTGGCCCGCATCAAGCAGGACAGAGGCTTAACGCAACAGGTCATGAGGAAGTACTTGAAGTACGACGACCAGAAGGGCCTCGACTACACCTATGACTTCTTCGTCAACGAAGTCTGGCCAGACTACCCCCACGTTCGGCCGGAGCAGCTTTCCGACGGGATAGCCGAGCTGGGTAAAACCAATGAGAAGGTCAGGAACTTCAATCCGGCAACAATGCTCGACGACTCCTTTGTGCAAGACGCGGAGAAGCGCGGGTTAGCCGGGAAGTGATCGATCATGGTCGCTTCGCCATTCCGGCGACCACGCGTTCACGACTGATGCTCGAGGTGGCATCGGAACTCGTCGGCGAAGCCGACTGGTTCCAGCGGCAGGCGAAAGTAAGCTTGCGCGAGCAGGGCGCGGCGGGCTGGCCTCTGACGATGTTCGCCGGCGATACGCCGAGCGCCATCGACGAGGTGGTGGAGGGTCGGGCTCAGATAGCCATCGTGAACCCGGCCGAACCGCTGACGCTGGCCTACCGAGGGACGGGTCCTTTTCCGGAGCCGCTGCCGGTTCGGGTTATCACCGTCATCCCATCCGAGGACCAGATGGCCTTCGCCGTTACCGAGAGCAGCGGCATCAGGTCGATTGAGGACATCGGCGCACGCCGCTTTCCGCTGCGGATGGGCATGCGGGCGCAGCGGGACCATTCCTCCCACTGGTTCGTCAACCAGGTCTTTGGAGCCGCCGGGTTCTCGCTCGACGACGTCATTGCCTGGGGCGGCGAAGTGCAGTACTTGGCGCGCATCCCGCAGGCGCCCGAGCGTATCGAAGCGGTTCGCCGGGGCGGGGTGGATGCGATCTTCGACGAGGCGGTGAACCGCTGGCTGTATCCGGCGATCGACGCGGGTATGCGGCTGCTGCCGCTCTCAGGATCGCTTCTTGGCAAACTCGAGGCGATGGGTTTCCGGCGTGGCATAGTCGCGCAGAAGGACTATCCTAAGCTGCCGGAAGACGTGCTCAGCCTGGACTTCAGCGGCTGGCCGGTATTCACCCAGACCGACGCGCCGGATGAGCTGATAGCCGACTTCTGCGCAGCACTGGAGAAGCGCAAGCACACCATTCCATGGCAAGGTCCGGGCCCGCTGCCGCTGGAGCGGATGTGCCTCGACGCTCCGGACACACCCCTTCACGTGCCGTTCCACCCGGCTGCCGAGCGCTTCTGGCGGCAGCGAGGCTATCTGAGCTGAAGGTAGATTTTCTCGGCTGTGATTGGCAGCTCGGTGATACGCACCCCCACCGCATCGTAGACAGCATTGCCGATGGCCGCCGGCAGAGGGAGGAGCGCGAGCTCGGCGACCGCTTTTGCGCCGTACGGACCGTCCCCCTCGCCCGTTGTAATGAGCACATTCTCGGCCGGCGGAACATCGCGTACAGTCGGCACTTTGTAGTCATGCAGCCCGACCGTCTCAATACGCCCGTCGGTCTGCCGAAGCTCCTCCATGAGCGCCATACCCAGGCCCTGGATCATGGCGCCCTCGAGCTGGCCCGTCACGCCGATCGGATTCAGCACAGTGCCAACGTCACTGGCGGAAACCACCTTGCGAACGCGCACTTCGCCTGTCTCCCGATCGACTTCAACTTCAGCAACTTGAGCGATGAAGCTCGTGGCGTCGCTGGGTTCCCAGTTCACGTACCGATGCGTGCCGATCACCGGCTCACCTTTTACGCAGGCTCGCGCCGCGACATCTTGAAAGCTGGCTGACAAACTCGGCTGGTCGGGGTCGCGAAAAGCGCCATCCACGAGCTGAACCTGGGTCTCGGGACAGCCCAAGAAGTACTCCGCGGCAGTCGCCGCCAGCTTCGCACGCGCGTCAGCCGCGGCCTGGAGCGTGGCCTGCCCGGCCATGCGGGTGACGCTCTGAGCGGAGCTGCCGCGATCCCAGATCTCCCGCTCGGTGCCCACGATCTCCAAAGTGACTCGTTCCAAGGGCAGCTGCAGTTCGTTGGCCACGATCTGTACCAAGATGGTGTGCGACCCAGAACCCTGGTCGTTGACCGCGGTGACCAACGTCGCAGACCCATCCTGATGGACCTGGACTAGGCTCGTGGAGCCGCCACCGCCAGCCGGTTCCTCGCAAGCGGCAACCCCTCGGCCCACGTTCGGCGGTTTAGGCGAGGCCCAATTCGACACTCGCTCCGCGGTTTCCAGGCACTCGCGCAGTCGAACGGACTTCCAGGTTTCGCCCAAGGCATTGACCTCGCCTTCGACTACGGCATTGCGCAGCCGGAACGCCAGTGGGTCCATACCCACCGCTTCGGCTACACGATCGATGTCTGTTTCGCACGCAAACGCGACCTGAGGTCCACCGGGCGCGCGCATATGGCCGCACGGAACGGTGTTGGTGTAAACCATGAAGACTTCGTATTTGAAATGCGGAATACGGTATACGCCGGCCGTGTGGCGCGATGCAGGAAAGAGGCGCGCGCCGGCGATGGGTTTGAAGCCGGCGTAGGCGCCGCTGGCGAACACGACCTTGACGTGACGCGCCACGAGCGTGCCGTCCCGCATCACGCCGGTCTTGATGGTGATCCAGGCCGGGTGCCGCGGATTAGCGGCAGTGAACTCCGCGACTGAGTCCATGATCATCCGCACAGGCCGCCCGGCCGTGCGAGACAGGAAGTATGTCAGTGGGATATTCAGCGGGGAACCCTTGCCGCCATAGTCGCCGCCTACCAACGTTGGTTCAACGACGATGCTTTCTTCGGGCAGCCCCAGGTCTCGAGCCAGGACGCTTCTCAGGGTAAAGGGCGCCTTATTCGAAGCCCACACTCGCACCTTGCCGCTATCCTCGGCGGAAATCAGGCAGTTGTGCGGCTCAATATAAGCCTGATGCTGGATGGGAACGTGGTAGGTATTCTCGAGAACAACGTCTGCCTGCCGTAGTCCCTGTTCGACGTCGCCGGTCTCTTTGATTTCGTGTGAGAGAAGATTCGGCAGGTCGCCCCAGTGAAATTCTACCTCACCCATGCCGGCCGCGGCGACGCTTCCGTCGCGGCGGTACTTGGACAAGTCCGGATGGAGGATGGGCGCACCCTCGGCCATGGCTTCGAAGGGATCGAAGACGGCTGGCAGCTCCTCGTACTCGACGTCGATGAGATCGAGGGCTTGCTGCGCGGCGTCCAGGGTCTCGGCGGCCACCGCGGCCACGGGTTCTCCGATAAAACGCACACGGTCGTGCGCCAGGACGGGAATATCGATTACGGATCTGCCGTAGAGCCGCCCGCCGAGATCCTGCCCGGTCAGTACCGCGTGCACGCCGTCCGCGAGCCGCGCCCGCTTCGCGTCGATAGACAGGATGCGCGCGTGTGGGTAGGGACTTCGCAGGATTGCTCCCCAGATTGTGCCCGGGACCGTTATATCGGCCGTGTATGTTGCCTGGCCGGTTACCTTAGACCTGCCTTCAACCCGGGGCACCGGAAGTCCAATGGTTGACCTCGGGTTCATGGGGCCGGTCATGGTCAAGCTGTCTCCCCCTGGCCTAGGTCGGGAAGGCCTCCTTCAGCAGCGGCACTAGCTTGTCCCTGATGACGGCCTGGGCGGCCTCGCCGTCAGTCTGAATCGCCCCGGGCGCGGGCAGTCGCCAGGGCTCGGTCCAGTCGCCATTCACGTCTGCCCTGGAGCTCACCAGGTCATTGGTCCGAGCGTACGCTTCCTGCGTCGCCTTCGTGAGCAGCCAGTTCACGTAAACTTTGGCCGCGTTGGGGTGCGGGGCCTTGTTGAATACGGATACGTTGCCGGCAGCCGCGCTGACGTCGGTCCCTTCCTTGATCTTGCCGGGTTCGACGATGCCGATTGGCGCGCCTTGCTTGATGCGCGCTTCTGCCAGACGATCCACCCCGCCGATCATCAGCGGCGCGCGGCCCTGGCCGACGATGTCGATCTCCTGCTGGTAATCGTTCTGCATCGTGATGTTCTGCTTGGCCAGCGCGCGGATGAAGTCACCCCCGAGGTCTGGGTGGAGGTAGAAGAAGGTGAACGTCGCTTGGCCCGGCCCAGGCCGCCGCGGATCGTCGGACTGCAGCTTGTCCTTCCACTTCGGGTTGAGCAGGTCCTTGTAGGACTTGATTTCTTCGGCCTTCACCAGGTTCTTGTTGTAGAACAGGGTGCCGCGCTGATAGGGTGTCATGGACAGGATTTCGTGGTTCGGGCCAAGCACTGGCAGGGCGCCGCCGCGCCAGTTTTTGGGGTCCTTGACTTCGGGCAGGATGAGCGCCGAATCTATGGAGTCGAGAGCTTTGTTGGGGATCAGGCTGTCCAGGCTGCCGGCCGAGCCTGCGATCAGGATGTCCAGGTTGTATTGGCTCGCGCTTCGCTCCTGGTTGATGCGCGCCGTCGCGGCGTTGCCCGGCAAGGCTATAAAGTCGACGGTGATGCCGTACTGCTTCTGAAAAGGATCGACCAGGATGTTGCTCACCGCGTCGCCCACCGGCCCGATGATGGCGACCTTACCCTCACGTTTGCCGGCAGCCACCACGGTTTCCCAATCGGACGATCCGCTGGCGGACGCTGAGCCCGGTTTGGCTGGCTGAAGGCTGGCGCTGGCCGCCGGCCCCTGCCCGCAACCCGATAGGATGAGCCAACCTGCCAGTAAGGCCGTGGTCCATACCAGCGGCCCGCGTCCTACCTTCATCATGCTGCCTCCGTGATGGCTTACCGTCTTCCCCGGCCCTAGCTCGGGAACGCCTCCGCCAGCACCGGCAGCAGCTTTTCTCTCACGGCGACAGCGGCCTCGCCATCAGTCCGGATGCCATTAGGCACAGGCACTCGCCATGGCTCGGTCCAGTCGCCGTTCACGTCTACTCGGGCGTCCGTGAAAACATTGGCCCTGGCGTAGGCCTCCTGCTCCTCTTTGGTGAGGAGCCAGTTAACGTAGACCTTGGTGGCGTTCGGGTGCGGGGCTTTGTTGAACACTGATACGTTGCCGGAGGCCGCGCTGATATCGGTACCTTCTTTGATCTTGCTAGGCTCGACGATGCCGATGGGCGCCCCCTGCTTCATGCGCGCTTCGGCCAGGTAATCCACGGCGCCGATCATCAGCGGCGCGCGGCCCTGGCCGACGATGTCGATCTCCTGCTGGTAATCATTCTGGATTGTTATGTTCTGCTTTCCCAGCGCGCGTATGAAGTCAGCTCCAAGGTCCGGGTGGAGATAAAAGAAGATAAACGTCGCTTGCCCCGGCCCAGGCCGGCGCGGGTCGTCCATCTGCAGCTTGTCCTTCCACTTCGGGTCGAGCAGGTCCTTGTAGGACTTGATCTCGTCACCCTTCAGGAGGTTCTTGTTGTAGAACAGGGTGCCGCGCTGATACGGCGTCATGATCAGGATTTCGTGGTTGGGCCCAATGACCGGCAGCGCGCCGCCGCGCCAGTTCTTCGGGTCCTTGACTTCGGGCAGGATGAGCGCGGAATCAATCGGGTCGAGAGCCTTATTTGGAATCAGGCTCTCCAGGCTGCCGGCCGAGCCGGCGATGAGGATATCCCAGAGGTACTGGCCCGCGTTTCGTTCGAGGTTTATCCGCGCCGTGGCGGCGTTACCAGGCAAGGCTGTGTAGTCGACGGTCATGCCGTACTGTTTCTGGAAGGGATCAACCAGCACGTTGCGCACCACGTCGCCCGGCGGGCCGATGACGGCGACCTTGCCCTCGCGCTTGCCGGCGGCGACCACGGTCTCCCAGTCGGACGATCCGCTGGCGGACGCTGAGCCCGGTTTGGCCGGCTGCACGCTGGCGCTGGCCGCCGGCCCCTGGCCGCAACCCGATAGGACGAGCCAGCTTGCCAGTAAGGGCGTCGCCCATATCATCGAGCCGCGTGTAACCTTCATGATGCTGCGCCTCCTGAGGTAAGTGCGGCCAGTCTACATCCTGGCTCGGCACCGGAGCAAGCAGGTCCGCGGCCGCCGTTCATGAGGAGACCTCCTCGGCCAGCATTTCCGGCAGGAACAGGTCTTCCGGCTTGTAGCGCCGCTTCGAGAGCCCCTGCTCGTAGTGATAGCCGAGGAACGTGTCCAGCACTTTGCGGTTGGCCTCCAGGCCATAGGGCCACCAATCATCGCCCAACAGCCCGCGGACCTCGGCCACATGAGCCGTGATCCAGGGCATCGTGAACGTGGTGTGGGTGATGAACGCAGCTTGCGTGTAGCGCTGCAACGCCAGCGCCTTGGCTTCCTTGAACGCCTTGTAGAGCGCGGGCGCTATCCAGGGGTTTTGCTCGTACACCTCTTTGCGGATGACCAGTGTGTGCATGATGGGAAAGATGCCAGTCTTGCGGAAGTAGTCGCGCTCGACAGCCTCGAAGTCCTCGAACAGCCGCCGCACCGTCTCCGATCCCTTCAGGACGGCGGGCGGCGTTACCGCTGACATCAGGGCATCGATTTCGCCGGACTCCAGCATGGCGTCCAGCGTGCGTTCGGTCCCAATATGCTCGCCGCGGATATGTGCCGGCGGGCGGGAGGGCACCCATGGCTGCGGCGGCGCTGGATGGCCAACGCCGCCGAAGAAATAGCTGTAGCTGTCGTGCGGCACGCCGTATTCCGAGCTCAGGATGCCCTTTGGCCATAGGCCGGCGTCATGCCCGTAAAAGACGAACTCGCCCATCCGCCTGCCAATGAGGTCATTCGGTTCGCGAATGCCGGCATTGGCGTTGACGTAGATGGCCGAGTGCCGAAAGGCGCGCACCGGGAAAACCGGGATCGCCACGAACGGCCGCTCGTCGAGGTCGAGCGAGCTGACGTAGATCGTCATCGCCATCTCCGAAACCTCGAACTCCTTCTTGACCAGCATGCGTTCGAACGTGACGGCGGGGAACAGATCGACGTGCTCCAGGTCGATGCCCTCGGCCTGGACGCGGCCATCGAACAGGGCGCGCGTGTGCTCGTAGTCCTGGGCCGCGAACTTCAGCTTCAGGTTGGCCATGGCGTCCTCCTTGCGCGTAGTGCGCACAAGGTACCATCCCAGGAACGCGTGTTCGCGTCCATGCGGATATTCGCAAACGAGGTAGCCCCTGTTTTCGCCGAGGCGGTTGACACCGCTCACGCGGCGCCGCGATAATGCGGCCAATCCAGGGCACAAGGAGATCGAGTGTGGCAGTTGAGGTTCAGCGGCAAACAAAGAAGCGGCCGACAGTTTCCGCCTTCAGCCATGTCAGCACGCCCGTTCGGAATGTGGAAGAGACAATCCGCTTTTGGACGGAGATATTCGACGCCCAGCCGGTGATGAACAATCATCCGCAGAGCTTTGCCGAGGTCAAGCTGGGCGGCCTGATCATTGGCATGTCGAAACAGCCCACCGGCTGGACGGGCCGCACTGCCGAATTCCCGCATTATGCGTTCTACATCGAGCCGGACGACTTTGCTCCTGTAAAGGAGCGGCTGGAAGCGTACGGCGTTCCTACCCATGCCATCTGGACGCGCAACCGGGTAGAGGCGCTGATGTACTTCCGCGATCCGTCCGGCAACCTCTTCGAGCTGTACTGCAAGCAAGGCTTCCCCGACGTAATGACGATTCCGCGGGGCGCCTCAGCCGGTGGAGATTACCAGGTGGATCTGGAAGCGCTCAACTACGACAGCTGGAAAGACCCCGGCAAGCAGCTCTAGCGCATAGCCCGGCTCAGTCGATCAGGTAGACGAGCCAGCTCCTCGATCAGTCGCCGTCTCGCCACGCCGGCAGAGTGCGCAGGTCGAAATGGTTGCCGTCCGGATCCCAGATGCGGTAGTAGCCCTGCGGCCGCGGCCTGTCGCTGCGCAAGGTTGCGCCGGCTTCGGCGGGCATGCGCGCCACCAGCTCTTCCGCCGAGGGTGCTTGGAAACCAAAGTGGCTCCAGCCCGGATTGAGGCGGTCCAGGTTGACCCGCCTGCCGACGGCCTGCACCTCCTCGGCGGAGGCGAGGATCGCCAGGTTCGTCGTGCCGTCGCCCAGGAACCGCCCGCCAGCGCCCCAATGTTCCGGTGAATTCTTGACGAAGCCGAACACGCCGGCATAGAACTCCGCCAGCTTGTCGCCGCCCGGGGCGCACATGGCGGCGTGGACGATGGCCGGCAGCTTGGCGGTGCCATCCGGCACGCCAAAGTTCGTGGTGGAGACGGCAACGGGCAAGCCGTTAGGGTCCTTCAGCCGGAAGTCGCCTGCATGGATGCCGCCCTCATCTGGCTGCAGCTCCGCGCCGGGCGCGTGGCGCCGCAGGCGATTCTCGAGCTCCTTCACGTCGTCGACCGCGACGCCGACTTGACGGAAGCCGGGATCGGGCCGATCTGGCCGGTGCAGCAGGAAGGTCAGATTGTAGAACCCATCAGTGAGCGACACGTCGCCCTCGGGAGAGCGCCCCAGCTCGCGCAAACCGAGGTACGTGCGATAGAAGTGCGCCAGGCGATGCGGCGTCTTGCTGACCAATGCGAGGTAACGGATCTTCGCGTTCATACAGCGCTCCTTTGGATCGTCACATTCTTCCCAGTCGCTGGACGGCGTATTGCGCATACGAGTGGTCCACCACGCGGCTCAATTCGACCTTCTCTTTCTGCGTGCCGCTGGCCAGGAAATAGTCCTGCATGTCCGACAGCACCTTATCATCGAGCTCGCCATTTGGGTCGGCGCCGCTCATGCCAAGATTGGTGAACGCTTTCGGGTCTTTGATGGCCGTGTACTTGGTCAGGATGGTGATGATGTCATCGCGGCCGGCCGGATTCAGGTTGCCCACAAACGCCGAATAATAGTCGCGCTGGCCGCGCAGGAAGCCCACCATGAAGCGCTTGGCCGCCTCGGGTTCGTCCTTGGCAAAGCCGGGACTCATCATGATGAGCTCGGTGACGGCGCCGGGGTAGGCCTGCGACACGGGGACCACGCCCTTAGCCAAGCCTTTGGCGGCCGCGCCGCTGACGAAGGGCTCAACCTCCCATCCGGCATCGATGGCCTTGTTGCCCAGCGCTGTCAGCATGTCCGGGAAAGCGACGGTGGTGAACTTGACGTCCGCTTTGGTCAGCCCGCCCATCGCGAGGATGCGTTCGACGTACAGCTGGCTCGTCGTTCCCGAATTGTTGAGGCCGATGGTCATGCCTTTGAGATCGGCTAGCGACTTGTACTTGCCGCTGTCGATCAAATCCTGGCGAACGAGGAACGCGGCGGAGCCGTCGTTCTTGGTAACACTGGCGTTGGCGGCAACGATCTTGAGGCCGACGTCGCGCTGGTTGGCGTTGAATAACGCCGGGTCGGGTCCGGCGGTTCCGTAATGGAGCTTATTGGTAGCGAGCAGCGCAATCTGGTCGCTGGTGCTGCGGAACGGTGTGATCTCTGTATCGAGCCCCTCGGCTTTGAAGTAGCCTCTCTCCTGGGCGATGTAGATGCCGGCCTCCGGCGCCAGCCCGATGACGCCGACCTTGACCTTGACGGCAGGGCTGAGCGGCGGCGGCGACTGCGGCGTCGCGGCTTGGCCGCTGGCCGAGGTGCCGCCGCTGCTGGCTGCCGTCGTGGCTGGGGCAGAGGATGCAAGCACGCTGGCGCTCTTCGCGGCAACGCTAGCCGAAGCGGAGGCGATGTTAGACGGTGCCGGCGCGCCGGAGCCACCGCAAGCGACCAGGCCGAGGCAGGTAACAAGAGCACCTAGCGCGCGGATCCTGAACATTGATCTTCTCCTGCTAACGGGTCTGCGGCATAGTATCAGGCCCTACTTGCGGGCGAATTGAATGGCGCCGACCGGCCCTTCGAGGCCTTCGAGGATCTTGTTCACGGACTCGCCGCCGTTCTCGGTTAGCCACAGGCCGCCATTCATCAAGCCAAAGAAGACTCGGTCGGGATCCTCGGGATCGATGGCAATGGCGCGCGGACCGCCGGTAATCACCTCGTCGCCATGCTGCAGCTTTTTCCAGCTGCGGCCTTTGTCGTCGCTGCGGAAGAAGTGCGAGTTGGCGCCTTCTGTTCGCGTCCTCCACCACGGCGGTGGAACTTCGGCGGCGGCCGCGTAC
>Ga0099828_10003901_pt1 | contig 10485 bp, 12 predicted proteins | sample CZO8metaG_2_FD_79338 | JGI IMG/M metagenome (GOLD analysis project Ga0099828, IMG submission 79338) | Vadose zone soil microbial communities from the Eel River Critical Zone Observatory, Northern California, USA - CZOApr15con2H1.8 metaG | ecosystem: Environmental > Terrestrial > Soil > Vadose...
CGGCGCCAGGGACACCGGCCCAACTTGCTTGCGCGCCATAACAACCGGGAAATGCGCGGAAACGTACACGATCTGACCGCATCACGCGAACGTGCATATTGGCGGATACGGATCATCAGCTGGCAGCAGGGTCGGCCACAGAGCGTGACGTCAGCGCCGGCGCTCCCGATGGCGGTCGCCAGAGCGCCAGCGGTCAGCATGACCGTCAGTGGGCCTGATCCCCGATGACTGTCCACACGCACCCAGGCTGGTAAGAACGCCCGATCTGCGGCAAGACAGGACGTTCGTAGCCTGGGCCTGCGCCGGTGGGGAATTCCTGCTCCCGAAGGAGCTGCAGCGGACGGATGGAGGGAATCGTGGCCGTGAATATGGGCTGGCCATGCTGGGTGGGCGTGGTCGCCGAGGATCTTGATGCGCAACGCCGGTTCTACCGCGACGTGCTGGGGCTGGCCGAACTGGCTGCCGGCCCGGGCTGGGTCCAGTTCGATTTCGGCGAAACGGGTGTGCTCGAGCTCGTCCAGCGCAGCGGCGAGCCTTAGTACGACCAGGCCCGCTACCAGGTTGGGTATGCGGTCGCCGACATTGAATCAGCGCGCGGCCAGCTTGTCTCTCGCGGCGTGCACCAGGTCACCGAGATCGAAGGGGACGCTCAGGCTGGCGGCCGCTGGTGCTATTTCCGCGACGCCGAAGGCAACATCTTCGAGATCAAGGAACGCCACGGGCAGCGGACGCAATGAGACCTGCGCGAAGCCCAGCCGCGCTCTCGGCGGCATGACCGAGCGTTCCGTCCGGCGGATGAGATCAGTTTCCGGCACTCTTCTGGGACAGGGATTCACCGATAGCTATTGAGCGGACCGTGCGTCACCGGGTCCCGCAGCGCGGGCAGTCTTCGCCTGGGACCGGTGCTCGGACTGCAGCAGTCCCATGAGGAGGAAGTCCTTCCAGCCGTCTGGATATAGCCCGGCTTCACGGCGGATTCCCTCCTGGCGGAAACCGCAGGCCAGGTAGCAGTCGATGGCGCGGCTGTTGCCGGCCAGCACCTCCAGCTCGATGCGGTGATTGTTCTCGCGGATGATCTCAGCGAGCGGCGCGATCATCCTCTGGGGCCGACAGGATCTCCTGAATGCTGCCCGGAGTACCGGCGACAGGAAAGTCAGCGGATGTCGCACCGCCATCGGGGCGGTTCGCCTCCGGGACCGCCAGGCCGTCGTCCTCCACCGGGCCATAATGCACTAACGCGGATTTCCGCACCGCTACCTCGGCCCTTGGGCCAGGCGAAGACCCGCCCCGATCGGCGGCTAGGTGTGCGCTAGGCGCATCCAACCGCGGTCCTCAGGGGGTTCCGAACCGTGGATACAGCCTGCGGTCTTGGTAGATACACAGGGCGTTCTCGAAGTCACCGGGGGAGAACGGCTGCCAGGGCCATTGGGCTCCCATCAGGTCGGCCACGTCATGCCATTGCGCGATCCACAGCCGGAGGATCGCCTCGGCGCGTTCGGCTTGCAGCCGGTCTCCCGAGGGATCAATTCCCCAGATCGTCCGGAAGCCGGCAGCTGGGCCGGTTGAGCCATGGAGATGGGCCGATGATGGCTCGACTGGTGGATCGTGCAGCAACTGGCCGGCGTGCAGCGCGAGGTCGAAGGCGGTCGTCCTGCCGACCTGCGCAGCGCGGAGCTGCCGGAGCGCTTCAACGGCATGCTCGAAGGTCAGATTGGCGGTGAGGATCTCGCGGACTGTCTCTCGGTGCGCGCATAGCGACATCAGGCAGGTCCGTGCACCTCGGTAGCCGGCCTGCGCCCGGTGGGTGCCGATCATCCGGGCAGGCCAGGCGGTGCGCGGAGGCACGAGTCGGTCGGCGAGCTCGGCCGGGACGGGTTCGGGCACGTATCTGGCGAGCATACGGGTGCCTTCGGCGCGGTCGACGCAGCTGTAGACGCACACGGCCCACCATCGCTGCGGGAACAGATGAATCACTGAGCGGAGCGCCAGGAGATCATCGCGGTCAGCCAGCCGCAGGCTTTGCCTGTCCCCGGCCTGCTCTGTGTGTGCCGCCCAGGCCAGGAAGCGGTATACATCAGCCGACCGTTCGGAGAGCACTCGGTTCCAGTTCGCGGCTGCCCAGCTGTCGGCGGTGCTCATATCCGTCCCGGCGTGGCGTAGTCGGCGCTCAGGTAGCAATACCAGCCGGAGGCGTCGCTGCCGGGGGGCGCGAACAGCACCTTGTTGATCCTGCCGTTCCGGTTAGCGACCACGTGCCAGTCAGCGTCCGCGCCGTGTGACCGGACGTGATCCAGGTGGACCCGAACGGCCGAGCGCGTGGTGTCGGCGTTGAGATGGGCCCGCCGGCCGCCGAGTGTGATCCACACCCAGGACTTGCCGCCATAGTTGCCGACGTCGCCGATCGTGGGCGCCGGTGACCGGCCAAGCCAGCTCCCGAGCAGCACCGCAAGCTCCTGCTTACCCCGGACGGTGATCCCCTTCGGCAGGAATCCGTCATGTGCCCCAGCCTCGTCGCTATCGCGCACGGCACTGATCTCCTTGACGCGAAAGCACGACGAAGGCAACGCGACGTCGCCGGTAGCGATCCAGGCCGCGAGGCTCGCCCGGAACTGCGCGGTGACTCCATGGCTGCCCTGCAGGTTCGCCGACCAGCCGAAGTACCGGACGCCATCTGCGACACCCGAGTGCAGCGCGCAGGACATGTGCGGGAGAGGCAGCGTGCCGACAAGGGAGAGAGACACCAAGCCCGCCCGCCCGGCCTGATCCACTACAGTCCGGCCATTAAGCAGCACCACCCGGACCGTGCCGTGCCGCAGATGCGCACGAAGGTGCGGCACGCCGTCATCAAGCAGGACCTGACGAACCTGCGGGTCTGCTATCTGACCCCAGACTGGCCTGGTTGCCCACTGCACCAGGTCCAGATGGCAGGCAGAGCCATCGAAGTAACTCACTCCCAGGCTGCCCCTCAGCACGACATCCAGGGGATGAAACCACCGCAAGTACGGCTGTCGGGCGAAGTAGGACGCGCAGTCGGCGATCACCTGGCCTACCTGGGAATCGGTCAGCAAATCGCACCGCTGAGCCTGCAGCGACTCCAGCGTCGCCAAGCGCCGGCGCCTGCCGGTCAGCACCTCCCCCTGGTGGGTGAACTCGGCGGCAGAGGGATTGATGCCCAAGGTTGCCGCGACGGCGCCGCGCGGCTCACCGAACGAAACCACGGGAGTGCTGCCCGCGACCACCGGAGCGCCGGCCGGAGGAACCCGGCGGACCATCGCCGCGAGATAGCCGGGCACCATCACGTCGCTCACCTCCACACCGCTCAGCGCGCGCCCTGCGGCGGTTGCGGGATCGGGGACTTCCAGGTAAAGGATGCGCTGCCCGGCCTGGGCAAGGCCAGCAGTTCCAGGTCGTAGCCGTCGCAGCAGCGGCGGCAAGGAGGCGCGCGGTGTACGCAGCCAGATGCACCGGCCCGCTGGCCGAGAGACCAGCTGGCGCCACAAGCGTGGCGGCGCCGGGGCCGCGAGTTCCGTCACATCGAAATCTCTGTCCGTAAGGGGATCGGCATGCGCACCGTCATTGCCGCCCCACCCTTGGGACACAGCCGCGAACTACTCCCAGTGACCCTGAGCGCCGCGGAGGCCAGCCCACGCAACAGAGTATTCGTTCGGGCACGGCACGGCCGACCGGATGACCCGACCCCTACTGGCGCACCGAACGAAGCCTCCGCGCGATGGGTGCCGACACTCACGGTGGTGACCGTCGTCTTTTCCAGCCGGACGCACAAGAACCGGTCGCTCAGCGGGCGGGGTCAGCTCGATTCTGCGGTCTTCTTGATCGCTGCGAGGGTGATGGGAATGCCCTTACGCGCTGCCTCGGCGCGGTTGGCGATCTGCGCCGGGGCGTCGTCGCCGAATCTGTTGTGGAACCTGGTGATGCCGTCGGTGAGGAACTCCCACGACTCGGTCACCTGCGTCCCCCCGTCAACAGGGGTGAAGGTATAGCCCCAGCGCACCCAGGAGCCGCCCACCACGAACGCGAACTCCCGGCCGCGTTCTGCCGCCACGACCTGCGATCGGGTCTCCCAGGTCCGCTCGGGCAGCTCATTTCGCCCGGTGAACCAAGCGCCTGCCCGGGGGCCATCGCCGTCGTCCCACCAGCAGGCCTTGCAGACCGGGCTCCACTCGCCCATGCGGGTCACATCGGAGACCATGTCGTAGAGGGATTCCGGTGAGCGGGCGACGACCACCGATTCGGAGTAGCGCAGACTGCTCATGCCCCACAGTATTTCCCGGCGCGCTCGTGAGGTTCGCCGCGCTCCCGCCGACGGGCGCCGCCAGCCCCGGCTGGCTCAAAGAGCGCCCAGCTGAACAACCCGAACAACCTGATCTGGCGCGCCGTCGCCAATGACAGACGGCAGCCCTGCATGCGCCAGATCGGCTCTGCGTGCGTCTGGGTACAGGGCCTCGGCCACATTCGGTGATGGGCTGGCGGACGACCGTCGTCGCGGTGCAGGCCGGTCCCGCTCGCGACCTCAAGACAGCCATGGCCAGGAGCAGACCTGCCGCGCCAGTGAGGCTGTGGCCCGGACTCGTATCAGAGCCGGCGGCCTGCAACGACCGGGCCAAGCCGTTTACCCGGGCCAGGGCCGCCGGTCAGCTCGCCACCAAGATCACGCGCGAGAAAGCTTCCGGCGCGCAGCATCAGGGACGGCACAGGCAGAACTCGTTGCCCTCTGGATCGGCCAGGACGTACCAGTTCTGGTCCCCCTGGCCGACGTCGACCTGTCGCGCGCCAAGGGCGAGCAGCCGATCGAGCTCGTCCTCTACGGCTGCGGCGACTGCATCGGCGACTACGAAGGCATCACCGGCCACGACAAGTACAGGAACGACCTGCGCCTGCTGTTCTTCGCGTCGCTCGACCCGCACAGATGATCTTGGATTGCTGCTCGGCGTTCCCGTGACGGTCGATACTGATGGGGGCGTGCGCGCGGCTCGCTGGATCGGTGAGCCGACGGGTGTGATCGATTCGCGCTCTGGGCGCGTCGGATGCTGGCCAGGCTGCCGCTACTGAGTGCCGTGTGCGGCATCAGCTGGTTACCGTCGGCCGGTTTGCGGCAGGGTGGTAAGGATCCGCGAGCGAGGGAGGAGGACACGCGATTATGACAGGAACGGGGTCGGCTCTGGCCGACCGCCTTGCCCAGGGCACGGTGCTGGGGGCCGAGGGATATGTGTTCGAGCTGGAGCGCAGGGGCTACGTCAAGGCAGGCGCTTATGTGCCCGAGGCGGTGCTGGACTTCCCTGATGCGGTCACCGAGCTGCACAGGGAGTTCTTGCGCGCGGGCGCTGACGTCATGGTGGCGCTCACCTACTACGCCCACCGCGAAAAGCTGCGTCAGGTGGGCCGCGAGTCTGACCTGGAGGCCATGAACAGGCAGGCCGTGCGGCTGGCCCGGGAGGTGGCGGCGGAAGGCGGCGCCCTGGTGGCCGGCAACGTGTGCAACACCTGGGCCTACGACCCGCAGGACGCGGCTACCGCAGACGTGGTGCGCGCGATGTATGCCGAGCAGCTGGGCTGGGCTGCCGACGAGGGCATCGACTTCGTCATCGCCGAAACCAACGACTACCTCGGCGAGGCGCTGATCGGCCTGGAGGTCAGCCAGGAGCTTGGCCTGCCGGCCATGGTGACGCTGGCGACCACCCGGCCGGCCAAAACCTGGGACGGCTACGGCTACGTCGAGGCGTGCAAGATCCTGGCCGGCCACGGCGCTGCCATTGTGGGGCTGAACTGCGACCGCGGGCCCGCCACCATGCTGCCGCTGATCGCCAGGATCAGGGACCAGGTCGACTGCGCCGTGGCCGCGCAGCCGGTTGCGTACCGGACCGACGAGGCCTCGCCCACGATGGAATCGCTGCGGGCGGAAGGCGTGGACCGGGTCTTTCCGCTGGCGCTCGACCCGTTCAGCTGCACAAGGTTTGAGATGGCGGACTTCGCGGTGGCCGCCCGCGATCTGGGGGTGAGCTACGTGGGCATCTGCTGCGGAGCCGGCCCGCACCATGTCCGGGCCATGGCCGAGGCACTCGGCCGCAAGGTGCCGGCCAGCAAATACTCACCGTCCATGGACCTGCATCCGATCCTGGGCGCCGCGGCCTCGAGCCAGGACCCCGATGCGCTTGACGCCTGGAACGTGACCCTTTAGTCCGAATTACGCAAGATTGTCATTATGTTCCGAACGTGAAGCGGGCGAAGACTGGTTCCGCCCTGCCTAAATGAGCCGACCGGCGCGCGGGGAATGAAATGGCCGTAGGGCGAATGCGGGGCGCTGGGTCATTGGCCCGGGACGGCAGCCCGGGCGAAGCGGCCCGTCCGGACCGCGTTGACGAGTGGCTCGAGGTCCGCGGGCGGGGCCTGTCCGCGGGCGGTGAAGTCGACGAGCTCGCGCACGAGACGAAGCGCTCGTCCGGTCCCCTCGCCAAGACGGGAGGGCCGGCGCAGGTCGATGGCCTGGGCTGCGACGAGGAGTTCGAGGGAGACGACGCGTGCGGCGAGGTCGACCATTTCGGCGAGGCGCCTCGCCGAAAGCGGGGCCATTGTCGTGCGGTCCTCGATCCCTTCAGCCTTGCTCGAGCTCACGATCTCGAAGGAGACCGGGTGGGCGAGCGTGCGTGCCTCCGCCGCGATCGCCTGTGAGGCGCCGGCGAACTCGGCGAGGGCGTCCTCGCCGGTGTCCGGCTCGGCTGCCAGGCCGGCCGGGAGGCCGGAGAGAGGGCTCTGGAGGAGCTTCACGGTCCGTTCGGCTGCACAGGTCACCACGGGAGCAAGGGCGATGCGGGCCAAGTCGAGCGCGGCCGCGACCGGCACGACGTCGAGGTTGCCGACCGACACGATGCGCCGGTCAGCCAGGACGACGGCGGGATTGCCCTGCGCGGAGTTGAGCTCGGTCTCGATCATGTTCCGGACGTATGCGAGGGCGTCCCTGGCGGCGCCCAGGATCTGGGGGATGCTCCGGAAGGTGAGCGGGTCCTGCAGGTTCCGGGCGTTACCAGGCTCGAACAGGGAACTCCCGGCGAGCAGCGCACGCAGGCGGCGGATCGTCGCAACCAGGCCCGGGTACGGCCGGACCTCGGCGACCACGGGATGGAGTGGGCTGAGATTGGCGGTGAACGCCTCGAGATCGAGGGCGGCGGCGACCTCGGCTTCCCCGAGCAGCTGTTCGGCGGCGAGCTCCGCCAGCGCGGCCCAGCCGGTGGAGAAGGCATTGTTGTTGATCAGCGCCAGCCCTTCGTTGTCCTCCAGGACGAAGCCGGTCTCGCGAACAAGACCCGCCGCGAGGTCGGCCATCGGGCCGAGATCAGCCTGGCCCACGGAACCGAGGCTGCGAACGGCCGGCGCAAGACCACGGTTTAGCGCGCGGACCAGCATCTCGGCGAGCTGGGGGCGAACACCGGCTGCGCCCTTGGCATAACCGTTCACCAGGCAGACCATCGCAGCCCTCACAACGGGGGGCGGTGCGGGCGGTCCCTGGGCAATGAGGTGACCCCTGATCAGGACCCGGCTGAAGCCCCGGCGTGCCGCGGCGTCAAGCACGACGCTCTTGCGCTCCGCGACAGCGGTCGTGAGACCGTAGACGGCGACATCCAGCCGCAGCGCCTCCTCGACGACCTCCCGAGCTGCCGCCATGCGGTCGCGCGCCGCCGGGGCGAGGACAACCTCATCCTGCCCCTCAGCGACGGCGGCAAGAGAATCGATCGTCAGTGACGCACCGTCAAGCACCACCATCAGCGCGACCCTCCAAGGGCGAGTACTCCAGCCATGCCCTGCCCTGGGCAGACAGAAGAGGGACCGGCACGTCGCCTAGATTGGCACGCGGGCCGATCAGAGTACAGAGCGCTGGCAGAACCCCGCCGGGCGCTGCTTGAGGGAAACGCCCAAATTTCCTGTTGCCGAACCAGGTACCCCGTTGGTGACACCGTGGCCCCGCGGATCGGGATCTTCACCGAAACCGGCTGGGACCGGCGACGCCACCGATCCTTCGGACACTCCCTCCGCCTACGCACAGAATCACCTCGATATGTGCGGCGATAGCTATCTGTCGATCGTGGCCTCGGAGAGTACAGATCGGCGGGTCGGCGCGCGCTTATTGGCCGACTTACGGCACCATCAGCGTTCCTACCATCGTGGGCGTCCACGGCACGATAGCGAGCGTGAGCCTGCATATTTATGCGGCCATCGCGTCCTGGAAACGCGCGCACATGCCGCTCTTGGCGCGCTGATCCCGCGCGGTGGGAGGCGCAGGCCTTGCCCGGCAGGCGGGCCGCGTAGGTTGACGGGATGACGCACTACAGCAGGCAGTCCAAGATCGTGATTGATGTCCCGCCTGCCGAACACGACCGCGAGCTGTCGTTCTGGAGCGCAGCCGCCGGCCAGCAGCTGACCCAGGGCTACCGTTACCCCGGATACCATGGCGCCGCGCTGCACGGCCAGGACTTCGGGCTGCTCATCCAGCGGCTCGGCCACGGCCCGGGCCGGGTGCACCTGGACATCCGCACCGACGACCTGGCCGCTGAGATCGCCCGGCTGGAAGGACTTGGCGCCGAACGCGTGCAGCGGGTGCGCTCCTGGTGGATCCTGCGCGATCCGGCCGGGCTGCCGTTTTGTGTCGTCCCGGAGCCCGCCGGCTCGCTCAACGACAGCAACGCGCAACGCTGGGACTAATGCCACCTGGAAGCTCAGATGATGAAGGGGATCAGCATCCTGGTCGACCGTTTGTACTCCGGATACGAGTCGGGGAAAAGGCGGGCCATGGAACGCTCCTCCACAATGGCGCTGCAGAGAAAGTACGCTCCAATCGCTACCACCGCTACCAGCCAATACAGGCTGACGGCGATCGTCGTGCCGGTCATCGCAAGGATAATGCCCGAGTAGATGGGGTGACGGATGCTGCTGTATGGACCGGCTGTGACCAGTTCCGGGCCGGCCTTCTGAGACATCGGCATTCCCCAGTTCCGGCCGAGGTACACCCTGGCCCAGATGGCCAGCGCCAGCCCCAGCACGAAGACGGCCAGGCCGATGCCTTGCCACCATGGGTTGTTCGCGGCCACATGCCCCTTGAAAGCCTGACCCGCAGCAAGAGAAGAATGACCAGAATGACACCGACCCGGATGCCTGCGAACCGGGTCCATCTCGTCTGGCCGGCCTTGACACCGGTGGACGCCGCGAGCCAATAAACCCAGAAGGCCACCCAGCAGACGAGGATGACAACGTCGACGACATGCATGAAGGAACTCCCTGATCATGGTACGACAGCGAAGCGAACCACGGCGCCCGTCACACGTTCCTAGCCGGCCCGCCCACGATGACGACCCGCGAATACCGCCCCCTGCAAGATCTGCGCACCTTTGGAGAACCGCACTCACATGCCGCTCCCGGGTCTGCTTGAGCACCGACTCGTCCAGCTCGCTGAGGCTCGCCGCCTCGGTCTGGCGCAGCGCAGTAACGACCGCCCGCAGCGCGGTCACCAGCGTTCTCTTCCGGCGTCGGTGCGGTGCTGCAACGCGACCAGCAGCTCCAGCTGAACCTGCTCAGCGAGCCCTTTGAAAATCACGAAGTGATCCACGTTGACCGGTTCGGCAACCCGCAGCCAGTCGGTGAAGCTGGCGCCGCGGCACTGTCGCTGGCGGGAGCGCCAGCGGACCCAGTGCGGAGCGCACAGCCCCTCCCGGATCGCGGCGACCCGCAGGCAGGAGGCGACCCGGCACGGCTCGAACGAGGGGAAGGGCCGGATCCCCGGCTGGGCAAGGAAGTGCCCGGGAGGCAGACCGGTCTCGCGCCACTGGCAGTAGTGGCCCTGGCAGAACCGCACCCGCAAGTAGGTGGGCCGCTGGCAGCCGGGGATACGGCACAACTGCTCACCCCGGCCGATCTTGCCGCACGGGGCCGCGGCGAATTCCTCCATCGTCAGGCCGCTCACCCTGAACCGCCCGGTGCAGACCTGGCACAGGTCCGCGCTCGACGTGCGAACCCCGGCCTCGCAGTCAGCGACAGCGGACTTGCGCAGCCCGAGCAGCAGATGCGTCCGCGGCGGGCGAACACCCCGTTCTCAGCGTCCCATCCGGCATCTGCCGGGAATTCCGGGCGCAGCAGTGCCCGCAGCCGGGCGATCCGGCCACCGCTGCCTCCGGCGGACTGCGGGCCGGCCAGCGTCAGCGCGGGACTGGCGGGGCTCACACCGGCGCCTGGCCCGCGGCGGCGCGGGGCAGCCCGACCCGCTCGATGGTCTGCGGCGCAAGACCGTCCCGCGCAGCTCGCCGTGATCGACCCGGCGGTGATGGGCCCGCCCATCGTGTGGCTCGCCTCACCCCACGCCCGCGATGTGCATGACGAACGCATCATCGCCACCAGCTTCAGCACATGGCTGCAAAGCGGGGCCCGCCGGGGGACACCGAACGGATGAAGCCTGCTGGCTCCGCCAGCCCGCCTTAAGGCGCA
>Ga0099828_10003902_pt1 | contig 10483 bp, 8 predicted proteins | sample CZO8metaG_2_FD_79338 | JGI IMG/M metagenome (GOLD analysis project Ga0099828, IMG submission 79338) | Vadose zone soil microbial communities from the Eel River Critical Zone Observatory, Northern California, USA - CZOApr15con2H1.8 metaG | ecosystem: Environmental > Terrestrial > Soil > Vadose...
CAAGGGCTGCCGCTGTGACTGAATAGGGCCCGAGACTAGAACTGGTCTCATAAATATCTGAACAGGATTTGCATGCAACCGAGGCGCACCATGCCGAAGAAGTTCTCGACGTGGTACTCCCAGCGGATCACCAACCGACGAAAGTGATGGAGCCAAGCAAAGAATCGTTCCACTCGCCAACGCCTGCGGTAGCGCCGCAAGGGACGGCCGTCCTGAGTCGGTTCGCGGCGCTCTCCGCGATGCGGGGCGATCAACTCGATGCCATAGCACTGGTCTCATAAATATCTGAACAGGATTTGCATACAGCCGAGGCGCACCATGCCGAAGAAGTTCTCGACACTCTCCCCGCGCGACTGATCGGCGATAAGGCCTACGACAGCGACCGCTTGGATCGCAATCTGGGCGAGCGTCTAGTCTCGGGCCCTATTCAGTCACAGCGGCAGCCCTTGTTTTTTCTTGTCTTTTTATCTCTTGAACCAGCGTGGCAAAGTGGTGGTGAGTGCGGGCACATACGTGATCAACAGCACTCCCACCGATATCACGGCAATTACAGGAAGTACTGAGCGCAAGACCTCTGGAACCGGCTTTTTGAACCTGTAGGATGAGAGGAAAAGGTTGAGACCGATGGGCGGGGTCAAGTATCCCAACTCAAGATTCGCGAGGAAAATGATCCCCAAGTGTACCGGGTCAATTCCGAAAGCAGCACCCAGCGGCACGAGAAGAGGGACTTGGATAATGATGGCTGAGTAGATATCCATCAGGCAGCCCACGATCAAGAGGAAGACATTCAGCAGCAAAAGGAAAACGAGTGGCGACTGGACGAAATGGGTGATCCATTCCACTGCTCGCACGGGGACTTCAGCATCCACAAGATAATTCGTAAAGCCGAGCGCGACGCCAAGAATAAGGAGTATTCCTCCAGTTAAGAGGCCACACTCGGTCATGACGCGCGGTGTATCAGTCGTGATTTTCAGATCTCGATATATCGCAGTTTCAATAATGAAGGCGTAAAGAGCAGTCAGTGCAGCCGCCTCCACTGGAGTCGCGATCCCGCTAAAGAGTGCGATGATGGCCACCAATGGAAGAAGCAGTTCCCATTTTGCCTCCCAAAGTGCAGCCTTCGCTTCCTGAATACTGAAAGCTTGCAAAGCTTCCGTGGACTTCGGGGCTTGACGAATACCCCACCAGCTCATGGCGATCCCCATTACCAATGCAGGGATAATGCCGCCAAGAAAAATCTGTTCCATCGGAATCTTAGCGACAATCGCGTAGAGAATTAGCGGCATGCATGGAGGCAGCAGCAGTCCTAAAGAACCGGCGCCGGTGATCAAACCGAGTGCGCTTTTCTCCGAGTAGTTGGCGCCCAATAAGACTGGCATGAGCAATCCGCCCAAGGCGAGGATAGTCACGCCGGACGCTCCAGTGAACGAAGTAAAAAACATGCACCCTAGAACCGTAACAATTGCGGGGCCACCGCGCAGAGTTCCGAACAAGGCATAGAAGACACGAATGAGCCGGCGCGGAGCACCTCCTTCCGCGAGGAAATATCCAGCCAAAGTAAATAACGGCATGCTGGGAAGAGATGGATTGGTCACCAACGAATAGTGAGCGATCGAAATGGAAGCAATCGGCTGATCCATGCCCCAGAAGAGAACCAGGGCAGTGCCTCCGAAGACAACGAAAGCAGGCGCTCCCGACAGTGTCGCCGCAATCACCAAGATGATGGCTGGAACCATCATGTGTTCGGGACGGATTGGTGGGAACATCATCAGACAAACCAGCGCTGAACAAAAAGCCGCAGCGATCAACCGCATGGGCAAGCGGTCAGAAGTGTGCTTTAGTATCCGGAGCGCGATGACCGCGAACCCGATTGGCAGGGCCAATTCAAAGATCCACACCGGAATTCCATTCGCAATCGTTTTAGGTGCTTCCCGTTCGGTGAGTATGAATTGATAGCTGGCAATACCAAGACAACCGGTTATTGCCCCGGCTACGCCGCCGCTTAAGACCTGTGCCCAGGCTTGGAGCCGGCCATGGAAAATTGTCTCTTGTAAAGTGGAAAGGGCCAGCAGCCGTTTTTCACGCGCGGCGATCGCGCTCCCGAGCATACCCAAAATCAATACCAGGTGCTGAAGGATGGCATTCGATCCAGGAATACCCACATGAAACGTGCGACGCAACGCCGCTTCCGCCAGCGGAAGAATAATTATTCCAGCAAGCACGAGTGAGATCGCGAGATTCTCGAAATCATGCAGACGGCTCCGCCAGCCCGCTGACTTTTTTATTACCAAACTTTCGACCTGGAGGTCGGCAACAACAGAGCTCATGGTTTTCCCCCGCTGTTGGCAACTACTTCTGGTTTTGCGGTTCTGCGATAATCGACGAGCAGGCGCTGCACTTCGTCAAATGTATCCGCCGGTACCATGTGTCCGCGAATCTTAGGGTAGACAGTTTCTGCAAATTTCCGCCACTCAGCTTCAAGTGTGCTGGGAACGGGATGGACCTGCATCCCACGTTTCTTCATCGCCTCCACTGCCAAATCATTTTCCTTGCGGCTGTTGGCTTCCATTTGTTTGCCGCTTTCAATTGCGGTTTTCAGGATGAAATCTTGCTTTGCCGGTGACATTGAATCCCAAGCCTTCTTGGTAATCACGGTCGCTCCTACCAGCGGGACCCAATCGACTTCCAGCATGTGCCGGGTCGATCCAAAGAACTGGCCAGCCAGCGCATGGAAGGGGACCGTGGGGACCACATCCACCAGCCCGGTCTGCAGACTGGTGAGCACATCAGACCATTCGAGCGGAACCACCTGGTACCCTGCAGCTTTCATAAGCTCGATTTGATCGTTGTCACCATTGCCGACAAAGAGCTTCATTTTCAGAAAATCTTTCGGCTCGTAGGCGGGCTCTTTGGAGAAGAATCGTACCCAGCCAACATCACCCCAAAAGAGCACGACGAAGCCTTTGTCTAGAATTCGCCTTTCCAGGGCAGGCTGAAGCTTTTCGCGAACATAATCGGCCTCGTCGAGGGAGTGGTACATCATGGGCATTTCCTGTAAGGCGTTGATCCCGGGATCGATTTCACCAAGCCCTGACACGGTCAGCATCGCGGCCTGGATCTGGCCCACGCGCATGCGGCGGACGAGATCTGGCTCGCTGCCCATATTTCCGTCGGCATAGATGCTAGTAGTTACTCCTCCATCGGGGGCTTGTCGCCACTTTTCGCCCATCTCCAGGAGAATGCGATGGTAGGAAGTACCTTTGGGTACGAGTGTGCCAAGCTTGATTCTTGTTTGGCCGATGGCTAGACCCGTAAAGGCAGTCAGTAATGCAAAGAAAAAGACAAGAGGACGGAGCACTTTCGCATGAGCAATGGCGTTTTTCATTCCGGGTTCTCCGCTTTCGAGGGTTCGGATGGGCTTGCCGCAGTCGTGTCCATGAAGAATTGGTCTTCGCGTGCTAACAGCCAGCGGGCATGCCGTTGAGTCACGAGATTCGCCAGCCGCCATTCTGGACGCCCATTTGGATCGATTGCGAGCGAGCGTTTCAGCAGCGATTCAAATTCCTCACGGTTTTGTTTGCTGATGGATACGGTCTCGGCGTAGGAGACAAACGGTGCAGCCATCTTGCCGCCCGAGAGCTCGACTGCTTTGTCGAAATGCTCTTTGGCACGTATGGCGAAGTCCCCTTTGGCGCCCTGTCTTGCGGATTCATACGTGATCAGAAAGTTATGGATGGCGCCGCTGTCAAATTCGGGATCAAGAGCAAGTGCCCGGTCGATCAGGGCTTCGACAATAGGCTGATCGGCGACAAGGTCGGGATCATCTTTGGACAAACCGATCGCAGCTCCCCATGAAACGGCGGTCCAGTACAGCAGTGGCACCTCGGATTTTTTGGTTCTGCTGAGAGTTTGTTTTGGATTCGATTTGAGCGAATTCTCAAATCCTGGGTGCCGGACTGCGAGTCCGCGTAGGCCATAGTTGCGGGCACGCAGGTACAAAAGTTTGGCGCGGTTACGCAGAACGCCAGCTCTGGTAACGTCCTGCGATTCGATTTCGTCGGCGTCCTGCTGCACATAAACGAATGCATACTGAGTAAAGCCACTGCTGGCCGCGAACAGCATCCCTCTATGGTTTGGGCTTTCCGCCAAAAGACTCTCGATCAGTTTCAAGCTGAAGGGAAGCGCTTCTCCTACGAGCACGGGATCATCATCGGATGCATAAGTAGGGCCGCCATTCGCTAGCGCATTCCCAACTTTGTTGATAGCCATCCGCTTGACCGAGCATCCTGAGCTGGTAATAACTATTGCCAACAGTAATGCGATCACAATAATTTGCCTTACGACTGTGACTCTCATGGCGCTTCTGCTCCACATGAGGATCGACTCTTTTCTTTTGGATCGTCTTCTGTGAGCGTTATTACTCCGTCCCCGCCGACAGTTTCCTGTGAGACTTACGTGATTCCATCGTCGTCCTTCAGCTCGAATGCATAGGAGCCTCACCCTGATTTTCTAGCCGAACCGGTTGTCCATTCAGTCTCCAAGTGCCGTCCGAAGCGATCCCTTCTCTGACCGGTTCTCCAGGCACAGGTGCACCACACCTACGGGACTATCGCAACCTGCTCCGATGAGCACAATGCAAACTTAGAACGCCGCCAGAATGGCCCGCATTCTTGGCAGCCACAGGGCAGAGACCTCCGTCGTCCAAAGCAGCTTTAATATTTGAATCAGTTGCTTAACCATAAGGTTCCGCCTCCTGCCGGTGCGGTCTTCGATGTTGCGGATTATGTCGATTGATTATTACCGAAGCAATGCTTCGAGGCTCCTTTGATGTGGCCGAAAAGTACTCTGCTAAGACATTGAAGCAGATGGACTTATCTTTTTTTGTACTCCGGGAAATCGGATTTTTTCTGTTAGTCTTGCTATTGAGAGTGCTAAACTTGGCGACCACTTCTGGGAGGCTGCGGAAAAACTCATCAAAACGTGCAGCGCTGTGGAAGAACGGCGCTACAGCGCCGCGTAAGCCGTCCAAAATCAACGGGGCCTTAGCCCGTGCTGTGGCGACTTGTCTCGGGTAGGAGTTTTTCCGCAACCTGCTAGAAAAAAATTATGGGCGCGAATCCGGCCAGGTCTGTGTCACAAATTCGATTTGGTGTTTTTGAAGTTAACCTCCAGACAGGAGAACTGCGTAAGAAGGGACACAAGCTGCGATTGCAACAGCAGCCATTTCAGTTGTTGACCCTATTGCTGGAAAAGCCGAACGAGGTGGTCACCCGGGAGGAGATCCAGCAGAAGATTTGGGGCGATGAAACCTTCGTTGATTTCGACCACGGGGTAAATCGTGCTATCAACAAACTACGTGAAGCCCTGGGCGATTCTGCCGACAATCCGCGTTTCATAGAAACCCTTTCACGACGTGGTTACCGTTTCATTGCCCCCGTGCAGCGAGACCTGCAACCGCCTGATAATAGTAAGAAGATGCTTGTTGTGCTGCCATTTGCGAACATGAGTCTTGACGCGGAGCAAGAGTATTTCTCTGACGGTTTAACAGAAGAGATGATCACGCACTTGAGCCGGCTGAATCCCGAACGTTTGGGCGTGATCGCCAGAACTTCGTCTATGCAGTTCAAAAACACGTCGAAAGACATCAAAGTCATCGGGAAAGAGCTTGGTGTTCAGTTTGCCCTAGAGGGCAGCATCCGGCGCGCAGGTAATCGTGTAAGGATAACGGCACAATTGATTCAGGTTAGCGATCAGACGCATCTCTGGGCGGAGAGCTATGACCGTGGGCTGAAAGACGTGCTGGCAATTCAAACAGATGTCGCCGAACGGATCGCCCAGTCACTAGCAGTTGAACTTGTTCCCGAACAGCGAGCAGTCGCCGCACGTTCAATCAGCAGCAATACTGAAGCCTACGAACTCTACCTTCGCGGGCGCTATTATTTGAATCAAAGAGTCGAACAAGGGTATTCGAAAGCTGTTGATTATTTCAATCAGGCGATCCAAAAGGATCCGGTCTATGCCCCGGCTTATGCCGGTCTTGCCGATGCCTACAGTGTGATCGGATTCTATGGGGCAATCCCGTCGAAGACTGCCTTTGAAAGGGCAAAGGCCGCAGCAAAGACCGCCGTGCAACTGGATGACAAGTTGTCTGAAGCGCATACATCTCTCGGGTATGCGACACTCCAGTACGATTGGGATTGGCAGGCCGCGGAAGCAGAACACAAGCGCGCCATCGAACTGAATCCAAATTGGTATGCATATGACTGGTACGGATTCAACCTCGTGCAGGTAGGTCGGTTCTCCGAATCTTTTGCTGCTCTGGAGTACGCCCGGCGGATCGATCCTTTGTCCTTGGTGATCGGTTGCCATATCGGTTGGATGTTCTATTTTGCTCGCGAATATGAGAAGTCGATCAGGCACTTGGAGAAAACCGTCGAATTCGACCCAGAATTTCCCCTAGCGCGTTATTACTTAGGAATAACCTATGTGCAAACGCATGACTTCAGCCGGGGTATTGAACATCTGCAGAGCGCGGCGGACCGTTCCAGCAACCATCCCGGAGCATTATCGGCGCTGGCCTATGCGCTCGGCGCAGCCGGCCGACAGTCTGAGGGGCGAGAGGTTCTGGCAAAGCTGATTGGTTTGCAAGAACATCGCCATGTCTTGGCCTATTTCGTCGCCTTTGCTATGAGTTCATTATCTTCAAAAGACGAGACACTCGAATGGCTGGAGAGAGCTTATGAAGAGCGTTCCGGCTGGCCCTTGTATCTCCATTTCGAGCCTGCGTTTGATCACTTACGTTCCGACCCGCAGTTTGTGGGTTTGCTCAAGCGCATAAATCCCCTCAAGCCGAGCTTCGGTGTCCCGTCGCTCTCTCCTGCCAGATAATCACTGCAAAGGAAGAGCTTTCGGTGTAAACCTCTCATTACGTGCGCCTTAGGAGAAGACTTTAGGTCAATCACAAAAGACTCTCAGAGCATTGCCACACAAATCATCGCAGAGTAAAGTTCGCACACTGCTTATCTCGATGCTCACAGGGAGGGCAGAATTGTCCGTTCGAACTGCATACATGCGAAGCCGTAAACCGCGGATCTTGGTAGTGAATTGTTACTTTGACGATCTCCGTGAAAACATTCCCCGGACAACAAAAATTCCCATGGCCATGGGCCCCGCATATTTGGCCGGGGCTTTCGATCGCAATTTCTGCGATGTGCGCCTTTATGACGAAGTCAGCAGCGGTTCGCTCGAAGATTCAAAACTGTTGTCATGGCCAGACATGCTCGTGCTCACAGGGCTTACCACCGGATTTGACCGCATGCTGCACGTTACTGCCTATGCCCGAACTTTGAATGCACAGGTGATCGTGGTGGCGGGCGGACCCGGAATACGTTCATTTCCCCAGTATGCAAGAAATTTCTTTGACTACTGTTGCCTGGGGGATATTGAAGAACTCTGCGAGGTTGCGCGGGAAGTGCTTGGTGATGATGCTGTAGCCGAAGAGATGAACCCCCGCTTTGATCTCGCCTATTGGGTTCGCAGTGTGGGCCATATCGAATCCAGCCGAAACTGCAATTTCCGGTGCTCGTTTTGTACCTTGAGCGCTGAGGCCAGGGGCTATCAGAAATACGATCTGGAATACACGCGCAAACAGATCCTGGCAGTCGGCTATAAGGATTTCTTTCTGTTTATCGACAACAATTTCTATGGCAATGACAAGAACTACTTTCATGACCGGATACGCCTGCTAAAGCAGATGTACAAAGACAAGCGCTTTGGCAGCTGGGGCGCCCTGGTCACGAATGATTTCTTTTATGACGATGCAAACCTTAAGAGTGCTCGGGAGTCCGGGTGCGTCGCCCTGTTCAGCGGAGTTGAATCATTCGACAATGCCTGGCTGCGCTCCATGAACAAGGGACAGAACAATCGGCTCCCGCAGGTCGAGATGATCTCCAAGTGTCTAAATGCGGGAATCGTCTTCCTGTACGGCATGATGCTGGACGTGACATCTCGAACTGTGGACGATCTCAAAAGTGAATTGGGATTTGTGATGCGGACACCGGAAATCACTCTGCCCTGCTATCTGTCCTTGCCGATCCCTTTTCCCGGAACGCCATTTTTTCGGCAGTGCGTGGAAAAGCGGCGTCTGCTCCCGAACACCAGGGTCCGCGACCTTAACAGCGCCGTACTGTCGCTAAAACCGTTTGAGAGCATTGCGCGCGTACAACCCTTTATCGCGGCAACTCAGACCATGAATGGCTATCGCAAACAAATATTGAGCCATACGTTCAATTTTTATCGGCGCTATAGAAAGGTGTTAACACCCAAGCAGATGCGGCTTTCCGTGATGAATTCGGGCCTGTTGTTTGCCCACGAAATGCTTACAGCGCCAGGGTGGATCGGACGTGCGCACAAGAGAACCTATATCACTAGCTCTGAGCGACTGGATCGAGTTTACGAGCCCGCATTTCGAATCAATCCACGTTATCGGCACTACTTCGTCCCCACCATGCTTACTGATAAGAATGGCGAGATTACCGCTGATTTACGGGACGATATCGGTGGTTCTGTTCCTGTAAAGATGAAAGCAGAGCCGCTGGTTGCTGTAGGGGCATATGGTTAGGAACGTTTGAATCTGGGGTTCACATGCGGGTCAGCCTGCCAGAGTTTTGCCACTCACAAAGGCGAAGCCCTGCAAACGCCCAAAGCCGAGACCGGATACTCGTAGTTATGACACGAAACATGGACGCTGGTTCGGACTTTGGTCTCGTCACTAACGCCACCACTCCGCTGGGGCTGATCTTGGGAGTGACGGCAACCAATCAGGAGATTCAGGAAAGCAACATTCCTGAGCGGGCGCGAGGCATAGCCGCCGAAATACAGGCCCAGCGCCGACATTGGATGCTAGGTGGTGCGTCCGCAGGTCGTGTGCCGCTGTTTTGTGCTGGTCGTAGAGTAAGGGGTCTGAGTTTACCTCGGTCAAAGGAGATTGGTCATGCATAGGTTCATGCTAGTAGTGATGGTATTGGCGCTGTTCTGCACCTCTGGCTTTGCACAGAACACGAGCAGCCCCAGCGCCCCATCATTCTCCGCCGTAGGTCAGTTCTCCACCACAACCAACCCGAATGGAACTTGGTCGTACGGGTACACTTCGACTCTTGGTGGGCCATTCAATCTTTACGCCATTCAGGGCACCACATTTTTCTCGAACGAGATCGGATGGTTTGGGCCCTTTCCCAACTGCTGCTCGCCAGGCTCTCCCCTGGTGGTTGTTACCGCGGCGGGTCCACCACAATCGCTGGACGTGCTTCCCGGCGACAGCGGCCAATTGAGCGTGGTGCGTTGGACCGCACCAGCAAACGGCCCCTGGGACATCGTTGGACAATTTTTTGGAACCGGGGCGACCTCAGTGGACGTTCACGTTCTCCGAAACAGTTCGTCAATTTTTGACAACGTCGTGAACAACTCTGATGCTCAGCCGCTCGGGTTAACGCTCAGGCTTAAGGCGGGCGACACCATTGACTTCGCTGTGGGCGTCGGAGTGGACGGATCGAATTCGTTCGACAGCACAGGATTCCAAGCCGTCATCTCGCCCCACGCCTACACCTTTAGCACGATTGATTTTCCCGGCGCCACCGAAACGCGTGCCTTTGGGGTGAATGACCACGGCGATGTGGTCGGATGGTATCAGGACAGTGCGGGAAACATTCACGGGTTCCTTCTGAGCAAGGCAACTTTCACGTCGATCGACGTCCCCGGGGCGACACTCACCCAGGCCCGCGGGATCAACGACGCGGGCCGGATCGTGGGTCTCTACACCGACAACATCGGCGGTGGCGAGCATGGCTTTCTTCTGAGCCGGGGTAGCTTCACCCCAATAGATTTCCTGCCCGGGGGCGTGCACACCGATGCCCTGGGAATCGATGCGGAAGGAGACATCGTCGGCTCTTACGATACCGGCGACATCACGACAAGCCACGGATTTATGCTGAAGAAAGGGAGGTTCACGTCGTTTGACGACCCGGTCGCCGCTCCCGCAACGACCGGGGCTTTCGGGATTAACCCGCGCAGCCAGATTGTCGGGGTTTTTAGCGACAATTCCGGAGCCAGTCACGGTTTCCTCCTGAGCGCAGGCAATTTCACTACAGTTGACGACCCATTGGGTGTGACCGACACCTTGGCAGCCGGGGTTAACGGCCCGGGCCAGATAGTGGGCAATTACTTCGATAGCGACGGAGTTAGCCACGGATTTCTGTTGAGTGCGGGCGATTACATCACGGTTGATGTCCTCGGCGGTATCGGAACCCGAGCCAGAGGGATTAATGCTGCTGGTCAGATCGTTGGTTTCTATCGGGAGTTTCCTGGCGGCCCGTTCCACGGCTTCCTCGCGACGCCCGGAGCCGAAGGCAAGCCCTGAACTGGATCACGTGGGTGTGACGAAACGGTTTCGTTCCGGCACAGATGCAGGCAGCCGCGCTAAGTGATC
>Ga0099828_10003905_pt1 | contig 10480 bp, 9 predicted proteins | sample CZO8metaG_2_FD_79338 | JGI IMG/M metagenome (GOLD analysis project Ga0099828, IMG submission 79338) | Vadose zone soil microbial communities from the Eel River Critical Zone Observatory, Northern California, USA - CZOApr15con2H1.8 metaG | ecosystem: Environmental > Terrestrial > Soil > Vadose...
AGCCCGCAAACCAGCTTGTCGTAACAATAAGTGGGGAAGCGGTTCTTGTCGTAGAAGTCTCCCGAGATGGTCTCCGCATACAAGCGGTTCAGGCGCAGAATCTTTTCGCGCGTCTCGCGGTCGCCGGTGATGGCATAGTAGCGAGCCAGAGCCGAGACCCATTGTCCGAAAGGTGCCGCCGGAGCGAAGCCGACATCAAAGGTGTGCCAGTCGTAGTCTGGATCGTACTTATACCAGCCGCCCAGTTCCTCTCCCGGCGCGGGTTGCCCGCCCATCTGACGAAACGGTTTCAGCAGGCTGTCCTCGCTGAGCCGCATGAGCACAGAATGAGTCTGCTCGAGCTGTGCGTTGTGGAGTTCGCTAGCCAGCTTGATGTCGCCGTAGCTGAATTCTTCGAGCGGCGGCTCGGCGACAGATTTCTCAGCGCTCGGGGCAGCAAGAACTCCGGGAAGCCAAAAACGCGAGGTTACGAGCCCAGCCGTCACAACCGACGCTGACTGGATGAACTTTCGTCGTGAGTTGGTGGGCGGGAACAGCATTTTCTGCCGCTATTATCGCTCAGAACCGTTAGCGGCGGATACCTGCGCACCTATGGGCGGGAAGTGAGACCGAAGGTCTGAGGAAGATGTTCACTAGCTCTTCGCCGTAACGAACTTCGCCTCCAGTCCCTCGTACACTTCCTCGGCCCGGCTCAATGCTTCCTGCACGTTGTCGCAGATGTTTTCTGGTCCGATGACTTCGGCGAACTCTCCCTGATGGATCAATTGCGCGGGCTGCTCACGGGCACCGCAGAGAATCAGCGTGCGTTTGCTGGCGTGTAGTTGTTTGGCGACTTCTTCCAGGGCGAAGAGGCCGGTGGCGTCGAGCGCCGTCATGTTGCGCAGGCGCAGGATCACGACCGGAGGCAGCTTGTGCAGGTTCTCGGTGACGACGGAAATCTTGTCCGTCGCGCCAAACAGGAAGGGCCCGTGAATGCGGAAGATGGTGGCGTAGTAGGGAATGTCTTTGTCCTGCAGGATGTGCATGCGGCCGTCTTCGACGTACTCGTCAGTCACTTGCGAGACGGTGGTGGTGGCGGCGACGCGGCTGATGAAGAGCAGCGCGGCCAGAATCATTCCGGCTTCGACGGCCACAGTAAGGTCGGCGAAGACGGTGAGTGCGAAGGTCACGAGCCAGATGCTGATGTCGGTCTTGGTAAGTTTCAACAGTTGCGGAATCTCGCGCCACTCGCCCATGTTGTAGGCGACGACCATCAGGATCCCGGCCAGCGCGCACATGGGAACGTAGCTTACGAGCGGCGCGGCGAACAGAAGAATGCACAGCAGCGTGGCGGCATGGATGATGCCGGCGATTGGCGACTGCGCACCCGAGCGGATGTTGGTGGCGGTACGCGCAATGGCGCCGGTGGCGGGCAGTCCTCCGAACATGGGGGAGAAGATGTTGGCTACGCCTTGTCCGATCAACTCGACGTTGGGATTGTGACGGTCATTGCTCATGCGATCAGAGACGACGGCCGACATCAGCGATTCGATTGCTCCGAGCATCGCCACGGTGAAGGCCGGGCCGAGCAGTCCGTGAATCAAGTCAGTATGGAACTTTGGGATCTGGAGGTGCGGCAGGCCGCTGGGAATCCCGCCAAATCGCGTGCCAATGGTTTCGACCGGCAGCTTGAAGAAGTACACAGCCAGCGTCCCCAGGAGCAGCGCGACAATGGGTCCGGGAATGCGTGCAGAAAGGCTACGACAGATAATCAGCGTCAGCAGGGTGAACACGGCGAGCGCGGTAGCTTCGAATGAGAGTGTATGGAAATTGCGGGCGAGCGCCTCCATGCGTAGGGAGAAGACGCCGGGGACTTTGTCGAGATGCAGTCCGAAGAAATCTTTGATCTGTGTGCTGGCGATGAGTACAGCGATGCCGTTGGTGAATCCGATGACGACTGGCCGGGGGATGAACTTCACGCCAGTGCCGAGCCCGGTTGCGCCCATGATGACGAGGAGCACGCCGGCCATCACCGTGCACATGAACAGCCCGTCGACGCCGTGAGCGGCGACGATGCCGGCAACCACTACGACAAAGGCGCCGGTTGGGCCGCCGATCTGAGTCTTGGATCCGCCGAGGGCCGAGATCAGAAAGCCGGTGACGATTGCGCAGTAGATGCCAGCTTGCGGCGTGAGGCCCGAGGCGATGGAAAATGCCATCGCCAGCGGCAGCGCGACCAGGCCGACGGTGACTCCGGCGATCAGATCGAGCAAGAATTTGTGACGATTGTAGTCGCGAAGACAGAGGATAGACTTCGGAAGCCAACGGTCGTCTAAGAAAGCACTTGCCATCTTTCCATTATCTCAGCGGCGGGTGGAATCGGGTATAGGACGTACGGGGGGAAGGCATTCGAACGACCATGTACAAGCGAAAAGGGAACGTAAAGGGTGTGAGATGGTTGGGTTTCGTCAGTGACGTTTCGTGGGACTTATAACCGGTTCGGTTTCATCATCAATAGTTTGCGTCTAGTCCTCGCTCTGTTTCACTTTCTGGTTGCGGCGATACCTTATTCGTTCCAATCTAGCGTAATTTCTTCCAAACCCAGCGTTTGTTTAGCTTGGAAGTGATCACCCCCAACAACAGGCGCCAGCCCTGGGCTATCCAGGGTAGCCAAACTGAAGCGCCTTGAGTCAGATGCCCCAACTGTCCCTCACTCACGTGGGGAGGTTGCGGGGGCCGCGAGTTTCCTAGGACGTTGCGCGGCGTTGCATCCGGCACCTACGCTCCCAGAATCGTCGAAGCTGCCTGTGGACGAAAAGGTCAGATGTCACATGCTCACGAATTCTTCTGTGGAAAAGGCCTGACGGGTGCTCGTGTGGGTCGGACACTCTTGTCCGACGCTTTTGACCTTGACCTTGAACCCGGAGTGGTTGGGCAACACGTTCGCCTTACCTGCAAAGAAAAATCAGAGTCAAAAGCGGCGGACAAGAGTGTCCGCCCCACACGTGCGGCAGGCTAGAATCAGTGCATGCTGTTCGTTCTCCGCACTGTGGGATGGATCGCGTGCGTGGTGTATTCGACCGTCCCGCTGTTCTGGCTGATGATCCATCCGCGAGCGCAGTCGTGGCGGCGGTCCGGGTCGCCTTATCGCGTGCTGGTGCCGGCATGGATCCTGATGTGGGTGGGGATGGGCGCGCTGACGGGACACTGGCGGCAGGTCGCACTCTATTCGACGCCGTGGAGTTGGATTCCGGCAGGCATCCTCTTCGTCGTTGGATTGGTGTTGTACAAATTGTCGGGAAACGGATTCAGCCCCATGCAGTTATACGGGGTTCCCGAAATCGTGGCGGGAAATCAGGAGCAGCGGCTGGTCACGACGGGGACTCGGGCGCGGGTGCGGCACCCGGTGTACCTGGGACATCTGTGCGAGATGCTGGGCTGGAGCCTGGGGACGGGGCTGGTGGTGTGCTGGCTCCTGACGGGTCTTGCGGTGATCACGGGCGCGGCGATGATTCGGATGGAGGATGCGGAGTTGGAGAAGAGGTTTGGCGAGGAGTACGCCGCGTATCGCAAGCGAGTGCCTGCAATGCTGCCCAGGCTAGGTCGCTAGAAGAGCTGGGCGTTGTCCCCGAATTCAGCGTTTCGGTTAGAGTGGAATCTGCTGCATCGCTGACCTGGATTTCGCCCTCAGCTTCATCACGTAGCACCCTTCATGTACTGCGTTGCCGTCTTCGTCCACCTTGGCGATTTCCAGCGCGATGGGATGTCGGCAAATCGTGCACTTCACCAACTTTGCCGCGGCCGACGCGGGATCGGACTGTCGCCGCTGTGGGGCTTCAGCACGGTTTGCAGCCATGTTTCTCAGATGCTCGGCATGCTCGTGCAACGCATTCTTCAGTTGTTCCATAGCCAACGCAAGTTCTGCAGACTCCGGAATCTTCACTGCGTTAGCACACAGCTCGCGAATGCGGTCATCCAAACGACGCGAAGGCACGGCTTAGGGTGTTACGGTTCCCAATGCGTTGCAATACGGTATCTCTGGTATGGCCCATCTAAAGCACTGTCCTCTGGCCCGCGAATGGGGAGCGTTCGTCTCTTAATGGCATCTTCGCGCTATAACCCTTGGCTCAGGGGATACAGTAAACCCTGTATACAAGGCTTTTGAACGATGTAGCATTCTAATCGCGTGCCCTCGTCTGACTTCGAAGACCAGATTCGTGGCCTCTGCGCCCAAGTCGTAGGGGCAGATGATGATGCTACCCTCGCAAGTGCTCTCTCGAACCTGCAATTTGCGTTGCGGGAACACGTCCAACATTTGAGGAAGATGGCGGCTCAGCAACTGACCGCAGGGAGAAGCTTCCCCACCGAGGGGAGATAGAGACGGAATGTGAGCAGCGACGGTTACCTCGGCGCAGTCCGCATTCCTTCTGCATTCTGTCCCTTCCTAAGGACAGAAGAGCGGGCCATCCGTATTCCGCTGTATACGTCTTCCGGCTGATCTCTGACATGCTTTAAGGTCGGTCCTTAGAGCGACCTTATGTTTGACAGCGACTTCGTCCGGTCGATTTGCGCCAAGATGGCGGCAGAACAAGATCCGGAACGCGTGCATGAACTCGCGGAAACGCTGCGATCTGTGATCGCCTGGGACATCGAGGACATCCGCGTTAGAGAACGGCTCCTCGCGAGGTACTTCCCGGAGGTCACGGCTAATCGGGCAGCGTAGTCAAGGGTCAGGGTTGAAGCTTCTCAAAGCGCCTAAGCGGCGCTGCTTCGCACTTCGCCCTGTGGAATCGGTAAGCAGGTCCTGGTGACAACGCGGTTGATGATGTCTTCGGCGCGATCGTGGTAGACGGTAAGTAACGTGTTGCGCCAGCCTGTCAGTTCGCCGCGCGCGAACTCGGTCTCCACTCCTGCGGCATCCTTCCTGTATTCAGAGTGGAAGGTCTTCACAAGCAGTTCGCCCTGTTCTACCAGACGATGGATGGTCTCTGCGTTTTCAAGTGCCAGGTGCATGGATGTGATCTCCCGCGCATGCCGTTGAGTGGCCCGAGAAGGCGCAGTCATTGCGCCTCCTCGGGGGTCCAACGGTTCAGATTGTCGTTATTACGCTGCTACGAGAACATCGCGGGTCTGGAACGTGGAGGTGACGACGTCGAAGGTGTGAACCTGGGGCGTCCCCTCGATGAATCTCGCCAGTGTCTTCAACACCTGGGGATAGGTATTGGTGTTGTAGGTTTCGGCATCGGCCTTGTTCTCCCACACACTGATTGCAAGGACATCAACTCCGCCGGGACCGGCGAATGTGATTTCGTCCTTGAAACCATTTTGTTTGCGAAGCAAGGGGAGGACGTCTTTCTCAAAAGTTCGCGTGTAATCGGACAGCATGTTCGATTTCAGATGAATAGAAACATTACGTGCAAACATAGAAACCTCCTAAAAGGTTGGCGGTGCTAAGGGGGGAGAACTTCAGATGGGCTGACTTAGTTCAGGGAACCTGAAAGAGGAGAAGGATCTCACTCTACATATATGGCAGCACTTGAGTGGCCCCCTGCCTCCACCGCGCAAGTTGTTGTTTCGATACGGTTAGAGCAGACCGAAAAGTGGAGGCCGGGGTTCCGTCGAGCATCTTTGGCGGAAATCGAGCATAAACGGCGACCTGACGGAATTTGTGAGGGAGGCCGAAATACCCCAACAGTTATGCGTCAAGATCGATCCGAACGGTCAGGAGTTGCGTGCCAAACAGGCGTACTGCAGCCGCATTGCGGGCGCTACCCGGCACCTGACTGGCGAGCCAGCGCTGGCGCTCGCGCGGATCATCGTCGTGGAGCAAGTGTGCGGTTCCGGTGTGCCAGCGAGCCCGGAAACCGTCGCGAAGTTTCAGCCGTACGCGCGGGTCATGCGCAATATTGAGGACGTATCCGGCTTTCATGCCATGCTCGGCCACGATCCAGAATTGGCCGCCGATCCGTCCCTGGCCTACTGGAGTGCGGCGCGGTTTGCCGCTTTTGCGTCCAGTGGTCTCCAGCAACGCATACCCGGGCGGAGCCAGGCCCAGCGCAAAGAGGAATTTGATTGGCGGGTTGAGCAAATATTTCTGAAGCGTGTGAACCAGCGTATGTTTCATTTTCGTTCTCACTCAGTGCCTCACCCAGAAAATGATTTCCAGAGTGTCGTGACGTCAACGGGATCGTGTGTCAAGTCGCCCCGCAAGAAGGATGAAAGCTGACGATGACAGCGATTCTACCAACGAGAGTGGAGAGCGTGATCGTGTCGGGCTCCCGCGTGCCCCGTATAATCCGTAGTCATGGCTGAAAGCTGAGAGCTGACAGCTGAAAGCTTCTTCATGCGCTTTGAACTTTTCATCGCGAGACGCTATCTGCGCGCCAAGCGGCGGCAGGCGTTTATTGGGATCATCACGGGCATCTCGATTGTTGGAGTGGCGGCGGGAGTGGCTTCGTTGGTCGTGGCTTTGGCCATCAATAACGGGTTTCGGCAGGATTTGCAGCAGCGGCTGCTGGGGTCGACTTCGCATATCAGTTTGCAGCGGGTCGCGGATGATGGGATTCGGGACTGGCCGGCTTTGATGGATCGGTTGTCGAAGCAGCCGCATGTGGTGGCGGCGGCTCCGGCGATTTTTGAGCAGGTGCTGATCTCGCGGGGGCCTCGGGCACGGGGGGCTGTGCTTAAGGGGATGATTCCGAGGTATGAGCGGCGAGTGGGGGATTTGTTGAATTCGGTGAGGCAGGGGTCGGCGGAGGGGTTGGAGGATAGTAGTCCCCCTAGTCCTCAGAACTCTGTCGAAAGTCCCCATGTCTCGCAAAAGAGGCGAGACATGGGGCACCCGGGAGAACCAAAACCAACGTCAAGGGCAGCGGGCGAGGGCGCCCGCTCCACACGGGCAGAATCAACACCAGAGTTAAAGGCAGCGGACAGGAGTGTCCGCTCCACACAAACAGCACCAGAGTCTGCTGATTCTTTGGCGGGGGTTCATGCGCGGGTGGCGGCTATGGCTCCTATCGTGCTTGGGAAAGATATGGCGGAGAACCTTGGGGCCAAGGTGGGAGACGTGGTGTTGGTCACTTCTCCGCAGGGGGAGTTGACGCCGTATGGGATGGTACCGAAGTACAACCGGTTTCGCGTGGTGGGGATCTTCAGTTCGGGATTCTTTGATTATGACTCGTCGTGGGCGTTTGCTCGGCTGTCGGATGCGCAGCAGTTGTTTGGGTTGGGCGATCTGGTGTCGGTGATCGAGTTCAAGGTGGATGACATCTATAAGGCGGGCGAGATTTCGGATGAACTGGAAGACGCGGCGGGCAAGGGATTCATGGCTACCAACTGGATGGAGCAGAACAAGGCGCTGTTCCGGGCTCTGCGGCTGGAGCGGGTGGTTACGTTCATCACGATCGGGCTGATTGTGTTCGTGGCCGCGCTCAACATTTTGATTTCCCTGATCATGCTGGTAATGGAGAAGACAAAAGACATTGCTGTGCTGATGTCGATGGGGACGCGCAAGGCGCAGGTGCGGAATGTGTTCATTGCGCAGGGTGTGCTGATTGGAGTGATCGGGACGGTGATTGGGCTGATACTCGGGTATAGCCTGTCTTATGCGGGCGGACACTATCACATGATCTCGCTGTCGCCGGAGGTCTATTCCATTGACTACGTGCCGTTTGCGCCGCGGGCGGCTGATGGGGTGCTGGTGGCTTTGGTGGCGGTGGGGGTGTCGTTTGTGGCGACGCTGTATCCTTCGTGGTCGGCTTCGCGGATTTTGCCGGCGGAGACGTTGCGGTATGAGTAGCGAATACCGTAGCGCCGGCATCCCTTCGGCTTCGCTCAGGGCAGGCTCTGCCGGCTGTCGCGAGGGCGTCCTCGCCCTCGCAGCGGCGGGCGAGGACGCCCGCCGGACAGCCGCCGAGACGGCGGCGCTACGGCCGAGAGCGCGTTACGTATGCTCCCTGATTTGGGCGACTTGCGGGCCGCGGTTCCTGGTTGCAGGATTGTGCACAGGGAGGTCGTGACCTGCGTCACATCGAACTCGGAAGGGCAGGGTATACAGTTTCTGGAATAGGGGGAGCATCGAAGCTCGAGAGTGCTTCGTATGGAGTGCAATTAACTCGCAAGTGCGTGCAGATACTGGCGGAACTGTAATTCGAAAACTGGCTCACTGCAGCCACTGGAACGAAAGCGAACAACACTGCATCTAATGGAACAGGACGCGCTACTTCGTGTTGTGGGGCTGAAGAAAGTTTTCCGGTCCGGCGAATCGGATCTGGTGCTCTTTGAGAATTTGTCGTTTGAAGTGAAGCGAGGAGAGATGCTCGCCATCGTGGGTGAGTCGGGATCGGGCAAGAGTACCTTGTTACACATCCTGAGCACTCTTGATCGCGCTTCCGCAGGTGACGTATACTGCGCCAACCTGAAATTGAATTCGTTGTCGCAGGACGAAGCCGCTGAGTTTCGCAACCGGGAAACGGGCTTCGTATGGCAATTTCACTATCTGCTGCCAGAATTTACGGCGGCGGAGAACGTTGCCATGCCGTTGCTTCTGCGGGAGCAGACGTGGCAGCAGGCGGAGCCAGAAGCTTCACGCTGGCTGCGCGAGGTCGGACTGGAGCAGCGTGGCCATCACCGCTCGGGAGAGCTTTCCGGCGGCGAGCAGCAGCGAGTGGCTCTGGCCCGGGCGCTCATTACCAAGCCGAAGTTGTTGCTGGCGGATGAGCCCACTGGGGATCTCGACGGACAGACGGCGGAATCGGTTTTCGCTTTGATTGCGCGATTACATCGCGAGCACCAGCTCACCTCCCTCATAGCTACGCACAATTTGTCATTCGCCCGGCGCTGCCATCGGGTTTTACGGATCGAGCGCGGGCGCGTGGAGGAGATTTCGCCGGAATCGTTGCCGGCATGAGAGATTTGGCGCAACGAACGCTGGCGAGTGGACACAATAAGTCAGAAATTAGGCGATAAAATGCACAAGTTGGCGGCGAGGGTCGGATTAGAGAAGGCGGGTGGGGTTCCTTCAGTAACGTGATCAAAGAGTTGCAAAAACGATTCAGTACTTGGGTTTGGTGGTCATTTGATTGCATAATGACGATAGTAGAGACTGAGTATGGTCGTCAGGGATTCAGGGTTCCGCTAGGGTCGAGCAAGGGCGAGTACTTCCTCGGCCGGGAAGGTTAGGAAGGGGCATTATGTTTGAACGCTATACGGAGAAAGCCAGGCGCGTCATCTTTTTCGCGCGCTACGAAGCCAGCCAGTTCGGGTCTCCTTATATTGAGACAGAGCACCTGCTTCTGGGACTTCTGCGCGAAGACAAAGCCCTGACCAATCGGTTCCTGCGCTCGCACGCCTCTGTCGAATCCATCCGCAAGCAGATCGAGGGGCACACCACGATCCGGGAGAAAGTCTCGACCTCGGTTGATCTTCCCTTGAGCAATGAATGCAAGCGGGTTCTCGCCTATGCGGCCGAAGAGGCGGAGCGGCTTTCGCACCGGCACATTGGGACAGAACATTTGTTGTTGGGACTACTGAGAGAAGAGAAGTGCTTTGCGGCGGAGATTCTCCACGAACGTGGACTGCGTTTGTCCACGATTCGCGAAGAATTGGCGCGCAGCAGCCAGGAGAAGGCGCAGCCGCAGCGGCAGCGCGAGTCTTCGTTGCTGAGTGAGTTTTCGCGCGACCTGACCCAGGCAGCGATGGACACGCAGCTGGATCCTCTGGTGGGACGCGAAGGCGAAGTGGACCGCGTCATCCAGATTCTGTGCCGCCGTACGAAGAACAACCCCGTACTGATCGGCGAGCCCGGGGTTGGAAAGACGGCCATCGTCGAAGGACTGGCGCAGCGGATCGCCGACGGCGAGGTACCGTCATTCCTGGCCGATAAACGGATTCTGGCTTTGGATCTGTCGCTCATTGTTGCGGGAACGAAGTATCGCGGTCAGTTTGAAGAGCGTCTCAAGACGATCATGAAGGAGTTGATGGAGTCTCAAAATTCCATCATCTTCATCGACGAACTGCATACTTTAGTCGGCGCGGGGTCTGCTGAAGGTTCGCTCGACGCTGCCAACATTTTGAAGCCGGCTTTGTCGCGCGGTGAGATTCAGTGCATCGGGGCGACGACTCCGGGCGAGTATCGAAAGTCGATCGAGAAAGACCGGTCGCTGGAGCGGCGCTTCCAGGCCGTCAAGGTTCCGCCGCCGAACGAGACGGACGCGATCAAGATTCTGTTCGGCATCAAGGACCGGTACGAGAAGTTCCACGCCGTCACGTACACCGACGACGCGATCAACTTCGCGGTCTCGCATTCGAACCGCTACATTCCGGATCGCTTCCTGCCGGACAAGGCCATCGACCTGGTCGACGAAGCCGGAGCGCGCGTGAAGCTGCGCCAGACTTCGCTGCCGGAAGAGATTACGGAAGTCCAGAAGCGCATCAAGTTCATCGTCCACCGTATGGAGAACGCCATCGCGAACCACGAGTTCGAGAAGGCGCGCTTCTACTC
>Ga0099828_10003912_pt1 | contig 10471 bp, 9 predicted proteins | sample CZO8metaG_2_FD_79338 | JGI IMG/M metagenome (GOLD analysis project Ga0099828, IMG submission 79338) | Vadose zone soil microbial communities from the Eel River Critical Zone Observatory, Northern California, USA - CZOApr15con2H1.8 metaG | ecosystem: Environmental > Terrestrial > Soil > Vadose...
CCAGGCCTGCCCGCGGTTGGACCACCAGGTGTATTGCTCCGGTTCCTGGTTGAGGCGGCGGAACACGTCCACGTACCCGAGCTTGTCAAGCACCCCCGAAAACCAGTCGCGCTCCTCTGGCAGGAAGCCGGAGTTCTTCTGGTTGGAGCGCCAGTTCTTGAGGTCTATTTCCCTGTGCGCGACATTCCAGTCGCCGCAGAGTATGACTTCACGGCCGCTCTGCGCGAGCCTGTGCAGCGGCGCAATGAAACGCTCCATGAAGCTGAACTTGATCGCCAGGCGTTCCGCGGAACTGGAACCCGAGGGCACGTACACCGACACGATGCTGAGGTTGCCGAACTGTGCCTCGAGGTAACGGCCTTCGGCATCGATATCGGGAATGCCGAGGCCCTCGATCACGCGATCCGGTTTTTTGCGGCAATAGATGCCGACGCCGCTGTAGCCGGGCCGATCGGCGCAATGAAAGTAGCCAAGGTAGCCGTCGGGATTGCGGATTGCGTCACTGACGTCGCGGTCCTGCGCCTTGATTTCCTGGACGCAGATCGCGTCGGCGTCCTGTGCGGACATCCACTCGAGAAAGCCTTTGTTGACTGCCGAACGTATGCCGTTTAGATTGAGGGTGATGATTCGCACGTCGGGCAATGAAAAATTTCAGGCAGGAGTTCATTGAATTTGCCTTGGCCCGCGGTGTTCTCTGCTTCGGCGAGTTCAAGACCAAGGCCGGGCGTCTGTCGCCCTATTTCTTCAACGCCGGCCTGTTCAACGACGGCGAGGCGCTGCGCAGGATCGGGCAATTCTACGCGAAAGCCATTGTCGCCGCCGATTCTGCCTTCGACATGCTGTTTGGTCCGGCTTACAAGGGCATCCCCCTGGTTTCCGCCACCGCCGTTGCGCTTGCCGAAATTGGGCGAAATTTGCCGTTCTGCTTCAATCGCAAGGAGGCCAAGGACCACGGCGAGGGGGGCGTCACTATCGGCGCACCGCTCGCCGGGCGGGTGCTGATCGTGGACGACGTCATTTCCGCGGGTACTTCAGTGCGCGAGTCGGTGCAGATCATTCGCGCAGCCGGCGCGACGCCCTGCGGCGTGGTCATTGCGCTCGACCGGATGGAGCGCGGCAGCGGCACGCAGTCCGCCGCCGAAGAGGTGCGGAGCCAGTTCGGCATCCCGGTCTTCAGCATTGCCACACTCGCGGACCTTACCGCATTTCTGGGCGCACACACGGATATGGCACGGCAGTTGCAGGCAGTCGAACGCTACCGCAAAGAGTACGGGGTATCCGCATGAAAGTAATTCGTTCGCTGGTGAGCCTGACCATCGCCGCGGCCCTCGCCGGCCCGGCATTGGCGCGGCAGGGCGTTTCCGGTACGGTCATGTACAAGTGCGTGGACGACCGGGGCAAAATCTACTACTCGGACAAACTGACGCCGGAATGTACCCAGCTCGAGGAAATGAATCGCCAGGGCAGGGTGGTGAAGAAGCACGAAACCGCCAAACCGGGGGTGGCGGCAAAGGCCGCGGCGGACGAGGAGGCGGGGCGCAAGGACTTGGCAGAAAGGCAACGCCGCGATCGTGCCCTGATGGCGACCTACATGTCGGAAGAAGAGATCGAAGTGGCGCGCGACCGCAGCCTGACGATTCCGCTCCAAGCGGTCAAGACGGCCGAAAACAGGCTGGACAAGGCGAACGACCAGCTTTTCGATCTGAAGTCGCAGGCTGACCGCCTGGCGGGAAAGCAGAAAGCCATCCCGCCGAATCTGCTTGAAGAGATCGACGTCAAACATAAAGAAATTTCGATGCTCGAGGCCGAGCTGCAGCAGAAAAAGAGCTACGCTGATTCGGTACGCGCCCGGTACGAAGCCGACAAACTGCGTTATCGCGAACTGAGGACGGCCGGCAGATAGCCGGCGTTTAGCCCAATTTTTTCTTCAGTATCTCGTTGACCTGGGCGGGATTGGCCTTGCCCTTACTGGCCTTCATGACTTGTCCGACCAGCGAGTTGAAAGCCTTCTCTTTGCCGCTTCTGTAATCGGCGACCTGCTGCGGGTTGGCGGCGAGCACTTCGTCCACGATTTTCTCGATCGCACCGCTGTCGGAGATCTGTTTCAGTCCCTTGCGTTCGATGATTTCGTCCACGCTACCCTCGCCGTTCCAAATAGTAGGTAATACGACACTCGTCGCGCTTGTGTTGGATATGGTCCCTTCTGTGACACGTGCGGCCAGCATTCTAAGAGTATCGGCCGGTAGCTTTGATAGAAGCTCGCTGAAGTCTATGTTCTCTTGGTTCATCTTTGCGCTGATCGGACCCAAAATCCAGTTAACTAGCAACGCTGCTTCCTTCGGAGTAGCACCGTCCAGAATCGAAAGCGTAGACGACGACACGCTGCGACTTGAAGTAAGTTGATCGGCCTGTTGAACAGAAATGTTGTATGCAAGAATTTTCTTGTGCTGATTCTCGAGACTTTCGGGCATTGATTGCCTGATCTTCTCGATCCATTCATCGGAAATTTCGACAGGCAATAAATCTGGATCCGGGAAGTAACGGTAATCGTGCGCGTCTTCTTTGGTGCGCATTGCGCGTGTTTCGCCGGAGTCGGTATCGAACAGCACGGTTGCCTGCTGAATCTTGCCGCCGTCCTCCAGCGTCTCGATCTGCCACTTGGCTTCGTATTCGATCGCCTGCTGCAGGAAGCGGAACGAATTCAGATTCTTGATCTCGCGGCGAGTGCCGAGCGGCGCGCCGGGACGCCGCACCGAGACATTGGCGTCGCAGCGGAACGATCCCTCCTGCATGTTGCCATCGCAGATTTCGATCTCTTCCACGATGCGCTTATAAAGGGACTTGGCGTAGGCGACTGCCTCTTCCGCCGAGCGCATGTCCGGCTCGGACACGATCTCCAGGAGCGGTGTGCCCGCGCGGTTCAGGTCAATGCCGCTCATGCCCTGAAAATCCTCGTGCAGGGATTTGCCCGCGTCCTCTTCCAAATGCGCGCGCGTGAGTTGTATCTCGATCTCGCCCCGCGTCGGAGAAACGATGGGGATTTTCCCTCCCTGCACGATGGGAATCTCGTACTGGCTGATCTGGTAGCCCTTGGGGAGGTCTGGGTAGAAATAGTTCTTGCGCGCGAATATCGAACGGCGATTGATGGTGCCGCCGATCGCCAGCCCGAATCGGATCGCCCGCTCCACCGCGCCCTCGTTGAGCACCGGCAAGGTGCCGGGCAGCGCCATGTCGATCGCGCAGGCCTGGGTATTGGGTGCCGCGCCGAACGCAGTCGACGCCCGCGAGAATATCTTCGAGCGCGTCGACAGCTGCGCGTGGGTCTCGATGCCGATGACGATTTCCCAGTTCATTTTCTAAATCTCACCGCAAAGGCGCAAAGACGCAGAGAAAAGCACGCAAAGAAATACGATGATGACTCGACAAACCATTCTGTTGGACCGTTTATGCGCTTCCTGCTACCCGTAAGTTATTTCCCGCTTTCCTTGGCGTTCCCTTTGCGCCTTTGCGTCTCTGCGGTTAAGCAAAATCTTTTGGCATGCGCAGATGCCAGTCGGTTGCCTGCTGGTAGCGATGCGCGGCGCCGAGCAGCCGGGCTTCATCGAAGTAGTTGGCCATCAGTTGCAGCCCGACCGGGCGGTTCTTCGCGCCGAAGCCGCAGGGAATGCTCATCCCCGGAATGCCGGCCAGGCTGCCGGGGATGGTGTACAGGTCCGACAGGTACATCGCCACCGGATCGGCGGCCTTCTCGCCGAATCCGAACGCTACGCTGGTGGTGACCGGTCCGCCGATCAGGTCGCACTCGCGGAAGGCGCGCTGGAACTCGTCGGCGATGATCCGGCGCACCTTCTGCGCCTGAATGTAGTAGGCATCGTAGTAGCCGTGCGACAGCACGTAGGTGCCGATCAGGATGCGGCGTTTGGGCTCCGGACCGAAACCCTCCGAGCGCGATTTCTTCATCATGTCGATGAGGTCGGCGTAGTGCGCTGCGCGGTGCCCGTAGCGCACGCCGTCGAAGCGGCTCAGGTTCGAGGAGCATTCCGCCGGGGCGATCACGTAATAGACCGGGATGCCAAGCGCGGCGTTCGGAAGCGAGATGTCCACCAGCCTGGCCCCGAGTTTGGCGTACTCGGCGAGCGCCTCCCGCACCGCCTTTTCGACGTCAGGTTTCAGGCCGTCGCCGAAGAACTCCTTCGGCACGCCGATGCGCAGGCCCTTGAGGTCGAGATCGAGCGAGCGGGTGTAGTCTTCGTGGGCACGCTCGACGCTAGTCGAATCCTTCGGATCGAAACCGAGCATGGCGTTGAAGATCAGCGCCGCATCCTCTGCGGAGCGGGTCATGATGCCGGCCTGGTCCAGGCTGGAGGCGAACGCGATCATGCCCCAGCGCGACGCGCGGCCGTAGGTCGGCTTGATGCCGGTAACGCCCGAAAACGCCGCCGGCTCACGAATGGACCCGCCGGTGTCGGTGGCCGTTGCCGCCGGGGCGATTCTCGCGGCGACCGCCGCCGCCGAACCACCCGAGCTTCCGCCCGGTACCGCGGTCTTGTCCCAGGGGTTGAGCACGTTGCCGTAATGGCTGTTCTCGTTGGACGAGCCCATCGCGAACTCGTCGCAGTTGAGCTTGCCGAGCGCCACCATCCCGGCGCTTCCCAGTTTCTCGACGACCGTGGCATCGAACGGGCTCAGGTAGTCTTTGAGCATCCGCGACGAGGCGGTCGAATGGAAATCGCGGGTGACGAAAATGTCCTTGTGTGCGATCGGCACGCCGGTAAGCGGCGTCGCCTCGCCTTTGGCGATGCGCGCGTCGGCGGCGCGCGCCTGCGCCAGCGTGACTTCCGGGCGCACGTCCAGAAAGGCGTTGAGATCTTTGTGGCTTTCGATGCGTTCCAGGAAAATCCGGGCGAGCTCGACGGCGGAGACTTCCCCGGCGATCAGCGCGCGGCCGAGTTCGGCCACCGACTTCTTGAACATCGCGCGGTCCCTACTCGATGACCTTGGGCACGAGGAACAGGCCGTCCAGTTGCGAGGGCGCGTTCCTCATGCTGGCCTCGCGGTTTTCCGCCGAACTGGCTACGTCTTCGCGCAGCCGCTGCGAACCGCCGAGCGGATGAGACATCGGTTCGATTCCGCTCGTATCCACCGATTGCAGCTGCTCGATGAGCTTGAAGATGTCGTTGAGCTGTCCGAGCGCCTGCCCGGCTTCCGCGTCGGTCACCTCGATGCGCGCGAGATGAGCGATGCGCTTGACGTCGCTGAGAGTAAGGGCCATTTCGTGGGAGACTTCCGTGGTCGCGGCCGGGTTCAGGGACGGGAAAGGAGGAGGGCCGCAAGGCCGGTGGCCGCGCCCGGGTGGCTCCTGCGAGCCCGCTTTTTGTTAACCCCCGCAGTGCGATAGGGTATCATAACCTCCTCATTTTTCGCATCGCGACGACACCAACGCTCATTTTATGTTTGGATTTCTCAACGGCTATTTTTCCAACGATCTTGCCATCGACCTCGGCACCGCCAATACCCTGATCTACGTGCAGGGCAAGGGCATCGTGCTCAACGAACCTTCGGTAGTGGCGATCCGGCAGGAAGGCGGCCCGAACGGCAAGAAGGTGATCCAGGAGGTGGGGCTCGCCGCCAAGCAGATGCTCGGTCGTACGCCCGGCAACATCACCGCAATCCGGCCGATGAAAGACGGCGTGATCGCCGATTTCACCGTAACCGAACAGATGCTCAAGCTGTTCATCAAGAAGGTCCACGATTCGCGCCTGTTCTCCCCCAGCCCGCGCATCGTCATCTGCGTGCCCTGCGGCTCCACCCAGGTGGAGCGCCGGGCGATCCGCGAGTCTGCCTACGGTGCCGGCGCGCGCAAGGTGGAACTGATCGAAGAACCGATGGCGGCGGCAATCGGCGCCGGCCTGCCGGTGGAGGAAGCCACCGGCTCGATGGTGGTAGACATCGGCGGCGGTACCACGGAAGTCGGCGTGATCTCGCTGGGCGGCATCGTCTATTCCGGTTCGGTGCGGGTCGGGGGCGACAAGTTCGACGAAGCGATCATCAACTACATCCGCCGCAACTACGGCATGCTGATCGGCGAAACCACCGCCGAGGAAATCAAGAAGGAGATCGGCTCTGCATTCCCGGGTTCTGAAGTGCGCGAAAAAGAGGTCAAGGGCCGCAACCTCGCGGAAGGCATTCCGCGCAGCTTCACCATTTCCAGCAACGAAATCCTGGAAGCGCTGACCGATCCTCTCAACAGCATCGTCAGCGCGGTCAAATCGGCGCTCGAGCAGACGCCGCCGGAACTCGGCGCCGATATCGCCGAAAAAGGCATGGTGCTCACCGGCGGCGGCGCGCTGTTGCGCGATATCGACCGGCTGCTGATGGAAGAGACCGGGTTGCCGGTGATCGTCGCCGACGATCCGCTCACTTGCGTAGTGCGCGGTTCCGGCCGGGCGCTGGACAAGATCGACAAGCTCGGTACCTTATTCACGAACGACTGAGGATTTCATGAGGTACGAGGTGTGAGGGGCGAGCGGTGAAGCCTAAAGGAGAAAACTGCTGCCTGAAGCAAGCTCTGCAAAGTGCCGACTCGATCCCGGAAGTTATCCGCCGTCCCCTCACCCCTCGCCCCTCGCCCCTAGGATGGAGTACACCCCACCGCCGTTCTTCAAGCGGGGCCCCAGTCTCATTGCAAGACTGTCGTTCTTCGCGCTGCTCTCCCTGATCCTGCTGTACGCCGACGCCCGCTTCCACTACATGGAAGGGATGCGCAAGGCGATCGGCGTGGTGCTCTATCCCCTGCAGAGAATCGTAGACATCCCGGGAGGAGTGGCTTCAGAGCTCACCAGTTTCTTCGTCAGCCAATCCTACCTGCAACGTGAAAACGAGCGCCTGGCGCGCGAGAATTTCCTCAATTCCGGGCTGTTGCAGACGCAGCAGGAACTGATCGCCGAGAACCGTCAACTGCGCCAGCTCCTGGATATGAAGGAGCGCGTCGGTCCGACCTCGGCGGCGGCGGAAATACTGTACTTCGGGCGCGACCCGTTCAGCCGCAAGGTGATCATCGACAGGGGTTCGTCGCACAAGGTCGAGGAAGGTGCCGCGGTCGTTGATGACACCGGATTGATCGGCCAAGTAAGCCGCGCATTTCCCTGGACTGCCGAGATCGCACTCATCACCGACCGCGAACAGGTCGTGCCGGTCCAGGTGGTGAGAAACGGCCTGCGTGCTGCGGTTTTCGGCACCGGCTACGACGGCGCGCTGGACCTGCGCTTCATGCCGGTCAATGCCGACATCGAGCACGGCGACGTGCTGGTAACCTCCGGCATCGACGGCGTTTACCCGGCCGGATTGCCGGTGGCGGTGGTTGCCAGCATAGAACGCAACGCCGCCTACCCTTTTGCGCGCATCACCTGTACTCCCGCCGCCGGCGTCAACCGTCACCGCCAGGTCCTGGTTCTCGCCAGACTGGCGCCGCTGCCCGAGTACCCCCCGGCGGCCCAGCAAAAGAAGGCCAAGCCGCGCAAGTCGCGGAGGGACGGCTGATGCGCGGCTCCGGATTCAGCTATCTTTCGACCGAAGAGATCCTGCTCCCGGTCAGACCGCTGTATGTCGTTCTCACCCTGGTTGCAGCGCTGCTGCTGGATCTGATGCCGCTCACCGGCTGGGTGCTGGTGCTGCGCCCCGATTTCGTCGCCCTCACGTTGTTGTACTGGGGAATCCACCAACCGCGCAAGGTCGGGTTCCTCCCCGCCTGGCTGCTCGGCCTGGTGGTGGACGTGGCCGAGGGCAGCCTGTTAGGGCAGCACGCGCTGGCCTATTCGGTGATGATGTTCAGCGCCATCGCGTTGCACCGGCGCGTGGCGATGTTCGATGTGCGCCCCCAGATGCTGCACGTGCTGGTGATCCTGCTGCTGATGCAGGTGATCGTGCTGGTGGTGCGGGTGGCGGCTGGCGGCGAGTATCCGGGCTGGTGGTATTTCGTTCCCAGCGTTATTGGTGCGCTTTTGTGGCCGGGAACCCGGTTGTTGTTCTCGATCCCGCTGCGCTCACGGCGGGTTCCGGACGAGGTTTGAGGCGTCCGCTGCGCATGCGCCTGGCGACATTCCCCCGAACGGCGGTGAACCGTGCAGTCGAGCTTCGCGACCATCAACGCGAGCTCTACAACTTCCAGCTGCGTCTGGCGATCGCCGGCGGCGCCGTGCTGTTCGCCTTCTTCGTCCTGTTCGTGCGCTTTTTCTACGTACAGGTGATCCAGCACGACTACTACCACACGCTGGCCGAGCAGAACCGCATTTTCATCGTCCCGGTGGTGCCCAACCGCGGATTGATCGTGGACCGCAACGGCGTGGTACTGGCACACAACTTTGCTGCTTATACCCTGGAGATCATGCCCACACAGGTGGCTGACTTCGAGGACATCATCAACAGGCTGTCGATACTGGTCGATATCACCCCCAAGGACCGCAAGCGTTTCCAGAAACTGCTCGAGGAAGGCCACGACTTCGCCAGCGTGCCGATCCGCACGCGGCTAAACGACGAGGAGGTGGCGCGCTTCGCGGTCAACGCATACCGCTTTCCCGGCGTGGAATTGAACGCGCGGCTGTTCCGCCACTATCCCAACGGCGAGATCGCCTCGCATGTGGTCGGTTACATCGGCCGGATCAGCGATCCCGACGTGGCTGATCTCAAAAATAAGGGGATGGCGGCGAACTACAGTGCCTCGGACTACATCGGCAAGGTCGGGCTCGAGCAGCGCTACGAGAAAGACCTGCGCGGGGTAACCGGCTACGAACACGTGGAGACCGATGCCAACGGGCGTTCGGTGCGCACGCTGCGCAGCATCCTGCCGGTGTCCGGCAACGACCTGCGGCTGGCACTGGATGCGCGGCTGCAACAAGTGGCGGAGCAGGTGTTCGGCACTCACCGCGGTTCGCTGGTTGCGATCGAGCCTGCCACCGGCGGCGTTCTGGCGCTGGTTTCCAAACCGGGCTTCGACCCCAATCTGTTCGTCGAGGGCATCGATCCGCAGAACTGGGAGGCGCTGAACAACTCACCCGATCATCCGCTCAACAACCGCGCTTTGCAGGGTGTGTATCCGCCGGGCTCGACCTTCAAGCCTTTCATGGCGCTCGCCGGGCTCGAGTCGGGAAAGCGCAAACCCGGGTTTACCATCAGCGATCCGGGTTATTTCGTGCTGGGCGGCAGCGGCGGGCGCGTCTACCGCGACTGGAAGGCGGGCGGTCACGGCATCGTGAACTTGCACAAGGCCGTCGTCGAGTCCTGCGACACCTATTTCTACGGCCTGGCGCACGAGCTCGGCATCGACTTCATCCACGAATTCACCGGCCAGTTCGGTCTCGGCAGTACGACCGGCATCGACATCGAGGGCGAGGTCGCGGGGCTGTTGCCCTCGCAGGAATGGAAACAGCGGCGCTTCCAGCAAAAGTGGTTCGTAGGCGACACCATCTCGGTGGGCATCGGCCAGGGATATAACCTGACCACGCCGCTGCAGCTTGCGTTCGCCACGGCGATTCTGGCCAACGACGGCCGCATCTTCCGCCCGCACGTGGTCCAGCACATACAGGACGGCCAGACCGGCGAGTTGACCAGCATCGAGCCGGAGCCGATCGGCGAAGTGGCATTGAAGCCCGAGAACGTCAAGCGCGTGCGCGACGCGATGGTGGATGTGATGAAACCGGGCGGAACCGCGGCCTGGGCGGGCATGGGAGCGCAGTACCTGTTTGCCGGCAAGACCGGCACCGCGCAGGTGATCGGACTGAAAGGGCAGAAATACGACGAGGATCGCGTCCATGCGCGACATCGCGACCACGCGCTGTTCATCGGTTACGCTCCGGCAGACGATCCCAAGATCGCACTGGCAGTGCTGGTGGAAAACGGCGGACACGGCAGCAGCACCGCCGCGCCGATCGCGCGGCAGGTCATCGATTTCTATTTGCTGGGCAAGGAGCCGCAACCGGTGAAGCCAGCGACCAGGAAACCGGTGCGAGAACCGGCCCAGGAAACGGTCCCGGAGCTGGCACCGGAGCAGGAGCGGGCGCTGGAGCACGTGCTGGAACCGAACCCGGAGCAGGAAGGTGATTAACCGTCTGTACGCCTATCTGGTCAAGCACCTCGACCGCTATCTGCTGACGTTGGTGGCCATCCTGCTGGTGATGGGTTTGCTGATCCTGTACAGCGCCTCGGGGACCAGCCTCGAGCGCGTAGCGGCGCAGATGGCCAACATCTGCGCTGCGCTGGTGGTGATGTGGATCGCCGCCAACGTGCCCCTGCATTACCTCTCCCGCATCGCCCTGCCGTTGTACGTGCTCGGCCTGGTGCTCCTGATAGGGGTAACGGCGTTCGGCGAGATCGTGAACGGTGCGCGACGCTGGCTCGATCTCGGATTCACCCGTATCCAGCCCTCGGAACTGATGAAAATTGCGGTGCCGTTGATGCTGGCCTGGTACTTCGATCG
>Ga0099828_10003916_pt1 | contig 10467 bp, 8 predicted proteins | sample CZO8metaG_2_FD_79338 | JGI IMG/M metagenome (GOLD analysis project Ga0099828, IMG submission 79338) | Vadose zone soil microbial communities from the Eel River Critical Zone Observatory, Northern California, USA - CZOApr15con2H1.8 metaG | ecosystem: Environmental > Terrestrial > Soil > Vadose...
CACCAAGGTCATTTTCTATGGCTGCAACGGTGATCCTTCGGCCCTGCGGGTAATGGCGAAGGAAGTCGCGAATATTGATTAGTGGTAGTCCCGCTAGGGTATCGTTGGTACACACTTGCATGTTCTTCTCGGGGAGTTGATCGCGCTGTTGGGACGTGTGCATGCCCATCCGTAGTGGATAAAGAGGGCACCTTGTAGAGCCTCTGGGAGCGTCATTGGTGAGTTTTTCGAGCCGGAGCATCCCCCCACAAGCGGACGTTCGCTCCGACCCGCCCGAGACCGCTGGCGCGCACCCGCTGCGACCGGATGACTCACGCCGTTTAAACGAGTCTGGAGAGTCACTGGAGGCCTTTGTGGTCCCGCCGGTGTTGGGTGCGAGTGGATTGCGAAAACACGGCTCTCCCAGAGTCCTCTGGTCATGCCGGAAAGGGTCTTCGGCTCACGACAGCGCTTCCACGAGCCGGGCATATGCGCCGATCGATCGCGTTGGCGTCGCAGCAGCCCTGGAGAGCTCCCAGCTGCGCGGTTCAACGATCGCGCGCGCAAGTCGACCAAGCGGAACCGGTGCGGTCACCCGCGTATCGGACGGGCCGTCGTAATGCGCCTGGTCGACCAGAAGCCGGCACTGTGTCCGCCGCGGGAAGTGCGCAAGCAGCTCACAGCGGCGGTAAATCTCGACGGTGTCGGCGCAGCCGCGCACCTCAACCATGCTCTGGCGTAGGGCACACCAGGCCGTCGCACAGCGCGCTCACCTCAAAACAAAAAGGCAACTGTAATGCTAAGCAAAAATTTCAGCATTCAAACTGAAACACGACCCAAATTCCCGATGCCGTCCAAATTAGGACAGTCATTCTGTCCAATCAGGACGGGCGTGCGCCACGATGTCTCGCAGACAATCGTCCACTGCCGCAGAATAAATACGGCGATGAAATGTGCTCCATATCGGACTGCGCGGAGTATGGAGTATATTGTAAAAGGCGGCGGCCTTGCTCTCGGAAAGGTCGGCGAGTTGCGGCCTCTTGCTGATAGGCGCCAGTCATCGACGGTGGAATAGCCGCGCTCAGACGGCCCAAAAGCCAAGCCCGTACGATATCTACTTGTCGTCACTTGCCGCGAGAATGTTCGGGGCGTTTGGTGCGGAGCAACGTCTCGGCATCGACGTCGGTGCGTTGCGAGATAGGCGTCGGGGAGGTGGTTGCATGCAATAATGAAGGATGGCGTGGCCCGGGTTCTCGGACCATCGGAGCCGCTCAACGGCCCTCAACGGGCAAATCCGGGCGGCCGAACACATCGGTCGCCTCAGCAGGGAGGACATCAGATGAGATTGGACAAGATCGCTCGCCGGCTTGCTGTCTTATTGGCGTTCGGCGCGGCAAGCGCGGCCCAAGCCGCCGGGCAATTCGACGGCGTCACCGTGAACATCATGACCTTCACCGGTCCCCAGATCGCGGAGCCGCTGCAGCGGCGCGCGCCCGATTTCGAAAAGCTCACCGGCGCGAAGATCAACGTCATCACCGTTCCGTTCTCGGATCTTTACACCAAGCTGCTGACCGACTGGGCGAGCAGCACCAATTCGATCGACGCTGCAGTCTTTGCGCCGCAGTGGATGGGTGACTATGCCGCTGCCGGCCTGCTCGAGGAGCTCAGCGGTCGTGTCGCTCGGGACAAAGCTCTTGGTTGGGATGGTATCGCACCGTTCTTCAGGGACTTCTCCGCCAAGTTCAACGAGAAGACATATCTCATCCCGCTCGATGGCGACTTCCACATGATCTACTACCGTACCGATGTGTTCGAGAAGAACGGGCTCAAACCCCCGGCAACATGGGACGACTACCTCGCCAACGCCAAAGCGCTGAACGGCAAGGATTTCGGTGACGGCAAGCCGGATTATGGCTCCTGCATCAGCAAGAAGCGGAACGCGCAAGCCTATTGGTTCATTACGTCCATTGCCGGCGCTTACATCCAGTCGAAGGGCACCAATCAGGGCGCTTTCTTCGATACGAGGGACATGAAGCCGCTCATCGACAATGAGGGCTTCCGCAAGGCGCTCGACTTCTATGCCGAAACGACGAAGTACGGGCCGCCGAACGAGATCAATCTCGATGTCGGCGATACGCGCAGCCTGTTCACCGCCGGGCGTTGTGCGCTATCGATCGATTGGGGCGATATCGGCCCGCTCGCTGTCGATCCGAAGACCTCGAAAGTCCAGGACAAGGTCGGATCCGCCATCTTGCCGGGCGCGAAGGAAGTCATCAACCGCGACACCGGCAAGCTCGAGGCCTGCACGAAGGATAGCTGTCCTTATGCAATCAACGGTATCAACCACGCGCCATACGCGGCGTTCGGCGGTTGGAGCGGCGGCATCAATGTGCATGCGAAGGACAAGGTCAAGGATGCGGCTTACGCCTTCCTCTCCTACATGTCGCAGCCGGCCCAATCGAGCGTCGACGTCACGATCGGCGCCACGGGCTTCAATCCCTATCGTCTTGTGCACTTCAAGGAACTTGGCCCCTGGCTCAAATCCGGTATGAGCGAAAAGGCGGCGAAAGACTATCTCGGCGCTATCGAGGGCAGCTTGAACAGCCCGAACATGATCCTGGATCTGCGCATCCCGCAGAACCAGAAATATCAGCAAGTGGTGCTCGACGAGGCCGTCTCGCGTTTCGTGTCGGGTCAGATCGACAAGGACGCCGCCATCAAGGCGATTGTCGATGGCTGGAACGACCTCAACGCTCAGATAGGGAAGGACAAGCAACTCGAAGCGTATAAGAGTTCGCTCGGCGTGCAGCGCTAGTCTTTCTGTGTCATAGAGGATCTTAATTCCTCATCCTGAGGAGCACGCGCGCAGCGTGCGTCTCGAAGGATGTGGCCAATTGAGTCTTTGGCCTCATGGTTCGAGACGCGGCCAAAAGGCCGCTCCTCACCATGAGGATTAAGGACGAGCAGGACGGGAGCTAGAGCACGGTTCGATTCAATGCGAGCGCTTTAGCATATGCAGGAAGACGCGGTGCCTCGCACCGCTCTTTCATAGCCCCCAGTGGTGCGACGCCAACGCTTGATTCCCAATCATTGTGTTGGCGTCGTGCCACAAAATATTGAGTTTGCTGGTGGTCCGGGCTGACAGTTCGGGTACGAACTGTCAGAGTCGGACCACTAGCGGGGAAAACATCGCAAAGTAACGGACACGAATGACGATCGCCGTCGACACAAAGAGTTCGGCCGTAACGTCCGCCGGTTTTGGCGAGTGGCTCGATCGTCAGTCCGGCCGGATCATGGTCCTGCCGGCCGTGCTGCTCATCCTTTCCTTCGCCGTTTTTCCGCTGATCATCTCGGCCTACCTGTCGGTGTCGCGATTTGCCCTTGCGCCCGGCGGCTACCGTCTCACCTTCGTCGGTTTCTTCAATTTCGACCGGCTCCTGTTCGGCGCGCAGCAATACCACTTCGTCGGCACGTTCAAACCGTTCAGCCCCATCGGGTGGATCGCTCTCGTTGCCGTCCTCGCGGGCCTCCTGTTCTGGTTCGCGCGCTATGTCCTTTCCGGCCAGGCAACGATCCTCGGTTTCGTCGGGCGGCTGATCTCGGCGAGCGTCGCCGTCGCCGTCGTGCTGGCGATGCTCGCGACGGTCTTTGCCGGCGGCTTTCCCGGCTCGTTCGTCACCACGTTGTTCTATGTCGTTGCCGGTGTCCTCGTTCAATTTCTGCTCGGGCTCGGGCTCGCGCTCCTGTGCGCGCAGCCGATCCGCGCTCGCAACTGGTTCCGCGTTATCTTCTTCATTCCGCTGACGGTGACGCCGGTCGGTATTGCCTACACCTTTCGCATGCTGGCCGACATGCAAAAAGGTCCGTTCGCTCCCGTCAGCGGATGGTTCGGATTGGGTGAATGGTCGTGGGCGACGCAGCCCTGGTCGGCGCGCGCGATCATCCTGCTCGGCGACACCTGGCAGTGGACGCCGTTCATGTTCATCGTGCTGCTCGCGGCAATCGAGAACCAGTCGCGCGACCAGATCGAAGCCGCGCGGCTCGATGGCGCCGGCGGCCTGCAGATCTTCCGCGACGTCACCTGGCCCGCCATCGCCCCCATCGCAGCGACGATCGTCCTGATCCGCCTCATCGAGGCTTTCAAGATCATCGATCTCCCCAACGTATTGACCAACGGCGGGCCGGGCCTTGCGACCGAATCCATGACGCTGCACGCATTCATCGCCTGGCGCACCCAGGACCTCGGCGGCTCCGCCGCGATCGGCTACATCCTGCTTTTCATCTCGACGGTGACCTGCGTTTCCTTTTTCAACTATGTCGTGCGCAGGGCGCGGAGGTACCAGCAATGACGCCCGACAAGCAGCCATGGCTCCGCAGACTGATCGTGAGGCTGATCGAGCCGCCGAACCTCGAGACCCTGGCGCCGCTGCCCAGGATCGCAACCTATGCAGCCTTGATCGCCTGGAGCCTGATCGTGCTGATGCCGCTCTATTGGGTCGTCATCACGTCCTTCAAGGTTCCGGTAGATGTCGACACCGGCCCTTACTATTTGCCGTTTATCGACTTTCAGCCGTCGCTCGACGCGTGGCACTATATCTTCGTCGACCTCGGCAACGACACGCTGCGGCCGTATTTCAATTCCGTCGTGGTGGCGCTGGCGAGCACGACGCTCGCGATCCTGATCGGATCGCTCGCGGCCTACGCGCTCGTCAGGATCCGCTTCAAAGTCATGCTCGCCTCGATTCTCGTGTTCATCGGGCTCCTCGTCTGCGTCATCGTGGCCGTCGCCTATGTGCACCTCGCCTGGCAATTGGCTGTGGCCGTCGCGGGTGCCCTATTTCTCTTGTTTCTCGGCACGCTCTCCCGGCGCTTTCGCGCCGGCGTCGGCAACAGCGACATCGAATTTTGGATCATTTCAAACCGGATCATGCCCCCGGTCGTGGCGGTGCTTCCGATCTACATCATGTTCCAGCAATTGCATTTGCTCGATACGCATGTGGCGCTGATCGCGACCTATACGGCGGTGAACCTGCCGATCGTCGTGTGGCTCACGCGCGATTTCTTCGCCGGCGTGCCGATCGATCTGGAGGAGAGCGCCGAGATGGACGGCGCCTCGAAATTTCGCGTGTTCTTCACGATCGCCCTGCCGCTTGTCCGCTCCGGCCTGGTCGCGACCTTCATGCTCGTGCTGATCCTGGCCTGGAACGAGTATTTGCTCGCGCTGTTCCTCTCCAACGCCAATGCGCAGACCATGCCGCTGCTGGTGTCGGCTCAAAACGGCACGCGTGGCCCGCAATGGTGGTACATGTCGGTGCTGATCGTGATCATGGTCGCCCCCGTCGTCGTCATCGCCATCTTCCTGCAGAAACACATCGCGCGCGGTCTGTTGATCGGCGCCGTCAAGGGATAGCACGTTGCGTATCAGCCTCACCGACATCCATAAATCCTTCGGCAGCGTCGAAGTCGTGAAGGGTCTGAACCTCGACGTCGAGGACGGCGAGTTCCTCGTGCTGCTCGGTGCGTCGGGCTCCGGCAAGACGACGGCGCTGCGCATGATTGCCGGGCTCGAAACCGTCAGCGCCGGGCGCATTGCGATCGGCGGCCGGGACGTGACCGACGTGCTGCCGAAGTATCGCGACCTGGCGATGGTGTTCCAGTCCTACGCGCTCTATCCGCACAAGACGGTCTTCGCCAACATCGCCTATCCGCTGACCGTGCGTAAGCGTCCGCGGGGAGAGATCGAGGCGGCCGTCAAGGATATCGCCCGCCAGGTGCAGCTCGATGGCCTGCTCGAGCGCTATCCGCGCCAGCTCTCGGGCGGGCAGCGCCAGCGCGTCGCGCTCGCGCGCGCCATCATCCGGCGACCCGCGGCGTTCCTCATGGACGAGCCGCTCTCCAATCTCGATGCCAAGTTGCGCGGCCATATGCGCGCCGAACTCAAGCACATGCAGCACGAGCTCGGCATCACGACGATCTACGTGACGCACGACCAGATCGAGGCGATGACCCTCGCGCACCGCGTGGCGCTCTTGGAAAGAGGCGTGCTGCAGCAGCTCGACACGCCGGCGAATATCTACAATCGGCCGGCCAATCTGTTTGTCGCCGGCTTCATCGGATCGCCTCCGATGAATTTCCTCGCAGGCGAACTCGTGAATGGCCAGTTCGTGGCGGGAGCCGGCAGCTTCGGCACATCGAGCCGTGCCTCGCGCAACGCAGCCGTCGCCGGCATCCGGCCGGAGGATTGCCGCGTGACGGCATCGAACGAAGGCAAGATCGTGGGCGAGGTCTACGCCATCGAACTCATCGGCGACCACACGCTCGTCACCTGCCGCTGCGGCGCCGAGATGGTGACGGTCAAGGCGGACAAGGAATGTGATCATCGCATCGGCCAAGCGATTGGCGTCAGCTTCCAGCCGAAGGCCATCCACCTGTTCGACCGGGGCAGTGGGGAGCGGGTGGAGTAAGGGGGCCTGTCCAATTTTTTTGATTTACCGTAGATGGCGGCCGCCAACTGAGGCGGCTCTATTGTTCTAGGTGCGCATTCTTTTTCGACGGTCCTTCCGCCGTGATCGCCTGGCAGATAGCTGCGCTTTCCTGACGCGCTCGCGGAGCTGATTCAATCCGCATAACTGAGCAATGAGATTGGCTGCCTTGTCGGTGACTGTTGCAAGGCGCTGCTGAAGAGAACTCATTTGAGACCCCCAACTCACTCTACGGTGACGCTATATCTGCAGGGGCACACCTCGCCCCAGACATGGGTCACCGTGGCGAACTTAAATAGGCCGGCAGATCGAAGGTGGTGAACTGGCCGGCCGCATAGGGCGTGATGCCGATGCTGCCGTTCAGCCACCGTGCCACGAAGCGATAACCGCCTTCAACGCGTCCGGAAAACGCATTGGCATTGAGCTCTGCGCGCAGGCGATCGACGCCCGCAATGGTCACCGTGCGATCGGTGGCGACATCCTGCCAGCCATAGGCCAATGCTGCCGACACGTAGGCCGGTCCATTGCAGTGCCGGACGTATGCTCCTGCCTGGAACAGATCGGAGCGACCGTAGCCCAGACCATTGACGCTGAAGGTGCCGCCGCCCGCGAGCGCAAAACCACCGATGGTGCGCGGCGAAAACAGATAGTCGGCGCCAACAGCCGTGCCAAAGATCCGGCTCGTGGTGTCGTTCGACCCGGCCGCGAGGTTGCCGTTCGTCGTCTGCGATCCGCCGAAGGCTGAGGCCCAGACGCTCCAACGTTGCTCGAATGTGGGCGACGGGGCCTTGGTGAACATCGCAAAGGCGTCGCGCTCGGCGGGCAGTTTCTTGCGATCGTTGCCGACATAGGCGAGCGCGCCAGTTTCATCAGCGAAGGCAGGCGCACTCCCGCTCGAGTCCGACGCGCCGCCGCTCGCCGTAAAGGGATCGGTAAGCAGGCCTATGAACTGACTCATCGCGCTAAACGCCGTTTGCTCCGAGGTCGTCGCCGGTTCGCCGGACCCGCTGGAAAGAGCCTTCCCCAGATCGCTTCCGGTCAGACCGAACAGGCGCAGGATTGCTGGCGGCAAAGTGCCGGCGGAATTGAAGGCTTCGTTGATTGAATCAGCCACCTTCTGCTGGTTCTGGTTCAACGACGTACCGGCTCCCAATGCGGCGCGCATGTCGAGGAACACATCGGTCGCGGTGTATTGCAACGTGGTCGTGAAGTTGTAGATGCCCGACGCCGTCCGACCCTGGAAGGTTCCGCTGATCGCTGACGCGTGCAGGATGTCATAGGATTTTGGCGCATAGATACCCGACGCAAATGTCGCAAACACTGTGCCGCCGAGCGTGGCTGTCCCGGACACGCTGGTGATCGACGATGCCGGCGGCGTCACCGTAATGAGATAGTTCGCTCCCGATTGCATGGCGAAGACGCTCAATCCGCAGCGCATTGCGTTGATCGAGCGCTTCAACAAGGAGATCCGGATCTGACACTCGGCATGCAGGCAGGGCGGCTGAGTCCAGCAGGGGCGGAAGCGGAAGCCAGCGCTGGACCGCGACTCCGTTGCGGCTCGGCAAATCGTGGCTCGCGCTTCCGTTGGTCGCTTTCTTCCTCATGTTCGTGGCGCTGCCTGTCGTCATGCTGCTGGCCGCCAGCGTGAGCGACCATGGCGCTTTCACCCTTTCGAATTTTGAACGCTTCTTCTCTGACGGCTTGAGCGTCCCGGTCCTTGGCCGCACGCTTCTGCTCGGGCTAGAAACCGCTGCTGTCACGCTGATGCTTGGCTACCCGTTGGCGCTGCTGTTCGTCGGTGCGTCGCCCGGATTCCAGAAGCTCCTCATCCTGCTGATCATCAGTGCGGTGGTGCGCACCTTTGCCTGGGTGGTGATCCTTGGCCGACAGGGGCTCATCAATGAGACGCTGCTGGTGCTCGGCCTGACGAAGGGCCCGATTGCGCTGCTCTACACCGAGCCGATGCTGGTCGTGACCCTTGCGCAGATCGAACTGCCGATCATGACACTCCCGATCATCTCGGCGCTCGCCGCGATCGATCCGGCGTTGCGGGAAGCTTCGGCCGCGCTCGAGGCCGGCCGCTGGAGAACCCTGTTCCAGGTCGTGTTGCCGCTCAGTCTGCCGGGTGTCATCGCCGGGCTGCTGCTGGTTTTTGCGGCGGCATGCAGCGCGCTGGTGACGCAGTCCATCGTCGGTGGTGGCCGGCTGTTGTTCATGCCGCTCTATATCTACCAGCAGGGCATCCAGGGACAGAACTGGCCCTTTGCTGCTGCGATCTCGATCATACTGCTCATGTCGGTTCTCGCCGTCGTGGCCATGCTGAACATGCTCGGCCGACTGGCGACGCGGCATCTCCATGTCTGACCTGACCGGAATATCCGACCGCACCGCGGGCGCCAAGCTGTGGCGCCAGCTCGATCGATGGAGCTATGCTCTCATAGTGGGCGGCCTCGGCAGAGCAGCCATGGTGCTGCTGGTTTCGCCGACGGCGATCGTGCTGATCACATCCTTCACCTCGGCGGCGACCTTGCGTTTTCCGCCGCCGGGCCTGTCGACCCAATGGTATCAGGCCCTTTGGTTCGCTTCGCCCGAGATCGTCCACGCCACCCTGGTCAGCCTGAAGGTCGCGGTTGCCGCCACATTGTCAAGCACGGTGCTGGCGGCCGCCGCGGCGATTGCCATCACAGCCAGCAAGGCAGGCTGGGCCCGCGCTGCCGACACGATGCTGATGTCGCCGCTGCTGCTGCCCGCCCTGGCGCTCGGCCTCGGCCTTCTGCTCACCTTCAACCTGTTGAATGTCGGCGTATCGATGCTGACGCTGATCATCGGGCATACCGTGATCTGCTTTCCCTTCGTGCTGCGCACCACGCTCGCCAGCCTCGCCCAGATCGATCCGGCTTTTGAGGAATGCTCGCGCAGCCTGGGGGCCGGTGCCTGGTTCACCTTTACCAGGGTAATTTTCCCGCTGGCCCGGGGAGGCATCGCGGCGGGCGCCTTCATCGGTTTCATGGCGTCGTTCGACAACGTCGCGATCTCGCTGTTTCTCGCCGACGCTCACTCCGAGGTGTTGCCGATCCGCCTGTGGGACCTGATCGAGAACCTGCTCGACGTCCGTGCCGCGGCGGCCTCCGGCGTCCTGATCGCAACCACCGTCACCCTGGTTGTGCTGATGGAGCGGCTGACCGGCCTGTCGCGGTACGTGCGCTGACGGATCTGGATTGGCTCGGCGAACGCCTGAGCCCGCGGCGATAACGGAACGTGACGGCCGGAGTGCCTCTTATCGCGCGGAGAAATCGTCGCGACGGCGCTCACCACTGATAACGAACGACACCGTTCCCTGCAGCCCGAATGGGTACCAGCCAGTCCACGATCGCTCGACTTGAAAGTGGCCAGACGCTGCCGAGCACAAAGGCGCTTCTACGCTATGCCGAAGCGACCGGCAGCAAGTTCCACGTACGGCTATCGGCGGCTTAATTTGGGCGCTTGCGCACTGATCGACAACGATGTCGCGCGAAATCGTGATTTGGCGCCCCCGAAGAGATTCGAACGTCCAATCCCAGATTTTTCGCAAAGCGGCGATTTTCGCTTCGATGTTAGTTTGCCTCCCCGCTCCTTAACCAAATGAGCGCGCGCGAGTGGCGTCGCCGCATGCTTTGTCGAGAGCAAATACCCGCCCATCATTTTCGATGGATCCGGCCACACTTGGGCCGCAGCTGGACCTACTCCGTCGCCCGACCCCTGCGTTCCGCAGAAAAGCCAAAGCCGTCCCGGTGGTTAGACCGGGACGGTGAGTAAGTTATAACAAAAGTGGTTGCGGGGATAGGATTTGAACCTATGACCTTCAGGTTATGAGCCTGACGATTTGTTGGTCATATCCACCGATGACCCGAGAGTCTGTAATGCCTGAACGGAATCGAACTCCTGTTTTCACTGCGTGAGAGCAAGAAGCGATCACCCCTAGATCTTGGCCGCCGTGACAACGCTGGAAAAGATTTCCGGTAGGTCC
>Ga0099828_10003921_pt1 | contig 10458 bp, 11 predicted proteins | sample CZO8metaG_2_FD_79338 | JGI IMG/M metagenome (GOLD analysis project Ga0099828, IMG submission 79338) | Vadose zone soil microbial communities from the Eel River Critical Zone Observatory, Northern California, USA - CZOApr15con2H1.8 metaG | ecosystem: Environmental > Terrestrial > Soil > Vadose...
ATCGGCAACGACATCACCGTCACCATGGCCGCCGAGGCCGGGCAGCTGCAGCTCAACGCCTTCGAGCCGATCATCGCGCACAGCCTGTTCAAGAGTCTCGCCCACCTCGCCGCCGGCTGCCGCACCCTCGCCGAGCGCTGCGTCAAGGGCATCACCGCCAACCGCGAGCGCGCGCGGCGGTTTCTCGACGAATCGACCGCGCTCGTCACCGCGCTCAATCCCGTCCTCGGTTATGCGCGCTCGAGCGAGATTGCGCAGGAAGCCCTGCGCACCGGGGCGAAGGTGTACGACCTGGTGCTCGCAAAAGGCCTCATGAGCCGCGAGCAGCTCGACGAGGTGCTGAAGCCCGAGATTCTCACACAGCCGCATTACTCGACCGTGCACAAGCCGCGCGGCGACCTATGAAGCGCCTGCTCTTCATTTTCATGTTGTTCGCGTGGCCGCTCACGACCCCGGCGCAGCCTTATCCCGCGAAATCCATCAAGATCGTCGTGCCGTTCCCCGCGGGCGGCATCGCCGATCTCTACGCGCGGCTCATCGGCAGCCGCGTAGCCGAATCCTGGCGGCAGGCGGTCGTGATCGAAAACCGCACCGGCGCGGGCGGCAACATCGGCGCCGATGCGGTAGCGAAGTCGCCGCCGGATGGCTACACGCTCGTCATGAGCGCTTTAGGCCCCCATGCCGTCAACGTCAGCCTGTTCTCGAAGATGCCCTACGACCCGGTGCGCGATTTTTCGCCGATCGCGCTGGTGCTCGAGGCCGAGGGACTGCTGGTGGTTCATCCTTCAGTTCCGGCGCAGAGCGTTCTCGACCTCATCGCGTACGGGCGCGTCCACCCCGGAAGGCTCACCTTCGCCTCGGCCGGCATGGGCACCGCGAGCCACCTCGCCGGCGAGCTCTTCAAGACCATGGCCCATGTCGAGATGACCCACGTGCCCTACAAGGGCAACGTGCCGGCGATCACCGATCTCCTCGCCGGCCAGACCTCGCTGCTCTTCGCCACCATGCCGACCGTTCTGCCGCACGCCAAGGCCGGCAAGCTGCGCGCGATCGCCACCATCGGCGCCGTGCGCTCGGCCGCAGCTCCCGAGCTGCCTACGGTGGGCGAGTCGATCCCCGGCTTCGAAGTCAATAACTGGATCGGCCTGTTCGCTCCCGCCGGCACGCCGGCCGAGATCGTGCGGCGCTGGAACGGCGAGGTGATGCGCATCATGCAATCCCCCGCCATCCAGGCTCGCCTTCCCGCCGAAGGCGCCCGCTTCTCGCCAAACACCCCCGCGCAGTTTGGCGAGTTCGTCAAGGCCGAGATCGCGAAATGGGCGCCGGTGGTGAAGGCCTCCGGGGCGCGGGTGGACTAGACGCAAGCCGTCGAGCGCACCATCGCCCTTCGGGCGAAATTGTCCCGTGTCAGGATTTTTTGATTTCCTTACGCCTGCATCGCATATACCGCTGGATATATGCCGGCATAGAGCGCTATCCATTGGTAGATGTTTGCGTCTACTAGTAGACGGTTCTAGCATCTTCGCGATGCCGTTCAATCAATAGTTATGCGGCCCTGACGTTATGCCAAGGGTAGACGCTCCTGAGTTATCGACGCCCTTGCGCGCATTGCTCACGCGTTTTTCCACTGCATTTAGCCGACAAAAGTCCAAGCCTTGGCGTGACCATGTCATCGGCGGTAGGTACGAGGGCCGCGGGCTTCTAGGTGCTGGTCAGATCGACTTCGATGAGCCGCACGAATCAGGTCTTTCTTCGAGAGAACTTACGCTCCTCTATTGCTACCACCTAATGCCGGAACACTTGGCTGCGTGCTTGTATGTTTGCAGGACTGCCATCAATCAGCTCCTCCGAAGCTGCGTGCAGCACGATCGACGACTTGTATTGCTCGATATCGGTGCTGGGCCGCTTACGTTTGGACTAGCGGCGCTCTTCGGCATCCTTACTCACAACGCGGCAACTGCGGGTCGACTTGACTTCCACTACGTTGCGATTGACGACAAAGTTTCCATGCGACGCAGAGCGCGCTCGATCGCCAAACGCATCGGCACACGCCTAAATCTGTCACTGCACGGCGACATCAGTAGTGGTGCGAGGAGGGTGGCAGAGCTCTTGTCAGAAGTGGAAGAGGAGTCCATTTTGTTGGTAGCCGGCAGCTACGTATTTGCACAGGACGGCGTAGATCCGGATGACGTAGTGGATAGCCTCAGTGATCTTCTAACCAACCACGCTGCCACTAGGTGCAGCGTCGTAGTACTGAATCCAACGAGTTACGGTCAACCGCTCGATCGGGATAAATGGCCGAGCATAGGCCAGCGTCTCACTCAGCGTGTTGCAGGCTCCCGGCTCAGTAGATTGCACCAAATTGAAATGCCCCGTCCGGATATCCACTGGAACGCTCAGGAGTCAGCTCGTCCGGTCCGGTTCTATTACCAAGTCCTTGACGTTAGCTAGGCGGAGTAAGATTGCAGGATGAATGAACAGCTCGATCTCTTGTCCCAACAAAGCTCAAGGGAGCCGATTCACGAGGGACCACTTCAACGAATCCTTGGCCTCACATATGTGCCGACATACATATCGGCACACGAGCAACAAAGCATCCTTGCTGCTGTCGACTCGTCTCTATGGCTACTCGATCTTCGGCGTCGAGTCCAACACTACGGCTATCGCTATGACTACAGCGCACGCCGAGTCAACACAGACATGTACTTAGGAGCTCTGCCTGCTTGGGCACAGGCATTGTCTGACCGCTTGTACAGCGATGGTTACTTCGCGAAAGTCCCAGATCAAGCCATCGTCAATGAATACCAGCCGGGACAAGGAATAACTCCGCACATAGACTGTGAGCCGTGCTTCGGTCCTTCCGTAGCGTCAATAAGTTTGGGGTCCTCCGCAGTTATGCATTTCGACCACCGCAAGATAAACGAGCATGTGGACATATTGCTGGAACCAGGTAGCTTGATTCTGTTGCAAGGCGAGGCTCGATACGATTGGAAACACAGCATTTTCGCTCGAAAGGCTGATCGCATTGCGGGTGGTCTCGTACATCGGCGCAGACGAGTATCAGTGACATTTCGAACCGTCATACTGTCTGAACAAGACGCAATGCGCGCAGTGTCGGCATAACCTCAGGTCGAACGGACGGCCGCCAACGCCGTGCTTGATTGACCGTTCGTTCTGGCCCGCCGTTCACCAAGACGTTAGACGTCCCAAGGTGGAATACAGCCCCACCATGCCTTCACCGCAATACTCCTTCCTACCGCTTAGCCGTCACGCCGATTACGGTTTCGGCGCTACTGCCGACGCGTTTAAGGAGGCCGCGGATGATCTTTGCGCCTCTCAGGTCAACGCCCCTCGGCTGAATGGCCATTTAGCCACGGCGTATCTCTATCGCCATGCAATCGAGCTATACCTTAAGTCCATGATCGTGGTGCTACACCGGCGTTTGCGCATTCCGTTCGGTTCAAACTCGGCGGATGGCGCTCCTTGCATCGTGGTTGAGGGGCAGACCAAACCGTTTCACCACGTTCACAGCGTCGCTAAGCTATTTGCCTACTTTGAGAAGTTGGTCAATCAGCAATCCGCTGCGCTCGCCAGCTTCTGTCGTACCGACTGGACGGCGTTCCCTAGTCAAATTCATGATTGGATAAATCTAATTGAGAGTACCGATCCTAAGAGCACTTTCTTTCGCTACCCCGATCCGCAAAGTCGCGCTGCTGACCACGGTAAATCATCATTCCAGACGAGTTCTCCGGAGGAGATCATCGCGGAAGCGAACTCGCCTGCCATACCGATAAAGGCTTTTGTCGTCATCGACGAGTCCGACGCAATCGTAGAGACCTACCGCTTCCACGCGGACGTCATGCCAGAGTTTCAGGCAGCTCTGCGCTCCCTTTCTGACCTCCTTGAGGCCGCGCACTTTGGAATGAGAATAGAACTGGCGAATGGGTTGTGAAGGCGTCTAACCTAGCAGTCAACACGGACGATCCGCGAGAAACCGCGCGGCGCCGCCTCCTTCTACGTTAGACGTCACTGATGCGCCGCCAAATCCCCGCGGCAGTAGTTAGTGTTGTAGCTGAGTTCGCGGCATCAAGAGAGTCTCATGCCACCCTCGATAGCCTCTTCACTTACGCCGATGCACCGGGAGATCCGCCTCCGGAAAGCAAGTACGCCAAAGCATTGGCGTGGCTACGCCGCACCAACAAACACCCAGACGTTGATCCGCTGAAAGTTCTTGGCAAGATCATTGAGAACTATATGGATCGTCTCGTTGATCCAAACAACGAATGGGACAAGCCAGTCATTCCATTCCGAGAAAAGATCATTCGCCTTCTTGCCAACGCGGGCCTGCAATATCAACGCGAAGGACGCATAGTTGCGCTTCTCGGAACACCGACTCGGACGCTTGCGGAATTCATCCGCGATCGCGATCTAAGCGCAATCGACATGGAGTTTCAACGGGCGATCGAGAACGCAAACAATGACCCTCGGGAGGCGGCTTCTGCTGCGGCAAACATCCTAGAGTCGGTATGCAAGATATATATCGAGGATGAGCAACTAGAAATGCCTGCGAAGCGAGATCTTCAGAATGTTTGGACAGCGGTGCGCAAAAATCTTGGCTTTGATCCAAGCCAAGTCGAAGACCAAGACCTTCAGCAAATTCTGTCTGGCATGCTGTCAGTCGTGCACGGAGTTGGCGCCCTTCGTACCCACACGAGTTCGGCGCACGGCGCCGGACGAAAGGTGTACCGTCTAGAACCTCGGCATGCGCGATTGGCTATCCATGCCGCGCACACTCTTACGCTATTCATACTTGAATCGTGGGCCAAAAGACGAAAGTGACGTCTAACAGCCCAGTCAACGCGGGCGCGCGCGCGAACGCCGCGCTTTGCGTGTATCTGAGGGCGCGCGCCGATTACTGGGAATGTTAGACAGCTTCGCCAGGCTCCCGATAGCCGAGGAATTCAACTGACTAGCTCGCTCCAACACATCGAGTCGTCACAGGCTGCCTGGGCGGAAGCGATCAACCGAGACGTCCGCCGGCCGGGCTACGCCGCGACTCTTGCCGACAATCTGTTTTGCCGCCGACTTAGCAGCACTACCGAGGCGGAGTTCGGTGACGCGGACGGCTCTGAGTTCCGTGATTCGTCCAACCGTCCCGCGAAGATGCGTGCCCTGCTGTCTTCGTCGGCGCTGGCCGTGAACTTCTTCGATCCTTGGCGGAGCATCGACAAGGCCTCGCTCGGCGCTGCGCTACAGGTCGGAGCGCCCGTCGCAGATCTTCGGTTCGAGTACGTTTGCAGGAACTACCCCGTCGGTCCGCGCTCGCCGAATCTAGATCTGCTGGCTACCCTTGCGAATGGCCGCCGAGTGGCAATCGAATCGAAGTTTGCCGAACCCTATCGCAGCCCAGGCCGCGACGCAAAGCTTGCCGCGAAGTACTTTAAGACTCAGGACGGATACTGGACGCACGTTGGACTGAGCAAGGCGCAGTCTGTTGCCGAGACGCTCCGCGCTCGGTGGGAGTACCTCGACGCTGCCCAGTTGCTCAAGCACATGCTCGGCCTGGCTAACGACGGTTGCGCTAGCGTCCTTCTATACCTCTGGTTCGATACCGGACTCGAAGATGCCGTCCAGCATCGCAGAGAGATTGGAATGTTCGCTGAGGCTGTTCGAGGTGACCACCTTGAGTTTCGTGCGCTGACGTACCAGGAGGCGTTCGACGCCCTCGAACCACCATCCAGCCCGGCCGGTGGGTGGCACGACTACATGGCCACCCGCTATTTCAATGTTCCGGAAGCTGTTTAACAGGCAAATGCAGCGAGCGAGGGCATGCGAACGCCGGCAGGCGCAGCTGACATCGCTCTCACGCTCTCGCCGCCGATTTGCAGGATCGCTAGAGGTCTAATTCCACCATGCCCCAATACAAGGTGTACGCCGTCGAACCGCTTGGGGAAGCGAGCGTACCCATAGTAGTAACTACTGCCTACGCGAACGCGGGCGGATACCCGCGAGGAGAGTACTTCGTTGCCATTCCTGATAAGGAATGCACTTTCTTTGCGCAGCGGACCAAGTTCTCTACTACTGCATTTCCCGCAGGCGGTGTTGCGCTCAACGAAGAACTCATACTTCGAGAAGTATTGGACCAAGCACTCCTCTACCTTAGGACATATATCGCCAAGCGCGGCATAACATTGCCGCCAGCGGCCCACGCCTTCAGGCCAGAGGTCCGCGAAGACAATAACAACCTCTTTGTTCATCGCTGGATAAGGGGTGCTTGCCCCGACCAGTTAGTAAGGATAGCCAAGACGACCGAGCATCAACCGCTTTATGACTTCATCCGTTGGGTCGCCCGCCTTGATAAAGTTGACTACACAGACCTCTAACACGCCACTCAACACGGAGGTGCGCTGGTCAGCCGTTACCCGTGATGCTTGAACTCGCCACCATCGCCCAAGCAGTCGCCGTCTTCGCAGCGTGCTGGGCCATCATCTCCGGCATCGGCGCTTGGAAGCGCGAGTTCATCGGCAAGCGCCAGATCGAGCTTGCCGAGCAGGTGCTTGCCAAGTTCTTCGAGATTCGCGACGCTGTCGCATTCATCCGCAATCCGTTTTCTCGCTCCGACGAAGGCACAACCCGAAAGAGTGGCGAGCACGAAACCCAAGAACAAGCACAGTTGCTGGATCGCGGGTACATCGTCGTGGAGCGCTACGTCAAGAAGGCAGCTGCCTTCGCCGAGTTCAATACTCTTAAGTACAGTTTCATGGCCTCATTCGGTGCCAATACTGAGGAAATCTTCACCGAGACCAATCGGGTGCTGAACTCCATTTTTGCTTCAGCTCAAATGTTGGCAACCTACTACTGGCAGCGCCAAGGCCGGGTCGAGATGGAAGGCGACGAGTTTCAGAAGCACCTCGACGAAATGCACCGGCATGAGGGAATCTTCTGGGACATTGGGACCGAAACCGACGAAGTGAGAACAAAGCTCAACGTCATCCAGACGAAGCTCGAGGCCGCGGTCAAGCCGTGCTTCAACGAACCTGCCGGCACCTACACGCTCTTCACCAAGAAATGGTTCTGACGGCTAACCCCTTCGCCGAGTGGACATGCCTCCTGCATACCGTTCATATCGAACACTGGGCCTCATAGTCATGGTTGCCACGAAACTCCCAACCAAAATGTATCCTGGCTTTGGGCTTTCGATGCTTGATCGAGCGGTAAAAGAGTTTTTTGCGGGACGCTGCAGCACCATTGACCTTGCGAAGCTTCAGCAGCACTTTGCCCCAGATGGCGTCCTTCATTGTGTCTACTGCGATGCGCCAAATCCTAAGAGATGGGATCACCTACATCCTGTGTCGCGCGGTGGAGATTCCGCGCCCGGCAATCTTGTTCCTGCGTGTGGAAGCTGCGACGATTCAAAGCAAGATCGCACTATTGAGGAGTGGGCGTCTAGTAAGAGCAAGCACCGACCATCGCCAACGCAGCTGGAGGCCATCCGCTCGCGTATTTCCGCCTATCAAACTCTATTCGGGTATTCGGCTGTCGAGTTTGAAAAAAAGCTCAATCCGCAACAGCGGGCCATCTATGCTCGTTTTAGAGAAAAGCTTGATGCTCTGCGCGAACAGATGCGCCAGGACGGACTAATAAAATGAGGCCCAACCAGCGGTCGGTTCACTCGCTACGCTCATGTTCCGCCCCTGAACCGCGACGTTAGGCTTATACACTGGTGGATCACCACGCACGACTCGCCTTACTGCAGCAGGATCTGGAGCGATTGCTGTCGCTTAAGGACCCTGCGCTCGTTCAGGGTTGGCACCCAACGGGCGAGCAGCGCGTAGTTTACGCACAACTCTTGGACCGAATACTCAATGGCGCTGATGAGTATCGGAGCGCTGAGAAAAGACAAATTCTTCGGGAGGGAAACGTCCAAGTCGATGTCTCGGACTCAGCATTCGTCTTTTACCGGGATCAACTGGAGCCGAGAATCCCTGCACTGAAGCGCGCTTACAACACGATCGACCCCGACGGGGCGGAACTCTATCGGCTCCTCGAAGGAATGGGCGCTCCAAGCGGTGCAGACGGTCGCATCAAGATGACATTCGAAGAAGCCCTTCAGCAAGTCTATAACCTCATAGATCGCAATCCCGATCAGGATTTCGGTCTGCTTCCTGATGCGGCCTCCGATCTTCTTGATTCGAGACTGATTGCCTTCGATCCGGACTCTTGGCTTGATCGGGCCGGAGAGCTAGCTCCGGTACGCATGGAGAAGAAGAACGTCCTGCTTCCAGTTCACGTACGGCTCAGATTGGAAGAGGTTCATCGCACTTATATCTTCGGCTGTTGGCTATCCGTCTTGACCTTGGCCCGCGCCGTTCTGGAATATTCCATTCTGGACAACCTTCATAAATTCGGGATCGACCAGCATTGGCCACCAGATAGGGACGGCAAAAAAAGGGAGAAGAGACTTGAACACCTGATTGATGAAGTCGGAGGCCATCTCCCACTGATAGTTGGGTCAATGGGCAAGTTACGGACCTATGGGAACGAGTATCTACACCCGAAGGCATCAAGGACTAGCAAAGAGACTCTCTTTCAGCGCGAGAAAGCTGCGAAGGACGCACTTGAAACAATCATCGCAGTCACCGAAGCGCTGTACCGGGCACCCAAACCGAGCGCCTAACAGCGCCGCAACCAGGGCGTTAGACAGCAGCGATCGTTCCGCATTACTCTGTCTCGCGTGCCTCTCTTCCAGCTGGCCAAAGATACCCTCGTCGCGGTCGCGCAATCGGATTTCCCTGACGAGCGAACGCTGCAGCGTTTGATTGAGCACAACCTGAAGACGGTTTTTAACTTCCGCTTCGTGGCGACAGAATTCTCGACGGGGTCGGTGCACGCTGGCCGGATTGATACCCTCGCCCTTTCCGAGGACGGCAATCCTGTCATCATTGAATACAAACGGGTTGCTTCCTCGGAGCTGATCAACCAAAGCTTGTTCTACCTCGCATGGCTACAGGATCATCACGGGGACTTCGAGATCGCTGCACAGAAGTCACTGGGTCCGAAAGTCGACATCGATTGGTCTGACATCCGCGTGATCTGTCTCGCGCCGAACTACAAGAAATATGACCTCCACGCTGTTCAAGTCATGGGCGCCAACATCGAGTTGTGGACGTATCGACTCTTTGCGAACGGCGATGTCTACCTCGAGGAGATCTTCCAAAAAGCCGTGGGTACCCCTTCGCCTGCGGAGGCGGGGAAGGACCCGATAATGGTAGCCGCGGGCAAGAAGGCGGCAATGACGCGGGCGCTGGGCGGCTGGACTTTCGAGCAGCACATCGAATCGAAGCCGGAGCCAATTCGAGCGCTTGTTTTCGCGATTCAGGAGTACATGATGGGGCTTGATCCAGGAATGGAAGAAGCCCCGAAAAAGCTCTACATCGCGTATCGCACAACACAGAACATCGCCTGCGTTGAGCCGCAGAAGCAGAAAGTCTTAGTGTTTCTGAAGCTCGGTCCCGCTAAGCACGCCGGACCGCCCGGAATTTCCCGCGACGTCTCCAACATAGGACACTTTGGAACGGGAGATCTTGAGATCACGATCAAGAGTGTCGCAGACCTGGAACTTGCAAAGCCACACATGAAGCTGGCCTACGAGCAAGTCGGCGGCTGAACATCGGCTAAGCATCCTCTGAATTAGTTGACCCCCTTCGGCTAACGACGGATTAGGTCGGCTCGTTCCCGATTCCAGCGAGGAGTTCTGTGACTCCACCCACCGCAGCCGTATTGACGGTAAGGGTTCGTTCGGTCGCAAATCTAAGTAAGTAGTGCGGACCGCCGGCCTTGGGGCCGGTGCCGGATAGCCCTTCGCCGCCGAAGGGCTGCACACCGACCACCGCGCCGATCATGCTGCGGTTGACGTAGATGTTGCCGACGCGCGCGGCGCGCACCACCTGGTCGACGAAGCTCTGGATGCGGCTGTGGATACCGAGGGTGAGGCCGTAGCCGGTATCGCGCAGCCATTGCAGGATTTCGTCCAGATCTTTTCTCGCATAGACGTTGACGTGGAGCACCGGGCCGAAGACTTCGGTGCGCGGTACCTGGTCGAGCGGCAGCTCGAAGGCGATCGGGGCGATGAAGTGGCCCTGCAGGCCGGGAGCGAGATGCGCCGCGCCGATCAGCTTCGCTGATTTCCTGAGTTTTCTGATGTGGTGCGCGAGCGCATCGTGGGCGGGCGCGTCGATCACCGGGCCGATGTCGGTGTCGGGCTCGGCCGGGTCCCCGACCTTCAGCTCGGCGAGCGCGCCGCGCAGCAGGTCGAGCACGCGCGGTGCGCAGCCCGCCTCGACGAAAAGGATGCGCTGCGACGAGCAGCGCTGGCCGGCGCTCTGGAACGCCGAGATGACGATGTCGTCGACCACTTGCTCGGGAAGCGCAGAGGAGTCGACGATCATGGCGTTGACA
>Ga0099828_10003925_pt1 | contig 10454 bp, 8 predicted proteins | sample CZO8metaG_2_FD_79338 | JGI IMG/M metagenome (GOLD analysis project Ga0099828, IMG submission 79338) | Vadose zone soil microbial communities from the Eel River Critical Zone Observatory, Northern California, USA - CZOApr15con2H1.8 metaG | ecosystem: Environmental > Terrestrial > Soil > Vadose...
AGCGGCGACGTCCGCGGGCTCGCCGAGGGCCTGCTGGGAAGCGTCGAGGACAGCGAGGGCTTCCGCCGCGCGACCGACATCGCGGTGGAGGACCTGGAAGGCCTGGCCGCCGCCGACATACTGACCACCCTCGTGCGGCGCACGGTGAAGAGCGGTTGGCGCCTGCTGCTGCTCGTGGACGAAGCCGAGGAGTTCTTGACGGTGGCCCGCGCCGACGCGGCCGTGCTCCCCCGCCTGCGGCGCATCTTCCACAAGGGGCCCGAGGTCCGCACCGTGCTCACCTCCACCAAGCGCCTGGCGCGCATCGACGAGCGGACCGACTTCGCGACTTCACCGTTCCTGCAGGGTTTCATCCCCCCGGTCTACCTGACGCCGCTGGCCGCCGACGAGGCGCAGGCGCTCCTCGCCCGAGGCCGCTTCTCCCGCGAAGAGACCGGCGTCGTCATGGAGCGCACGGCCAACCATCCGTTCCTCCTCCAGCTCATCGCGAGCCGGCTCTTCGAGAGCCGCGACGTCACGAGCACCCTCGACCAGGTGGCGGCCGACGAGATGGTGTCGAACTTCTTCTCCGTGGACTTCCAGACGCTGGACAACGACGAGCGCACGATCCTGGAAGACGTGGCGCGCGAGGGGCGCCGGAGCCGCAAGGATCTGGCCCTGGTGGTGGGCGGCGCGGAAGAGAGGCTGGACCCGCTGCTCTTCGGCCTGCGCATGATGGGCTACCTCGCGGCGGAGGACGGCGGCTTCCGCGTGGGCAACTGGTTCTTCGAGCGCTGGCTGCGGCGGGTCTCCGCCGGCCGCCCCGACGCCGCCCGAACCGTCTAATGCTTCCGGGCATCAACCGGGTCCACCAGCACGAAGGCAAGGACTATCACCTGCAGGCCGAGGACCTGGGGCAAGAGCAGGCCGTCTTCGAGGTGCGCGTCTACGACGGAGGCAGCGTGCTCTGGCACAAGCGGATGAGCTACGCCGACCTCGTCGCCCAGAAGCTCCCCCGGCTGGAGCAGGACGAGGCGCTGCGCGTGCTGATGGAGAAGACCCTGCAGACGGTCCAGGCCGCCATCGCCAAGGGGAAGCTGGCCTGAGGCTACGGCCGGGGCCGCTCCTCGGCGCCGCCGTCATCCTCGCCGCCGCCGGGCTCTCGCCGCGCGTGGTGCCGTTCGACATGGACGAGTTCGCGGCGTACCACGCGCTCGGCTGCGCCGCCTACCCGCTGAGCCGCCAGCTCAACATCTATCGGGAGCGGTGCGCGGACGACGAGCTGACCCTGCCGCTCGTTTCGCGCCCGCTGCCCCTCCGGTCGTACCTCTACGTTGGCAGCTTCCCCGCCGTGCCCTTCTACCCGTTCTGGCGGCTCTTCCGCACACCCCTCGCCGCGCGCATCCAGGGGGCGGCGTTCTTCCTCGTCGCCGTCCACCTCTTCTCCCGGCTTGCGGGCACGTCCTGGGCAACGACGCTGCTGGCCGCCGCCGTCTTCCCCATCTTCCCCGGCGCCTTCCTCGTCGATACGGGGCCCGTCGGCATCTCGCTGGCGCTCATGGCGAGCGTGCTGCTCCTCGTGCGCGATGCGGCGGCCGCAGACAACGCGAGCGGCACATGGCCGCGCGCGGCGGCCGCGGGCATGGTCGCATTCCTGGGCGTCTGGGCGAAGCTGAACTTCGTGTGGATGCTGCCCGCGGTCCTGCTCTTCTGGCTCCATGAGCTGCGCCGCCCAGGGCGGTCGCCCGCGGGCCTTCGTCCGGCCGCCGTCGCCGTCGCTGCCTTCGCCGTCACATTCCTCGTCCCCACGACGTGGCTCTTGCTTGCGCGCACGCCTGACGGCGCGCGTTACTACGACGTGGTACGGCTGGGCGGCGTGTCGGCCGATCCGGAAGCGATCGCCACCCAGGCCGGCACGCTGGCCAGCTACTTCGCCGATGGGTCGGCAGCCGCCCCGCGGGTGCTTTCGTTTCCAGGAAAAGCGATCGACCTCGTGCCATGCGTTCTCGCGTCGGTGCTTCTGATGTGGGGGCTGTGGCGCGGACGCGGCGGAGCTGAGGCCTTCTGGCTGGCCGCCGCTTTCGTCACGTTCCTCGTCATGCTCCCGAGCGCCCGCGCGTGGGCCGCCCACCACTTCGTCCTCGGCCTCGTGTTCGTGGTGCTCGCTCTCGCCGCCAGCCTGCGGCGGCTCGGAGCCGAGCGGCCTCCTTTCGTGCGCGGCGTGGCGGTCGTCGTCGCCGCCTACTGGCTGAGCCTGGTCGCGCGGTGGCCGGCGGCCACGATCGACCCGCGGGACAGCCTGGGCAAGGACCGGCTGCTGGCCTTCGTCCGCTCGAGCGGTCTCGACCGCCGCTCCGTCCAGCTCCACGTGTCGTGGGGGACGTACTACATCGCGCACCTGTTCGGCGCGCGGGAGCAGGCGGTCCTATTCAGCCGGAAGTTCCCCGAGGATGCGGGAATGCTGGCCTACGCGCGGGCGGCGGCCGACGCCCGGGGCCGTGGCGTGCTCGTCGTCACGCGGCGGCTCGACAAGCTCCAGACCGAGGCCATGGGCGAGTTGCTCGGTCCGCCGCTCGCCACCCACGCGTTCGACGACTGGTGGGCCGTGGAGTATGTGCGGTGACGCCCCTCACCCAGGCCCTCTCCCCTGCGGGGAGAGGGATTAAAGGATGCGCATGACGAGACGGAGCGCTTTATCTCCGTCGGTGGCGGCGGCCGCCCTCACGCCGGCGCGGCGCGGGCAACGGCTCGGGCGGCTCCTGCTCCACGTCCTCGGCCACGGGGGCCTGGAAGTGGCCGCGCAGGAGAAGGGCGAGGATGCGGTCGCGGTGCTCGTGCTCCGCGATCCGCCGGGCGATGGGAGCGAACTCCGCGAAGTCGTCGAGCGGCAGGTTCTGCCCCTCGGCGGCCAGGCGGGTGACGATCCGCTCCACCTTGCGCGCCGTCACCTCCTCGTCGGAGGGGACCGACAGCTCCCCCACCTCGACGTGGTAGCGCTTGACGAGCCGGTTGAAGTTCATCAGGTCGTGGGCCGAGACGAGGCTGATGGCGCGGCCGCTCTTGCCCACCCGGCCCGTACGGCCGGCCCGGTGGATGTACTGCTCGGGGGAGTCGGGCGTGGAGAAGATGAACACGTGCGAGAGGTCCTCGATGTCGATGCCGCGGGAGGCCACGTCGGTCGTGACCAGGTGTCGGATCTCGCCGGAGCGGAACCGGGCCATGACCCGCTCGCGCTTCTTCTGGGGCAGGTCGGAGGAGAGCATCGAGGCCGGCATGCCCTTGCCGGCCAGGAACGCGTGCACCTGCCGCGTCTCCTCCCGCGTGTTGCAGAAGATCATCGAGGACGCGGGGTTCTCGTACTCGAGCAGCTTGTAGAGCGTCGCCTCCTTGTGGAGCTTCGGCGTCAGGCAATAGAGGTGCTCGACCTCCTTGACGTAGATCTGGTCCTCGGAGAGGAGCACCCACTCGGGCTCGGAGAGGTAGTGGTAGATGAGGCCGCGGATCCCGAGGGGAATCGTCGCGGAGAAGAGCAGCGTCTGCCGCTCCGCGGGCATGTACTCCATGATCTGGCCCATCTCCACCGCGAAGCCCATGTCGAGCATGCGGTCGGCCTCGTCGAGGACCAGCGTCTTGACGCCGTCGAACCGGAGCGTCTTGCGGCGGAGATGGTCGAGCACCCGTCCGGGGGTTCCCACGATCACGTGGGCGCCGGCGCGGATGCCTTCGAGCTGCCGGTCCATGGAGTCTCCCCCGTAGATCGTCTCCACCTTCACGCCCCGCCCGCGTCCGATCTCCGACACCTCACGCGCGACCTGCATGGCCAGCTCGCGGGTGGGGGCGAGCGCCACCGCCTGCACGTGGTCGGCGGCGGGATCGACCTTCTCCACGATGGGAATGCCGAAGGCGGCGGTCTTGCCGGTGCCGGTGCGGGACTGCACCACCAGGTCCTTGCCGGCGAGGGCGCGCGGCAGCGTTTCCGCCTGCACCTCGGTGGGAGCGCGGTAGCCCATGGCGTACAGGCTGGCCAGGGTCTCGGCAGTCAGATTGAGGTCGGCGAAGCTTCGGGTCGAGGCGGCGGTGATTTCCATCAAGAGAGCATTATCTCATGACCGACCGCATGGTCCGCGCGAAGACCGGCGGCGATCCGTGCGCGCGGGCTATAATCGGTGGTTTGGGGAGAGGGCGATGACCTGCATGCGGTGTGGACGTGAGGCCGAGCCGCCCCCGCGCCACCGCATCGGCTTCCCCGCGCCGGTCAAGGAGCGGATCCTGCAGTCGATCTGCGCGGAGTGCTGGAAGGAGTGGGAGGGTGTCGAGGTCAAGGTGATCAACGAGTATCGCCTCAGCTTCCTCGACCCGCAGCACCGCGAGATGCTGCAGAAAGCGTGCTTCGACTTCCTCAAGCTGGAGCCATGAACCGAAGCAGCGAGCGAGGGATTGCTGCGCGCCTCCGCGGAGCGGAGCCGCGCCAGCGCGCCATCGCTGTGCTCCGGCGTCACTCCCGAGCGAGCGACATGGGGGGGAGCGCGAATGCGCGCGGGGGGGCGCTTTCCTTCGCCAGTACCCCCCCGAACTGCCGATGATCCACGTAGAGGGGCTGAACAAGCGTTACGGCGAGAGAGTCCTCTTCGAGGACGTGTCGTGGCACGTCAGGAAACGGGACCGCATCGGCCTCAGCGGACCCAACGGCGCGGGCAAGACGACCCTCCTGCGCATGCTGGCCGGCCTCGAGGAGCCGGACGCCGGCTCCATCCGCATGGCCTCCGACACGACCATCGGGTACCTCCCCCAGGACGGCCTCGTCCACCGGGGGCGCACCGTCTACGACGAGGTGGTGCTGGCCTTCCAGGAGCTGATCGCCCTCAAGGAGGAGCAGCACCGGATCGAGGACACGCTGGCGACGGCGACGCACGACGACGGCGGCGAGCACGAGAAGCTGCTCGAGCGCTACGCCGAGGTGACCGAGCGCTTCAAGCACCTCGGGGGCTACGAGATCGACGCCCGCGTGGCCGACGTGCTCAAGGGCCTGGGCTTCTCGCTCCCCGACCAGCAGCGCCGCACCGAGGAGTTCTCGGGCGGCTGGCAGATGCGCATCGCCCTGGCCAAGCTGCTGCTGGCCCGGCCCAACCTCCTGCTCATGGACGAGCCGACGAACCACCTCGACCTCCCCGCCCGCAACTGGCTCGAGGAGTACCTCCACGACTACCCGGGATCGGTGGTGCTCGTCTCCCACGACCGCTACTTCCTCGACGCCACCGTGGCCAGGATCACCGAGGTCGGCCTGCGCACCCTCACCGACTACCACGGGAACTACTCGCACTACGTCGTGGAGCACCAGGCCAGCATGGAGCGCCTGCGCGAGGCCCACCGCCGGCAGAAGGAGGAGGTGGAGAAGGCCACCCTCTTCATCAACAAGTTCCGCTACCAGGCCACCAAGGCCCGCCAGGTCCAGAGCCGCATCAAGATGCTGGACAAGGTCGACCTGATCGAGATCCCGCCCGAGCGCAAGAAGATCCGTTTCAAGTTCCCCGACGCGCCCCGGCCCGGCCGCGTCCTCCTCGAGCTGAAGGGCGTGCGGCGAGCCTACGGCGAGAACGTCGTGCTCGAGCACGTCGACCTGATGGTGGAGCGCGGCGACCGCATCGCTCTCGTCGGCCCCAACGGCGCGGGCAAGTCGACGCTGATGCGCATCCTCGCCGGGGTGGACCGTCCCGACGGGGGCGTCCGCATCGCCGGCCACCAGGTCGTCACCGACTACTTCGCCCAGGACCAGGCGGCCGTGCTCGACGGCTCCCGCACCGTCTACGAGGAGATGAACGCGGCCAGTCCCGTCCAGATGGTGCCGATGATCCGGCACATCCTCGGCGGCTTTCTCTTCACCGGCGACGACGTGTACAAGCGAGTGGGCGTGCTCTCGGGCGGAGAGCGCAACCGGCTCGCGCTCGCGAAGATGCTGTTGAACCCGAGCAACCTCCTGATCCTCGACGAGCCCACGAACCACCTCGACCTCGACTCGAAGGAAGTCCTGCTCGACGCCCTCACGGACTACGGCGGCACGCTCATCTTCGTCTCCCACGACCGGTACTTCGTCGACCGTCTCGCGAGCAAGGTGATCGAGGTCGGCGGCGGGCAGGCCCTCATCTATCCCGGCGGGTACGAGGACTTCCTCTACTGGAAGAAGCAGCGGGAGGCCGGCCTCACGCCGCCGCTGCCGACGAAGGAGCGCAAGCCGGTCGTGCACCTGAAGGAGGCGGCCGTGGCGCCGAAGGCGGCGGCCGGCGCGACGCCCGAGCCCCGTGCCCACATGCCGAGGCCGGCTCCGGCCAAGCCCGACGCCGCTCGCCCGGCTCTGCCGAAGCACGCTCGGGAGGCCACGTCCTACGATCCGCTCGCCCCGCGGCTGCGGCCCGCGGGCGCGCCGCCGGACCGCCAGGCCCGCGAGCGCGAAGCCCGGAAGGCGAAGGCGCGGCTGGTCGAGCTGGAGCGACAGATCGGCGAGAAGGAGCAGGCCGTCAAGGACATCGAGCACCTGATGGCGACGCCGGGGTTCTATGAGGACCGCGCCACCGCCGACCGATCCGTGGCCGAGCGCCAGGAGCTCCTGCGCGAGGTCGAAGCGCTCATGTCCGAGTGGGAGTCCCTCCAGACCGCCGCCGAAGCGAAGGGTTAGGCTCTTTCAACGCAGACCACGTGGGTCCTTGCCCCACCAAGGTGAATGAAAGAGGGCCCCGGGCCTGCCGGCTCGTTGTCTCGGGCGCGGGGCGCGCGGGCTTGCTCCGGGGCGCGCATTTCGTCAATGAGGCAATAACCCTACTCCCTGTTCGTTCTCCGCGTCCTCTCCGTTCCCCTCCGCGTCCTCCGCGTTGAGAAGCAGCGTTAGCTGGCCTTCGGCCGGGTAGCGCGGGCGGCGATCCAGTCGACGAGGCCCGGCGCCAGCGCGTTGAGCCACACCGCAGCCCGCGACAGACGGTCGCGCGCCACCGCGTCGGCCGATTGCCCGTGCTTCCGATCCCAGGACCCGGATCTCGGCCGCCAGAGCCGCCAGCCGCTCGACCCGGCGCGCGGCGAGCGCGAGGCGGGAGCCCGCGCGCGCGAAGGCCAGCGCGGATGCCCACCCGATCCCGGCCGAGGCCCCGGTGCAGCGCGCTCACAAACCGTGCGCTTCCAGCCAGCGCAGGATCGCGTCGAAGATCTCCTTCTGCACCTCACCCGGTGTGCGGCCGGAGCGCTTCGGGACGCCGAAGGAGTGGTCGCCGTCGTCGACGCGGTGAAGGGTCGCGAGCGGCGAGAGCCGCTCCAGGAGCGCTTCGAGCAGGTCACAGCGCGCGAAGGCATCGCGCGTGCCCTGCACGAAGAGCATCGGCACCGCGATGTCCGGCAGATGCCGGTCGCGGCGTATGTGGGTGCGTCCCGGCGGATGGAGAGGATAGCCGAGGAAGACGAGGCCCTCGGCCGGCGCGCCCTTGGCGACGGCCTGGGAGGCGATGCGCCCCCCCATGGACTTGCCGCCGAGGACCACCTTCCCCGCACCGAGGCCGCCCCGTGCGTAGTCGCCGGCGGCGCGCGCGGTGCGCTCGAGGACGTCCGGCGGATCGGGGGCGCGGCGGCCGTAGTCCGAGTAGGGGAAGTTGTAGAGCACGGCCTGCCGCCCGGAGCCGGCCAGGGTTTCGGCAAGGTCCACGAGCAGCCGGGTGCGCCGGTCCCCACCGGCCCCGTGTCCGAGGACCACCGCGGTCGACCCCTTGCCGTGGAGGGACGCGGTGACCGTGAAGTCTCCGGCCGGAATGCGTATCTCCTGCACCTTCCTGAGCATATACCCCGTGCCCGCCGGGCTCCGCGCGCGATCGCGAACGGGTGTAAACTCCCGCGGCGGGATGACCAAGGTCCTGATCGTGGCTGGCGCTGAGCTGACGGCCGTGCTCGAACGAACCGTCGTGTGGCGGAGCGACGTTCAGCGGCTCTTCGCGCCGGACCTGGGCGTCGCCTTCGAGGCGGCCTGCCGCGCGTTGCCGAAGCTCGTCATCCTCGACGGGGCGCCCCAGGACCGTGTCGTCGAGATCCTCCGCCGCTTCCGCGCCGACGGGCTAACGCGCAAGATGTCGCTGGCCGTGCTGCGGCATTCGGCCACGGTTCCGGAGGTGGAGGCCCTGCGCCGAGCGGGAGCGAACGTCGTCTTCGCGGGGGAGGCGCTTCCCTACCTGTGGGATGCGTGGCTCGAGGAGCTGCTCGAGGTGCCCCGGCGGCGCGTGGTGCGCGTCCCTCTCCGGCTCGACGTCTGGTCGCGCTTCGAAGCCACCGAGGAGCCGCTCCTCGGCTCGATCGTCGACATCAGCGTCAAGGGGATGCTGCTGGAGACGGCCGAGCCCATCGAGGTGGGCACGAAGCTCGACCTGTCGTTCCACCTTCCGGGGGATCCCACCGATCTCCGCGTGGTCGCGCAGGTCATCCGGCAAGAAGCGGGAGAAGAGGGGCGCACCCGCGCGGGCGTCGAGTTCGTGATCGTGCGGGAGGTGGTGCGCGAGCGCATCCGCGCCTTCGTCGAACGGGAGCCGGGGAGGTAGGGCCGTGTACGAGTCCCACTACGGGTTCGCGGAGAAGCCGTTCAACCTCACTCCGGACCCCAAGTACCTCTATCTGTCCCAGCGCCATACGGAGGCCTTCGCCCACCTGGAGTTCGGCCGGCGCGAGCGGGGCGGCTTCATCCTGGTCACGGGTGAGGTGGGAACGGGCAAGACGACGCTTGCCCGGTATTTCCTTTCGCGGCTCGACTCGCGCACCGCCACCGCCTTCGTGCTCTATCCGGCCCTGACCGCGGCCGAGCTGCTGCGCTCGACCCTCGAGGATCTGCACATCCCCGTCCCCGGCGCCTCGCTCAAGGACCACGTCGACGCGCTGCACCGATTCCTGCTCGAGGCGCGGGAGAAGGGCCGCGACGTCGTGCTCCTCATCGACGAGGCCCAGGACCTCTCGTCCGAGGTGCTGGAGCAGATCCGGCTCATCTCGAACCTGGAGACGGACACCGAGAAGCTGATCCAGATCGTGCTCATGGGCCAGTCGGAGCTGCAGGAGATGCTCTCCCGCCGCGAGCTGCGGCAGCTCGCGCAGCGGGTGACCGCCCAGTACCATCTCTCCCCGCTCAGCCGCCCCGAGACCACGGACTACGTCGCTCACCGGCTGCGCGTGGCGGGCGGCGAAGGCAAGGTGTCGTTCACTCCCGGCGCGCTGGCATTGGTGCACCAGCGCTCGGGCGGAGTGCCGCGTCTCATCAACCTCATCTGCGACCGTGCCCTGCTGGCGGGCTACGTCCAGGGCGCCCGGGTGGTGGACGCCGCGATGGTGCGGCGCGCCGCGCGCGAGGTGAAGCGCGCCTCGACGCCGGAGCCGCTGCGCCGTTATGCCGCCCTCACGGCGCTCACCGCGGCCGCCGTCATCGCCGGTCTGGGCCTGTGGCACGGGCGATCCTCGTCGGTGCCGGCCGATGCCGCGCCGGCCGCGGCCATGCCGGCCGCCGCTCCCGTCACGATGCCGCCTGCGCCGAGCCCCACCACCGCGAGCGCCTCGCCCGTGCTGTCGCCGGTGCTCCTCGCCCTCGATCACGACCGCTCCTTCGACGCGGCGATCGGCCAGGTGCAGGCGCTGTGGGGACCCGATGCCCTTCAGCGGACGACGCTGCGCACCCACCTGGAGCAGGTCCGCCGGCTGAACCTTCCGGTTGTGCTGGAGATGTTCCATCCCGCGCGCCGGGACACCTGTTACCTCGCGTTGCTGCATCTCGACGGCGACCAGGCGGTGGTGGCGGCGGACGGCTCGCCCCTGCGCGTTCCGCTGGCCGAGGTCGACCGGCTGTGGACGCGGCAGGCCGTCTTCGTCTGGCGCGATTTCGACGCCGTCACGCCGGGCAGCGACCCGCAGCGGACGAACGCCTGGGTGCGGCAGGCCCTCGCTCGGCTCGGGTATCCGGCCCCGGAACCGGATCTGGCGGTCGCCGTGGCGCGCTTCCAGCAGGATGCCGACCTCGCCGCCGACGGCGTCATCGGCGCGCGGACGCTGATGACACTGTACAGCCGCAGCCAGTACCCACGGCCCCGCCTCATCGGGGGCGCATCTTGAGCCTGATCCTCGAGGCGCTGAAGAAGCTCGACCGCGAGAAGAAGGTGCCCGATCGGGGCTTCCTGGTCGTCGGCGCCGTGCCCTGGCCGGCTCCGCGCCCGCGGAGATGGACGCCGCTGTTGTTCGTGGTGGCGGCGGGGGCCGCCGCCGGCTCGGCACTATGGCTCGCATGGCAGGCGCGTGGACACGAAGAGGCTTCGGCGCGCGCCGTCACGTCCACCACGATGGCGGCGGCCGCGCCCAGGGCCGCGGCGGTGCCGGTGGTGGCGGCGCCGCCCTCGACCCTGCCTCCGCTCGTCGAGAGCCGCACGCGCGTGCCGGGGACGCGCCCGGCCGCGGAGCGACCGGCGGCGGAGGCCGATCGG
>Ga0099828_10003927_pt1 | contig 10451 bp, 7 predicted proteins | sample CZO8metaG_2_FD_79338 | JGI IMG/M metagenome (GOLD analysis project Ga0099828, IMG submission 79338) | Vadose zone soil microbial communities from the Eel River Critical Zone Observatory, Northern California, USA - CZOApr15con2H1.8 metaG | ecosystem: Environmental > Terrestrial > Soil > Vadose...
GCGGATCGTAGGCGCGCCGGCCGTCGACTCCGTGGCGCTCGCCCCCCTCCCTCCCTCCGCAGTTTCGCCGGCGGAATCGCTGTTCACCGACAGCTCCTCGCTTGCGGCGCTGGCCAAGCCGCAGCTACTGCCGACTGCCCCGAGTCCGGTGCCGTCCCCCGCGCCCCCCCCCGGGGCGTCGGCTCCGCGCCCCTCCCCTGCGGTCACCGCGCCGCGGCAGGGGCGCCGAGTGCCGTCGCCTGGCAAGCTGTTCATCAACGCCATGCCATGGGCCGAGCTCTACATCGACGGGAAGCTCGTGGGCAACACGCCCCGGGCGAACTTCGACATCCCGGCGGGCACGCACCAGCTGCGGCTGACGCGCGACGGATTCCGCCCCTATGAGACGACTATCACCGTCTCCCCCGGTGCGACGGTGCGGCTGACCGATATCGTGCTCCAGGAGATCACGCCGTGAGCCGGCCATGTGCGCAGACGGCGGTGACCGCGCTCCTGGTGGTGATCCTCCCCATTGTCGCCGCGGGGCAGCGATCGGGCGAGCTGATCGACCGCGGCATCCGGGCCTATCAGAACCTGGACTACGACAACGCCGTGGTGCTGCTGCGGCGTGCCCTCGCCGCTCCGCCGTCCGACACCGTTCCGGTCGCCGTCGTGGTCCGCGCCCTGAGCTACCTCGCGGCGAGCGAGGTGTACCGCGGCCGGCGCGACTCCGCCGCGGTCGTGTTCCGGCGCCTCGTCCTTAGTGCCCCACGGGCCCGTCCCGACCCCCTTATTTTTCCACCGGAAGTCACGACCGTCTTCGAGGCGACGCGACGCGTCACGAAAGCGGTCCTCGCCGAGCTACCCGCCGACGCGACACTCCAGGCGGGTGAGGGCCGCTATCCGATCGCGCTGTTTGCCAGCTCATTCCACGAGATCGTCGTGGCGCTGGAGCAGGAGGACGGGCGGTTCTTGCGGGGCCTGTACGCCGGGGCGATCGGCGACAGCCTGCTCGTGCCCTGGGACGGGCTCGACAGCGCGGGCGTGCCCATGCGGACGGGCCGGTACGTCCTCTCCGTGACGTCGCGGCCCAGCCCGGGCGGGGAGATCTTGCGCGTACTTCGGCTGAGTCTCGACATTAGGGCGACCCCAGGGCGCGACACTCTGCCGTGGCCGGCGAAGCCCGACTCCCTCCCGGAGCGCACGACCGCTGGTCCCGCGCTGAGGGCGCTCGCGATGGGCATGCTGAGCGGGACGGCCGCTCTTGCACTGCCGTTGGTGGTGGCGCGGGGCTCCCGGCCGTCCGGCGCACGGTTCGCTGTTGCCGGCGTGGTGAGCCTCGCGGGGATCTTCGGTTACTTCGCCCGCAAGCCTGGGCAGCCGTTGCCCCACAGCGTCGTGGTGAACCGCGAGCGGCGCGCCGACTGGCAAGTGAAGGTGCGCGTCGTGCAGCACGAAAACACCGCCCGGCGCCGCGATGTCCAGCTCACGCTTCGGAGCGGCAAGCCGGTGATCATCGAGCGGGAGGCGCCATGAGAGATGGGGGGCGCGCCACGCGCACCGCAGCCGGCCTGGCGGCCCTGGCCTGTCTCACGGCGCCGCTCGCCGCCCAAAGCCGCTTGCGCCCGCTGGTGGAGGCAAGCGCCGCGTCACTGCTTGTGCGCAGCGAGGTCGGGCCGACCACGATGACGCTTAAGGGGACCGTGGTCGGCGGCGAAGGCCACCTGGAGCTGGGGCGCATCGGCCTGATCCTCGGCTACGCCCAGGGGACGCTCTCCCCCGCCGGCGGAGGTGGAGGGGGAGGGGGGGCTGCGTCGCAGGACGTTGTCGAAGGGAAAGTCCTCATCGCCGTTCGGCCGGCGCCATGGTTGACGTTGCAGGGCGGCCCGCAGGCGCGCGCCTACGTCACCGCAGGGGGCACGCAACGTTGGCTACTGTGGCGCGTTCAGGCACGAGCGGAGCCGGAGCTCGTGCCCGACCGTGTGCGGAGCTTCGTGGCACTATTTCAGATCGTGTCAGCTGACATCAACGTGGTGGAGCAGTTCGATCGCGGGCGCGGCGGTGAGGTCGGGGTGTTGGCGCGGCTCGGACATTCGGCGCTGTGGGCTCGGTTGGGCTACGGCATTGAGCAGATCCGGCTGGGTGGTGGCGCGCGGCTCGAGACGGTCGACCGCGTCGCCGTGTCGGTCGCTGTTGGGCGGCCGTGAATCAGGGCTACTTCGGCGCGTACCGGGAGGGAGTCTCCCCGACCTGGATCATCCCGACGCGCTCGCGGGCCGCTCGCTCCTGGGTGGGGCCCATCTCGAACTCGTCCGCGAGCTGCCTCAAGGAGTGGAGGTCTCGGAATCCTAGGTCGGTGAGGGCCCGTAGCTCAGGGGACATTCGCCGCGGCAATATCCCGAGCCGTAACGATTCTGTCACTCGGGATCATCCGAGTTGACGGGCCGCGCTTTAGACAAGCCCGCGTCGCCCTTGTGCTCGCCCACGCCACCCGCGTCAAGGCCATCTCGTCGGCCAAGGGTCAAAGCTGACCAGGTCGACGTAGTGGTCGTTTCGGAGGCGAAGCATAACCACTAGGCTCGGGGACTTCTGGTGGACCCTCGGACCAGTATGGCCGACGCCTTCCAGCAAGTCCAGCGCCGGAGGCCGCGTCTCGGATTTAGCGCCCAGAGGAGGGCGTAACCTCCAGGCTCACCGACGATTATGACTCGCCTCCCTAACCGTGCCGGGAGGGTCACCGGACAGGCGTTGCCGTGATGCAACACTCTGGTGAGCAGAACGCCTCACGCCGGGGGTCATGACGCAGCGGTCCACGCACGACCTGTGGCTGTACGCAGCCGAGGACGGAGACTAGCCTGGCACCAACTATGCAAGTCAAGTCGCCGATTCGTACGGCTATGCAGGCGTAAGTCGGCACCATTCGCGCGAAAGGCGAGGACGTGGACACCAGCTGCGCACCCCCTCGGGAGCGGAGCGACATCGATGCGTGGCGGCCCGCGATGGTCGAATGGGGCGAGGCCGTCGAGGTCGTGGTGACGCGCCTGGCCATGGGGCCAGAAGCCGTTCGTGCGTCGGCCGTGCTGCTCTCGGACGCCGAGCGAGTCCGAGCGAGTCGTTTTGCCTTTGATCGCGATGCCCGTCGATTCATCGCCGCACGCGCGCGATTGCGGCAGCTGCTAGCGGCTCGGCTAGGCGTCCGGCCTGCGTTAGTCGAGCTGGTGTACGGACCACACGGCAAACCGGCGCTCGCCGGGGCTGGGGTAGACTCGGACCTACGCTTCAACGTATCGCATCGCGACGATGTCGCTGTTTATGCCTTTGCATCCGGACGCGAGATCGGAATCGATGTCGAAGCGATCCGGATGATCCGCGACGCCGACGCCATCGCGGCGCGGTTGTTTTCTCGCCGCGAGAAAGAGGCGTACCGGGCCCTCGAGCCGCGCGACAAGCCGCTCGGATTCTTCAATTGTTGGACGCGTAAGGAGGCCTTCGTCAAGGCGCTCGGCGACGGCCTTTCCTATCCGCTCGATCGCCTCGAGGTGTCGCTCGCTCCGGGTGAGCCCGTGAGGATTCTCCGGGTCGACCATACGCCTGGAGATGACTGCGGCTGGCGCCTGGTGGCGTTTCCCCCAGCGGCCGGATTCGTGGCGGCCGTCGTGGCGGAGTGTCGGAGATCTCGCGCCGGTCTAGCCCCGTCTCTGCTGGGGCCGGCCGCCTCCTCGTGACCGGCGAGAGGAAACGATGGCTTCCGTTATCTTCCAATCCCCGTGGATGAGTGACGACCTGCGGATGTTCCGGAAAACGGTCCGTCAATTCATCCAACAGGAATTCGTTCCGCACCAATCCTGCTGGCGCGAGCAGCATCGCCCGGATGCCGAAGCGTGGACTGCAGCGGGCGGCTACGGCATCCTGCTCCCGGACGTGCCCGACGAATACGGTGGCGGGGGCGGGACTTTCGCGCACCAAGCCGTCGTGGTGGAGGAGCTCGCTCGCGCGGGGGTGCAGTTCGGTTTCACCATCCACAACGTGGTGGCGCACAACATCCTCGGCTACGGCAACGACGCGCAGAAACGCACCTGGCTCCCCCGCATGGCGCGCGGCGAGCTGGTGGGCGCAATCGCCATGAGTGAGCCGGCCGCCGGCTCTGACTTGCAGAGCATCAAGACCACCGCCCGCCGCGACGGCGACCACTATGTCATCAACGGCGCCAAGACGTTCATCACCAATGGCTGGCACGCCGGCGTCATCTGCCTCGCCGTCAAGACCGACGCCAGCGCTACCGGCCCGAGGGGTATCTCACTCATCATCGTCGAAACGAAGGATCTTCCCGGATACCGCGTGGGCCGCTCGCTCGACAAAGTCGGCATGCATGGACTGGACACCTGCGAGCTGTTCTTCGATGAGGTGCGGGTCCCGGCCTCGAATCTCCTCGGACCCGCTGAAGGCAGAGGATTCACGCAGCTGATGGAGATAATGAGTTATGAGCGCCTGGCGATTGCCGTAGCTGCCGTCGCAACCTCGGAGGAAGCTGTGGCCATTACAACCAAGTATGTCCAGGAGCGCATCGCGTTCGGCAAGCCGTTGACCGCCCTTCAGAATACGCGCTTCAAGCTGGCCGAATGCAAGACGGAAGCTCATATCGGCCGCGTCTTCCTCGACGACTGCATTGAGCGCTTCATCGCCGGCCGGCTCGATGATACTACAGTTTCCATGGCGAAGTATTGGCTCACCGATTGCGAGTGCCGCATCGTCGATGAATGCGTGCAGTTGCACGGCGGCTATGGCTATCTGGCGGAGTATCCGATCGCCCGCATGTGGACCGACAGCCGCGTGCACCGCATCTGGGCTGGCACAAACGAAGTTCTTAAGGAGCTGATCGCCTCGGCGCTATGAATCAAACGGCTAGCGGAGAAGATAGCGTGATCACACAGACCGGTCTCGAGGAGAGCACGGCCATCAACTCGGTCAGCCTGCTGACGGAGCGCGAGCACCAATCGCTGATCATCGAGTACAACAACTCCGCGTCGCCCTATCCGGCGGACAAGACCATCATCGACCTCTTTGAAGCTCAGGTCGCGCGCGCGCCAGAGGATGCCGCTATCCGCTTCGCGGATCGATCGTTGACGTATCGCGAGCTCAACGACCGTGCGAATCAGTTGGCAGCGCATCTCCGCACCATCGGCGTTGGCCCGGATCGCCTCGTCGCGCTTTACATGGAGCACTCGATCGAAGTGGTATGCGCCGTTCTCGGCGTCCTCAAGACCGGCGCTGCATACGTGCCCGTTGATCCTGCTTTCCCGAAGGAGCGTCTCGCCTTCATCTTGCAGGATATTGCGGAAGGACTTCCCGGAACCAGGCCGGTGTTGGTGACCCATGCGCGTTTGGCGGGCAATTTGCCGAGCGGTACTGCGCAAGTGGTGACGATGGATGCCGACTACCCTTCGATCGAGGGGTATCCGGTCTCGAATCCCCGATCTCCAATCGCCCCCAACAGTCTCGCCTACGTCATATACACGTCCGGCTCCACCGGGACGCCCAAGGGCGTCATGATCGAGCACCGCAGCCTGGTTAATTACATCTGGTGGGCCAGCAAGATGTATTGTCGGGGCGAACGCCTGGCCTGGCCGCTGTTCTCCTCGCTTGGGTTCGATCTCACGGTGACGTCGATCTTCACGCCCCTCATTTCCGGTGGCTGCATCGTCGTGTATCAGGAGGACCCGGCCATGCCCGGCATGGCGATTTTCCAGGTCATCGAGGACGACGGGGTCGACATCATCAAGCTCACGCCCGCGCACCTCGCCATGATCAAGGACATGAGCCTGCGGGCCTCCAGGATCCGCAAGCTGGTCGTGGGGGGTGAGGACTTCAAGACTGAGCTGGCGCGCGATATCACTCGCACCTTCGGCCGCCCGGTGGAGATCTATAACGAATATGGCCCCACGGAGGCCACGGTCGGTTGCATGATTCACCGCTACGATGTGGAGAAGGATCTCGCCCTCTCGGTGCCCATTGGCATTCCTGTCGCCAACGCGGGCGTTTATGTCCTCGACAAGCAACTCAGCCCCGTGCTCACCGGTGTCATCGGTGAGATGTATCTGGCGGGAGATGGTGTAGCCCGGGGCTACTTGAATCGGCCAGAGCTCACCGCGGAGAGATTTCTGACGACTGAAGACCCAAGGCAGAAGGGGCCAGGGGCGCAATCGTCAGTCTTCAGACAGAAGGTAGTGCGGCTGTACAAGACTGGAGACATCGCTCGCTGGAGCGCCGATGGCCAAATGGAATTCCTGGGTCGCGCCGACCATCAGGTGAAGGTCGCCGGCGCGCGCATTGAGCTCGGCGAGATCGAGGCCCGCCTCTTGGAACACAACGATGTTCGCGAGTGTGTAGTGGATATCGTCAATCCTCTCGCGGTGAGGGCTTCGAAAACGTTGCATTACTGCACGAGGTGCGGTCTTGCTTCCAACGTCCCCGGGACAAGATATGACGCCGAAGGGGTGTGCAATGTCTGCCGCGGGTATGACACATACGTGGACAAAGCGCAGGCGTATTTCAAAACGCCGGATGAACTCAAGGCCATCGTCGCGAAGATGAAGGCTGCCCGCACAGGCGAGTACGATTGCCTGGTGCTGTTGAGCGGCGGCAAGGATAGCACGTACATGCTGTATCAGCTCTGCGGCTTGGGACTGAAGCCGCTGGTCTTCACATTCGATAATGGCTTCATCGCGGAAGCCGCCAAGGACAACATCCGCCGTATCGTGGAGTCGCTGGGCGTCGAGCTCGTCGTCGGCGGTACGCCCCACGTGAATGAGATCTTCGTCGATAGCCTCAAGCGCTTCGCCAACGTCTGCAATGGCTGTTTCAAGTCCATCTACACGTTGGCCACCAACCTCGCGAAGGAGAAAGGGATCCGCTACATCGTCACTGGACTCTCGCGTGGGCAGTTCTTCGAGACGCGACTCACTGAAGAGGTCTTCCAGAGAGTGGATTTCGATGTCCGCAAGCTGGATGACCTCGTGCTCGAAGCGCGCAAGGCCTACCACCGGCGTGAGGATGCGGTCTTGTGTCATCTCGAGGTGGACATCTTCCGCGACGATGGGGTATTCGACGACATCCAGTTTGTGGACTTCTATCGGTACTGGAGCGTGCCGCTCGCGGAGCTGCACGCCTTCTTGCAGAAGTACACGCCGTGGGTCCGTCCGCCAGACACGGGGCGTTCGACCAACTGCCTCATCAACGATGTCGGCATCTACGTTCACAAGAAGCAGCGCGGCTTCCACAACTACGCGCTGCCCTATAGCTGGGACGTGCGCCTCGGGCAGAAGACGCGCGATGAAGCGATGGCGGAGCTCGACGATGAGCTTGATGAGCCGCGCCTGCAGCGTATCATGGCGCAGATCGGTTACACCGAGCCCCCGCAGACGAATGAGACAAACATTAATCGGTCGGCGGCGTACTACGTCAGCGAGCGGTCGCTGTCTGTCGCGGAGCTCCGAGTCCACCTCGCCAAGTGGTTACCGGATTATATGCAGCCCACCTATTTCATCCGGCTGGACAGGTTGCCGCTCACCTCGAACGGCAAGATTGATCGCCAGGCCCTCCCGGCTCTCTGTCACGAGATCATCCAGGCCGCTCACGACGTCGTCGGGCCACGCACGGAGACCGAGAAGGCACTCGCGGCCATTTGGAGTGAATTGCTGTACGTAGAAAACATCGGCGTCAACGACGATTTCTTTGACCTAGGCGGGCAGTCCTTGGTGGCGATCAAGGCCGTGTCGCGTATCCGGGATGTCTTCGAGGTCGATCTCCCCCTCCGCAATCTCTTCGAGCGCCCGACGGTAGCCGGGCTGGCAGAGGTCATAGAAGGGCTGTCCTGGGTGGCGAGGGCGAAGGCGCTGACCCACGACGCCAGCGATCGAGAGGAGATCGAGCTGTGATCGTGTCGGCGTTGCTTGAGGAATTGCGCAGCCGCCACGTTCAGGTCTGGGCTGATGGCGACCAGCTGCGCTGCAGTGCTCCAGCCGGCGTTCTGACGCCCGAGCTGCGCGCTCAGCTGCGGCAGCGCAAGGGCGATATTCTCGCATTCCTCCGCTCGGCCGAGGCGTTTGCCCAGCAGCAGCGAGCCATCGTGCCGCTGCAGCCCCGCGGACCGCGCGTTCCAGTTTTTGCCGTGCCCGGGCATAGTGGCGACGTGTTCTGCTACCGTGCCTTGGCACAGCACCTGGGCGACGATCAGCCCTTCTTCGGGCTGCAGCCTCCGGGCGTCGATGGTCAGAGCGAGCCCCTCACATGCGTGGAGGATTTGGCAGCGTACTTTGCCGCGCAGATCCGCGCCTTCCGGCCCGCTGGCCCATATGTGATCGCCGGCTACTGCGCCGGTGGCACGATCGCGTTCGCGGTGGCGCGACACCTCCTGCAGCATGGCGCGGCCATTAGCTTCGTCGCCCTGTTCACCAGCCCGTATCCAACCTGGTATCGGGTCCTGCCGCAACTACGGCAGCGCTTCGCGCATCAGGTGGAGCGTGTGCGTGAGCACGCTCGTGCCCTGGCGCCGCTGTCATACGGGTGGCACTACCGAGACATCACCGAGAGACTGCGTGAGCGCAAGGCGCGGCGTGACGCCGGTCGCCTCGCCGCGGCGGATCCGGTGCTCCTCCTGCGCGCCAAGATTGAGGCCGCCACGATCGTCGCGGTGCGTCGCTACACACCTCGCCATTTCGCCGGCCGTGTGCGCCTGTTCCTGCCGAACAAGAAATGGCTTCGCCCTGGCAATGCGATGCTGCGCTGGCGACCGGTCGCGCGCGACACTGAGGAGTATGTCGGGCCGGACGGCTGCATCGGCGACAGCATGCTCCTCGAGCCCTATGTTCCTGTCATTGCAGACCTTTTCCGGCGCTGTGGCGACAACAGCAGGATGCAGGTCGCTCCCTAGCGGGTGGCAGATGCTGGCGATGCCGCCGCTGCCACCGATCCCGCCACTCTAGTTTGAAACAGTGGCTCCCGCGACTCGGGCCGGCCGACGATGGCGGCCGCGACCGCTTGCGCCACCACTGCCGCGCCAGCGGGAGTGTCAAGGTCGTGGTCGTACGTAGTGGCGAGGCGCCGGGAAGATCGCGGTGGGCGACGCCAAGCTCGTCGGCCACCTTGGCGGCCGCGCGTCGACGAGGCCCAACTGGCGGTTGACGCTAGTTCCGCTGCCTGACTCGCTCTCTCACAAGCTGTCCGCCGGACTCCGGACACCGATCCCTGCACCCCCGTAACCATGTGCCCTCCGATCTTGAGGCCATACTTTGAGAGTTCCGCCCTCCAATCGGATGATCGGGGCTTTCGCACCACGCGAGCGCGCCGGAGCCGCACGAAGTCCCCTAGACCCGCGAGCCCCGGATCGTACGCGAAATCGGTCGAGGCCTGATGGCTGCCGGTCCCCGAACGCGGCGCTGCTGCTCGAGACCGCGCGGCACGGCGGCGACGCGATGGTGCGGAAGGTGTACGGGCGCTTGGCCCAGGTTCGCCACCGGGCAGCGGCGGTGGAGTACCGCGTCGAGCAGTACGCCGCTAAGTTGGGAGAGCGGTTGGCGGCGGTCCGGGGCGCGACTTTGGCCCGACCATTGGCACCACGGCGTTAGACCGCACGCTTGACGCGGCAAGTTGTTGCAGGGCATGCGGGCCCGTAGCTCAGGTGGTTAGAGCGCACGCCTGATAAGACGAGACGGCCGTCGCGCGCCAGCGACGGCCGTTGATTTTTCAACGAGTTACGCGATGCGAGCGTCCGCCAGCGCCGGCCAGAAACGCCCCCGTTGGCACCACCATTGGCACCACGGCACGCGAGGCCTTGGGAGCCGTTCCGGCCAGCCCCAGGAACACTAGCATGGCCCGGTTCAACCGGAGAATCTCTTCGTCATCGAGTCGACCAAGACGAGACCCGAGTTTCAGGCTTGTTACGCCGACAGGGACCCATCCCAGTTATAGAACCTCGGATGACTCCCGTCGTCCCCGGCGGAACCCGGGCAGGCACCCGTATGTGCGACGCACTGCATGGAGCCCGTGTTGATCCGCTTGCAGAACGACCTCAAATTCCTCCTCGGATCCGTGATCCCCACAGTGCAGCTCAGTGGCCACGGCCTTTCCGTGGGAGCGAAGGAGCGCATCCCACGTCTGGGGCTCGAGGACCAACGGGCGGTTTTGGTGCTCAACGGTGGCGAAAGCGTGCAGATGGCGGTTGAGCCTTGAGATACCAACGACAACTGCATCTCCATGACCACAGGGCCCTGCCCCGATTTGGACTAGGAACTCAGTGGCTTGACCGTCGTGGTCGTACTCTGCGAATGCCATCACCTCCGCGGGGCCGCGCGACTTGACCCGTTGAGCCATTGTGGGATCGCCGTACGCAGTGTCCTCTGGGAAAACCGGCCAGCGACGAAGGATGGCTTCATGAAGTCCAAGTGAGGTGGCAGGACCTTCAGCGCCACTGAACA
>Ga0099828_10003930_pt1 | contig 10448 bp, 7 predicted proteins | sample CZO8metaG_2_FD_79338 | JGI IMG/M metagenome (GOLD analysis project Ga0099828, IMG submission 79338) | Vadose zone soil microbial communities from the Eel River Critical Zone Observatory, Northern California, USA - CZOApr15con2H1.8 metaG | ecosystem: Environmental > Terrestrial > Soil > Vadose...
ACCTGCGAGGTGTCCTTGGGAGAGGAGCAGCTTCTGGGCTTCCGGCGTCAGCTGGCGCGCCTGTTCGAGTCCCACGAGGACGAGGCGATCCTGACGTCCATCGAGGAGCGGCTGTGCCTGCGACTGCGGGTGCAACCCCAAGGACGCGTCGTCGTGCAAGGCCATGCGTCGGATGACTTGCGAGAGGGGAGCACGCTCGCCTTCGCACTGCGCGGGCTCGACCAACGTTGCCTCCTGACCCTGCTCCGAGAGCTGCGCAAGGTCGAGCTCGAGCTCGGCATCCGATCCGCGACGGATACCCGCGTCGAGGTGCGCTCGCGCTTCGACGGGAAGTGGGTGCCGGGCTTCGAGGTTGCCGAGGTCCGAGAGGTTGACGCCGAGCGCCTCTTCCGGCTCCGGCGCTGCTCCGACGGCTTGGTGCTGCCGACGAACTTCGGGCCTGACGAAGTGCGAATGCCGGCCCTGATGCGTGAAGGAGGCGGCGAGTCAGCCGCAGTCATACCGCTCGACGTGGCCGAGGCCTACCGAGACTGATCTCAAGTACGGTCGGCGGCCGTGGAGGCGGGAGGCGTGGTCTCGACCCTGTCCGATCGCTCAGCCGGCTGGTTGCGCTACCTCCACCGCAAGGCCACGACCCCCGACGACTGGAGCCGCGAGGGTCGTCCACATCCGCATTGGGACAACTCCAGTGATGCGCCGATGGCGTCGTGGCACCGGTTCGACCTGGTCGACTCCAGCTACGCCCTGGGGCTCATGGCCCGTACCACGCCGGCGTGGCGCGAGATCTACGTCCGGATCCTCGACGAGCTGATCGAGCGGCACACGGGATGGTGGTCGGCCAGCGACTGGCTCACCCAGTTCGGGCCCGATCCCGACCGAGGTTCGTACCCTGCGCAATACCAGCTCCTCATCCCGCCCGAGCTCTGGGGTGATTACGACGTCCCGGGGTGGACCGCGAACGGCATCGATCCGTGGCCGGTGCAGATGGATCCGATCGCCGCCGACGGGATGCTGTTCTACAAGGGATTCTTCCTGGTGTTGCTGGGCATCCGATCGCTCGTTGCCGGAGACGATCGCTGGAACGCGCCGTTCGAGATGATTCGCGATGGGATGCACACGTTCACCTGGTCGCATTCCGCCATCGCGGCCCACCTCGTCGACCAATGGAAGGCCATGCCCCTGGGCGTCCACTGTGAGAACACCAAGATCTGGCCGTACTGACTGACGGGTGCGGGCCTCGGTCTGAGGCTCCACGACTCGCGTCACGGGACGAACCATTCGACCGTGTTCGACGACTGGTGGACGTACGCGCGCGACGCATACATGGGTCTCGGCGCCGACATACGACCCCAGATGGTGACCTTCTACTACGACCCGTTGCTCGACGTGCACCACAAGCTGCCGGTCATGGTGGCGCTCATCAACTGCCTGTACCTCGCGCCGCAACGACCGGAGGAGGCCCGCGGGTTGTTCGACGCCGCCCTCGACATGCTGGGTGCGTTGGGCGATGGCGGACCGACCGTCATCGGTGAGCGGCTCACTGGCATAGCCCTGTTGCTCGCGCGTGAGTGGGGTCTCGACGACACCGCCGCGCGTCTCGCCGCCGGCGCCGACGCGAGCTACGAGCCGACTTGGGACCGTGACCGAGGCGAGTTCACGTGGGGTTTCGGGCTGGGCGAGGAGCATCCTCGCGGCCAGTTCAACGCGATCATGGCCGCGGCGGAAGCGGTCACACCCGGCGCATGGAGCGCGCTGGCGAACGAGGCACCTCCGGCTCCTTCTGCCGAGGTCGTCGGGGTCGACTTCCCGACGGTCGGCCTGCGCCAGGCCGAGTGGCTCGGCGACGCTCTGCACCTGTCGACATCGCCGATGAACGACACCGTCGTGGGCATACCGACGTCGTGGCGAGTCACCGGCCTCGACCAGCCCGCGCGCTGGACGGCGATGACGGCCGGCGACGTCCCGGTGACGACGAGGATCGAGGCCGACGACCTGGTCGTCGACACGGTCGTCGGAAGCCACTCCTACGTCGTGGAGCGCCGCTGAGTGGCCGGGGTGAAGAAAGCTCGAGAGAAGTCGTGGGCGGGACCTAGGGGAGTGTGACGGGAGAGGAGGTGCCGAGGTACGAGGCCACGACCTGCGGGTGATGCAGGACCTGTTCGGCAGACCCGCGCGTTACGACCTCGCCGAGGTCGAGCGCGAGCAGCTCGTCGGCGATCGCAGTCACCAAGGGCATGTCGTGCTCGATGACGATCATCGTCGCGCCGATCGCAACGCGCACCCCGACGAGCATCGGGGCCAGCGCCTCGGCTTCCCGCTGGGCGATGCCGGCCGACGGCTCGTCGAGAAGCATGACCACCGGCTCGTGGGCCAGAAGACAGCAGAGGTCGACGAGGCGCCTGGTGCCAGTCGAGAGCTCACGAATGAACTTCGTCCGGAACGCGCCGAGGCCGACGAGCTCGATCAGCTCGGCCGCCCGGCGGACGACGGTCGCCTGTGACCGCCTGACGCCGGGGAGGCCGGCGGCGATCGCGAACGGGTCGCGCACCTGCACCTGACGCTCGAGCGCCAGCGCGATCGTCTCCGCGACCGTGAGCCCCGCGAACAGCCGCGCGTCCTGGAACGAGCGTCCCAAGCCAAGCCAGGCACGCGCGTCAGGCGCCACGCGCGTGACGTCACGACCCTCCAGCCGGAGGCGGCCGTGGTCAGGGGGGAGGTACCCGGAGAGCAGGTCGAACAGCGTGGTCTTGCCCGCGCCGTTTGGGCCGATCACGCCGAGGATCTCGCCTCGCCGGACCGCGAACGTCACGTTGCTCAGGGCCCGGACGCCGCCGAACGAGCGCGACAGGCCGATGGCCTCGAGCACCACGTCGCCGGCGCGATCGGGCACGGTGTTCTCGGACACGCTGTTCTCGGACACGCTGTTATCGGATAGGGCGCGATCGACCGGCGCGGTGGACGCGTCGCCGAGGAAGACGGCACGCAGGATGTCCGGTCGCCCGAGCAGATGGCGCGTGGCGCCGTGGAAGCGCACCTCGCCCTTTTCGAGGAAGTACGCGTCCTCGGCCAGCCTGAGCGCCACGTTGACCGACTGCTCGACGAGGATGATCGCGGTCCCACGGGCGCGAATCGCTTCGACGATCCCGAGAAGCTGCTCAACGACGACCGGTGCCAGTCCCAGCGAGAGCTCGTCGATCATGAGCAAGCGCGGCCTCGAGAGGAATGCCATGCCGAGGGTGAGCATCTGTTGCTCGCCGCCCGACAGGTTCCCGCCGAGTTGCTCCCATCGCTCGCGAAGGACCGGGCAGAAGCCGAGGACCTGTTCGGTGGTCTCTTCGAGGTACGCCGCGTCCTTGCGGCGGGGCCACGCCGCGAGCCGGACGTTCTCCGCGACGGTGAGTGAGGGGAACACGCCTCGTCCGCCGGGAACCTGCACGACGCCGCGGCCGACGATGTCCTCGGCGCGCGACCGGGTGAGATCGCTGCCCTCGAAGACGATGGCGCCCGCCGACGGCTCGACGAGCCCCGAGATCGCCTTGAGCAATGTGCTCTTGCCTGCGCCGTTCGTGCCGAGGAGCGCGACCAGGTCGCCCTCGGCGATCTCGAAGTCGACCCCGAAGAGCACCTGGACCGCGTCGTAGCGCACGTCGAGGTCCTTCACGACGAGGAGCGGCGCGCGACCCCGCTGGCGCTCGGCCCAGACCTCGGCCATGACCGCGCGCGCCGACCGGGCTCTGCCGCGCCCGGACCACGACGGCCTGGCGGCGTCGACATGTCGTGCGTCGGCCACCAGGCTCGGGACGAGGATCCTGCGTCGGTTGGCGACCCACCGGAGGTAGTTGTCACGGAGCTGGTACACGGCGCCACCCAGCCCGCCGGGCAGGGCCATGAGCACGATCAGCAGGCCGAGTCCGCCCGTGAAGAACGCGAGCTCCGTGTTGAGGAAGTACTTCGCGCCCTCGATGTACGCCGCGCCGATGAGGGCGCCGGGCAGCGATCCGAGTCCGCCGATGACGACCATCGCGAACACCGCGAGGCTCTCCTCGGTGGCGTACGGCTGGACGCCGAGCGACTGCTGATGATGGACGAAGACGCCACCGGCGAAAGCGGCGATGGCGCCCGACGCCGCGAACGCGGTGAGCTTGGCCCTGGTCGCGTTGACGCCGTAGGCCTGTGCGGCGCGCTCGTTGTCGCGCACCCCGATGAGGACGCGGCCAACCCGCGAGACGCGCAGGCGCCGAACCGCCGCGATCACCAGCAGCAGGCACGCGAGCGTGAAGTAGTAGTACTGCGCCTCTGTCTTGACCGGCAGGATCCCGAGGACCGGCTCACGTGCGAGCCGGCCGGTTGGGAGCCACCCGAACTCACCCTGGTTCAACAGGTAAAGCGACGCCGCCTGCGCGAACGCCAGCGTCGTCACGGCCAGGTACATCCCGCGGATGCGGAGCGCAGGCAGCCCGATCACCATCGCGACCAGCCCTCCGACGACACCCGCGATCACGAGGGCTACGGCAAGGTCCCAATGAAGGGTCGACGTCACCCAGCCGCCGACGGCTGCGCCGATGCCCAGGAACGCGACTTGGCCGAGGCTGACCTGACCCGCCCATCCCGTCAGAACTACGAGCGAGACCGCGACCATGGCGTAGATCAGGATCACCCCGAGCAGGTTGACCCGACTCTCAGGGAGGACCAGCGGCGCCACGCACGCGAGCGCGACGAACGCGGCGGTGAGGACCCACGCCACCCAGCGGACCTCGGGTAGGCGGCGGAGCTCATTCGGCACCGGACGCGTGTCCGTGACCGCCTGCCAGTGCGACTGCTCGACGGTTCGGGCGCGGATGCCCCGTCGCTGCACGAGCAGCGCTATCAGCACGACGAGGAACAGGATCGGCGCCACGAACGTCGAGCCGCCCGTGTCCCACACGATCGCCTGCTCGACGACGCCGAGCGCGACCGAGGCGGCGAACACGAGCGTCAGTCGCTCCATCCCGCCGACGACGCAGGCGGCGAGGGCGCGGACGAGGACCGCGGGGCCGAGGACGGAGCCCAGCGGCAAGCCGATCACGCCCGCTCGTAGGAACACCGAGAGGAACGCGAGCACGCTCGCGATCGCCCACACCGTCGTGCGCACACGGCGGACGGGGATTCCGAGCAGGAGGGCGCGGTCTGCGTCGTCGGCGCTCGCGCGGACGGCAATGCCAATGGTGGTGAAACGCAAGAACCCGGCGACGGCGAGGACGCTGACGAACACGGCGGCCACGGCGATCACGTCGTTCCCGCCGAAGGTGACAGGTCCGACCTGCAGCGCGAGGTGGAACGGCGCCGGATATGTCGCGGGCAGCTCTTGGCGACCGAACGTGCCGGGCCATACCCGCTGCAGCACACCGGGGATGGCGAGCGCCAGGGCCGTGAGCGGTTGGGCCAGGCCGATCGTGGCGACGGTCAAGATGAGCCGTGGTGCTTTGGCGAAGCGGCGGATGACGACGAGCTCGAGAGTGATACCGAGGACGACGGCTACGACGATGCCGATCGGCAGCGCGACGACATAGGGCAGCCCAACCGACGTGATCAGCACGACGGTGAAGACCGTCGGCACCGCGCCGAGATCGGCTTGGGCGAAGCTGACGATGCGGCTCGCCCGGTAGATGAGCGCGAGGCCGATGGCGATCATCGCGGTCAGCGAGCCGATGATGACGCCCTGACAGAGCACGCCGAAAGGTGCCGGCCAGAACGCCTGTTGGACGAACACCAACACAGCCGCGGTCGACAGGACGGTTCCCGCGGATCGCAGCCTCCCCACGTCCACCGGCGGCCTCCGACCGAGCTGACGTTTGCGTCAGGGCGGGATGGTAACGTCCGTCGCCACACCGCGTGCGACGCGCCGCACGTTGTCGGACCGACGTCGGGGGGCCGTGAGGAAGACGGACCACGTTTGGAGCCCGATCAGCCGCTACTGGCCGGTCGCGCTCGTCGTGGCGCTCGCAGCCGCCTCGATCACCGCCGGCTCCCTGCGCGGCGCGGATCACGCCGCGACGGCGCGGCCGCCGGCGGGCGACGGGGTGGCGCCCGCGCTTGCTGCGTTCGCGGGCGTCGACCCACTCTCGGCGCCCGACTGCGACCGGAGCACGGGGCGGCTCAAGATCCCCGTCGTGTCCGCGCCCAACTGCGTACCGCTCTGGCAGAAGGGACGTGACAACGGAGGCGCGACTTCAACCGGGGTCACGGCCCGGGAGATCAGGATCGCGGTCTACCGCGCACGCGTCGTTCCCACGATTCGGGCCGCGCAGGAGGCCGCCATCGGCCACCGACTGCCGACCGCGGCGGAGGACGACCGCAACCGCAAGCAGAGCCTGAAGGTCATGAACAACCTCTGGGAGACGTTTGGTCGGACCGGGAGGTTGGTGACGCTGCCGGCATCGGGAGCGGACGACGACGAGGTCGCGGCCAGGGCGGACGCCATCCGGGCGGCCTTGGAGCTGAAGGTCTTCGCGGTCATCGGGGGACCGGTTGGCACCAAGGCCTTCGCCAGCGAGCTCGCGGCGAGGGGCGTGATCTGCGTCTGTACCGATTCGCTACCGGCCGAGAGCCTCGACCGCTGGGCGCCGTACGTCTGGGGAGTCGGCCTCTCCTCCACGCAGCGCTACGAGCTCGTGACCGAGCTCGTCGCCAAGCTCAACGGCAAGCCCGCCGAGTACGCGGGCGGCAACCTCACAACGTCGAAGCGAAAGTTCGCGCTCGTGTATGTCGACACGACTGATCAGGCGCAGCGAACGGGGGGCGCGTACCTCGAGAAGCTGCTCCGGCGCGCGGGCGTCGACCTGGCGATGACGATCTCGTACGTGTTCGACCTCTCGTCGTTGCAGGAGAACGCGGGCACGATGGTCGCCCGGATGAAGCAGGGCGGGGTGACGAGCATCATCTTCGCCGGCGAGCCGTGGATGCCGTATTACCTGGGTGTGCAGGCGACGAGCGAGGCGTGGTTCCCTGAATGGGTCCTTGCCGGCACCGGCTACACCGACCTCACGATCTCCGGCCGCCGGTACGACCAACGGCAATGGCGCCACGCCTTCGGCATCTCCTCCCAAACTGCCCCGCTCACCCCGGCCGCGCAGGAGCGAGCCGGCAACTTCCTGAGCTGGTACCTCGGAGCCAAGCTTTCGTCGTATCCCAACCTCACCGAGTTGACCACGTTCTTCACGGGCATCCAGCTCGCCGGACCGCACCTCACCCCCGAGACGTTCCGTGACGGGCTGTTCTCGTATCTGCCCACGCGGCACCAGGTGACCAGCGTGGCGACGTCGTGGGGTAAGCACGACAGATCAGGCGGCCCCGACTACGCCGCCGCCCACGACGCCACGCTCGTCTGGTGGGACGCGGACGCCGTTGGTCCGCACGAGCTCCAGTCCGACGGCCAGACGGGTCGAGGCATGTACCGCTACGTCGACGGTGGCAGGCGGTACCTCCCGGGTGAGCTCAGGTCCGCGAGGCCGAGGTTCTTCGATCCCGAGGGGACGGTGCTGTTGCTCGCCGATCGACCGCCGGCCGACAGCACCCCTTCTTATCCACGCCGCTCGAGCCGCTCGGGTTGACGTAGGCGTTCGGGAGCGCGACCACGGTCCTCTCGACGGCGTCGATGGCACGTGACCCGAGCACGCCGATGCGACGCGACATACGCTGACGCCCGTGGACACCGTAGGGGGGGTGGAACCTGGCGTCCTCGAGGCCTACATGGCCGACTGCCGTCGCTTGGTCACCGAGGAGATCTGCCGGCTCTTCGACCACCGCAGCGAGCACCGCGACGTGCTCTACCGCCTGATCCTCGAGTACCCGTTGCGCGAGGGGAAGGCGTTGCGTCCCACGTTGGCGATCGCGACGTGCCGGGCGCTCGGCGGCGACGTCGAGGCGGTGCTGCCGACCGCCGCCACGCTCGAGCTCTACCACAACGCCTTCCTCGTGCACGACGACGTCGAGGACGACTCGATGATGCGGCGGGGCCGGCCCACCCTGCACGTCGAGCACGGCGTTCCGATCGCGGTCAACGTCGGCGACGCGATGTTCTGCCTGTCGCTCAAGCCCCTGCTCGACAACGTCGAGGTCGTCGGGCTCGGTCCGGCGCTGCGGATCCTCGAGACGGTCGCACACATGACCCGGGAGTCGGTGGAGGGGCAGGCGATCGAGCTCGACTGGATCCGTAACAACCGCTGGGAGCTGGAAGACTCCGACTACGTCGACATGGTCGTGCAGAAGACCGGTTGGTACAGCTTCATCGTGCCGATGCAGGTCGGCGCGATCGCGGCCGGCGCTTCTCAAGAGCAGGTGAACGAGCTCGTCGCCTTCGGGCGCGAGCTGAGTGTCGCCTTCCAGATCACCGACGACCTGCTCAACGTGAGGGCCGACCCGCAGGAGTACGGCAAGGAGATCGGCGGTGACCTCTGGGAGGGCAAGCGAACGCTGATCCTCCTGCACGCGGTCCGGACCACGAGCGCTTCCGACCGGGAACAGGCGATCGAGATCCTGGCCCGTCCGCGGCCGCCGAGCGACAGGGTCGCGCAGGTCCAGGACCTTCTCGACCACCTCGTGACCGTCGAAGAGCTCACGCCGGCAGGTCGCGGCGAGCTCGAGGGCGCGGTCTGGGGCGGGTCGACCACGGTCAAGACGTTGGCCGACGTGCAGTGGCTGTTCGATCTCCTCGGGCGGCAGGGCTCCATCGACTACGCGGCCGGCGCCGCTCGCCGGTACGCCGACGCCGCGGCGACACGACTCGACGGTCTCCGGTGGCTCTTGGCTTCGCCCCACCGCGCGGTGCTCGAGGGTCTGGTGCGCTACGTGCACGAGCGGAACCGATGACGACCGCCGCCGCTGACCCGGCGCGCCGCCTCGGAGGCGACCCCCGCCTTCTCGGCCTGCTCGTCGCCGAGCTCGAGCAGTTGCGCGACGCGGCGATGCGCGCGGTCGGGCCGTCGCCAATCCTCGAGGCACCGTCGTCGCTACCGGAAGACCTCTCGGACGACGAGCGCCGGCTGGTCGAGATTCTCCACCGGGCGCGTCGGGCGGTGATCGAGCAGCCCGGTCTCGCGCACGCCATCACCTCGTTCCTCGTCGGCGAAGGCGACCGCTTCGCCGAGACCACCGAAGGACGACGCTGGCTCGAGGCGCTGCGCGACGCCCCCGAAGTGGAGCGGCTCCGGCGCATCTGGGAGGCGACCACGCTCAACGTGCTCGACGACGGGCACGGTGAGCGCGGCATTCCCTCGGCGTGGGTCGACCTGCTGTCCGATCTCACCGCGACGGGAAGCGTGGACGGGGTCGTGGCCTCGCTCCGACCCCAGGGACTGGCGTGAGGACCCTCGGCGCGCTCGAGGCCCGCTACGCCGACGACCACGTCCCCCTCGCGGTGGTCCTCGGCGCGATCGGCACCCTCTCCGCCGTCCGCCGGCTGCTTCCCCACGAGCCCGGCGCGAGGGGCCGCACCGCAGATCTGGATTCGCGGCCACCGCCGGAGGCGTTCATCGCCCTGCTGCTCGGCGCGGTCGCGACCCACGATCGCCTGCTCGACCTGTTCGGCCTGCCGCCTGCCGGGGGTGGCGCCGGCGCGGAGCGCGCCGGCGATCCCGCGCATCGACTCGAGGGGCTCCTGCGATGACCGTGATCGAGGATGTGCTCCATCGCACGGACTTCCTGCGGTGCTCGCGGCGTTCGCTGGGCGAGCGTGGTCCTTACAAGGAGTGGCATCACTTCGTGGTGCACAGCGACGGGTTGCGCCTCATCGTCAACTTCAGTCTCACCGATCCCCTCGGCCCGAACGATGCCGAGACGGTGCCGCGCGTCATCGCCCTCGTTCGCCACGGCGACTATTCGGGGACTGTCGAGCGCTTCGATCCCAAGGACTGCGAGGTGCGGACGGGACGAGTGGCGGCCCGCCTCGGGCCGTGTTCGTTCACCCTCGTTGACGGCGCGTACGAGCTCACGGTCGAGCTTCCGGCGATCGCCGTGCGCGCCCAGCTCAGGCTGGTGCCGGCCTCGACCCCGTTCGTGGTGAACAACCAGCCGCTCGCGCCCGGCTCGCGCCTCTCTTGGCTGTTCGTGCCGCGCCTCGAGGCGCACGGTCACGTCTGGGTCGGCAACAGCCGCGTGAGCCTGCGAGGCGCACCGGCGTACCACGACCACAACTGGGGCCGCTTCCGCTGGGGCGACGACTTCGGTTGGGTGTGGGGGTCGGTGCTGCACGAGCGCTCGACCGACCCATGGACGATCGTGTTCATGTGCATGACCGACCGGCTCCGGCGCCGAGCGACCCGACAGGGTCTCTACGTGTGGCACGGGCGCGATCCGGTGGCCATGTGGCGGGACGCCGCCTTGACCGTGGAGCAGGACGGCCTCCTGCGGCGCCCACCCACACTGACGCTTCCAGCGGTGATGCGCGTGTTGCGACCGGGCTCGGCGAGCGA
>Ga0099828_10003933_pt1 | contig 10446 bp, 6 predicted proteins | sample CZO8metaG_2_FD_79338 | JGI IMG/M metagenome (GOLD analysis project Ga0099828, IMG submission 79338) | Vadose zone soil microbial communities from the Eel River Critical Zone Observatory, Northern California, USA - CZOApr15con2H1.8 metaG | ecosystem: Environmental > Terrestrial > Soil > Vadose...
ATTGGGACGTTGTCTGCCATTCTCCGCGACCTCGCAGGCTACTTAGAAATAAGCAGGGACGAACTTGTTGAGGACCTTTTCGGTCCCTAGCTCGTCAGAAGATGTGGCGCGCCACTTGAACCAGCAGCTGTTTCGACGGCCGGACAACGCATCGAATTGCGAGCGCAGGTTGTCACAGCCGCTACCGATCGCTGCCGATGAGATTACACCAACCGAGCTTTGCTGGCCGATAGTCTCAGGCCAAACGCTGCTAAGCCCCTATGGTATCCTGCCGCAACTACAGCCCGGGAGCAGCCCCATGAGCGCCGACAGCCCCATGCGCATTCGCGGCATCTATCGTTCGCCCTCACACTTGCCGATCTGGGCGGTGCTGCAGGGAGCAGGCATTTGGGGCGACGTTGGCCTCAAGCTGACCTCGTTCGAGTACGTCGACGATTCGACCATTGCCGAAGGCATGCTGCTCGAAGGCGAGGTCGACTTCATCTCGGGCAACCACATCAGCACCTATACCCTGTTCGCCCGCGGCGCGCCAATCGTCCACCTGACCTCGCCCAGCAACAGCGTCCACGACGCGCTGGTTATGCGCCAGCCCATCTCGTCCATTGCCGAGCTGCAAGGGAAACGCATCGGCGAGACCGCCATCACCGGCCCCGACGGCGGCTACGCCCACAACCGCGGCAACCATCTGCTGACACTCAAGCGCGATGGCCTGCAGCCCGACGAGGTGACCTGGGTGGAGCTGGCGCCCAAGATGTCCGACGAGTTCCGCCACGCCCAGCGGTCGGCCTTGGAGGATGGGCTGATCGACGCCACCTTCGTGAGTGGCAGCGGCAGTGAGTATGAGGCGGCCGGCTTCCACGTTACGCGGCCGGAGCGGCTGCCGATGATCAATGGCCCGACCATTACCTGCTCGAGCGACACGCTGCGCAAGCGGCAGGGGTTGGGCGAGCAGCTGGTGAAGGCCGAGGTGCTGGGCATCCATTTCGCGCACGCGCACCCGGAGGAGACCGATCGCATCCTGGCGGACCTGACGAAGCGCGAGGACGCTAGCCGCCCGTATGCGCGCGAGCGGATTCTCCGAATGCCCCGCAAACCCTATCCCGAGCTGGAGGCCCTGGCCAATGCGTACGAGCTGGCTTGCATCCAGCGCCCCGAGACTAGGCAGATCAGCCCGGTTTCGCTCTGGGACCTGCACTACCTGCGAGAGTTGGACGACAGCGGTTTCATCGATGCGCTGTATGCGTAAAACTTTTCCTCTCCCACCGCGGTGGGAGAGGCTAGGTGAGGGAACCTGGCGCGCGGCGGCCGCAGTCCTTGCGCTGCTGCTCACGGCTTGCGGGACGGCCGCCCCGGCGCCAGCTGGCGCAGCTTCCAAGCCGGCCCAGGTCCGTGCGTCTGGCCTCACCCACGTCAAGGTCGCCCTCACCAGCAAAGCCACCGGCGGCCTGTACCTCTATGTCGGTCGCAACCTCGGCATCTTCCAGAAGCATGGCCTCGATGCCGAGATTGTGATTGGCCAGTCGGCGGCTTTGGTGACCGGCCTCAACCAGGGCGATCTCGACTTCATGGGCACCATCCCCTCGGCCATCCAAGGCGCCGAGCAGGGTTTGCCCATCCGGGGGGTGTTCGTCGCCAAGGACCATCCCGAGTATGTGCTGGTTGGAGATACCGGCATCACCCAAATCAGCCAGCTGAAGGGTAAGGAGCTGTCCGGCAGCGTGCCGACTCAGCTCCCCACGCAAATGCTCCAGCAGCTACTGCGCCTCAATGGCTTGCAGCCGTCGGACTACACCGTCATCCCGGTTGCCGACGACAACGCCCGCACGGCGCTGTTCCAGCAGCATCGCGTGGCGGCCGGCATCCTGGGCCTGTCCCAGGCGATGCCGCTGCTCGATGCCGGGCATCCCCTGCTCGATACCACGTTGGAAAAGGTCTATAACCCCAGTAATGGGCTGGCCACCACAATGAGCACTATTCAAAACCGGCGCGAGCTGGTTCAGCGTGCCGTGGACGCCGCGCTCGAAGCGACCCACGTGGCGGCCACGGACAAGGCTCGCACCACCGACGTGCTGATGAAGGAGTTCGGCCACACCGAGGCCAACGCCAGCCGCGTGTTCGATCTGCTGAAGCCGTCCTATACCCAGAACGGCCGTGCGTCCTCCGAAGGCATCAAGTTCCAGCTCGAGACCGACGCCAAAGCCATGGAGCTGCCCAAGCCCAAAACCGAAGCCGACGTTTACGACTGGTCCTTCCTCCCGAGGTGAGCCGTTCTGTTCCTCTCCCACATTCGCCGTCCGCGCAGGACTGGGAGAGGCTAGGTGAGGGCACCCGACGGGCAGCCGTCACAGCGCTCGCTCTCATCTTGCTGGCCGCCTGCGGCGGCGCGCAGCCGGCTGCTCCGCCTAGCGCGGCAGCCAGCGCAATCGGAACCTGGGACTCGATGCTCGCCGCGGCCAAAAAGGAGGGCAAGCTCACTCTCTCCGGACCGCCCAGTCAGGTGTGGCGCACCGCCCTCACCAGCTTCGAGAAGGACTACCCCGACATCAAAATCGAGTACACCGGCACGACCTCGCGCGATTTTTGGCCCAAGATCGCCCAGGAGCAGAAGGCCGGGCAGTACCTGTGGGATCTGCGCGCTGGCGGCCCCGACCCGCAGGTGTTCGAGGCGCGCGACTCAGGTGAGCTGGTGCCTATCGCCCCGCTGCTGATGCTGCCCGAGGCCACCGACGAGAGCCAGTGGTTCGGGGCCAGCCGCGGGCTGCCGTGGGCCGATAACGCCAAGCAGTACATGCGCAACTTCTCAGCCCAGGGCAGCACTCAGATCATGGTCAACCGCGATCTCGTGCCGGCCGGCGCGCTCAGTTCCGCCCGGCAGCTGATCGACCCCGCCTGGAAAGGCAAGATGGTCCTCCAGGACCCACGCGGCGGCTCTGGCTTGGGCGCCTCGACCACCATCCTGGTGTCCTACGGCGAGGACTTCCTGCGCAAGCTCTTCACCGAGCAAGCCCTGGCGATCACCGCCGATAACCGCCAGGAGGCCGAATGGCTGGTGCGCGGCCGCTACATGGTTGGTATCGGCAACGTCACTGATGAGCTGGCTTCGTTCGCGCAGCAGGGACTCAAAGCTAATGTGGTGCTGCTGCAGGATGCGCCGCAGTCGCTGAGCATCGGCTTTGGCAGCACCCAGCTGCTGAAGAATCAGCCGCACCCCGCCGCCACCAAAGTGTTCGTAAACTGGCTCATGACCAAGAAAGCGGGCGAGGTCATCAGCAAGACCGTCCAGGGCGTGAACAGCCTGCGGCTCGACGTGCCGCCAGCCTATCCCGACGTCGCGCTCGACCCCAAACGGCTCAACGAGTACATCCCGCATCAATACGAGCAGCTCTTGCCTATGCGCAGCCGCACGCTGCAAGTGGCCACCGAGCTGTTGAAATAACCGACCAGGAGTAACCCGTGCTCGCCACTGCACCCGCCACCGGCTCGACCTTCGACGACCTGCAGAGCTTTGTTGCCGCTGCCCAGGAGCTGGACGACTGGCGCCAGATAGACGGCGCCAACTGGGACCTCGAGATCGGCGCCCTGACCGAGGTCACGGCGGAGCTGATTCCCGAGGCGCCGCTGCTGCTGTTCGACAACATCCCCGGCTATCCCGCCGGGTTTCGCGTCGTGAGCTTGGTGCTGGCCTCTTACAAGCGGACCGCGCTGGCCATGGGCCTGCCGCTCGACAGGCCCAAGATGGAGCTGATGCGCATGGCTGCCCGCATGGTCACCGAGGCCAAGCCCATCGCGCCGGACTTCGTGCGCAGCGGCCCGGTTATGGAGAACGCGTTCGAGGGCGCCGACGCGGACGTGTTCAAGTTCCCGGTGCCCCGCTACCATGCGTCCGACGGCGGCCGCTACATCGGCACCGGTGACGTGCTTATCAACCGCGACCCGGACAGCGACTTCGTGAACGTCGGCACCTATCGCATGCAGGCCCACGAAAGCCAGCTGCTCGGCCTGTGGATGAGCCCCGGCCAGCAGGGTCGCCAGATCGCCCAGCGCTACTGGGATCGCGGCCAGGCCTGCCCTGTGGTGGCCACCTTCGGCGGCGATCCGCTGCTGTTCATGACCGGCCACACCAAGTTCCCGTGGGGCAGCTCCGAGCTGGGACTGGCGGGCGGCCTGCGCGGCCGGCCGGTCGAGGTCATCGAGGGGCCGATCACCGGCCTGCCCATTCCGGCCCATGCCGAGATCGCCATCGAGGGCGAGATCCCGCCGCACAGCGAGCAAGCCCGCGACGAAGGACCTTTCGGCGAGTGGCCGGGCTACTACTCAGGCGGCACGAGAGGCACTGGCGAGGCCCAGCCGGTCATTCGCGTGAAGGCGCTGTACCATCGCCACCGGCCCATCCTCCACAACGACGCTCCGCTCTGGCCAGGCGCGGTCAAGCACGGCCTACCCATCGTTGCTGGCGTGCTGTGGGACCAGCTCGAAGCGGCGGGCATCCAGGACATCGCCGGCGTCTGGCAGCACACGCCCTACATGGTCGTCGTCGCCATCCGGCAGCGCTACGCCGGCCACGCCAAGCAGGCCGGCATGGCCGTGCTGGCCTGCGCCGCCGGCGCTCGCAACGGCCGCTACGTCGTCATCGTGGACGAGGACATCGACCCCAGCGACCTCAAGGAGGTGCTGTGGGCCATGGAGACGCGCGTCGATCCCGCGAGCGACATCCAGCTCGTCGACGGCTGCTGGAGCACGCCGCTCGACCCGCGCATGCCGCCCGACAAGCGCGACTCGAAGGACCACACCAACAGCCGCGCCATCTTCTACGCCGTGCGCCCCTTCACCTGGAAGGACAAGTACCCCCAAGTGAGCCGCACCCCCCGTGATCTGCGCCGCCAGATCATCGAGAAATACCGCGACGTGGTGCCGTTTCCGCGAATCTAGTCCTGTCGTAACACGGTAAATACGCTTGGTCTTTGAGGAGAGAACGCGAATCATTTCGTTTCGGAAGGCAAACATTCGTGAGCAGCAGATCTACCAAAAGCGACTTGCGGAGGGTTGATGCCCTCAAGGACGAGGACATCGATTACAGCGACTCGCCGGCCCTCGACGATTCGTTCTTCAGCCGGCCCCTAGTCGACTGGCCGCCTCGGAAAGAATCCGTCACAATGCGCCTCGACGCGGACGTCTTGGCCTGGTTCAAAGCGCAGGGCTGCGGCTACCAGACGCGCATCAATCAGCTTTTGCGCCGGTATATGGATGGGCAAAAACGAGGACTCAAATCGAGCTAGCCGTCGTTCCTATGATCTCGCAAGTTAGTCCAGCCTTTAGAACCATAGGTACCGCTGAGGCCTGTGGCGCAGTGCCGACTCTACTTATGGAGGTGTTGGCAGCTTGTTTGGTGGAAAATGCGCTTGCTCTCGGACGAGCACTGGGGCAAGCTAGCGGCCTATGAGCGTTGATTTGAAAATGCCGGTTGTTTGTTCCGGGGCTCGGCACTTAAGAAACGCGACGATGTCGAAGGATGGTGAGGTTAGGCACATGCGAAAGCTGTTCTCATTCCTAGTGGTAAGCGCGGTCATGCTCGCTGGCTGTGGTGGTACAACTGCACCTGCATCGTCTCCGCCGGCGTCCGCGCCGGCCTCGTCGGCGGCGGCTAAAGCACCGCTAGCAGCCTCGGCTCAAGCTTCCGCGGCAGCTAAGCCTTCAGCCGCGGCATCCGGCGCGGCCGCGGGCGCGGCGTCGGCCAAGCCAGCGGCGTCAGCCTCGGCGGGCGGCCGGAATGTGACGGCACTCGTCGGTACTGATCAGGACACGCGCCAGGCGATCGGCTTCTTCCCTGGTAGCATCCGCGTTCGGGCCGGGGATACGGTGACCTGGAAGATCAATTCAGGCGAAATCCACACCGTCAGCTTCTATCAGGGAGTGCCGACGTCGGCCCTGACCACGCCCGTGCCGCTCAAGGATGGGGAAGCGGGCGACATGGTACCGTATTTCATTGCCGATCCCGCCTCGGCCAAGCCCGGCACGGACGTCAAGATCAATCCCCAAGTGGTGTTCCCCACGCGCATGCCGGGAGCACCAGCGGAAACCTACGAGAAGGGCAAGTTCTTCTCGTCTGGCGTGCTGTCCAAGAACCCGCCAGCGCCCAATCAGCCCGTCAACGACACGTTCCAGCTGACGTTCAGCACGCCCGGCACCTATAAGTACGTCTGCCTGATTCATCTGCCACCTATGGCCGGCACCGTCGAAGTGGTGCCCGCAACAGCCACAGACGCGCCGGACCAAGCGGCGATTACGGCGCAGGCCCAAAAGGAAAGCAAGGCCCTCCTGGATCTGGTGGCCAAGGCCGAGGACCAGGGCAAGCAGGCGCGTAGCGAGCTCGGCCCGAATGGTACGAACTTCGTGTTCGTAAAGGCCGGTAACAACGACTTCATCTCGGCTGAGGACCGTGCCCAGGCGTTTGCTTTCTTTCCCAAGGACGTGACTGTCAAGGCCGGCGACACGGTGGTATGGGGCTCAGCGTTTTTCCATAGCGTGACCTTCAACCCGACGCCGCCCGATCCAGAGTTCCTGGTGATGAAGCCCCCGCCAAGCGGCCAGCCGCTTCCGGAAGTGAGCTTGAATAGCAAGGTCATCTGGCCCTCAAAGCCGGCTCCCACCTATGATCCGACCAAGTACTACAACTCTGCCGACATTGGGCCGTTCAGCGCGGGCGGTTTCAGTTGGGCGCTGACCTTTGACAAGCCGGGCACGTATTCGTACTTCTGCGCTTTCCACAGAGAATTGGGCATGAAGGGGAGCATCATCGTCCAGCCCAAGTGACGGATCACTGCTGATGAGGGAGGGTGAGGCCGAGGCTTCGCCCTTCCTCGTATCACCACGCCGGCTGGCGTTCTTAGCTGGAGCCGTGGCCCTGCTGGCAGTCGCCTGCAGCGGTTCGTCCGCAGCACCCCGGCCGTCGCCCGGCGCTGGCCCGGGTTTCGCCGGCTTGGAAGCGGGCCACGAGGCCAGCCAAGGCCCGCTGTTGGGCTCGAATCCTGACGCCGAATCAGTCTACGCCGGCGCCCGCTGCGATCCGGCCGCGCCAAGGCGCGAGTACCGCACCGTCGCCATCAACGTCGACATTACCCTCAACCGTTACCTGGACCATGACCCCGAGGGCCGGATGTATGTGTTGGAGGAGGACCTCGGGCGTGTGAGGCAGGAGGAGGCCCAGAATAACACCGCCCGGGCCGGGACCGCCGAACCGGCGGTATCCATCGGCCTGCAGGCCGACGCCATTCAGCCCTTAGTCGTGCGAGTAAACCCGGGCCAATGCCTGCGCATCGCCCTTCGGAACGAGCTGGCGAACGGCGAGCCAGCCAGCCTGCATCTGCACGACTCGAGCCTTCATGTGGCGGACAGCGGCACGCCGGCCCTGGCCACCAACCCCGAGGCTATGGCGGCGCCGGGCCGGACCGTGACCTACGAGTGGATGGTGCCGGCCGACGAGCCGGAAGGCGCGCACCTCTTTCACTCTCACGGCGACGTCCGCACCCAGACCAGCCATGGATTATTCGGTGCGGTCGTGGTGGAGCCGAAAGGCGCGCGCGTCCTGGATCCGAGCAGCGGTGCAGACCTGCGCAGCGGCTGGGCGGCCATCATCCAGGATCCGGCCGGCAGCGCCTTCCGTGAGTTCGTGATGATGTACCACGAGATCGGCGACGAGAGCTATCGGCAGCTGGATAAGGGCGGCCAGTTGGTGACCCAGGTCGATCCTTTCAGCACCGCCTACCGTCCTGGTGCTCGAGCGCTCAACTATCGCAGCGAGCCATTCATGAACCGTCTGGCGCTGCAGCAGCAGCTGTCCGGAAAGTACGACAAGTCCTTGCCGTACAGCTCATACGCCTTTGGCGATCCGGCCACGCCGATTGCCCGCAGCTACCTCGGTGACCCTGTCAAGCAGCGGGTAGTCGACGGCGGGTCGGAGGTGTTTCACGTGCACCATGTGCACGGCGGAGCCATTCGCTGGCATCGCCAGCCTGGCGTGGAGCCCTCCAACTTCGACAGCGGGCTGAATAAGCACCCGGCGCTCGTGCCGGAGATCTCCGATCGCGTCGACTCTCAGGCGGTGGGGCCCTCGGAAACTTTCGACATCGTAGACGAATGCGGCAGCGGCGGCTGCCAGCAGGATGCCGGCGACTTTCTGATCCACTGCCACATCGCCCATCACTACCTGGCAGGCATGTGGATGATCTGGCGGGTCTACGACACCAAACAGGACGGCTCCGTGCTTCTGGACTTGCTTCCGCCCCTGCACGAGCTCCCTGACCGAAGCGGACAGATGCTGCCAGCCGTCACATCCGACAAGCTCATCGGCCGAACGGTGGATTGGAAGGGCCCGACCTTCCAGATCACGCGCGACAACCTTGCGGAGTGGGTTGAGCGCCAGCTTCCGCCGCCGGGAATCCCCAGAGGCTATGACGCCGCCGTCCTGGACTGGCGGCGGGACGGCGACGTGTATTTGAATGAGCCGGATACGGATCGCGTTTGGCCTGGCTTTGGCTCGCCAACTCCCGGTGCTCGCCCGCCACTGTACTTCGATCCCAAAACCGGCAAGCTGGCCTATCCGTTCTTGCGGCCCCATCTGGGCAAGCGCCCGCCATTCGCGCCGGACCATGGCCCGGCGCCTTTCCTGGAGCCCATCCATTCCGGTACGGACCTGCCAAAGCCGGGCGAGAACGGTCCCTGGAGCCTGTGCCCGGCCGGCACGCAGGCCAAGCAGTTCGTTATTCACGCGATCGGTCTGCCGATCCCGTTGAATTCGCGCTTCAACATTCTCGACCCTTCCGGCGAGCTGTATGTGCTCAGGAGCCAGGAGGACGCCGTCCGCGCCAACGCCAATCTCAGGGTCCCGCTGGCCATCCGGGCCAATGCCGGACAGGACTGCGTGGACATCGTGCTGAAGAGCGAGCTCGAAGATGATCGGCAGAACGGCTTCCTGAGCAAGGCTGACCTGCACGTCCACTTCGTGCAGTTTGACGTGCAGGCCAGCGACGGCGTGGATACCGGCTTCAATTACGAGCAATCCGTTCGGCCTTTCAAAGTCGAGGGCGAGACGCTGCGGCAGCAAGTTCAAGCGGGCGCTAGGCAGGTGAGCCTGAGCAGTACCGACCGCTTCCAGCCGGGCATCCTGGTGGGCGTGGGCATGGAGCAGGATCAGACGTTCGAGATCGCGCGCGTCGACCATATCGACGGCGGCAGCCTGGCGTTCGCCCAGCCGCTGCGCTATGCCCATGGCCGCGGCGAAATCGTCAGCACCGAGTTCGTGCGCTATCGCTGGTATCCGGATGTGCAGCTGGGGACCGTCTACTTCCACGACCACGTAGATGCCCTGACATCGTGGGCCCATGGGCTGTTCGGAGCCTTCATCTGTGAGCCACCCGGCTCCAGCTACCATGACCCACGCACCGGTGCAAGCATCGACAGTGGCCTGATAGCCGACGTCCATACTACGTCGCCTGTGTCCGTGGATATCGCCGGCAGCTTCCGCGAACTCGTCATGCTAATCCAGGACGCCAACATCCTGACCCATATCGGCACCTCCAGCGGCAGCACGTTGGATTTGCGGGCCGAGCCGTTGGATAAGCGCGCTGGCGATCCAACGACCCTCTTCAACGCCACGGCCCGCGGGGATCCGGCTACGCCTGTCCTGGAGGCTTACCTGGGCGATCCGGTGGTGATACGCACGCTGGTTGCGGGCACCAACGAGGTCCATACCTGGCACCTCGATGGGCATTGGTTCCGCGCGGAGCCTTACAGCAGCCGCTCACCGCCGACGGACACTATCCACATAGGCATTTCGGAACGCTACGACCTGTCGATACCGAAGGCAGGCGGCCCGCAGGGCCTGCCGGGCGACTATCTGTACTACGATGGCCGCTCCTCCAAGCTGCGCGAGGGCAGCTGGGGTGTCCTGCGCGTGCTGGATGGCTCCGGCGGGAACGCGCTGCAGAAGCTGCCGGGTCATGAAATGATGGCGCCCGCCAGCAGCTCCGTCTGTCCGGCCGATGCACCGGACAAGCGCTTTGCTGTCGCCGCCATAGAGGCTTCCCTGCCGATGCTAGGTGGCAGGGGCAAGCTGTACGCCCTGCAGCAGGACGTGGCCAGCATCGCCGCCGGATCCATGCCGCCCCAGCCGCTGACGTTGCACGTCAACGTGGGCGATTGCGTGCAGGTGCAGCTGCGGAACGACACCGCTGGGTCGGTTTCCTTTCATACCGGTCTGCTGGCTTACGACCCGCGCGAGGACGCGCCGGTGGCTCCAGGCGAGAACAGAACGTACACTTTCTTTGCAGCGCCAGAAATTGGGGAGACGGCGGCGCTCGTGCGCGACTGGGGAAACGTACTGGAAAACCCCGGGCTGGGACTGTACGGGGCCATCATCGTGGGCCCGGCGGGGGCACGTTACCGCGATCC
>Ga0099828_10003935_pt1 | contig 10444 bp, 8 predicted proteins | sample CZO8metaG_2_FD_79338 | JGI IMG/M metagenome (GOLD analysis project Ga0099828, IMG submission 79338) | Vadose zone soil microbial communities from the Eel River Critical Zone Observatory, Northern California, USA - CZOApr15con2H1.8 metaG | ecosystem: Environmental > Terrestrial > Soil > Vadose...
CGTGAAGCGCATGGGGGCGATGCACGTGCCGATTCCGTTCTCTCCGCCGCTCGAAGACGTGACTGTGCCGACCGAGCAGACGGTGTTTGAAACGGCCCGGGCATTGTGCAAGCGGTCTTGATATAGCTGGCCTGCGATGCTGGTATAGGAGGTGCTCTATGGCATTGCCAACCTACGGATCGATGGCGGTGGATTGGGAAGCGCGGGTGGACTTCGACCGCTTGCGCCGCGACCGCTTGGCGCGCGCCAAGGCGCTGCTCGCCAAATCCGAAATGGGCGCTCTGCTCTGCTTCGACATGAACAACGTTCGTTACCTCACAGCGACGCACATCGGCACCTGGGCGCAAGACAAGAACAGCCGGTTTACCCTGCTGCCGCAGAACGACGAGCCGATCCTCTGGGATTTCGGCTCCGCCGCCAAGCATCATCAGCTTCACTGTCCGTGGCTCGGCGAGCGCTCGCGCGCGGGGATTCCGCTGCTGCGCGGCGCGATGTCGCCGGAGATGGGCCGCGCCGAAGACGTCGCCAAGAAGATCCGCGTGGAGCTGGAAAAGCGCGGACTGCACAAGGAGCCGCTGGGAGTGGACATCATCGAGCTGCCGATTCTGTTCGCGCTGCAGCGCGAAGGCATCACCGTCCTGGACGGGCAGCAGCTCATGTCGGACGCGCGCGTCATCAAGACGCAAGAGGAAATCACTCTGCTTAACATGTCCGCCATGATGGTGGACGCGGCCTACGACGAGCTTTATCGCGCCATGAAGCCCGGGTTCAGCGAGAACGAAGCCGTCGGCCTGGTCAGCAAAGTTTTGTACGACCTCGGCTCCGAGTACGTCGAGGCGGTCAACGCCATCTCCGGCGAGCGCTGCAACCCGCACCCGCACGTTTTCTCCGACCGCGTCCTGCGCCCCGGCGATCCGGTGTACTACGACATCCTGCACTCCTACATGGGCTATCGCACCTGCTACTACCGGTGCTTCACGATCGGATACGCGTCGCATGCCATGGTGGACGCGTACAAGCGCTGCCGCGAGTATCTGGACGCAGCCATCTCGCTGGTGCGGCCCGGCCGCACGACGGCGGAAATCGCCGCGGTGTGGCCGAAGGCGCAGGAGTTCGGATTCGCGAATGAGGAAGCTGCATTTGCGCTGCAATACGGCCACGGCATCGGGCTGGCCATCTGGGAGAAGCCCGTGATCAGCCGCTTGGTCTCGCTCGACCATCCTCACGAGATCAAGCCGGGCATGGTGTTCGCGCTCGAAACGTTTTGGCCCTCGACCGACGGCTGGAGCGCCGCGCGCATCGAGGAAGAAATCGTTGTCACCGAGACTGGGCACGAAATCATCACTCGCTTTCCAGCCGAGGAATTGTTGGTCGCCGGCGCTCACTATTTCACCGTCAATGGCCCGCTCCCAACCGAACGCGAGCACGAGGCCCCGCCCAGCCGACGCGTCGTGGACATGGTGGAGGCCAGCGCGAAGACGGAGCGCGTCGGAGCCGTCAAGTAGCGGCGCTCCCCATTGCGTGTGACGACGCGAGATTTTTAGTAGGTCACGCTTGCACCGAGTGTGGAAGACCGCCAGGTTTGTAGGGCACGGCTCTTGTGGTGAGCGGAGTCGAACCATCAGCCGTGCCGTTAGTGACTGGAAAATTAAGGCGGCTTCAGCCGCTGGCGTTCTACCTATTGAGTTGTCACGCAGACACTTCCGATCCCCCATGGCTCACAGCATCGTGATGCCCGCTTTGGAGATGGCGCAAGAAAACGGCAAGCTCCTGGCTTGGCGGAAGAAGGAAGGGGAAGCTGTCGCCAAGGGCGAGCCGCTCCTCGAGATTGAAACCGACAAAGCGGTCGTCGAGGTGGAAGCGCCGGCCGACGGCATTCTTGCGGGCATCCGGGCGAGCGAAGGTGAGACCATCGCCGTCGGCACAACCATTGCGTGGATCGTGGCGCCGGGCGAGGCTCCTCCGGCCGACGCGCCTGTAGCGGCGACGGCGAGACGCGCTACCCCGGCGCCGGCGCGGTCTTCGGCGTCGGCGAGAAGTACCGAACCGGCGGTTGCGCCGGGCCTAAGAATTTCGCCGAAAGCCCGGCGGCTCGCCCGCGAGCACGGCATTGATTTAAGCCGCGTGCGGGGCCCGGGACGTGAAGGAGAAATCCTCGCGGAGGATGTGTTGGCGCTTGTAGGGGCGCCCGCCGCAGCGGCCCCGACAGCCAAGGAAACCCTGAGCCCGGTCGCCCGCCTGATGGCTGAGCGGACCACCGAGAGCTGGACACACGTCCCGCATTTCTTCGTGGTCCGGGACGTAGATGCGGGGGAGTTGGTCGCGGCGCGGGAGCGATGGGCCGCGGCGCCTGAAAAAACGGGTGGAGCGCGCGTCACTCACACGGATTTGCTGGTAGCGCTCACTTCGCGCGTCCTCCTGAAGCATCCCCGGCTGAATTCGAGTTGGACCGGCGCGGGCATCCGAGAGAATCGCGAGGTGAACATCGGCTTGGCGATCGCCGTCGAAGACGGCGTCGTGGCGGGCGTCGTTCGCGGGGCGCACGCCAAGAATCTCGGCGAAATTGCTGCGCTCCGGCGCGAACTTGCAGAGCGCGCCCAAACCGGGCGGTTGCGCCCGCCGGACATTTCCGGCGCCACCTTCACCATCAGCAATCTCGGGATGTACAAGGTGGATGCGTTCAGCGCGATCATCGTGCCGCCGCAAGCGGCAATTCTGGCCGTGGGGCAAATCGCCGACCGCGTCGTGCCCGTCGGAGGAAAGCCCGGTGTCCGCCCCATGATGACGATGACATTGTCCTGCGACCACCGGGTGGTGGATGGCGCGCGGGCAGCACAATTTCTGAACGACTTGGCCGAGGCCATCGCCGTGCCTGAAAAGTGGGTCCAGTGATTGAGGCGCGGTTGGTTTTGGACGGCACGGCTTCACAGGTTGCGGAAAAGGTCCATTTCAGAGGCGTCGCGGTAGCACAGGCACTCTTGCCTGTGCGGTGTATTGCGCTACTTAGTCATCAGCGCACAGCCGAGAGTGGCTGTGCTACCGACTTTTCCCGCAAGCGGTTCAGCCGTTGACGCTTTGATTGCGAAGTGTCACGTACTCTGATACACCCTTGGGAGCCAGGGCCCGTTCGATATCCGAAGTATTTGAGTTTGAGTGGAAGTACAGCCAGTCTGAGGCGTCCCGAATAAAGGAGACACGACGATGGGAGATATCCCCGCCGTAAACGCAGCCCAGCTTCCCGCCACCGCGCGCCCCAATGCCAAGAAGAAGCCGTTTTACCTGACGCTGTGGGGCCAGGTCCTGATCGGAGTCGCTCTCGCGATTGTGTTTGGCTATCTCTATCCTGCGAAAGCCACGCAGATGAAGCCGCTCGGCGACGGTTTCATTCGCCTGATCACCATGATCATTACGCTGATCATCTTTTGCACCGTCGTCTCGGGCATTGCCGGCATGGAGAATATGAAAAAAGTGGGCCGGATCGGCGGCAAAGCGCTCTTGTACTTCGAGGTGGTGTCTACACTGGCGCTATTGATCGGCATGGTGGTAGGCAACCTGACCCATCCCGGGTCCGGGTTGAACGTGAATCCAGCCACGCTGGACGCCAAGGCCGTCGCGGGGTACGCAGGGCAAGCCAGGGCGCAAAGTGTGACGGACTTCCTCCTGAACATCATCCCTACCACCATGGTGGACGCCTTCGCCCGCGGCAACATACTCCAGGTGCTGCTGGTCGCCATTCTATTTGGTTTCGCGTTAGCGATTGTCGGGCCGCGCTGCAAGCCCGTGGTGGAGTTTTTTGACGCGCTGACCCATGCCGTGTTCGGCGTAGTCAACATCTTGATGCGGCTGGCCCCCATCGGTGTATTCGGCGCGATGGCGTTTACGGTAGGGCAGTACGGAATTGCTTCGCTCAAGCCGCTGGCCATGCTAATTGGGACGTTCTACGTGACGTCCATCTTGTTCGTGCTGGTCATCATGGGCGGAATCGCCTGGGCGGTGGGATTCAACATCATCCGGTTCCTTGCCTACATCAAGGAGGAAATCATCTTGGTGCTGGCAACCAGCTCTTCAGACCCGGCCCTGCCCACGCTGATGGCCAAAATGGAGAAGCTGGGCTGCTCGAAATCGCTGGTCGGCTTGGTCGTGCCCACCGGATACACCTTTAACACTGACGGCAGCAGCCTGTACATGACCATGGCGGCGCTGTTCGTGGCCCAAGCCACGAACATTCACTTGACGCTGGGGCAACAGTTCACCATCTTCGGCGTGGCCGTGCTCACCTCGAAAGGAGCGAGCGGCGTGACGGGAGCAGCCTTTATCGCGCTAGTCGCCACGCTGATGGTCATTCCTACAATCCCTGTGGCGGGCATGGCGCTGGTTCTCGGGATTGACCGCTTCATGAGCATGTTCCGCGCCGTGGTCAATATGATTGGCAACGGCGTGGCCACGGTCGTCATCGCGCGCTGGGAACACGAGCTCGATCGCAAAACGCTGCAGCAAAATCTCGCGTGACAGGCGCCGCCACGTTCCTTTCTCTGTGGGCTCAGTGCTCTCTGTGGTAAGAATTCCCTCCGAATGATTCCACCCCAGAGGACACGGAGGGCACGGAGAATGCTTTGCTCGTGCAGGCGATTTCTTGGATCGTTTTGGCGCGACTCCGCTCTGAATCGTGCGCAACTTTTTCAGTCTTGCCAGCGTGCAATCCGTGAAGGAGAAGGATTTTCTTCAGCAGGAGGGCGTAGGCCGTCTGAGGCGGGGGTCAAAACCTCCGCACGGCCATCGAGCGCCGCCAAATTCGATTCGTAGTGATGTCAAGAGGCCGCGCCCGCTGTCGTCACGCGGGACTTGCCAACCCGCCGATTGTTTGGTATCTACACGCAGGATATTTGTGGATCCTAGTCCGTAGGCCCAAAGAAACTCGCTGCGATATTTCCGGGGTCCTGCCTGAAGAAAGTTTGTCTCTCTGGAGGTTTCAATGAGGCACTGCATCAAGTTTTTTGCCCTTGTGGTGGTTGTACATTGCGCCGTTCCCCTTTTCGCGCAACAAAATGTGCCGCCGCCGGCCACGGCCTACGCGACCGCGCCGGATATTCCCTACGACTCCACGCCCAACTTCCTGAAGCTGCCGGCGAATCTGTATCTGGGCGAAGGAATCGGCGTGGCCAAAAATTCCAAGGGTCATGTCTTCGTTTACACGCGGAGCGGCGACAACTCGCGCCTGTTTGAATTCGACCAGGAAGGCAACTTCGTCCGTGAGATCGGCCAGAATTTGTACGCTTTCCAAATGGCGCATGCGGTCCGCGTGGATTCCCAAGACAACATCTGGGTGGTGGACGAAGGCACAGATATGATCGTGAAGTTCAATCCCCAAGGGCGCGTGGTCATGCTGATGGGCCGGCGGCCGGAATATGCCGAGGGCCTGCTGGCGACGCCTGCGCCGGGGGCTCCACCGCCGCCGGCAGTCCCTTACCGGTTCGGGCGGCCGACCGACGTCGCCTGGGATGCCGCCGGGGACATCTTCGTCTCCGATGGGTATACAAATTCGCGGGTGGCGAAATACGACAAGAACGGTAGGTTCCTCAAGTCCATCGGCTCGAAAGGAACGGAGCCTTACCAGTTCAGCACTCCGCACTCCATCCAGACAGACGCCGCCGGCAACGTGTATGTCGCCGACCGAGGAAACCGTAGAATTCAAGTCTTCAGTAACGACTTGGTCTTGCGGGCGATCTATGACAACGTCGGCGCCCCGTGGGCGGTGTGCATCACGCCAGGGCCGCACCAGTACCTCTACAGCTCGAACTCCTTCCCGGACAACAACAATTCGCTGTTCGCCCCGGTGACCGGCGAAGTGTACAAAATGGAGTTGGACGGAACCGTCCTCGGCAAATTCGGCAAAGGGGGCAAGCAGCTCAAGGAGTTCTCCACTGTCCATGCCATGGATTGCCGGGGCGACAACGAGCTCCTCACAGCCGAAATCACGGCCTGGCGCGTGCAGAAAATCACCCTGCATCCGTCGAGATAACTGCCGCCCCGTGCCAAGAACGCTGACGACATAGAATCGATTGCGGAGGATTCCATGAAGCGCGCTTTCCAGTACGTGTTGATTCCAATGCTGCTGCTTTTTGCTAGCCCACTGTTTGCCCAGCTCGTCGTCCCTGAAATCCCTTATGATTCGCCGCCCGACCTGTTGAAGCTGCCGGACAACCTCTACTTGGGCGAAGCGGTGGGCGTCGCGACCAACTCCAAAGGGCACATTTTTGTTTACACCCGGACGGGCTCCATCAATGTGACTACGGGGACGAATCGGGCGTTTGTGCGTAATGCCGCGCGGCTGTTTGAGTTCGACCAAACGGGAAAGTACGTGCGCGAGATCGGGCAGGGGCTATACGGATTCGTCTTCGCGCACGCCGTGCGAGTTGATCCGCAAGACAACATCTGGGTGGTTGATGAAGGCTCAGACATGGTCATGAAGTTCGACCCCGAGGGACGAATTGTCATGACGATGGGCCGAAAGCCTGAGGCGATCCGCATTCCGTCCGGGCCCCCGCCTGGTGCGCCGATGATGCCTATGCCTATGGCAGGGCCGGGCGGTGGTGGTGGAGAGGGCGGTCCGCGACCTGGCGGGCCGGGAGGCGGTCCCGGCGGCCCTGGAGCAGGTCCCGGCGCGGCTCCGGGCGGCGGTGCGGCGAGGCAAGGTCTGCCAGGCGCGGGAGTCCCTGGCGACAATTTTGACCGGCCCACCGACGTCGCGTGGGATACGGATGGAAACATCTTCGTCGCCGATGGCTACAACAATTCGCGCATCGCGAAGTTCGACAAGAACGGAAAATTCATCAAGTCCTGGGGCTCCAGAGGGACGGAGCCCAGCCAGTTTCATACCGTGCACACGATCGCCACGGACGCCAAGGGGAACGTATACGTCGGCGACCGGGAAAACCGCCGGATTCAAGTCTTCAATGACAACGGTGAATTTAAGACGATGTACCTCAATGTCGGCGCGCCATGGGCCGTCTGCGTAACCCCGGGCGCGCACCAATACCTTTACAGCTCCAACTCGAACGGCACCGCCGACATGGACAACGGTGAAATCTACAAGATGGAGCTCGATGGAAAAATCTTGGGCAAGTTCGGCCACGCGGGCAAGCTGAACAAGGAATTCGGATCGGTCCACGAGATCGATTGCCGCAACCCGAACGAAATTTACGTGGGCGAGATCACCAACTGGCGTGTGCAAAAACTCATCCTGCACCCGGAGCAAGCGAAGTAAACAACATTCCGAACGGTGAGTTTTGTAGGGCACGACTTCACAGCTTGCGGAAAAAGTCGGTAGCATAGCCACTCTTGGCTGTGGGCTGATGTCTAACTAGCAGAAGCCAGAGCACAGGCAAGAGTACCTGTGCTACCGCGGCACCTCTGAAATGGACTTTTTCCGCAAGCTGTTCAGCCGTGCCGTTAAACGCTGGAAAACCAATGCAGCTTCACAGGTTGCGGAAAAAAGTTCCTCCGTCTGTCATTCCAAGCTGAGCGAGGAATCTCTTTGCGCTGAATGCCAGGAAAAAGAGAGATTCCTCGTCGCGCCGTTCCTCGGAATGACACCTTTGTAGAGTTTTTCCGCGAGCTGTTCAGCCGCTGACTCACGGCTCAACGCGATGCTCTAGTGGGGCGGGATTCCCACTTTCCCACAGCCCCGGCGACAACGGTCTCATCCCCCACGTCGCCCAGGAGATTCAAAACCAAACCCCGAGTGCTACATTATGACTGGACCAAAAACGGGGGGCAGGTCATGGATTAGTTCATGAAGCACCTCAACGAACATCCAGGGAGTGCTCAGGGCCGGGTCGGCGCCAGCCTTCCCTCTCTAGATCCCACCCAAACAATGGTTGAAACGATGGCCTGCAAGGTGGATGCTGCGTGGAGAAGCGAATCGCACACTGGAGGCTGCTATGTCAAACCCTGACCGCCGCGAGTTCATGACGAAATCTATGGCTCTCGCTCTGGTGCCCGCAATGGGCGAAGACACGTTGCTCTCCGCCGATCTGCGGAGCCAGCGCTCACCTATTCAACGGCCAAGCGGAGAATTCTTCCCGGGCTTTAAGCGCGAGCAAGTCAAGACCTCAGGCGCAACCATCAACACAGTTTACGGCGGTAAAGGCGCTCCCGTGCTGCTTCTGCATGGCATTCCGCAAACTCATCTGCTGTGGCGGAAAGTCGCGCCGCTGCTCGCTCAAGATTTCTTTTTAGTGGCCACCGATCTCCGTGGGTATGGCGATAGCAGCAAGCCGGCGGGGGGCGAAAATCACATTGGCTATTCAAAGCGGGCCATGGCTCAGGATCAAGTGGAAGTGATGAAGCATCTAGGTTTCCAAAAATTCGCTGTCGTGGGTCATGATCGCGGCGGCCGCGCCGCCCATCGGATGGCTCTGGACTATCCGGACCTTCTCACCCAGCTCGTCATTCTGGACATTGTGCCGACCTACCTGCTCTATCAGAACATTAGCAAACAGTTCGCCACTGTGTTTTTTCACTGGTTCCTTCTCGTTCAATCGGCGCCGTTCCCCGAAACTTTGGTCGGAAACAGCGCCGAATATTTCCTCAAGTCGCTGCTGTATTGGCTTGGGGGAGAAACGTACAGCGAAAGAGTGCCCGGCTGGGTCGGTGAGGCAGCCTATCAGGAATACCTGCGCTGTTTCCGCGATCCAGCCGCGCTGCATGCCCTTTGCGAGGATTACCGGGCGGCCGCATCCATTGATCTGGTGCACGATGAAGCAGATCTCAACCGGAAAATTCAATGCCCGCTTCTTGTCCTCTGGTCGGAAAAGGGTCCATTCCACCGGATGTACAACGTTTTGGAGACTTGGCAAGCTCGAGCCAAGGACGCACAGGGCAAGCCGCTTCCCACTGGTCATTTCCTTCCCGAGCAGGTTCCGCAGGAACTGGCTGGAGAACTCAAAGCATTTCTGACCGCCTGAGGGACTACAATTCTGTCCGGTCGTCCTTAACATCATCCAGCAGGGATGCCGCCCCTATGGCGGGCAACCGGTTTGTCGGGTGCCAATCTTTGCGAAGCGGGGGAGAGCTCCTTGCGGTGGTTTCTTAGACTTCCTCACACATCTCGATGCCGGTGGGAGCGAAATCAGTGCCCTTGGCCAAAAGTGGTTCCCCCGATGTTTTTGCGAGAGCATAGGCAAAACAATCTCCGAAATTCAGAGCGGCTGGGTGCCGTCCCCTTCCAAACTTGCGCCATGCGATTCGCGCAATATCAACCTGGTCTGCATCGACTGGGACAACGTCGACCTTGGCCTGATGCAGGAATAGATCAAACTCACGGCCCGCGGCTTCGCCACGCCGGGCCTCCAGGACAATACCGGTTTCCAGAATGTTTGCCGCAGAGATGAGCCGTGTCTCGGCTCGGGTGAGCAGATCCAAGAACTGTTTTCGCTCTGGCTCACCTAAAAAGACGGCGAGCAACGCTGAGGTATCAAGTACCACCGGCGGCAGCCCCTCAGCGGGGTACCCCCTGGTTGTCGTATCCCAGAATTTCATCCTCAGGTCGCGTGTCCACGGTGGGAAGTGCGTCTACGCGACGTAAGATATCTTCCAGCTTCTCGGTCATGATGCGCCCTTGGGGTCGCTGCTCAAGCCGCTGCAAACGCTCCTGGAGGGCTTTCTCGATCGCCTCGGTGAGAGACTCACCTGTCTCCCGGGCGACTTGCCTGGCCAGTCGCTCGGTTTCGCTATTTTTTATGCTAAGGGCCATCTTTGCTATCCCCTGCGGTTAAGTCTAGCATTCAATAGTCCACTCTAGAATTATAGATTATAGCAAGTCTGCACAAGCCTCAATCGATGGCCCTGCACCGGGCGCGCGAGAAGCAGCCGCGGAATGCATCGGAATTGGTTGCTGTCGATCACATTTTGGCGCCCAGTGGGAGAAAAGGCTTAACACGGAGGCCACCGAGAGCACAAAGATCACAGAGAAATCCAAGCAAGGGTTCTCCGTGTTCGCTACGCCCTCAGTTGTGAAACGTTCTTACCAAGCGCCTCATTGTTGTGCAGCAATGGCGGGGATTTTTGCGCATCCAACGTGCGGGCAGCTTTCAAGCTAAATCGAGAGCCCTCTTGAGCGCCTGGTTCAGCTCTTGAAGCTTCGACCCCGAGAGCGCTCCCACATAATTGGTCAGGTCAGACTTGCGGATGCTCACGAGGTTGTCACACATGATCCAGCTAGAATGCTTCAGACCTTCGTCTGGGCCGACCGCGACTTGCGTTGTTAATCCTGCCCCGGTGCTAAAAACAGGAGCGCAAATCACGGTCGAAAAACGCGAATCAATGAGTGCTTGGCGGCTTACGATAGCGAAAGTCCGGTATTGTTTTGGATCCCCTCCCGGCTTGAACACACGATACAGTTCGCCTCGCCTCACGGATGCCCTCCGCGCGTGTTTCACTCTTC
>Ga0099828_10003936_pt1 | contig 10442 bp, 10 predicted proteins | sample CZO8metaG_2_FD_79338 | JGI IMG/M metagenome (GOLD analysis project Ga0099828, IMG submission 79338) | Vadose zone soil microbial communities from the Eel River Critical Zone Observatory, Northern California, USA - CZOApr15con2H1.8 metaG | ecosystem: Environmental > Terrestrial > Soil > Vadose...
ATTCGGCAGCCAGATTGCATACGTCCCCTTGCCCATGGCCGTCACCCGCACCTGCCCTGTTCGGCTCAAACGATCGACTTCGAGAAAAACCTGGTTCCAGGTGAGCTCTGGTACACTCAGCACCAACTCATCGAGCTGAGAACCAGGAGCACAGTGCACCGCTGCGAGGATCCGGTCAGTAACAGTCCCTAGCTGTGACATGGCGATCCCTCTCTTCTAAGCATCCAAGTGTCCTAAACCTGCCTCTTGGCTGGGACCATTCCTCTCACCCAACTCCCCCCAGATACAGGAAAGGATGGACAAGAGGAAGGCCCTTCCCACTGGCGCGAACAGGGCGCTACTGCTTGGGCATGCGAGTCGCCTCAGTGACCGGCGGCGCAATCTTGATTTGAGGCCCTTGAATCGTCGGCAGTGGACCGGCTTCCTGCGGCTTCAGCAACCTGGCATTACTGGGATCTACCAGCTTCTGGCCCGTATGCGCATCCTCTGACACGGCGGCGCTGCTGAGGGATTGCTCAACGGTCAGATTTTTTTGCCCAGTATCGTTGGCATACTCTCCGCCCGATGGATACCCGGGATGCTGGGGCAGCATCGCCGGATTCGCGGAGGCGAGTGAGGCAGCTCCTACCAACACGAGCCCTGTCATCACGATGGTGTAGAATTTCATGGCCTGCCCTCCTTTCATTGAAGACACCACCACCTTCTCGGCCAGGGATGATCCCGATACCGAACCGGAACGTCTTCCCTGTGAGATCTGCGCCTCGCTGAAGCAAGAGCCGACAGTCGTGCTGTGCGCCATCAAAGAATGCCGCGCTTCAGAAAGAGGCTGGCGTAGGAGCTGCGGGGACCGTGGGATCCATCGCGCGGGGGAGAATGCAAGGCGCGTAGGAGAGAGCAGTCGACGTAACTGGTACGTCAGGGTCTTATGCTACGCGTGAAGGAACAGCGGGTCAAGGGGGCAGTAATTGAAGGAGTGGGTCAGTTTCAAATTGTCGCGTCGGTTTCTTTTCTAGCAGCCTGGTATACCTCCCTCCTGTCCCTTGGAAGGGAAGCCCCCGGAGGACCGGAGGCTTCCCGGTGAAGAAGCTCAGCGCTTCAAGGCGTGAGTGGAGATCCACTCCTTGGCCTCACGCGCAACACTGACAAGGGCCTCAAGGTCATTGAAACCGAATGAGGTCCCATTGCGCCAGGCGCCGGACTGGTCCTTGAACGGGCGGGAGAAGGTGGTCGAGAAGAACGGACCCTTCTCGCTGGTGTTCTCCCAGATCGTCGCTTTGATGTTGCCGCATCGTAGCGTGTTCGCGGGTTGTTTGTTGGTAGCCATCTTGTTTCCTCCTTTGTTGAAATGAAGTTAGCTCTCTCACCGGAAGAGGAAAGCCAATGCACATTTCACAGAGGAAACAGGAGGCAGAGGCCGGCGCCGGCGTACCGGAGAGGAACGAGCAGCGGGAGTGACAGTGGAGCTAGCGCGAGCGGTGCGCCTCGGAGGTGATAGCCGGTCGGCCACTGTCGAGGCTACACAAAAACACGATGGGATGCGGCGCGATTGATCCTACGGCCCGCTGATTAAGAGCGCTAACAGGGCAGTTTTTGTAACGGCTTGATTGGTAAACTGGTTTCCCCGTTCCTTTGAAAATCAATCCCTTACTCCGGTTCGACTGGTTCTATTCATTCCACTCGTTCTATCCATTGCGCAGACTTTTAGCACAAATTTAGCACAGTGAAGGTCCGATGATTCGCAATCAAATGGTGAGGCTTAACTTCGCAGTTTTGCAGCGAGCCCGATGCCTCGACGACCACTGACGGTTCAGAGCCACAGACTACGATGCCAGAAGTTCGGGAACTCTCCTTCCGGCCGAGTCCTACGCCGTATGTTCATGGGCTTCAGAAAATCCTCGGTTTCGAGCAGCCTGCCAGCTCTTCTTGACAGGCTACGGAAACGCTGTGTTAAGGTGAATTTAAGATTTCCTACAGTCTTTTTCGGCAGTGAATTCTAACCATGGAGGGGAGACAAAGATGACCAGCAAATTCTACCGTGGTGCCCTCATTCTGTTTGCGCTTGGAGCGTTCGTTAGTGTGCCCATGCTGAACGCCCAGCCGTCCCCCGCCGGTAACGTCAGGGACGCCATCATGCACGCGAAGGAAGCGGTGGACCATGGCAAACAGGGTCATGCTGAGGTGCTCGTGACACATGCGGAACAGTCGCTGAACCATGCTGAGAGGGGAGGCAAAAACCCGCATTTGGACGAAGGGATTAAGCATCTGAAAGAAGCCATTGAGCATGGTAAGGCGGGCCACGCCGACGTCGCCACGGAACATGCCGAAACTGCTCTCACGCATCTGACTGAAGTAAAATTCTGACTGAAGTAAAATAAGGTATCAACGCCTACGGCGGAGGTGGGTTTGTACGAACGGGCGGGGGAGAATAACCCTGCCCGTTTCTGTATGAAAAGGAGTGCTCCCAGTGCGCGGTGGGTTTTATCTATACGACCCACGATTCAGTGAGGGTGCCAAGAATCTCGATGCAGCCACTCGCCACACAGGCTCCGTCAAGTTGCCATCGTGCCATGACCGGCAGAAACCCATAAAGAGCTTCTCAAGGTAGCTCTCTAGCAATCGATGCTTGATATAAGCCTGCTCCCGTCCCTGATACGCATCGGGCATCACCGTGTTCTTCGTACCCGTCATTCTGGCCCCTTGACTATCGAACGATCGTTGCTGAGCGAGGTCCGAGGGACAATTCTAGGAACTTGTCGAAGCGGGTCTAGCTCGGCGGCTGGACGATGGTGCGGACTTTTCCACGGCGCTGATATCGTGCGGCGTCAGGCCGTAGAGGGAACCCACGCGCGCATCGAGGTCGATTTCGAGCGTAGTTAGGTCTGCGTTAGGGTTGGCGCGCTTTGCCGTAAGAATCTGGTCTACGAGGGCAACGACGGGCTTCTGCTGTTCCGGCGTCACATCTGGGATGGGCAGCTTTTTCCAATCTTCGGGGTAGATGTCGGTGTTGCTGCGTCGATTCGAGCGGAGAAAATCTCGGGCGGCGGACGAGTTCATTATGGCAAGCAAAAACTTCACAGCGAAGCGCCGGCTGGTGGCCTCCAGTTCCTCGCGCTTCGGCAGGTCGGGACGCGGCGGCTTCTCGCCACGGTAGTGGGAGGTTTTTTTCAATGAGTTGTTGCGCACGCCGTGTAGCGCGTGCCATCACCTGCCACCACTATCCATGAAGTGGCTACTAGTGTACATACCTAAGTAGTTAATTTTTTTGGTGGGCCGTGTAGGGGTCGAACCTACAGCCCGCTGATTAAGAGTGACAAAAAGCCATTTTCTGACAAAGCTCGCTATTGCAACGGTTTCCCCAATTTCTTTTGCAATACCGATGTCTTGGAGCCTTCTTTTTATTCTATGTTAATCCTTTCTATCCTTTCCGTTCCGACAGTGTCTGGTCACATCCTTTTTATGCGAGGGAGGAGCCCTTAGATAATACGCAGTATTATTCGACAAACAGTGAGCTACCGGCTCACTGAGCGGAGAGCGCGGACTCTACTACGCTCGGCTGGTCAGTCTAACATTCATCCTGGACCGAATTTGCCCGGGCAGGTCATCGGCATGAACGAACTTGAACGGTGGCCTAACAATTGGGGGCAGGTCAGCGATGACTTGTCAACGCTCTCCGAGAGCGCGTATGGGACCTGGCATTTCAAAAACCCTCCTCGTTCTTGCTTCGGTTAGGCGGTTGAAACAACCCCTTATGCTCCAGGCTCTTCGAATTCTAAATCAACCGGAATGACACCACACGCCCAACGTGCCCCGCCACCGCCCAGTGGAGCCGGTTGGTCCGCGTAATTATCGCCCCCTGCATGGATCATCAGAGCACGGCCTTTGAGGTCAGCCATTTTCAAACGTGGTGCCAAGACAGCACTGGTGTTGCCGTTTGCATTCGCGAACAATGCGGGCAAATCCCCCAGATGACCGTCCCCCCCGGGCCCACTATGGCGTTTGCTGCCCGCTGGATCATAGTGGCCGCCGGCCGCTAACGCGGGCATTTTTTTGCCGTCTTTTTCCTTCGGCTCACAACTCGCGTTTTCATGCACATGGAACCCATGCAACCCGGGTGGTAGACCGGTGACTGCGGGGCTGAACACGAGGCCGTACTCCGTTTCACTGATTGTGACTTGGCCAATCTCCTTCCCCACACCATTCTCATCAACAAGATTCATGCGGACGCGGGGATGTGCTTGTGCAGTGGCACTTACAGCTGGAATACTGATCACGATTGCCCCCATGACATCATCGATCTTGAAGTCCCGTTTGGGGCTGTCCGGATGGGCATTATGGCAGCCGATGCAAGCCTGGGTCACAGCAAGATCCGGATAGACGGCCTGGAAGTAACGGGCTCCTCCTTCCATCACAAAACCGGTATAGGGCTTGGTCGGATGAGTGAGAATAGTACCCAGGCCTTCCTTCTCGAACTCGCTTCGGGCGACATTCCGCTTGTTGATCGGCCAGAGGCTGATCAATCGATACTGTATGCCGATGCTTTGTTTTGCCATGATGCGGCCAGACTCCATCAGGAATTGAGCCGGGAGAGGCAGCGTATTCATCTCCTCCCAGTTCTCCGAGGCAACGACCACCCCTTTGGCCTGCAGCCGTTCAACGACGTGCCTGGTGTACACCTCACGGTCTGCTTCAATCACGGCATGCAGATAGTCCGCCACCGTTGCGATGGGCAGACTAAGAGCCGTCTCTTCCGTCGTCGCACTGCTTGGCCCGACGAAGCCGACGACGCCCAAGCCGAACACCAGGATGAGAACTCCCCGTAGCAACTTGTTGGAGGATCTCATAGAAGCCTCCTTGGTTTTCTCGTGGACACGGCGGCGTCATTCGCCGCGGTACCATGAGGGGGTGAGAGGCATTGCGCATATGAGGCTGCACAATCGTAGCGATGAACAGGCGGATCAGTTCGACCGTCAAACTGGAGTCGGAAATACGGTGACAGGATATGTTTCGCCGAAGAATACGCTTTTCCTTCTGAGAAAGCACCGATAACTTGGGAGAGAGTTGCCCTGGAAATGGAACCATTAAACTCATTTGAGGCCCAGTGGGAGGGGGGACAGAAAAATATTTTCTCTGTTCGACTGCCTACACTGTGCCTACACGGAGACCGGTTGGAAAGGTGAGGCTCTGTAAGTGGTTGATTTGTGGTGGGCCGTGTAGGGGTCGAACCTACGGCCCGCTGATTAAGAGTGACAAATGGCCATTTGTCACAAAGCTCGCTATTGCAACGGTTTCCCCGATTTAGTTAGCAATATCGAGATCCTGTAGCGTTCCATTCAGTCTATACATTCCCATTCTTTCCTTTCCATTCCTGTCTTGTCTGGTCACAAAAGTGGTCACATCATTTTCAGGACGAGGGAGAAGCCCTTCTACAAATGGTGTCGGATTCTCGTGCACTAAGTAGGCGTCAAATCAGCGAGTGCGAGGAGTGTACTGCCCCACTTAATTTCTAGACAGTTTTTGTTGAACATTGCTACGACCAATCCTACATAGAATCCAGCGCTCTTCGAGTCTCAAAGGGAAACTGGAGTGCACTCGATCGTGACGCTGGTGAAATCCCTGGCTGTCTTCCGCTATGATTATGATGGGTTTTGAATAAATTCAGTGGGTTTCCTGCATCCAGCTGACTAAGCTACCTGTGTACAATTAAGTGGGCCACAACAATTCCGGGACTGTATACGTTGTGGCGAGGTCGGTTGAGATAGGGACACAATGAACGCAGAGCAGATTTCGAGACGCGTGCTGCTGAAGCGCACGGTAGCGTTGGGGCTGCTGGCAGCGGTGGAACGGCTCATGCCTGCCTATGCCCAGACGAACACGACTGCCAATCCTGGTTCACAGACACCGCTAAGCGGAGACATTATCGATCTGACCATCAGCGAGCAGTTGTTCCCTCTTGACGGCCGAACCGCGCCTGCCATCACGATCAATGGGACGATCCCGGGTCCCCTGATCCGGCTGAAAGAAGGTCAACAGGCGACGCTGCGCGTCACGAACCGCCTGGAAGAACGTACGTCGATTCACTGGCATGGATTGCTCCTGCCGCCCAAGATGGACGGCGTGCCGGGCGTGAGTTTCGCCGGCATCGAGCCGGGCACCACCTTTACCTATCGCTTTCCGGTCAAGCAAAGCGGCACCTACTGGTTTCATAGCCATTCGGGCGGCCAAGAGCTCTTGGGCATGTACGCGCCGATAATTATTGATCCCATCAAACCGGAGCCGTTTCGCTACGAGCGCGAATATGTGGTGATGCTCTCGGATTGGAGCTTCGAATCACCCGAAGCGCTGCTCTCTAATCTCAAGAAACAAGGGGGCTACTATAACTTCCAGAAGCGCGCGGCCGGCGAGTTCTTGACCGATGTGGGGCGCATGGGCTTCTGGCCTACGCTGCAGAACTACTTGAACTGGGATCAGATGCGGATGGACCCGACGGACTTCGCGGATGTCACCGGGTACACCTTCACCTATCTCATGAACGGCTTGTCGCCCGCGGGCAACTGGACCGGGCTGTTTCGTCCCGGCAAGCGGGTGCGCCTGCGATTTATCAACGCGGCCAGTATGACCTTCTACGACGTGCGCATTCCGGGGCTCACGATGACCGTCGTGCAAGCGGACGGGCAGAACGTGCAACCGGTCGTGGTGGATGAGCTTCGCATGGGAATGGCGGAAACCTATGATGTGATCGTCAAACCCGTCGAGGATCGCGCGTACACCATCTTCGCCGAGCCCATGGATCGCAGCGGCTATGCGCGCGGTACGCTCGCGCCGCGCCCGGGCATGAGCGCGGAGATTCCTGCACGTCGGCCCAGACCGCTCCGCACGATGGAGGACATGGGCATGAACATGGAAGGCATGGATATGGAGGGGATGAAGAAGAACGCTGAGGGCAGCGGCATGAAGATGCCCGGCATGGGACCCTCCAGCGATAGGCCAAGCATGACTCCGTCTGACGATGATCAGAGTATGCAGAACATGAAACATGTGCAGCATGGTCAGGAAATGCAGAACATGCCGGGCATGCAGCATATGCCAGGCATGGAGATGGGAGATCCACGCCACTCGAAGATTCCCGGCGCGGAACCCGTCAAGCATAGCTCCGACGATCATGGTCCCGGTAATCAAACAGTGGCCGAGTATTCGCAGAGCCGGTTAGGGGAACCAGGGAGAGGACTGGAAGACAGTGGGCGGCGGGTGCTGCTCTACATCGATTTAAAAAGTCTTGCGCCCTACCCCGACCAGCGGGAGCCGGAGCGCGAAATTGAACTCCATCTCACGGGCCACATGAACCGGTACATGTGGTCGTTCGACGGCAAGAAGTACTCGGACGCAAAAGAGCCGATTCGCTTCCGCTATGGCGAGCGTCTGCGCTTGACCTTCGTGAACGATACGATGATGGAGCATCCGCTCCATCTGCATGGGATGTGGATGCACCTGGAAAATGGCACTGGTGCCTATCTTCCGCGGAAACATACGGTCGTGGTCAAGCCGGCGGAGCGGCTGTCTGTCGCCGTCAGCGCGGACGCCCCGGGACGCTGGGCGTTTCACTGCCATGTGCTCCTCCACATGGAGGCGGGGATGTTCCGGGTCGTCGAGCTGTTGGAACGATGAACAGAACATGGTCTTTTCTGCCAGATTCTCTGCAAGCCTCTTTGCAGCGGCTTTAGCCTTCCTGTTGGCCGACGGTATCGCCGTGACGGTCATCGCGGCGCAACCTTCGATCGAGTCCCCCATGACGCCAATCACGTCAACGGTGACTGATATGATCCCAAACCGAAAGGCCCCAGTCGGCGCTCCCGCTTCCAAGGCCTCTGTGCCCGCCGGTCCTTCCGCCATGCGGGAAGGTCCACGGTCTAAGTTGTCCTCGTCGGGCGACTGGCCTGCTCCCGTCAACGATCAGGAGCACCGTCTCTTCACTCTCATCGACGTCCTCGAATACCGTCCGAAAACCGGTGGGAGTCAAGGGAATGACGACTACCGGTGGGACATCGAGGGCTGGTACGGCGGGGACTACAATCGACTCTGGTTCAAAAGCGAAGGGCAGCAGGACACCGCCTTCAAAGCAGACTACGACGTGGACTTTCAACTGCTGTATGGCCGGTTCATCCAGAAATACTACGATTTCCAGATCGGTCCACGCGTCGAGACTCAATCGTTCCGCGGCCGCAACGTGACCCGTGGGCTTGGCGTGATCGGCATCGAGGGACTCGTGCCGTACGACTACGAATTCGAGTCCTCTCTGTTCATCGATCAGAACGGCGCGGTCTCCGCCCGGTTGTCGTTGACGAAGGACCTGTTGCTGACGCAACGACTGATCCTCCAGACCCGCTTCGAGACCAACGCCGCCGTACAACGAGTCGAGGAATTCACGACCGGTTCTGGGCTCAACAACCTCGAATTCGGGGTGCGGGTGCGCTATGAAATCCGACGCGAGTTTGCCCCCTATGTCGGCATCTCCCTCGACCGGAGTTTTGGCGAGACCGCCACCCTTGTGCGCCAAGATGGGGGCACCCCGAGTCAGATTCGCTTCGTGGCAGGCCTGCGGATGTGGTTTTAATCGAGTTGGAATGCTGGAGGCTTCCCCTGTGATGCTCTCCGCGTTTGAAGGCATGAGCGGCAATCCACTCGCTGGCGTCACACGCGACGGTGATAAGGGCCGCAAGGTCATTCAGACCGAATGAGTTCCCATTACGCCACGCGCCAGACTGTTCCTTGAACTCGCCTGAGCCTGCGCCGAAACATTGAAAGGGCCGAAAGAAGGACAGTGGTTCTCCGCTCAGGACTCCATCTGCGTGCGCAGCGCTCTATATCGTTATCCTAGAAATCAAAGAATGGCAAAACTTTTGGCTAACAAGGCTGGCAGTCTGGAGGCGGGTCAAAAACGTTGTAAAGAACTAGCCGCTATCCGTTGGATTCAGTTGAAGATCAAAGGAAGATTTCGAAGGGGTCACAAAGAACTGATTTTGACAACTCCCGTTGTGTGAGAATCCACAACACTTTCACCTTATCGGTTGTGACAGTAGCTCTCTCAAGAACTGTTCGAGGTATTGGCTCGTCAATGACACTTGCGATTCCAGCAGGTTTAACATCTGGGCTCTTGTCCGGAGATCGCCCTCAGTGTAGTCACCCCCATCTCCAAACATCAGCGCGATCCGGCGCTTTTCAAGGGCCGACCCTGGCGCACCCAATCGATCGTCATGCCGCCATCGGGCAATAATGACCGTTCGGAGGGTGGTGCTGGGGTCTTCTTCCAAGGGGCGATTGAGAAAGCGCCAGATAACGTCAGGAAAGAGGGCAGGATTGGGCGGACCTTCCCAGATTTCTCGCAGCAGATTGCGCGGATGTCTAAAGGTATATTGCTGGTCTTGAAATAGCGCTGCCGCGGCGAACGTCGTAGAGAGGGCTCCTCCAACAATCGCGGCCCAGCCTGCGGCCACAGCATGCTCTGCAACCGCCAATCCTCCCCCCACCAACCCCGCAACGCCGCCAGTCACCACGGCCGCAATGGTCAAGAGACGGGCGCGGCCCTCATTTTGCTGTTGGAGAGAGTCTGCCAAATGTTCCGCCCGTGCTGCCTCGCAGATGATCTCGGCACTGATGCCGTTTGCTTGAAACGAGGCAAGCAAAATTCGCTCAACAATTTGGAGTCGCACACCCTGTAGTTCCTCCTTGGCTCCTTCCCTGTGCTCAGCCAGAGCTCGTTCCAATGCTGGCATCTGAATGAGCAGGGGTAAGACATCAAACGCGTGGGCGGCTTCGACGGTGAGGGAGGAAAATCCCGTGGCCGCGGAGAGTTTGGCGGCGTCAGACGGACTCAGCTGCGGCAACTGGGATACGCTGGGAAAAAGCGTCCCTCCCGGGACATGCTCTACGGGTCGACATCTGCGTTCAAAGTCCTCCCCGTCGGATCTGGATTCCAATAGTCGGATGGCCGTCGTGGTGCACCCAGACAGAAAGCAGAGACACAGGATCAGGAAAAGCGCTAGGTGACGAGGGAAGCCATATCGCTGGCGGAGCGCGTAGAGGAGGACCTTTGGGCTCATCGTATTCGCTTCAGCATGTCGATTTGGATCAAACCGTGGAGCCGCAGAGACGGATATGTTACCTCATAGCACAGCACGCCGAAAGACCCACAGATCTCATGTCGCCCCTCCTTCCTATTAATGACAATCGGTCGAGTGTAAAAGAAGTGTGACTGTTGCATGCGGCGAAATGCGCTCTTCCGTTTCTACCCCGAACATTGAACTCCATATTCCTCAAGATCAGCTTCGGGAGCATTCAGACGGTTCAGTTTCGAACGTGGTATTTCAGTGGTTGGTTTGCAATCTCATCAAGTAGCAGTTTCACTGGAGTTGCGTCCCGCCACTCCCCGGCGGCACCGGCTGCGGATC
>Ga0099828_10003939_pt1 | contig 10438 bp, 9 predicted proteins | sample CZO8metaG_2_FD_79338 | JGI IMG/M metagenome (GOLD analysis project Ga0099828, IMG submission 79338) | Vadose zone soil microbial communities from the Eel River Critical Zone Observatory, Northern California, USA - CZOApr15con2H1.8 metaG | ecosystem: Environmental > Terrestrial > Soil > Vadose...
CATGTCGTGGAGCTGTACATCAGCTACCTGCGGAAGAAGATCGACAGCGGCCGCGTGCCGATGATCCATACCGTCCGCGGCGTCGGCTACGTGCTGAAGCCGTCCGGCTGAGAGCGGGGCCGATGCCGTCATGAGCGACTATGCGGCCGGGGCGGCCAGGGTCGTCGGGGGGGCCGGGGGGGCCGGGCGCCCGGCTAGCCCGACTCCGGGCGGGGGGCGGCGAGCCGGATGGCTGCGCTCCTGGCTGGCCGGCCGGACCCTGCGCGGCCGGCTCATCGCCGGCCTCCTGGCCCTGCTCTTCGTCGCCTGCGCCGCGGTCGGCGTCGTCACCTACGTGGCCCTGCACGGATTCCTCATCGGCCAGCTCGACGATCAGCTCAAGGCCGCGAGCGACCGGTACGTGGCGTGCGTGAATGGCCCACCGCCGGACAATCAGAGCGGCCTGGGCAATCAGCAGCAGGGCAATCAGGACGGTCATCAGAACGATCCGGGGTTCTGCGCCAGCACCCCGGGGCAGGCTCAGGCGACGTTCTCCGCCTCCATCAGCTCAGGCGTCGTCACCGCAGCGAAGATCACCCTTGGCCAGTGCGAGCTCTCCGCGGTCCAGCGCCAGGACGGGGCGGCACTGGCGCGGCTGCCCGCCAACGGCAGGCCGTACACCAGCGAGCTGCGCTCGCTCCACGCCGACTACCGGCTCATAGCCGTACGCGACAACGGCAACATCCTGATCACGGGCCTGCCGCTTGGCTCGATGACCACCACGCTGCGCGACGTGGAGCTCACCGAGGTCATCGTGTTCTCCGCGGCCCTGCTGCTGACCGGCATCATCGGCACCGGCTGGGTGCGCCTGTCGCTGCGGCCGCTGCGGCGGGTGACCGCTACCGCCGCCGAGGTCACCAGGCTGCCGCTGGCGAGCGGGGAGGTTGCCCTGCCGAACCGGGTGCCGGACGCCGATCCGCGTACCGAGGTCGGCCAGCTCGGCGTCGCTTTCAACCGCATGCTGGGGCACGTGGAGTCGGCGCTGGCCCGGCGGCATGCCAGCGAGGCGCGGCTGCGCGGCTTCGCCGCTGACGCCAGCCATGAGCTGCGCACGCCGCTGGCCGCGATCCGGGGGTACGCCGAGCTTGCCCGCCGTCACCCAGGCGCGCTGCCCGACGACGTGGCACACGCGCTGTCCAGGGTGGAGTCCGAGTCGGCCAGGATGAGCGAGCTCGTCGATGACCTGCTGCTGCTGGCGAGGCTGGACGCCGGGCGCCCGCTGGCCGACAACCGGGTAGACCTCACCCGGCTGGCGATCGACGCGGCCAGCGATGCGCGCGCGGCCGCGCCGGGGCACCGGTGGCAGCTGGACCTGCCCGGCGACCCCGTGGTGGTCAATGGCGACGAGCACCGGCTGCGCCAGGTAATGGCAAACCTGCTGAGCAATGCGGCCAGGCACACCCCGAAGGGAACGACCGTGACCATCGCGCTGGCCGAGCGGGGTGATGCCGGCCGGACAGCCCAGCGTGGCGATGCCGGTGCGCCGGCCCAGCGTGGGGGTGGGGGCGCCGGTGCGCCTGCCCAGCGCGGCGGCGCTGGCGCCATGGCGGGCGGTGGCGCTGCGCCGGCTGGCGTAGCGGTGCTGAGCGTGACCGATGACGGCCCCGGCATTCCAGCGGAGCTGCAGCCCGAGCTGTTCGAGCGGTTCGTGCGCGGCGACAGCTCTAGGTCGCGTGCGGCCGGCAGCACCGGCCTCGGCCTGGCCATCGTGGACGCTGTCGTCGCGGCTCATGGCGGGCGCGTCGAGATGACGAGCCAGCCGGGGCAGACTGTGTTCACGATCGCGCTGCCGCTGCCGTATGACGGCGCCGCATCCCTGCCAACGCCCTGAGAACCGCGCACGGCCCGGCCGGAGTGCCGCCCTTCCATGATCGCGGAGGATTTTGGGTGCCAGGACCCCCAAGATCCTCCGTGATCATGGAAGGAATGGCCGGAGCAGCCTTCATAGCCGGCGCAGACGATCATCCCAGTCCCGGCTGAGCATGATCGCCGACGCCTGCACCCTGGCCGACGAGCTCGACGCGGTCCGGGCCGTCCGGCTGGCCGAGCGCGGCCAGGCACCGCGGTCCAGCTGGCTGGGCAGCGGCGCTGACGTGCTCGCCTACATGGATGTCGACTTGCCGACAGACCTCAACGAACTGCTTCCGCTCGTCGCGCCGCTGCTGTCCGGCTGCTCGAGCGGGACTCAGCCGAGGCGCCGGGCCCCGGCAGTGGCCGTGACGTAGACGCGGCCGGATGGCATCTCATGCGGTAGCGGATCACGCTGCCGGATCGACTCGACGATGAACGACTCCCGTTCCAGCGCCTGGCTGAGTTCCGGGCCGGCGTAGCGGGTTCCGGTGATCCGCGGGTCTTGAGTCGCGAACTCGCCCGTGCCCTCGTGGGTGGCGAGTAGCAGGGCACCGGCCGGCGCCAGGACGCGGCGGAACTGGCGCAGCACGGCAGGCAGTTCCGCGCGGGCCAGATGGTGCAGCGCATACAGCGACACGGCCGCCGCGCATGAGCCGTCCGCCACCGGCAGCGCGCGCATGTCGCCGGCGGCGAGGCCAAGCAGGCGAGCGCGCCGCAGGCTCGCGTGCCGTGCGCTCGCCACGCTGAGCATCCGGGGTGCGACATCAAGGCAGATGACGCGCACTCCCCCGGCGGCCAGGTAGGCACCGGCCTGCGCAGGGCCGCAGCCGACGTCGAGCACCGGCCCGCCGCCGCGCGCCCGAAGCAGTACGGAATCGAGCAGTTCCCGGTCGAACGGGAGCCGGTCGAGGTCATCGCCGAACTTGTCCGCGTACTCTACGGCGATCGCGCTGTATGCGTCGCCGATCACCCGCGGGTCGAAGCCTTCCATCGGGTCAGTGTGTGGCATGCGGCGCACGCGGGTCGAAGCCTTCCATCGGGTCAGTGTGTGGCATGCGGCGCACGCGGGGTAGCCCTCAGCTGGTCTCGGGCCGACCGCCCGCGCTGGCTGGCCGGACACCCGCCAGGTCGAGGAGCTCAGCGAGAATCTCGCTGAACGCGGTGACCGCCAGCGTCAGGTGCCCTTCGCCCGGCATCAGGTGGGCACGTGCGCCGGGAAGCTGATCGGCCAGCCAGGCGCCGTGGGCGAAGGGAACCATCCGATCCTGGCCGCCCTGCCAGATCGCCATGGGGACGCCCGCGCCGTTGCCGCCGCCACTGAGGGTGAAGCCCCAGTCCCGGACGAACGCCAGGTCGTCATCCAGCCAGCCTGCTATCCCGCTTGTCAGGGCCGCGCGGAAAGACGCGGCGAGATAGCCGGCGAAGCTCCCGCTGGCCACCGCCTTGTCGGCCTCGGACACCAGGCCGCCCATTCCTTCCACGAGGGCTGCCGCGGTGACGTCCCGCCGCTTGTCCGCCGTCTGTTCGAGCAGGCCGGCCAGCGCTGCCTCGCCGTCGGCGGCGGTCGCGAACTCCTGGACGTTCTCCGGCGCCATGTCACCGAGCCAGTCCAGCCCCCGGCCGCCGTACGGCGCCACTCCGGCCATGGACGCGGCGGCAAGGCATCGCCGCGGCAGCAAGGCCGCGCAGGCAAGCGCATGCGGGCCGCCGCCCGACCAGCCCGCGGTGACGAACGCCCCGGCGCCGAGGTGGTCAAGGATCGCGGTCACGTCGGCAGCAGCGTCAGCGACCAGCCTGCCGGGGTACCTGGTCGATGCCCCGTAACCGGGCCGGGAGTACAGCACGGTCCGGAGGCCAAGCGCCGCGGCGGTCTCGGTCATCGGGCCGTAGGTCACCAGGCCGGCGGGTGTGCCGCTATGAAAGACGAATGCCAGGCCGTCCGCGGGGCCATGGGTCAGTACATCCAGCGTCCTGCCGTCGGCGGCCGGCACGGTGAGCCGTTCAGCTGTCATGCGCTGAGGGTAACCGGCAGGCCGGCCCGGCCGCCGCTGGGCATCCAGGTCCGGCGATGTGGCGCCGCGGCCGGGCGGCCCGCCACGACGCCAGGCCGGCCGTCACTTCGGCCAGGATGCCCGCCATAGCCCGCGCTGGCAGGCGCAAGACGATATGCCGACGGCCAGTGCCGCCGCGAGGCTGAGCATGGCGGCCGGGGCAGGAAGAAGCTGAAGCAGCAGTCCCGCCGCGGCTGACCCGATCGGCATGCCGAGGCCCATCAGCATGAGGACGGCGGCGACCACCCGTCCGCGCTCGGCGGCCGGGGTTTGCCGGAAGATCAGTACGTCGAGCAGAACGCGGACCGATGGCACCCCGAGCATGGCGGCGAAGATCAGGCCAGCCACCCACCATGGCCCGTACGGGAGGGCAAGCAGGGCGAGCAGCGGGATCAGTGGCAGACAGACGGCCAGCAGGAGAACACCGGGCCGGAGCCGGCCCAGATGCCGGACGAGCGCGGTTCCGGCCAGCCCGCCGGCAGCTTCGCCCGCCTTCCGCGAGCGGTTCTTCGCCGCGCACCGGGCCGGACGGCTGCCAGCTCGCGACGTCCCGGCCGGTGAGTCGTATCGCAAGGGCATCCTGGCCATTCACGAGACCCGGGGTACCGGCGGCCACCGCGGCCAAGACCCGCGACGGGCTGCAGAGCCTCGTCGATGACGTTGAGGCGGCATCAGCGGAAGGTGCGGCCGAGGGCGGAATCCCGGTCGACGTGCTCATCGGCTTCTACAGCCCTGCGGAGCAGGGCGGCTGACTCCTGACAGTCCCACAGCCCGGCTGATCCGCTGGGCCTCCAGGGAAAGGCCGGCGGCCGCGGCCGGCCCGGGCGGGACCGAGACCGCTACTGCCGCGCGGACAGCCGCCAGACGGTCTCGCCGTCGATGACGCGATCGGTCGGGCTGAGGCCGGCTCTGGCGGCTACCCGGGCGGAGGCAAGATGGTCCGGGTGAACGCAGGCCGTGATCATCACCACGCCCTGGCCGAGCAGCCAGCTGACGAGCCCGCGGGCGGCCTCGGTGGCGTAGCCGCGACCCTGCCAGGGCATGCCGATGACCCAGGCCACCCCGGCGGTCAGGTATCCGGTGCTGGCAGTCTGCAGCCCGCCGGTGACCGTCGCCTGCACCGTGCCGATTGCCTCCCCGGTGGCGCGCAGGCGCACGATCCAGTTGAGCCAGCTGACCGCCGGATCCGGGGCGCCCGCCACGAGCCGTTCGTAGCGTGCCCGCAGCCCGGCGGTGCTGGCAGGCGCCCCGCCGGTGAACTCATGCAGCCGGGCATCGCCGAGGACGCGCGCCATCTCCCCCGCGTCCCGCACCTGCAGCGGCGTCAGCAGCAGCCGCTCGGTGCCAACCTCCGCTGCGCTGAGGCTGTCCAGAGAGTGCCTCCCTGCTTGCCGCTGGCTGCCCAGCCCGGGACCCCGTCCCGTCCCGGCCGCCGACGGGCCGCCGGGACGGGCGCCGTCATCCGGGGGTCAGGCTAGTCCTGATATCCCTGCGGGGACGCGGCGGCGGCGTGAAAATAGGCTGGGCTGCCCGCCGACGCCGGTGTTTTCTCTGGCTATGGGCCCGCGGGCTAGTCTGGCGCCGGGGCCTTGACCTTGACGGGTCGCGCCTAGTTGCCTCGAGCACGCCGGTCAGACCCGCTGAGGTCCCCATTTCCGGTCAGTTGCTCCTGATCCAGGTAATGGTGAAAGCTCCGCTGCCATGGGCGTGTCAGTCACTCCCGGCGGCGCACCTGCCACGCACCGCCACCACTTTCCCCGCTTACCGGAAGGCGGCGCTGACGCACTCCCGGCACGTCCGGACCGGCTGTTGACAGCGACTCACCAGGGCCGCAGGCAACCCGGCCGCCCCAGGCTGATCTTGCCGGGCATCGGCGCCGTTATCCAGGCGTACCGTTGGAATCCTGCGAGCCCCGAGGAGACGCCCATGACGCTTCCTGCTGCCGCGAGCGGCAATCGCTTCGCACAGCGATTGTTCGCCCCGCTCCCCGCAAGGTATGACCGGCTCGCCGAGATCCTCTCGATGGGCCAGAACGGCCGCTGGCGGCGGGCGATGGTCGACCAGGTGGCGTCAGCCGCCGGCGAGGCCGTGCTAGATGTGGCATCCGGAACGGCCGGCGTCGCGCTCCAGCTTGCGGAGCGGACGGACGCCCGGATAGTCGGCGTGGACCTCACCGAGCAGATGCTCCGGCAGGGCCAGCGCCGCGTAGCGGCGGCCGGCGCGGGCGGGCGGATCCGGCTGGTCGCCGGCCGGGCCGAGCAGCTGCCCTTCCCCGACCGCGCGTTCGACGCCATGACCTTCACCTACCTGCTGAGATACGTGCAGGACCCGCAGGCGACGCTCGCCGAGCTCGCGCGGGTGGTCCGGCCAGGCGGAAAGGTTGCCAGCCTGGAGTTCCTCCGCCCGCCCTCGCCGTTCTGGCGACTCTGGTGGTGGCTCTATACCCGGCTGCTGCTCCCGGCCGGCGGGCTGCTCGCCGGCGGCCGGGAGTGGTTCTTCGTCGGGCGCTTCCTCGGCCCCAATATTTCCGGGCACTACCGCCGGTATCCCGTCTCCTGGACAGTCGAGGCATGGCGCCGGGCGGGCTTCGAGGACGTCGGGGTCAAGGTGATGAGCCTCGGCGGCGGGCTCGTGATGTGGGGAACCCGGGCCGGTGACTGACGGGAGCAGCCGGGGCCCCGCCAGTCCGGTACCGCCGGAGCGGGGCGCGGCCGCCATCTCGCCAGGAACGGGTACTCGCCCGGCTTACTACGCCGCCGGCCAGGGCGCGTGGCGGGACTGGTGGACGCTGCTCCACCCGCCCTATACGGCGTGGCACCTGTCGTACGTGGTGATCGGCGCGTCGCTGGCGCCCCACGTCGGCCTGTCGGCCCTGTTCGCCACGCTGATCGCGTTCTTCCTCGCGGTCGGCCTGTCGGCGCACGCCCTGGACGAGCTGCGCGGCCGTCCGCTGCAGACCCGGATACCGGCAGCCGCGCTCACCGCGGTCGCCGCCGCCGGGCTCGCGGGCGCGGTAGCGCTGGGCGTTGTCGGCATCAGCCGGGCAGGCTGGGGGCTGCTGCCGTTCCTGGTGATCGGGCCGGTCCTGGTCATCGCCTACAACGCCGAGCTCTTCGGCGGCCTGATCCACACCGACCTGGGCTTCGCCGTCGCCTGGGGCGCATTCCCCGTGCTGACGGCATACGCCGCGCAGACCGGCAAGCTGGCGGTCGCCCCGCTGCTCGCGGCGGCAGCCGCCGTCGCGCTGTCGGCCGCCCAGCGGCGGCTGAGCACGCCCGCCCGGACCATCCGGCGGCGCACGGCCAGGGTGGAAGGCAGCCTGACGCTCGCTACCGGCGAGACAGTGACGATCGACGCGGCGGCCCTGCTCGCGCCGCTCGAGCATGCGCTCCGCGCGATGTCGTGGGCTACGGTGCTGCTGGCGGCATCGCTGGCCGTCGCAAGGCTGGCATAGCGGTCAGAGCAAGCTCTTCCGCTGCAGGTAATTCAGCGCTCCCCAGCCCAAGGGCACCGGGAGCCAGAACGTCAGCGTGCGGAACAGCAGGACGGCGCTGACCGCCGTCGCGCCCGGCAGCCGAGCAGCGATGAGGCCGGCCGAGAGCGCAGCCTCGACCGCGCCGAGACCTCCCGGTGTGGGGACCATCGACCCCACGGCGCTGCCGGTCAGGTACACCACGGCGATGCTGGCCAGCGGCAGCGACCCGCCCACCGCGCGGACCGATGCGGCAAGGCAGAGGATGTAACCGGCGGTGAGCAGGACCGCCCCGCCGACGCCCTCGGCCAGCTTGGCCGGCTGCTGGGCGGCGTCAAGCAGCCGCGGGACCACCTGGCCGAGCATCGGCGCGATACGGGCGCGCAGCAGCCGCCGCCCGGGCGGGGTGGCGAGCACCGCGAGGGCGACCGCGACGAGGCCCGCGATGACGAACAGCACCCAGCCGGGCGGCTGGAGCGAGTGGTCCTGCGCCGTGCCCGAGATCGCGGCGAAGATCACCAGCAGGCTCAGGTGCAGGGTAAGCGCGACGAGCTGCGACACGCCGACGCTCGCCGCCGAGTCCGCCGCGGACAGGCCGCTGCGCCGGAGGTACCGGATGTTGAGCGCGACCCCGCCGACCGCAGCGGGGGTCACGAGCGTGACGAACGACCCGGCGACCTGGGCCAGGAAGGTCCGTGCCAGGCGCAGCCGCTCAAGCACGAAGCCGGACAGCGACAGGGCGGCGCCGAGGTAGGTGACCGCCGACAGGCCGAGCGCGACGAGGCTCCACTGCCAGTTGGCCGACCGAAGCAGGGCGCCGAGATGGACCTGCGCGAGCTGGCCGGCCAGCAGGTACACCGCGGCCACGCCGGCGATCAGCGTGACCAGCGTGCGCGGCCGGATCCGCTCCAGCTGGACGGCCCGCACGTCGTCCTGCTCGACCGCGCCGACCAGCCGCTTCCGCAGCGCCGGCAGCACATCCTTGCGGTGGCGCACGGCTACCCTGGTGGTGCGGTACAGCGCGACGGGCTGCAGCAGCGGCACCACCGCGGCAAGCTCGGCCGCGGCGACCTTCCCGAGCGCGACGTCGGCCGACCGGTCAGGCCCGACGAGCAGCGCGAGCTCTGCCAGCAGCTGGGCCATGTCCAGGCGGAGCTGCAGGTCGCTGGCGGCGACGTCGCCATTGCCAATGCCGAGCAGCATCACGTTGCCGTCGCCGGTGAGCAGCAGCCGGTCGGCGGTCAGGGCGCGGTGGGTGACGCGGTGCTGATGCAGCCGCAGTACCTCGTCCCAGACGCGGGCAAGCTGATCATCGGCCGGCCCGGGCCGCAGCTCGGCCAGCGTCGTGCCCGGATGATGGTCAAAGGCGAAGACGACGGCCTCAGGCCCAGCCTGGACCACGGCGCGCAGCCGGGGTGCGCGGACGCCGGCCTGGGCGGCGGCATAGGACATCAGGGCGCGCCGCTCCACCATGCGGTCGAGCGAGAGCAGCGCCGTTCGCGAGACCTGGGCTTGCAGCCGGACCGAGCGGTAGAGCCGGTAGAGCAGGCCTGCCGCCTGCTGGTCCCGGTCGAAGACGGTGATGTCGAGCTGGCTGCCGTCGCGCATGGTCGCCGCGTACCGGCGGGACCCGATGTCCGTCCCGGCCAGCCGCCGCATCCGGATGACAAGGCATCCGGCCGGCCCGAGCGCGCCCGCGATTTCCGCGGCTGGCGGCCGCCGTGCCTGATAGCCGGCCGCATACCGTACGCCGAGCCCGACCATCCGGCCGCCGAGCAGCGTGATGGCCAGCGCGAGCACCGTGGTCTCCGAGGCCACCAGGCTCACCAGCGAGTAGGTGCCGACCGTAAGCCACACGGCGGTTCGCCAGCGCTGGCGCCCGCTCAGCCCGATGATCGTCGTGTAGGCGGCGAGGCCGGCCAGGCGGGGATCGAGGGGGGGCAGGTGACTCACGCCGGGACGGGCCATGGTGATGGCGTCGTACAGCACCTGACCGGAGGAAGTGCGCAGCGCCGCGTTGGCGACGGCGACGGCGACGGCAGCCAGCAGCCCGGTGGCGACGGCCTCGGCAAGCTGCCGCGGCTGGCGGCGGACGATCTGGCGGACCGCGAGCGCGGCCGGCAGGACAAGCAGGGCGATCGGCGCCGCCGGGTGAGCGATGGCGAGCAGCGGGCCCGGCAGCCGCCGGCTGGCACCCACGATGTCCTGCTCGGCGCCGGTCGTGGCCGCGCGCGCCGCCAGGCCGATCCCGGCCACCAGCACGATCTGGATCCCGTCGGCGATGAGTCGCAGCAGGTCGACAGGCCGCCGGACGCGCCGCGTGAGCTGATCGTCGACCTGGATGCCGGAGTCTGGCCCGGCAGCGGCATGGCCGGGCGCCGTGACGCGCGAATCCGCCGGGCGACCCTTACTCGCTCGGCCGTCCGGCGGCAGGTCATCCCTGCGCACTGTCACGTCACGATCGTTTCATCTAGCTCAGCGGGTGCAATGGGCACCTGCGGCGCAGCGGCTTGCAGCAATGCCGGTCGGTGCTCAGCGGCGCGCGGCGGCACCGGAATCGGCGGGAAGCTGCTGCCCGGCACCCGCCGAACGAGCCGATATCGGCCCGAAGGTGTACGCGCGGCCATGACCTGGCCTAGCATGCGCTCGTGTCCATGGCGTTCGGAATAGCCAAGCGCTTGCTGGTCGGGCGGCCGGTGCAGAGCGACAGGCTCGGTCATACCCTGCTGCCGAAGAAGATCGCGCTGCCCGTTTTCGCCAGCGACGCGCTGTCCTCGGTGGCATATGCCACCGAGGAAATCCTGATCGTCCTGTCGGTCGGCGGCATCGCGCTGATTTCCTACACGCCCTGGATCGCGCTAGCCGTGGGCGTCCTCATGCTCGTGGTCGTCGCCTCCTACCGGCAGAACGTGCACGCCTACCCGTCCGGCGGCGGCGACTATGAGGTGGCGAGCACCAATCTCGGGCAGCGCGTCGGCCTGGCCGTGGCAAGCGCGCTGATGGTCGACTACACGCTGACGGTCGC
>Ga0099828_10003940_pt1 | contig 10437 bp, 7 predicted proteins | sample CZO8metaG_2_FD_79338 | JGI IMG/M metagenome (GOLD analysis project Ga0099828, IMG submission 79338) | Vadose zone soil microbial communities from the Eel River Critical Zone Observatory, Northern California, USA - CZOApr15con2H1.8 metaG | ecosystem: Environmental > Terrestrial > Soil > Vadose...
CGCCCATCTCGTAGCGGCGGGTGAGGTCGCGGGTTCGGATAATCGGGTCGCTCATGACGTCATCGTCTCCATCTTCTTCTTGGGCTCGGGCGCCTTCTTCACGCGGTCGCCGTCCTTGAGATCGCGGATGGCCTGGTAGGTCCCGCCGACGATCGTCTCGCCCTCGCGCACGCCGTCCACCACCTCGAAGTACTCATCTCCCGCGATCCCGATCTTGACCGGCCGGAACGTGGCGATCCCCTCACGGACGACGAACACGCCCTCGGCTTCCTTTTTCTTGAACTTCTTCGTCGCGCGGATCGTGTCCTGCGGCGCGAGCTGCTCGTTGGGCACCTTCTCGTGCTCCCGCACCGTGAGCGAGATGATCGGCACCGACAGGACGTTCTTGCGCGTGTCGGTCACGATCCGGGCGGTGCAGCTCAGGTCCGGGCGCACGTCGCGCGGGGGATTCAGGAGCGTCACCTCGACGTCGAAGTCCACGGCGCGGTCGTTGGTGCCGGTCTGCGCCCCCGCGGCCGTCTGGGACAGCTTGGCGCTGTTGCTGATCTTCGTGACCCGGCCGAGGAAGGTGGTGTCCGGATAGGCGTCGATGTTCACGTCCACCGAGTCGCCCAGGTGCAGGCGCACGACGTCGGTCTCGTCCACCTGGACCTTGGCCAGGATGGTCGAGAGGTCGGCGATCGTCAGGAGCAGCGCCGTCTCCTTGGAGAAGGTGCCGGGCACGGCCACCTCGCCCTCGTGCACCGGCAGCCGGACGACCCGGCCGGAGATCGGGGCGAAGAGCTGCGTGCGGGCCAGGTTGTCGCGCGCTTCCTTGAGGCTCGCCCGGGCCTGCTCTACCAGCGCCTGGTTGGCGTTGTAGGTCGAGACCGCGACGTCGTAGGCCTGCTGCGCCTGCTCCACGGCTTCGGCCGAGATGAGCTCGGGGGCGCTGCGGCTGATCTGCATGGACCGGTCGAGCTGGCGCTTGCTCTGGTCCCGGTTGGTTCGGGCCTGCACCAGCGCCGCCTCGTTGGAGGCCAGCAGCGCGTCGCCCCGGGAGACCGCCCCCTGGAACTGCACCGGGTCGATCTGGACCAGGAACTGGCCCTTCCGGACCACGTCTCCCTCTTTGACGGCGAGCTTGAGGATCCGTCCCGTGATGTCGGCGGTCACGTCCACCGTCTTCTCCGCGTCGATCTTGCCGCTCGCCGTCACCGCCGCCACCAGGTCCCGCCGCGCGACCGTGTCCAGTTTCACCTCGACGGCCTTGTTCTTGTTCTTCACCACGGCGGCGCCGACGAGGCCCGCGACGCCCAGCGCGATGACGCCGACGACGAGACCGATCTTCCATCCACGGGACATGGTCGTTCCTCGCTCTAACGAAGGGGACGGCCGACCGCGGCTTCCAGCGCGGTGATGGCGCGATGATAGTCGTACACGGCGCCGACGTAGGCGCCCTCGGCCTGGGTCACCGCGTTCTGCGCGTCGGTCACCTCGAGCGCCGAGCCGAGGCCGACCCGGTACCGGTCCCGCGCCAGGCGGAGCTGCTCACGGGCCGCATCCCGGGCCTGGCCCTGCGCACCGATGGACTGGTAGGAGGTGCCGACCGCCAGGTAGCGCCCCTCGATATTGGCGCGGACCAGCAGGCCCTGAGCCCGCAGGCTCTGGTCGGCGTTCTGCTGTTGGGCTCGTGCCTGGGAGAGCTGGAGATGGCGGCTGAACCCGGTGAAGATGGGCAACGAGATCGTGAGGCTCGCCTGGAACGGCTGGCTGGTGAAATGAAAGGGGAACACGTTGTTGGCGTCGCGCAGCTGCTGGGCGGTCGCCGGCGACAGGTTCGCGCCGGTGGCGTCGAGGTTGTTCGCGCCGAAACAGTCGGGGATGACCCCCCCGAGGCTCAGGCCGGTCCGGATCTGGTTGTTGAACTGGCATTGCGCGGCGTTCTGCTGCGCGGTTTGCAGACTCTGCGCGAGGAGCTGGTTTTCGTCGGTGAGCTGCTGGGTGAACCCCGACCAGCCGGCCTGGGCCGTCAATCTGGGAAAGAAATCCGACCGTACAGCCCGCACGTTGGCCCGGGCGGCCGTCCCCCGCTCCTTGAGGGCCATCAGCGACGGATTCTCCGCCTCCGCCTGCTTGAGCAGCTCTTGCAGCTGGAAGGTCGGCACGGTCACGGGGAACGAGTCGGTGAGGACGACTTCCTGTACCGGTACCGGCGGCTCCACGCCCATGCGGCGGAACAGCTCGAGCTTTGCCTCGTTCTCACGCTGGTAGGCCTGCAGCAGCGCGACCTGCGACGTGCCCTTGGTGGCCTCCGCCTGGCGCACGTCGAGCAGCGTCGCCTGACCGACCTGGTAGCGGGCCCGCGCGAGCCGCAGGAACTCGTCGTTCCGCGAGACCTGCTGGCGGGCCACTTCGGTCTGTGCCACCGCCGCCAGCACGTTCAGGTACTGCGTGGTGACGTCGCCTCTCAGGCTCACGCCGGCGTCCGCGATGTCTTGCGACGTGGCCCGCTCGAGCGCCTTCTGCTGGCTAGGTCCCGCGAGAACTCGCCCGTCGAGCCGCCACTGCAGCCCGACCTGGTAGTTGGAGCTAACGAAGCCCGGAGTGTTCTGGAAGAAGAAGGTGCCAAACTGCGATTCGCCCGAGCCGCTGTAGCCCAGGCCGCCCGAGACCGACAGCTGCGGCAGGAAGTTGCCGTAGGCGTTGCGCACGCCCCAGCGCGCGGGATCGGCGTTGTTGAGGGTCTGGAGGTAGAGCGGGCTCTTGGACCGCGCCTGGCCCAAGGCGTCCGCCAGCGCCAGCGACGCCGTGGGCTGGGGACGGCGCGCGATGGTCGAGTCCTGGATCTCCTGGCCGGCCACGAAGGATGGGACCGCGGCGGCGATGATGGGCAGAACAAGCCAGCGGCGCATGCCAGTGTCCTTTATGTGACGATTGAGCCCGGCCCACCTACGGACCCGGGCAGTTGTAGGTTTCAGGTTGCGACACGGGGGACGTGGAGGAAAAAGTCCCCGGCAGCTCACTTCCCGACCGGGGTGACCAGAATTCCCGCCGCCGGCAGCTCGAGTCGCTCGAGCCGGCCCTGCGGATCGACCGTCAGCGTGCCGGTGACGTCGCCGGATAAGTGAATGGTCGCTCCCTCCGGCCCGGATTCGCGGCGGGCCGTGATCGTCGCCCGGCGGCCGCCACGCGGGTAGACTGCGGTTAAACGGGCGCCGGTCGGGGTTGCCGCGTCCGCGATCGCGAGAAAGAGGGAGAAGACGCGGTCATCGAGCAGGACCAAGTCCCGGCCGCCGGGTAGCTCGCGCCCGGCCTCCTCGCCCTTCGTGACCGAGCGGACGATCAGGCGGGCTCCGGACCCCGCCGCGAGGATGACGGTGTTGCCTTCGGGTGCCTGCACATCGAGCTCGAACTTGGCGATGGTCCCGTCGGCGGCGCGCTCCTCGGTGGCGCCGATTTGCAGCGTCGGGTTGCTCGCGGGATAGCGGGCCCGCGCGAGGATGGTGCCGGCGCCGGTGCCGGGACGGATCGAGTAGTCCTCGCGGCCGATCTCCTTCCCGCCCTGCTGGATGCTCAGAGTGTGGTCGGACGGCTGCTGGGCCGCGCCGGGCGGCACGCGGACGAGGAGCAGACAGGCGAGCAGCGCGCGCATGGGCGGCGATGTCCGGTCAGGGACGGAGGAGGCGTTCTTTCAAGCGTTCGAGGATAAATCTATACAGAGCCTCCCCTTTGGTGGACGAGGCCGCCAGCTCCAGCGGCACGAGGTCGTGGGCGACGAGGGCCGGCGCGATGTGGAGGAGGAGCGATGTATCCAGCTCGCCACCCGCGACCTTGGGGCGCGGGGTCACGAGCCGGTTGCCGAAATCGAGCCCAAAGACGTCCAGCACCACCACCGACGCCTCGGCCGTGCGGATCGTGCTGAGCGCCTCGAGGTGGGCGTCGTTGGCCTGGGCCGTGAGGATAACGAACTCGCGGACGCCTGCCCCCTCCTCCCATGACTCGATAAGTTCGTTCATGACCCGATGCAGCGTCTTGCGGCGCAGCGCGGCGCCGCCCGGCAACGGATGGGTGGGCGGCTGGACGCCGTACTCGATCGCCGGGGCGCGCGGAATGCCGGACGCGGCCGAAAGGTCGTCGGCCAGCCGCTCGACGATGAGGCTGTCGCAGCCGAGCGGGAGGTGGGGTCCGTGCTGCTCGGTGGTGCCGACCGGCACCAGCAGTGTGGGGCGCGCCCGCAGACGGTCCCGCACGGCCACCGGGGTCATCTCCTTGAGGCGACAAGGACGAGGTTCGTGAGCCATCTCGCTCGCTGGTGGGCGGTGCTCGTGCTGGTCGTGGGCACCGCGGCCGCGGAGTGGCTGCGGCAACCGTCGGCGGCGTGGATCGCGGCGGCCTGGCTGGCCGGCGCCGGCGCGGTGGCGGCCCTGCGTCCCTGGTCGGGCCTGCGCCGACGCGGGCTCGTGCTTGCCATCGGCGCGCTCCTGGCCGGACTCACCGTCGCCCACCTGCGCCTGCACGCGGTCGAGACTGCCTGGAACAAAGAGCGCGCGACGATCGTCCGATCGGCCTCGTCCGCGCTCGGCCGGAGTCTGGAGCTGGCCTATGGCGCGGTTGACCGCCTGGCGGCCGACGGGGCCGCCGCGGCCGACGGGGAACGGGACCCCGCGTTCCGCCGCCTGGCCCGCGCCGTTCCGCGCTTCGGGCCGGAGATGGGCGTCGCCGTGCTGGACTCGAACGACGTGCCCTGGGCCTGGGCCGGCGAGCACCGGCTGCCGCCGACCGCGGCGGGCGATTCGGTCGCGGTCCGGACGACGGGATATTACGTGGTGCTCGAGGCGCGGCGCCACTCGCCGCAGGGTCGGGTCGCGGTGGCGTCGGTCCTCATCTGGGCCCACGAGTCGGTGCCGGAGCGCGACCGGAGCCTGGCGGAGCTGCTCCGACGACGCACCGACGTCTCGCTCGTGTTCTACCAGCCCGGCGCCGCCCCTCGGCATCGCGACCTGCTCCGCTTCGACCAGCCCAAGCTCACGGTGCTGCCGGTGCCGCCGGAGCAGGGCACCGCGAAGGAGCTGACGTTCGAGCGGGGGAGCCGGGTGGTCACCTGGCTCCTCCTCGTCGTTCTCGCCCTCGCGTTCTCGCTCGCTCCGCGCCCCTTCGAACGCTACGTCGTCCTCGGTTTCGTGGTATGGCTTGCCGCCCGGGCGCCGATCGGTGCCGCGCTCGAGGCCCAGTCCCTCTTCTCCCCGGCGACGTTCTTCCGGCCCATTCTCGGTCCCCTGTCGGGGTCGGCGGGCGTGCTCGCGCTCGCCGGCGGGTTGCTCACGCTGGGCGGCGTGTGGCTCTGGATCCGCCGGCCGCCGCGCCGGTGGTACGGGCTCGCCGCGGCGATCGTGCTGCTGCTCGCGTCGCCGTCGCTGGTGATCGCACTGGCACGCGGCATCACGCCTCCGGCGCGCGGCGCGCCTCCGGGGCTCTGGCTTTCGTGGGAGCTGACGCTTCTGTTCGCGGCCTCGGCGCCGATCGTCGTTGCGGCGGCGCTCTTCCGCGGGGCCGACTCGCAGGGCGAGCGCTGGCGGGTGCCGACCGGGGTCGCCATCGCGCTCCTGGCGTCGATCGTCGGCCTGTTCGGCTGGAGCCCGGCCGGCTGGCCGGACTGGTATCCGTTCCTGTGGGCACCGGCGCTCCTGCTGGTCGCGCTGCCCGCGCCGCGCTCGGCCACGATCCTGGGCATCGGGCTGGTCGCCGGGAGCTCCGCGGCGCTCGCCACCTGGGGCGCGGAACTCGCGGGACGGCTCCAGGTGGCCCAACGGGACGTCTCGCGGCTCGGCCCCGAGCCCGACCCTCTGGCGGTCCCCCTCCTCGAGGGTTTCGGCGAAGCCATCCGCCGCGGGCCGCCGCCCACGACCGCCTCGGAGATGTACGCGCTCTGGGGCGAGTCCCAGGTGGGTGAGCAATCCTACCCGGCGCATCTCGCGCTCTGGAGTCGCGACGGCACTCTGCGGGAGGAGCTACCGCTCGACTCCGTGGACGTCCCGCTTCCGCTCCTGTTCTCGTTGGTGCGGGCGCTGCCTCCGGCCCAGGTCCAACGGGTGATGCCGCTCCGGCGGGTACCGGGCGTGCACTACGTCCTCCTGGTGCGCACCGGCGCCGGCTCGGTGATGACGGTATCGGTCGGGCCCCGCTCCCGGCTCGTGCCTCCCGCCCGTCTCGGCCGGCTGCTCGATCCCGATCGTCGGACTTCCACTCTTTACCAGCTCACGCTGGCGCCGCCCTCGCCGATCCCCCCCGCCGAGGGTGACACGCTGCAGTGGCGGCGGGAGGGATGGACCCTCCGGGCGGAGCGACGACTCGAGCTGCCCGGTGGCCCGCGCGAGGTCCGCGCGGCCATCGACCTGCGGGGCCCGCTGCCCGTGTCCGTACGTGGCGTCCTCGTCGTGCTGTTCGACGTCGGCGTGCTCGCATTCGCGTGGCTGCTGGCAGAATTCGTCGCGGGGGCGCCGCCAGCGCTGCCACGGTGGCGGAGCCTGGCCCGCTCGTTCCGCTTCCGGCTGGCCGTGACGCTGGCCGTGTTCTTCATGCTGCCCACGGTGGGCTTTTCTGTCTGGGGCTTCGTCCGGCTCGCCGCGGAGGCCGAGCGCGGGCGCGACCTCCTCATCACTCAGACACTGCGGGACGCGGCGCTGGGCGCACCGGGCCTCGAGCGCTCGCGCGGGGCGGGGCTGGAGGATCAGCTGCGCGAGCTGAGCCGCCGGATCGACGCCGACCTGGCGCTGTATCGCGGCGGGGCGCTCGCCGCCACGAGCGCCCCGGTGCTCCAGGACCTGGGCGTCGTCGGCCAGCTCATGGACCCGGTGGCCTTCCGCGCGCTGGCGGTGCGGGGGCAGCTCGAGGTCACTCGGGACGGGCCGATGCCCGAGCTGGGCGAGCGACTCGGCTTCCGGGTGGTGCAGTCGGGCACACCCTCCACGCTGGGGGTGTTAGCCACGCCCCAGGTGGCGGATGACTCGAGCCTCGGGGCGCGGCAGCTCGACCTCGCGCTGGTCCTGTTGCTCGCGACCATCGTCGGCGTGGTCGCTGCGCTGATCGGCGCGCGCCGCGCCGCATTGGAGCTCTCCCGCCCGGTGTCGGAGCTGCGCCGGTCGGCCATCGCGCTGGGGCGGGGCCAGACGATGCCGCCCCACTCGCCCCACCTCCCGCTCGAGTTCGAGCCGGTGTTCGGCGCGTTCGAGCGGATGGCCGCGGACATCCGCTCGAGCCAGACCGAGCTGGAGGAGGCGCGCCGGCGGACGGCGACGGTGCTGGCCACGGTCGCCACCGGCGTGGTGGGCCTGGACCAGGACGGGCGCGTGATCATCGCCAACCGGCAGGCGCTCGACCTGCTCGGCGTTCCCCTCGCCGAGGGGGACGCGCTGGTGGAGGCGCTCGATCCGGAGTGGGGCGCGCTGGTGGAGGCCGCGCGCGAATTCCTGGCGGCGGGCGGAGTGCCTGGCGCCAGCACCGAGCTCACGGTGGGCGGCCGCCGCCTCACGGTGCAGCTTGCGGCCCTGGGTGATCTCGGCGGCGTCGTGCTCGCGCTGAACGACGTGACCGAGATCTCCCGCGCCGAGCGGGTGCTGGCGTGGGGCGAGATGGCGCGGCAGGTGGCGCACGAGATCAAGAACCCGCTCACTCCGATGCGGCTCGGGGTGCAACACCTCCGCCGTGTCTGGCGCGACCGGCCGGGCGAGTTCGGAGGGACGCTGGAGGACACGGCCCGGCGGATCCTGGGCGAGATCGACCGGCTGGACACAATCGCCCGCGCGTTCAGCCGCTTCGCGGCCCCGGGGCCGGAGCACCAGCCCCTCGAGCCGATCGATCTCGCGGCCGTGGCCGACGAGGTCGTACAGCTCTACCAGTTGGCGGGCGTCGGCGCGGCGACGGTCCGGCTCGAGGCGGCGGGCACGGCGTTCGGCGACGCGCGCCGGGACGAGGTGAAAGAGGTGCTGGTGAACCTGCTGGAGAACGCGCGCAACGCGGGTGCTCGGACCATCGCGGTGGCGGTCGCCCCCGGCCGGCTGGAGGTCCGGGACGATGGGTCGGGGATTCCGCCGGATCTGCTGCCGCGCATCTTCGAGCCGAGATTCTCCACCACGACGAGCGGCTCGGGGCTGGGCCTCGCGATCGTTCGGCGGCTGGTGGAGAGCTGGGGCGGGACGGTGGAAGTCGAAAGCGTGGTGGGGCGGGGAACGACCGTGCTCGTGCGTCTGGCGCGGGCCGTGTGGCCCGCGCGCTCGGCCGGGCTCTAGTTGCCCGTCGCCTGCGCGATGCGGATCAGGTCGTCCTCGGACGTCCCGCGCGCGACCAGGTCGAGCGCGGCCTGCATCTGCCGGTCGTCCAGGAGCCGGCGGCGGCTCGCGGCCGCGTCGCCGAACACTTCGCGAGCGACCTCGTAGCCGAGCTGGCGGTCCACATAGGTGGACGCGCTGTCGAAGACGGCCTGGAGGACGTGCACGTCGCGCGACTCGAGGCCCACCCGCACCCGCTCCCGCATCGCCGGCGTGACCATGAAGCTCTCCGAGGTCAGGTCCGCCTGCGCCTTCACGGCGACGGCGCAGTCGGCCAGGGCTCCACGGAAGGCCGCGTAGTTGCTGCCGAGCGAGTCGAGGAAGGCCCGCTCACCGAGCGTGTACCCGTCGCGCCGGACCATGAGGTCGGGCTGGATGCCTTTGCCTTCGGGGAGCGGCCGGCCGCGGTCGGTGCGGAACGTCACTCCATGCGCGGTGGCCATGAGCCGGGCGTCGGCGAGGAGGCTGTCGGAGTGCGTGCGCGGCCGGTTGATGCTCCGCCCGCTCGGCGTGAACCAGCGCGCCGTGGTGAGCTTGATCGCCATCTCGGTGTCGAGCGGGTAGGTCGTCTGTAGCACGCCCTTCCCGTAGGTCGGCTGACCCACCACGACCGCTCGGTCGTGGTCCTGCAGCGCGCCGGCGATCAGCTCCGCCGAGCTCGCGGTCCCGTCGTTCACCAGGAGGACGAGCCCGAGATCGGGCCAGCGCGAGCCGGCGCCGGCCACGTAGACCCTCGAATGCTCCGCCGTGCGCCCGCGCGTATGGACGATCGTGTCGCCCTTGGGCAGGAAGAACTCGGCCACCTGGACGCCCTGCTTGATGAGGCCGCCCGGGTTGTTGCGCAGATCGAGGACGAGGTTGCGCATTCCCCGCTTCCGGAGATCCCAGACCGCGGCCTGCAGCTCGTCGGCCGACCCCTCGCTCAAAGAGTGGAGCGCGACGTAGCCGGTCGTCGAGGTCAGCATGACGCCGGGCGAGGTGGCCGGTACCCGGACGCCGCGGGCCGCGGGCGGCGACGCGGGCGTTTCCAGCGCGCCCGTGCCGGACATCTGGCGGCTGAACTGCCGGTATCCCTCGCCCACGAGCAGCTCGGCGTACGGATCCCTGAGCTCGCCGACGAGGTGGCGCGCCGTGTTCTGGAACAGCTGGGTCTGGTCGGGAGAATCGAGCGAGTGGTCGTGGATGACCGACAGCACGGTCTCGAGCACCCGGGCCTGCTCGTAGAGGGCTTCGCGCTCGGTCGGCTCGCGATGCAGCAGCCACCCGCCTGAAACGAACGAGAGGGCCGCGACCAGCGCGAGAGGACCGAGGCGTTGCTTCATAGGGAAGGGCCTGCCGCGAATTGCCAGCGACTCCTGCCGGTTGCGATGGAGCGTCGGAGGTAAACTGCTCTTACGACGCCACTTGGCTTCGTCTGTGGCTCTAATCAGGCAAAACCGGGGCCGCACCGCGGCAGACATGCCGGTGGTCACCACGGTGCTCACCTTCATGGCGCAGCCCGGTGTACCGGTATCCGATACCTTCCGTCCACCGAGCTTCGGTCGGCGGGAGGCCGGACCTGAGTCCGGAGCGGGCCGCCCCTACGCATGCGAGAAATCAGCCGAGGAGACTCGTGTGAAACGACTGTCGCTTCTGGCGTTCGCGGTAGCCGCGCAGTTGCAGGCGCAGACTGCCCCTGGAGGCCGACCGGCGATTCCCAATGGATTGCTGGGCTACACCTTCTGCCGGGGCGGTCTGGCCGAGACCTGGATCCGAGCCGACATCGTGGGGACGCCGCAGGCGGAAGAGGTGCTCGCGCACGAAGCCGTGCACCGGCAACAGGCCGGAGCTGCGCCGAGCTGCGAGGCGTTCTTCGCGGGCCTGGCGTCGGCGCGGAGGGTTGTGGAGGTGGAGATCCCGGCGTACTGCGCGCAGTGGCGGGTGGTCGAGCGGCGCGGGGCGGATCGCGAGGCGACGCTCCGGGAGTACGCGCTTCGTATTTCCGCCCAGTCCGGGGCGATGGAAAACCGGCTGGATGTGCTGGCAATGCTGAGGGCGGGGTGCCCGGAGCGCGAGACGGAGCAGTGAGGCGGTGAGAGAAGGGAGAGAAGGGAGAGAAGGAATCGTCGCCGTTGCTCTGGGCGCGCGCCAG
>Ga0099828_10003946_pt1 | contig 10430 bp, 9 predicted proteins | sample CZO8metaG_2_FD_79338 | JGI IMG/M metagenome (GOLD analysis project Ga0099828, IMG submission 79338) | Vadose zone soil microbial communities from the Eel River Critical Zone Observatory, Northern California, USA - CZOApr15con2H1.8 metaG | ecosystem: Environmental > Terrestrial > Soil > Vadose...
AGTTGTTGCAATTTTTCGCGTTGCTGTTCGGTAAGGACGCCGCGAATCTCGGTCTGGACCTTGGTGCGCAGCACAATCATGTCGGCAATCGCCCGGCCTTGGGCATCCGCGAGCTTGCGGACGTCGGTTTCCTTCGGCGAACCTTGCTGCATCAGCGCATGCAGTTGCTTGCGGTTCTCGCTAAGCTTGTCGCGCAGTTCGCGCGTCTGCGGGCGGGCCTTATCGACGATGGCGCGCATGGCGTCACGCTGCTCCTTGGTGAGACCAAGGGTTTCGGCCATGCGATCTATGCGCAGGTCGGAGTCCCCATGGTGGCGGCCGAAGCCCATCGGGGGAGGCCCATGGCCTTCGGCGCCACCTGGCGATATCGCATAGGCGATGCCCCCGGCCACACCGCCAGTGAGGGTGGTAGCGATTAACAGTGCTTTGATCGAATTCTTCATGATATCTCCTCTGCTTGGGTCGAAAGTAGGGGCAGGTTTTCTGCCACTTGCGCTATAGACTAATCCCGGGCGGCGTAACGGTGTGTCCGGCGCAGGCAAAAATCTGTAAAGCTATGTAAAGGAGACCGCTCCGTGCTGTATTCCCGTGCCGCGAGTATGGCACTATCCATCTTGTGAAATGAGGAGCCGGAGGGATTACCATGAGCCGCTTACTGCTGGCGGATGATGACGTCGAATTGAGCGAGATGCTGACCCAGTATCTGGCCGCCGAGGGCTTCACGGTCGACACCGCCCACGACGGCGAGGCCGCGCTCGCCAAGGCACGGGCGGGCAATTACGACCTCGTTGTCCTCGACGTCATGATGCCGCGCAAGAGCGGGTTTGAGGTGTTGCGCGCGCTACGCGCGCGGTCGCTCATGCCCGTGCTCATGCTCACGGCGCGTGGCGAAGACGTCGACAGTATCGTCGGCCTCGAGCTGGGTGCGGACGATTATCTCGCCAAGCCATGCAACCCGCGCGTGTTGGTGGCGCGCATTCGCGCCATCCTGCGCCGCGCAGAGGGCACCGCCGGCGCCGAGCGCGGCGCGCCGCAGACCTTGAAGCTCGGCGACATCGAGATGCACGCGGGTACGCGCAGCGTATATTGCCATGGCCGTGCGATCGCCATGACCAGCACCGAATACAGTGTGCTTGAGGTGCTGTTGCGCGAGGCGGGGCGGGTGGTGTCGAAAGCGGACCTGTCCGAGCGCGCCCTGGGCCGCAAACTCACGCGCTATGACCGCAGCCTCGACATGCACGTGAGCAGCCTGCGGAAAAAGCTCGGTCCGCTCGACGGCGATGCGGAGCGGATCAAGACCGTGCGTGGCGTCGGTTATCAGTACATGCGTCCATGAGTTATATCTGATTATGCACCGCCTGTTCTGGAAAATTTTCTTGTCATTCTGGGTCACGCTGATCCTGTTCGCGGCAGCGACCATACTGACCGCGTCGCACTTTCTCGACCAGATGCGCGCGCGGCAGGAGGCCACGAGCCCGCACGAGCGCATGCTGAGTTACACCGCTGAAGGTCAACGCATCGCCGAGCGCGGCGGCGTCGACGGCGTCAAGGCATGGTTGCGCGAGCTCGACCGGCGCGAGGCGGTGCCATGGCTGCTTATAAATCGTGATGGGAGCGATCTGCTCGGTCGACCGGTGCCGGCGCCGATAGTCGAACGATTGGCGCGTGAGATTGACCACCCACGGTATCCAAACCGAGGGATGGTCCGACCGGTGATCCGCCTGCCGGACCAGACGGAATATCTGCTGATACCGGTTTTCCAAAACGTCACCCTGCGCCGTGTGCTGCAGCGGCCACGCGTCATCGCGCTGCCGTTAGTCGCCGCCGCGCTCGTTAGCGGCCTCGTGTGTTTTCTGCTGGCGCGCTACCTCACGGCGCCCATCGGTCGGTTGCGGCGCGCGACCGAGGCCTACGCGGCCGGCGACTTGAGCGAACGCGTCGCACCGACGCTCGGCGGTCGCAAGGATGAAATCGCCGATCTGGCGCAGGCGTTTGACCGTATGGCGCAGCGTCTGCAAGAGCTCATGACATCCCAACGCCGGTTGCTGAGCGATGTCTCGCACGAGCTGCGCTCGCCGCTCGCACGCCTGCAGGTCGCGCTCGGCCTGGCGCGCCAGCGGGCCGCGGGGCTGGCCGACACCGAGTTCGATCGCATCGAGCGTGAAACCGAGCGACTGAACGAACTGATCGGTCAGCTCTTGTCGCTCGCCCGCCTCGAGGCCGGCGTGACGCCGGCCGAGCGTGAGCCGGTGGATCTGGAGGAACTGCTCGCCACGGTCGCGAGTGACGCGGATTTTGAGGCGCGCGCCCACAATCGGCGGGTGGAAATCGCCAAGGCCGTGCCCGCCGTCATCCAAGGCGACGCCGGATTGCTGCACAGCGCGCTGGAGAACATCGTGCGCAACGCGGTCCGGTACACGCCCGACGGTACGGCGGTTACGTTATCGCTGGCTCGTGACGGCGAACGGACGGACAAGTGGGTGATCGGGGTTCGCGATCATGGCCCCGGCGTACCGGAAGAGATTCTGCCACGGCTGTTCGAGCCGTTCGTGCGCGTGGGCGATGCGCGCGACCGCGCGAGCGGCGGTTTTGGGCTTGGGCTCGCGATTGCGGAACGGGCGGTGCGCTTGCACGGTGGGGAGGTCTCGGCCAGGAATGAGCCGGATGGGGGGTTGTGTGTGACCATCGCTCTGCCGGCGACGGGCTTGCGTTCGTAACCCTGGCTGTTTACCTCTCTTCCGGACATGGTATGGGTAACCCCGCCGGACTGCCTGTCAACGATGGCGCTTGGGAAATCGTGTAATGACCGCGTATACCGACATGAATAGGAGGCTCCTTGTTTCCGCGTTTCTGTGCATGAGTTTTGTATTGCCGGGTTGCGCACCCGACCGCTCCAAAACGATCGATACAGGCTTGAAAACAGGTGTTGGTAGTGACGCAGGCAAGCGGGCTGAAACTGAACCCGACAGTACTTATCCGAAAAGCGGAGAAGTTGCCACGTTATTAAGACCAAATTTTTCCGGCACCTGGAACCTGAACAAGGAACTGAGTGACGACCCGCGGAAAAAGGTCCAAGACGCCATGAAATCACTGCGAAATTCCAGGAGTGGCAGCAGCGGTACGAAGGGTGGCGGCAGGGGTGGCCATAGGGCCGGTGGTCCAGCCGGCGGCATGACCGGGCGTGGTGATTCTCAGCCCGAGGATATGCAGGCCTTGCTCAGGGCTTCCAGTACGCTGCAAATTACGCATGAAGATCCTATGTTGCTCGTCGTCACCGATGATGGGGGCCAGCAGCGATTATTCACGGATTTCCGGGGGGCCTCGGTATCGGCCGGTGGCGGCATGCAGCAGAAGGTGACGATTGCCGGCTGGGAACACGGCGTGCTCGTTGTCGAAACAACGAGCAATAGTGGTCCGCGATTAATACAACGCTACAAATTAAACGCGAACACGAACCAACTCATGATCAGTGCGGAGATAACGCCGCCCGGCTTGGCGGAGCCGGTCGTGGTCAATCGCGTTTACGATGCAGTGAGTAGTCATACGAAGATCGAAAAATGATTATGACCGTGTGGATTTTTTTGACCTCGGAAGGATAGTCGAACAATCGGGCCGTAATAATTTTTCCTAGTACGACCCGCCTAATCCCGGCGGCTTGGCTTCCCCCTTGACGCCTATCACAAACTTGCCCTATGTTGAGCGCGTTTTTGATTAGGTAATTTATGCGTCATTCGATCCGGTGTCGTCCTCTGATCGTATTGTATTAACCAGGGAGGCAAGCCATGCGTTCACTAAAACCGTTCGTTACCTATTTGTGCACCGCGGTGCTGTTCGTCGCGGCGAATCAGGGCCACGCACAGCAGCCGGTGCCGGATCTGATTCTCACCAACGGCAAAATTGTCACCGTCGATGATCGTTTTTCCGTTACCCAGGCGGTGGCGGTAACAGGCGAACGCATCGTCGCCGTGGGGAAAAACCAGGATATTGCCAAGCTCGCCGGTCCCGCAACCCGGAAGATCGACCTGCGCGGCAAGACCGTGATTCCGGGGCTGATCGACAATCACGCACACTTCATGCGCGCCGCCGAATACTGGCACCAGGAGGTGCGCCTCGACGGCGTCACTGCGCGCCAGCAAGCGCTCGATATGATCGCCGCCAAGGCGAAACAGTCGCAGCCCGGCGAGTGGGTGCTGGTGCTGGGCGGCTGGTCGCTGGAGCAATTCAGCGACAACCAGCAGGGTTTTACCCGGGAGGAGCTCGATCGCGTTGCGCCGGAAAATCCGGTGCTGTTGCAGCTTATTTACTTTCGTATCTATACCAATAGCCCGGGGCTGAAGACGCTCGGCATCGATGCCGCGACGCCGAATCCGCCCGGCGGCAAGATCGAAAAAGACGCGTCCGGACAGCCTACCGGTGAGCTTAATGGCGCAGGCAGCGTGCGTATGGCGCTTGGGAAGCTCGGCGAGGTGCCGATGGAGCGCATGACGGAGAACGCGCGCGTGCTGCTCTCTGACCTCAACAAAATGGGTATGACCACCTTTATCGATATGGGCGGGCGCGGCTTCCAGGAGAAATATTTCGAGCCGTTCCGCGCGCTCGCGCGCAGCCACGCGCTCACGGTGCGCGTATTCCATCACATGTGGCTGCAACCTGAATCGCCCGCCGACGTGGATGGCGTGATCGCCAAGATCAAACAGATGAGGCCGTTCCAGGGTGACGATTATCTCGACAATGTCGGCTACGGCGAAACCGTCTATTTCCCGCTGCACGATAACCTGCTCAATGCCGCCGCCAAGCCCACGCCGGAGGCGATGGTGCACTGGCGGCGCATCGCCCAGGCCGTAGCCGATGCCGGCATGGCTCTCAATGTGCACGCGCAGTTGCGCGGTTCCATTGAGGCATTTCTAACCGAAATCGAGGCGATCAACAAAGTGAAGCCGATCAGGGGTCTGCGCTGGGCGTTCTCGCACGTCGACCAGCTCGAGCCGCAGGACATGGCGCGCATGCGCCGGCTCGGCATGTATGCGCAGATCCACAGCCGGCCGACCATACAAGGCAAGCTGATGATGAAAGTCCACGGCGAGCGCAGCTACACGATGCCGCCGCTTCGGATGATCCAGGATAGCGCGCTGCCGTGGGGGTTGGGCTCGGACGCCACCGCGGTGACACCTTCCAACCCATTCTATACGCTGTGGTGGGCGGTGACCGGCGAGATGATCGGCGGGGCCCCGGTATCGAAACAAACCATCACGCGCGAGGAAGCGCTGATTGCGCACACGCGCGCCAACGCCTACTTCGCGTTCCGGGAAGCCGATCTCGGCTCGATCCAGAAAGGCAAATACGCCGACATGCTGGTGCTCGATCGCGATTACCTTACGGTGCCGGCGGACGCGATTAAGGATTTAAAGCCACTGATGACCATGGTCGGCGGCAAGATCGTATATGACGCGAAAAGACCGTGAGGAGTGAGATAGTCGGTTGTAACTGGAGTTGCGGGAGAATTTTGCGACATGCGCTGCACTGATCTCCCTGGAAAGGACGAGACGGGATGGAGTCGAGTCTTGAATCTTGAATTAGCAGGAGTTACGGCGCCGGTCAGCTTTTTGGGTAACGCGCGCGTGCATTTCAAATCGATCCATCCAGGATGAGACCTGAACAGCCGTGGTACGGCGCGAGCCGCCGAGGCGCCCAAACGATGCTGGCGATCGCGTTCCTATTCCTGTTCGGCAGGCTCGCGCCGGTGAACGCCGACCCGCTTTCGCCCTCGTTTGCCGGGGTGGCGAGCCTCATCATTCCGGGCGCCGGGCAGGCGAGCAACGGCGACTATGACGCGGCGGCCGCGCACTTCGGTGTCTTCGCCGTCTCGGTGTACGGCGCGCTCCGTTATGGCAGGAAGGACGACTACCTCGACCCGAACAAGCGCTACGACAACGCCAATAATCGCGAGTTCATCAACCGGACGACGCTCAAGTTCGACTATGCGGCAAGACTCGCGACCGACACCGAGCTCTATTCCTCCTACGGGGCCTATCGCGACGCGCGCCAGCGCGACAACTCGGGATATCGCACACCCCAGCCCGGCGAGTCGCTGACCGACCTCGCCGTCGCCCCGTTCTCATTTCGCTACCTCTCGCGTCCAACGACTTTCATCCCGCTCGCCATCGAGGCGCTGGCGGTCTTCGGCAGCAAAGGGGGTTACGGCATCTACCGGGCGCAAGACGTGAGCACGGGTGATCTCTACACCTTCAACGCCGTTGCGAACGAAATGACCGCGGTGGGCGAGGAGGCGTTCTTCCGCGGGTTCCTGGACAACGAGCTCAGCAACCGCTACGGCGACAACGGCGGCCTGGTGACATCCTCCGTCATCTTCGGGCTGGCGCACACCGGGCGGGGGCAAACCGCCGCTCCCCTGGAGGCGACGGTCGCGGGCCTGTATCTCGGCTGGCTGCACCAGAGAAACGGGTTCGAGGCGGGCGAAGGCGTCGCGTTGCACTACTGGAACAACGTGCTCGCGGGAATCTCCGCGATCCGGAACGGAGGCAGCGCGCAGCTGCTGACCTTCCGCTTTTCGTTCTAGGTTAGATGCTGAAAGCGGGTTTTTCCGCACGCGGCTGGTATCCGATCGCGGCGGCTTAGGTGGCGCTAGTCTTCGACGCCGGCGTCGCGCCGCCAGAGGCGCGAACGCATGACTCCGACCACTTTTCCACGCTCAACGCCAAACACTTTCCCATGTTGTATCACGTGGTGCGTCCTTATAAAAAAGGCTGAAAGGAGCAGGGTGCCTCCATTGTCGGGGCTTGTAGATATACGCATAAGCACATATACTCATATCTTTATGGAGAAAAACTTATGAGCAACATCCGCTGGTCAGTAGTTGTGCCTGAAGAGACCGACCGTGCCTTGCGTTCGTACCTGGCGAAGAATGGCGGCAAGAAAGGCGATATCTCCCGTTTCGTGGACGAGGCGGTCCAGGCACGGTTGTTTGATCTCACTGTGCGGGACATCAAGAAGCGTAACCGCAGCTATTCTCAGAAAGAGATTCTGGATGCGATCAATGAGGCTGTCAGCGCGAGCTGAGGCCCGTGCGCGTTGTTTTAGATACCGGCATCCTCATCGCGGCGCTTATCACAGCCGGCACACCTCCGGATCAGATCTATCAGGCCTGGCGCAAGAAACGTTTCCAGCTCATCACCTCAGAGTGGCAGCTTGACGAGTTTCGTCGGGCAAGCCGTTACGACAAGCTCAAACAATTCATCAAGCCGGCCGAAGCAGGCAATCTGGTGAATGGCCTCAAGCATCAGGCGCTGGTGCTTAAGGCGCTGCCTAGAGTGGATCTGTCCCGAGATCCTGAAGACAACCCCCTCCTCGCGATGGCTGTGGCCGGCCGCGCTGACTACCTGGTGACAGGTGACAGGCGCGGGTTGCTCACCCTAAAGAAAGTGGATAGTACCCGCATCGTTACAGCACGAGAATTTCTTAAAGTGCTACTAAGACGGAAGTAAAAGAAATTCAGCGGACATCTGTTCCCGCGAGAAGGAGAGTGATACTTAATGATGTTGAGATATATGAAAATGCACTATGATGAGAAATCTAGTGCGCTCTGCCGACGGCTGGATGGCTCAAGCCGGTCATTGTCGGCGGCAAGATCGCGTATGACGCGAAAAGGCTTTGGAGGTTTACTTGTCCGACTATAATGATATCACTGATATCAAACGTTAATAAATAATGGTGAATTGGGTTCTCTTAGCACTAATATTGGTATTGAGTAGCTCAGTATTGGCGACCGATACATTGGACTGTACTAGCGATAATATCTTGGTACGGCTTGCAGTGGGTGAGAATAATTATTTTGCAAACGTATCAATATATAGCCCCGAAAAAACCTATCATATTCCACGCGAAGCACTAACGACTGCTCATCTCGTTTGGTCAGAACAATTTCTGCTGCTTGAAAAGGCTAAAAATACAATAGATGGGCCTGAGTTTAAAGTTAATGTAACTGGCCGAAATGGAAAATTGAAGCTAGATGGCAAAAATGAAGTTATTAAATGTGATTGGCGCCGCTAATCAGTGATAGGTAATATGTGGAACGCCCCCTACTTCTGCTTCGGCAAAAGTCACGGGACCGGGATCGCTGATGCCATCATTGCTGCCTGTGCGCAGGCGGTTAATGCTACTTTGGCCACGCCAAACGCCAAACACTTTCCCATGTTGGATCACGTAGTGCGTCCTTATAAAAAAAGCTGTCAGAGTTTCCTTAGTTTCTCTCTCGTTGTAAGTGGGTTGAAAGAACCTCCACTGTGGCACACTGATGCCGTAAAGAGGGAGGAGTCCATTCCATTACCCTACGTCTGTCAACTCTTCAACCCAACCGACTGTCTATACTTGCTGACTGGCGTGTTTAGGGGTGATTACCCTTCAATCTATATTCCGTTAATTCTTTTAACAGCCACTCTTTTGATTGAACGGCTTTTTTGCCTTCGCAATAAACCATATAGGGCTTATCACTCATCGTGCTTTTTGTTGCCGAATACTCGATAAAATCTTCAGTATTTTTGATCTTATCTCGAAAATAATCGTACTTTTGATTGATATGATTTACTGCTTCCGTTGCTGGATGCTTCGTGCCATTTCTTTCAATTACACAATTCGACTCTTTTATGTAACTGATTAAATGATCGACTTCTTTCTTCATTTTACTTGGAACGTCGGCATTTACAGCGATAAATATTGCCCATCCACATAAAGCAACAATGATTTTTGTTAATGCCTGTTTCATGTTAAATTTTATCTGAAGCTCAATGGTTGTGTTGATTTCTCAATTCCTAAACGTATCCGCGTAATTTTCCCGCAGAGTATTCTTTTGCACTTTGCCCATAGTGTTACGGGGCAGAGTGTTGAGGAAGAATACTCGTTTGGGAACTTTGTAGTTGGCGATTTTGTTCTTAAGGTGCTGGATGAGTTCAGGTTCGGTAATTTCTTTCCCGCTGGAGGCTCGTACTACCACGGCAGTGACGGCCTCGCCTAGATCGTTATGTGGTAAGCCGATGACCGCGGATTCGGCCACGCCTTCGATGTCATTGATGCAAGTCTCGATTTCTTTTGGATAGACGTTGTAACCACCGCTGATGATCATGTCTTTGGCGCGGCCAACGATGCAGATGTGATCGTTTTCGCCGATCTTCGCCAGATCTCCGGTCTTGAAGTAGCCATCTTTAGTAAAATCTTGCGCGGTCTTTTCCGGCGCGCGCCAATAAGCTTTGAACACATTGTCGCCGCGCACTTGCAGTTCGCCGACAGCTCCAGGCGGTACCGGCCGCCCGTTCTCGTCCGCGATGCGCGCCGCCACCCCGGGCAATGGCGTTCCGACCGTGCCGGCGATGCGCCGGCCATTGAGAGGGTTAGAGGTGTTCATCCCGGTTTCGGTCATGCCGTAGCGTTCCAAGATGAAATGGCCGGTGCGCTGATGGAATTCGTGGAAGGTCTGCTCCAATAGCGGCGCGGACCCGGAGGTGAACAAGCGCATGTTGCGGCAGGTTTGTTTACCAAAATCGGGATGGGCCAGCAGGCGCGTGTAATAAGTGGGTACGCCCATGAACACGGTGGATTGCGGCAAGGAGCGTATCACCAAGGCCGCGTCGAATTTGTCGAGAAAAATCATTTTGCTGCCATTCAACAGCACACAGTGACACGCGACGAACAGGCCGTGGACATGAAACAGGGGCAGGGCGTGCAGTAACACATCATCTTTGGTCCATCCCCACGCTTCATGCAGGGCAAGGCCATTGGCGGCGAGATTACGATGCGTAAGCATCGCGCCTTTCGGGCGTCCGGTGGTGCCGGAGGTGTAGAGAAGAACGGCGATATCGTCCGCACCGCGCGCGCAGATGTCGAATTGCGGCTCGGTGTTTCGGGACGCTTCGATTAAACTGCCGGTGCTATTTTCATCGAGCGTGAAGACATGCGGGATGCCGCTCGCCTTGGCCAATGCCGTAATCATACTTTGCGCCAAGGACCGGCAAATGACCGCGGCGGGCCCGGCGTCGGCGAGCAGGTACGCCAGCTCGTTTTCAACATAGGCGGTATTCAGCGGCAAATAAATGAAGCCGGCGCGCAGGCAAGCCAGATACAGAAACAGCGCCTGGGGGGATTTGTGCACCTGCACCGCGATCCGGTCGCCGGGTTTGACCCCTAGCTGCGTTAGAAAACGCGCGTAACGGCCGCTCTCCCGTTCAAGATCGGCATAGGTATAGCGATGACCTTCATGAGTTTCAATAAAGGTATGTGCCCGTTCTTTAGGAAAACGGTGGTGAAACAGGGCATAGATATTATTGTTATCCACTTGTCCCTCTGGCATTTGTAGTCATAACTGGAATGAATGACGAATTAATTGCAAATTATTTAGCAGGGTGATGAAAAACTCGTTTTTC
>Ga0099828_10003948_pt1 | contig 10427 bp, 9 predicted proteins | sample CZO8metaG_2_FD_79338 | JGI IMG/M metagenome (GOLD analysis project Ga0099828, IMG submission 79338) | Vadose zone soil microbial communities from the Eel River Critical Zone Observatory, Northern California, USA - CZOApr15con2H1.8 metaG | ecosystem: Environmental > Terrestrial > Soil > Vadose...
GCACAACAGGCAGAGGGAGCAACGACCCGAAAGGGGGGAACAGAAGCGAAGAGATTGGTGTGTTCAGGTCGGAGCGGCCCGCGCGAGTGAGTGCCACAGCTTTCCGTGGCGCGAATCGCGCTAGTGGAGACCGAAGGCGTAAGCAGTTACACGCCGGGACGCGAAAACTTCATAGCGGCAAAAAGAAGAAAGCGAACTAATTCGTCTGCAAGGCGCGGGGCATTCGAATCAGCATGCGAGATGCGGTCCAGAGTAACCTGCTCGAAAGGTTCGAACGCTTCACGCAGCATGGCGACATACTCTTTTCGGTCGTAGCGAAAACATCCTTCCCACAGCGCAAAGGCTCGAACGCGATCGTTTGGCACAGCGGATTCGATGTTGGTGATGATGTACTCGATGTTCTGACCCGGACGTAAGCGTAGGGCAGAGTCCCTGAAACGCCCATACCAGCTGATGGGGAAGGCCGAACAGTACCGCCACTCTGCCGGCCTGAGCGTGGCTGAGATGAAAAGTTGGATCGACGGTAGCGACGCCCGTCCGGAATAACCATTAACAGCGAGCGCTCAGCTTATCGAAACAGCTCTTCCACGGTGCCCATCGGCAAGAAGAGCCGTCGCTCGATTCTGGGGAGTTCGAGAAATCCATACTTCTTGTAAAACGCAATTGCCGCAGCGTCTTTCGCATCGACGATGACGCCTGCGGAGGCCACTTCCCTGCTGTGGTGAAGAGTTCGATAGAGCGCATCCATCAATAGCGTCGTGCCGTGCCCTTGTCCGCGAAATGCAATGCTGACGGCCAATCGACCGAGAAGCGTAACTGGCACCATAGGATATTTCGGCAGTTTTTTCGCAACCTCCGCAGGGACTTCTTCCAGTAGTACCGAGTATTGCGACAGCGTGTAGTAGCCGGCGATGGTCGTCCCGTCTGGCGTGATCACGAACGGGACAGCCGCCCGCTTCTTTAGGTCTTGCCCTGCTTGTTTGTGAAGATAGGCGTCCAGAATCTCGACGCCGCAGGAAAAAGCCGCTCGATCGTGCTTCGGACCGAGCGGCTCAATCACAAACCGCGGCTTTTCTGTTTCGTCGGCCAATTAGCGCCCCATTTGTTCCTTGTACCGGCGTGCGGCATTACGCGCGGCTTCATTGGGTGCCGGAGGATGCAAAACCGCATTCACAAAAACGTCGCGCGCCTCGTCGTGCAGAGTGAGAAGCTCGAAGTCCTTGATCGTATCGGCCGCCGCCTGTTGGGCGCTCGCAACCACGAATTCCGTTACCGAAGAACCGCGCAAAGCCGCCGCGCGCGCGATCATCTTTTTCTGCTCCGGGGTAACCCGGGCTTCCAAACGCTCCTCTTTTCGGGAGCGGCGATCAATGGCTGCAGCGTGTCTCATGGGCTCCTTTTCAAACTCTGTTAAAAGTGTACGGCGAATCGCCGGACAAATCAACAGGAATGTACGGCCAAGAGGCGTACAGTTCATTGCAGGCCGTTGAGCTTGCTGTATGCAATTGATTATAAATAACATACGGAAATACAGGCAATCTGACTCCGACAAGAACTACACTCTTTTTTAGGCTTGCCGTCTCCTCGGCGATGTTCTTTCAAACGTCCATACAGAACGGACCTATTATATACGCGACTCCTTGCGTACCTGACGTCTCCAACCCGACAAAGCCACAGCGGTCAGGCTGCTGTGGATAATGTGGCTTCGCTGGGATTCAGGCCTTCGCCCAGTCCTAGAAATTTGACTCCACGTGGCACCATCGAAGCCGGTGTTTGGGTGCCTATCATTGTCCTAACTTTCGTCCTCTGCTTGATTGATCACCTCAGCCACGTCAAACTTCCTGCTCATGTATTTCGCTGTGATATAGAACGTGTGGCTTCTTAGAATTGGGAACTTGCGCACAGCTTTCTGGGGGATGTTTCAAATGCCGCTTGAGCGCCACCGAGCACGGCGTTATTCCTTCCATGCCAGCATCGAACTGACTGATCTGCAGTCGGAAACTCAGACCAAGGAACAAACCAGGGACCTGAGCCTGTTCGGATGCCACGTGGACACGCTGTGACCATTATCGCCGGGGACAAAGGTCAGGATAAAAATCTCCTACAGAAGTGAGAACTTCGAAGCTCTGGGTAAGGTGGCTTATATCCGAGAGAACGCGGGGATGGGTATCTTCTTTACCAGAATTGAGCCGAACGACCAGTTGGTCTTAGATAAGTGGATCGCTGAACGAAGAGACCAGTGAGAGCGGCGTTCGCACTACCAGCGAGTGAAAGCATCTTCAGCCAGCCCTCGATTCAATGTCGATGCTAGAAAAGAAACTCTGTCAGCGGATCTATTCCCGCAGCGATACGGGATCGGACTCGTTCTTCGGTGACTTCTTATCCAACAAGGAGATTAATTCGCGGCCCGAACCCGGGACGCCGACCTTACCTTCGCGGACAATCTCCTTAGCACTGAGGCTTCGGCCATAGAGCTTTTTGTTCGCACTGCCGTCAGACCGAAGCGTCGAGCCCTCCAGCGAAATGCCGGCGAACAATCCGCGCGAGCGAGAATAGCTGAGGACTTCTGCTCTCATCACGATGTCGGTATCTGCCGCCGCCGCTCGCCCCTTCGGCCCAGCCGCTGCAGAGGCATCAGCGCCAAGCTTGACCTTACTGCTCAAGATGGAGTTCGCCCCTTTGGGATTCATGACCAAGAGGACGAAGTCCGTGGCCTCACCGCCCAACTGCAAACCGATGTTTGCACCTTCGAGCGCGAACAGTGCTGGGGCGCTCCAATGCCCCGTAAAATGCTGGCCGGTTCGGCAAGTGATCGCACCCCGGCCGAAGTCTCCTCCGATGCCGATCGCGAACTTCAGAACCGAAGGAATCACAATGACGCACTCGGCTTTGTTAAGCAGTTCCTTCGGAATCCCGTCGGGGATGTCCAAAATTTCCTTGAACACTTGGCCACATGCTGCGAGGCGCTTCTGTTCCCTGCTTTCATTCGCTGCGAAAGTAGGACACGCCAGGAAAATGGCGATGATAAGAACACCGACTTTTCTCACGGTACGGCTCCCAGGCATCTGAATTATTCTTGCGCCGTCAGAGTAACACGACAACCGCCTTGGTGGCGGTCTTGCTCTAAGTGAAACCGAAAGGCCTCAGATGACCGTCTGGGGGTCGATGCGGGCCCGGTTAGTCTGACGGCTTCGGCCTATGACATCGCCCCGTGGGGCACGCAGATCGTCTACAGCAGAGTCTTCCGGTGCTCGTCCGGGGTGAAGTGCGCGGCCAGCGGCACGTCGACGAATCGCCGAGGCTACAAATCCGCCAGTGTCCAGACTGGCGGTGCGAGCCTCACCCGCGACAACGGTTTCAATGCGGGGTTGGAAGTCAAGCCACGCCCCTATCTCGATCTGGAACGTCTACTACAGTCGCAGCGTTCCCTTGCAGCTCAATAACTTTTCTTTCGGCGTCAGCGTTGACGTTGGCTCGCTCCTCCGCTCGCGGCCACAGCACTAGGACGCACTGAAGATGGGCCCAAGGCTGCCGTGAGATTCCATATGACGGCCAGCCTCCGCGAAGTACGGCCAACCGCGGATCTCGTATTCCCTCACCTGCCGTGACGGAGTAACCGTCAGAGGTAACTGTTTGTGATCTCCGCGGCGCTGATCGCCACTTTTGGCGTTTTGAGAAATCCTTGGGAACTCTTATCGCACCCTAATTGCACCTGGACTTCTTCAGTGCGGTTTCCGAAAACTCTCCATGTCGCGGTCCCTCATAATCCGTCGGCTAGACAGTCCCCTCCCCGGCTGTCGCAGGATTCAACCCTTTCACGCGACCTAACACACGGGATACAAGCTGGTGCCCATTGATTCCCATCAACTCGGGTGTGTTGAAGGGATACAACCAACGCGAATCGCCGACGTTGAAATTGCTGGAGTTAAGGGCTTCGCTGGATTGGTGATGAATCTGCCCTACCTAGCGGCGATAGCGCAGCTGCGATGACAACCGCGAGCGTGTCCCCGACTGGGCCAAAGGCTGTCGTCGATCGGCTCGGTGGATCGGGGGCAGTAAGAAAGGCGGGCTCGATATGCGATGCAACTTTAGTCAGAACGGAGAAGAGCCTTTTGAAGAACACCGAGAGATTGCAAGAGGATCGTTGACCTTGTGGAGATTCGACTCAGATGAGCGAAACGGATTTCCTAGTGTGCCTCGGGGTAAGCAGCGAGACTCTCGTTTGGCACAGTCCCCTTGGGCCAGCGGGAGAGACGGGCGAGAGCTGAGGGGCCAGAGTTCGAACAAATTCCCCGATGTTCCGTTGCTGGACCACGTGGCAATCTCAATTTCAGTTATCGAAGGTCCCTCGAAGGGTCTGGCGTACCAACTGAGCAACTTGTGCATCACTGTGGGGCGGATTGGCGGTGGTGCGGATTTCGAGTTCGACGAGCCGGAAGCATCCGACGTACATTGCGTCATAGCAGCACGTCAGGACGGAGTGCGGCTCTATGTCGCGCCTTCTGTGAACAACGTATACGTCGATAATCAACGAATTTATACGGTCGAGCTAGCGCATATGTCCACGTTTCGCGTTGGATCGTCCGTGCTGCTGGTCAGGGTTCTTCCAACCCAATGCGCGGACGTCGGATGAATACGGAAGCCGGGAGGATGAGCCTTGCGAGGAACATTAAAAGTTCGATTGAGTTCCTGCCAATCACCCTTAATTCTGGGTTCGCATTGAACGCTTCTCGGTGACAGTCAGATGTCTCGGAAGTCCTGGAAAGGAGCATCAATGTGGCAGCCGCATAGTGCGCCTCTTGTGGTTTGTATTAAGACACGAGAGCGGAGAGGCGAGGCGGAACATGCTCGGGCGCTTGACTACAATGGATTTAACGCCATAGACCCTTGCCTCGTCCTGGAAGACGCCAACGCATTGGTAGCCTGGCTTTCTGAACGGGAACGGGCAGCAAGCAGGCCCACTGAAGCACAGGTCGGAGGATCGTAAAAAGAGAAAATCATGGTTCGAATGTCTATTCTTCGCGTCGGTCTCGCCTTTGCCCTCTTTCTTCTCATAGGAAAGGCTTCGGAGGCACGCGCGGAGGAAGAAGCTTCAGTGCAACAGAGCATCAACCAGGCACAGGTAGCTCTCCGCCATCGGCATTATTCGCAGGCGAGTCGAACACTGGAGGACGCCCTCAAGCGTTTTCCGGGCAACATCCAGCTGCGGCTTGAACTAGGCAGAGTCTACGTGTATCAGCGCCAGGACTCGCGGGCTATCGAGTTTTTTCGCGCCATTCTGCGGGATGACCCATCCAGCCGGGAAGCAAAACTCGAACTGGCCCGCGTGTTGAGCTACGACAAGAAATACGAGCCAGCGAATCAACTCTTCCGCGACCTGCTAGCAACAAATCCCAACGACGAGGCGGCGGCGATCGGATTGGTGCGAAACCTGCTTATTCAGAAGAAGAAAGACGGCGCGCGCCGCGAAGTGGAACAGGCACTTGCTCGCCATCCGAACAGCCTTCGCCTTCAGGAGTACCGGGACGCCCTGCTAAAGAACCAGTTGCCGCTCGCGGCCTCTCGTGAGGGAAATGCGCTGAACCGAGTGCAGGCGGACGCTAGCTATTTCAGCGATACAGCGGGGAATCGAGCTTTGCGCGCGGGACAGCGATTTGATGTTCAGCTTGGGCGCAATCTCGCAAACAGTTTTCGACTGGACGAAAAATCGCTGTGGGTCAGCCAGGGGCCAAAGGCAAACATCTTTACCATCAATGATGAGGGCCGGGTGCTATTGGCAAGTTGGCTCTTCGTTGCGGGGGGCGCGGGGATCGTTCGATTTGCTGACGATTCGAATCGGGCCCTTTACCGCGGAACCTTGATTCTCCATCCTCTCAAGAGTCTTTGGCTGCAAGGAGGCTTCTCACGGATACCGATCACTCCCACTTTCCAGTCGGCTCTATTCGATTTGCTGGCGGAGGGTTGGTGGAGCCGGCTTGACTGGCAGCCTCGCTCTTGGCGCGTCAACGCTGATTTCTCCAAGCAACACTACTCGGATTCAAATCGCACCCGAAGAGAAGACGCAGAAATACTGCGTTGGATCGGGAACTCGCACTTTGCGGTGGGGCTGGGATATCAATACGCGCATAGCTCATTCACTCAGCCCTTTGCGCACGGCTATTTCAGTCCCAACCAGTATCACAGCCACCTGGGGCTTGGTGGATTCCGTTTTAGCGTTGGAAAGATTTATCGCGGGGAATACATTGCCGACTATGGCGCCGAAACCGTTGACCAAAACCCCTTTCAGTTTGCCTGGGAGGCCACAGCGAAGAACCGCTTCGTCCTGGGAAAACTGGAAATGGGCGCAGACTATACCTACTTTCACCTGGCACAGAGCACGGGAGCGTTCCGCGCACAACTCGGCCGGGTGAGCGTTGCGTATCGATTCTAGGTGACCCGATGAAGCAATACAAGAATTCCCGGTTGAAAAGTGGATCAGGCCGTCGATGAGTATGGATAAGCCACTCAGAGTGCTCGTCGTGGATGATGACAAATCCATTTGCCGATGGCTGAATGCCGTCTTGACTGCCGAAGGCTATGAATGCCTCGCAGCCCGCAGTGTTGAAGAAGCCGAACCACTCCTTCGTGAAGCCCCCATCGATCTGGCCCTTCTGGATATCTATATTGGACAAGCCAACGGTCTCGAATTCCTCGAAAAACTGAAAGATTTGCAGCCGGGATGCAAGTGTGTGGTGATGACGGCGCATGCCAGCGTTGAGACCGTAGCACGCTCAGTAGCTGGAGGGGCACTCGAATACCTGAGCAAACCTCTTCTGATCGATGAGTTGCTCGCGTTGTTGCGAAAGTTGACAGGGCCGCGACAGACACCTAGCCATGTGCCGAAAGACAGCTTTGCACCTGATTCAGCGATTGTCGGACGCAGTCCAAAGATGCTGGAAGTTTATCGAGCCATCGCGCGGGTCGCGCCCAGCACGGCCAGCGTGCTTATTAGCGGAGCCAGCGGGTCGGGTAAGGAACTTGTAGCGCGGGCCATTCATGCGCATAGTGCACGTGCCGAGATGCCTTTTACTCCCATCAACTGCGGCTCCTTCCCCGAGACCATTCTGGAAAGCGAGCTGTTTGGACATGAGAAAGGCGCGTTTACCGGCGCGGATACCAGCCGCAGCGGCTTGTTTGAGGCAACCAATGGGGGCACGATCCTCCTGGACGAGATTTCGGAGACCAGCCTGAGCTTTCAAGTGAAACTGCTTCGCGTTTTGCAAGAACATAAGGTGCGGCGCGTGGGCTCGAACAGTTTCCTTCCGATCGATGTGCGCATCGTTGCGGCTACGAACAAGGATTTGAGTACCCTGATCCGGGCGGGACAATTTCGCGAAGACCTTTATTATCGTCTTAGCGTTGTAACGATTCTTCTCCCTTCACTCGAAGAGCGGGCGGAAGACATTCCGCTGCTCGTGCACCATTTCTTGGAGCGTTTCAATCAGCGCAACCAACGCCATGTAAATATCAGCGAAGAGGCGGTCAAACTTCTCGCTTCCATGAGCTGGCCGGGCAATGTCCGAGAGCTCGAAAACCTGATCGAGCGGCTAGCTATTTTCGCCGCCACGGACGAAATCTCTGCCGAGGAAGTGGAGCGCGAGCGGGCACGCCGAAGCGAGGCAACCTCAGCGCCAGAAAATTCGACAGCTTCACTGCCGGGAAAGCTGCAGGAAATTGAGCGCCAGGAAATACTCCGTGTTTTGCGGGAATCGGGTGGCAACAAGTCTCTTGCGGCACGAAAGCTCGGGATCGAACGCAAGACGTTATATGAAAGGGCTCGCCGTCTGGCGATCGACCTGCAATCGAAGGAATCATGAGCGAATCACTGACAGGCCGTCCGAATCAGAAGCACCTCCAGGCAAAGCGGTGGCTGCTTTTGAACGTATTGCTTTTGGCGGTAGTGGGACTGCTCAGCCTCAGTTATCCGGTGGAAGAGCTGAGTCGGCGCTCAGGAGACACGTACTTTCGTTTAAGAGGGAGCCAGGGTACTTCGCCTCATGTGGCGATGATATTGATTGATGACGCAAGTCTGGAACGGTATGGGCGGTGGCCCTGGAAACGCTCTTTGTTGGCGCAAGTGGTGAGGGCCGCCAGCGCGGAACACCCAACAGCGCTTGGTGTGGACATCTTACTCTCGGAAACCGAAGACGAAACAAACGACCGTGACTTGGCAAGAGCACTGAAAGACGCGGGTAACACGGTTCTCGTGGCGAAGATCAGCAATTCACCGCAGGGACGACTCTGGGTCGAACCGTTGCCGCTCTTCGCGCGGAACGCCGTCGCGGTCGGACACGCTCAAGCGGCTTTAGGGCCTGACAGCATCTGCCGGAGTGTCCCCGTGCGGGAGCTGTCTCTCGAAGGACCGCGCTGGGCGTTTGCGCTGGAAGTTGCGCGCGTTGCTCGTGGGGCTACCCTTGAAGACGACGGCCGTGAATTGCGAATCGGAGAGCGGAAAATACCCACCGTCGGGATGTCTTCTTCTGCAGTAGTGGCCGGGGTCGAATCCGAATGGCTGCGGTTCCTCCCCATTGACTATCGCGGACAGATTGCCCCGGGCGAGACGTCACGCCCGTTTTCCGCAGTCTCCGTCGTGGATTTGCTTGACAGGAAAGCAGGCGGCCAACTGCAAGGAAAAACGGTACTGATCGGATTCGGCTCGACGGAGATTGGCGACCGCCTACCAACCCCGGTGAGCGACAGGCTTCCGATGCCGGGTGTCGAAATCCACGCGAATCTTATCGATGCCATTCTTGCTGGAAGGAGCTTGCGTCCTCTGAATGGATGGCTAAACCTGCTGGCTTTGTGCGCGTTTAGCTTCAGCTCGACGTGGGTAGTACTGCGTTGGCCGGTTTGGCGCGGCTTGGCCGCGCTCGCGGCAATGCTTGCGGTTGGTCTCGCAGCGAGTTACTTGGTTTTTGCCTGGAGGCATATTCTTGTCGAACTGGGACCATTTTTGTGCGTAGCACTCTTGGCTGGTCCGCTCGCGCAACTGCAAAACCTAGTCTTCGTGGATCGAGGCCTGACACAGAGCCTTCGGCAACTGCAAATTGCGCTTAAGACGGCCGAGTCCGCAAAGAAAAATAGCTTGCCTGCTGCCTTGCGTGCAGAGAATCGACCCACAGCCGGGGACTTGCACTGGAAGGTGAGTCTTCTTCGACAACTGCAATCCGAGCTGAGTTCGTTGTACGCGTTTGATGAAACCCTGCTGGAAGCCATGCAAGAGAGCCTGGCCGTTTTCGCTGTCGATGGCCGAGTGATATTTCGAAATCCGAAGTGGCAAAGCTTTTGTGAGAAGCAAGGATGGGAAGCGACGGCAGACCTTGATGATTTCGGCGCGGCACTACGCGAACCTGACTGGCGCGATTTGCGCAAATCACTCGCCACTCCGGGAGTCTGGCTTGACTCTGAGGTGTATCTGGGCGAGGGCCTCTGGCGTCTGCGGGCCGTAAGGCTCAAACGCACGTCACCGTCTGATGCATCGGACTTTATCATGGTCGTGGTGATGGATCAGACAGCCCGGTTGGAACGGGATCGTGCCCGTGCGGAAGCGCTCGGATTCGTCACTCATGAACTCCGTACTCCGCTCGTTTCAATTCAAGGTTTTGCCGAATATCTGCTCCGGTATTCCAAGGAGCGAGCCAGCACCGAAGCTGCCGCGACTATTTTTCAGGAGTCGGGCCGGCTGGTAGCCATGATCAATACCTATCTTGATGTGCTTCGGTTGGAGGCAGGAGCCCGCCCCATTCGCAAGGAGATTTTCCAGATCGGCGACACTATAAAGCAAGTTGCGCGAGTCATCCAACCGATTGCGCAGGCTTCTCAGATCAAGGTCAGGACGGAAATTGCTGCGGCCTTGCCGGAACTTCAGGGTGATCCGCACCTCATCGAGGGAGCACTGCTCAATCTCGTCAGCAACGCCATCAAGTACAGCCCAAGGGGGAGCGAAGTGAAACTGGCCGTCGAGGTCGAGGGAGATGGAGTCGTGCTGGAAGTATGGAATCCAGGTCCGGCGATTCCGCCGGAAGAGCTGGTGCGTCTGTTCGAACCGTTTTATCGAAGAAATGAGCAGGAAGAAACAGCACGCGGATGGGGACTTGGATTAGCCTTCGTCAAACAGATTGCCGAACAACACGCAGGAAAAGTCGAGGCACGGAGCGAATCTGGCTCCGGAACTTCTTTTCGTATCCATCTGCCAGTGACTCGGCCCATTCTTACGGAGGTACATCAATGAAATACACAGCCGCTCGTTCCACTTATTTTTTTCTCCTGTTTTTGTGGATATCTTCTGGTATGGCAGCGGCCCAGGAACAGCAACCCAGTTCCACACCCGCTACCGCTGCGATCGCTGGAGCTACGATTGCCGAGTGGAAGGGCAATATTCGTCTGAA
>Ga0099828_10003952_pt1 | contig 10422 bp, 9 predicted proteins | sample CZO8metaG_2_FD_79338 | JGI IMG/M metagenome (GOLD analysis project Ga0099828, IMG submission 79338) | Vadose zone soil microbial communities from the Eel River Critical Zone Observatory, Northern California, USA - CZOApr15con2H1.8 metaG | ecosystem: Environmental > Terrestrial > Soil > Vadose...
ACTACACCGTCGTCCATGGACACGTACAGGGCCTGCCGCCCGAATGCAACGTGAGAATTGGTGAGAATCAGGCCATTGCGGTCGAAAATGAATCCGGATCCGATCACGCGGCTGACCCGGTCCTGAAGCTTGTAGGGATTGATCGACTGTCCGGAGATCATCACCACGGCCGGCGAAACTCTCTGGTAGAGAGTGGGGATTTCTTCTTTGCAGTCTTTGGGCGCGGCAAGCGCGCAACCGCCCATGTGTCCCACGAGGAGTGATCCGATGAACAGTCTCGCCATGCAGCCCCATAGACGGCTGCGGCCGGTTATGTCACATCGGGGCATGGCTTCTCCTGGCAATGATTGAATTGATGACGGGGGAATGGGGGTCGCCGCCGGGTGCCGGCGAGGAGTCCAGTCAGGCCTAAACGCGGGCAGGGACTAAGCGTTGACCCGGACGTAGCCGAGCCGCACCAGCCCCGACTCGAAGGCATGCGTATCGCGCAGACGCAAGGTCTTCGGCTCCGTTCTGATCTGTGGGCACTATCGCCAGGCAACGTCGCCGCATTTTCCGCTTCCCATCGCTCGGCCTGGTTGTTACAAATCAATCGGCCAGTTGATTCCCGCCGTCACACCCCCGTCCACGCGGATCGTCTGCCCGGTGACGAACACGGCGGCGGGTGAGGCCAGGAAAACCGCAGCGCCGACCAGTTCCTTCACGTCGCCGAGCCGGCCCAGCGGCGTGACCGTCTTGCCCCAGGCGCCCATCTTCTCCTGTGCCCACAGCTTCTTCGACAGATCGGTGGGAAAGAAACCCGGTGCAATGGAGTTTACGCGGACTCCATGCTTGCCCCACTCGTTTGCGAGCGCGCGGGTCATCATCAGCACGCCGGCCTTGCTGATCGCGTAAGGCGTGACGCCCGCCAGCGGGGCGTAGGTGTTGAGCGAGTCGATGTTGATAATGCTACCGGTCTTGCGGCCGATCATGTGCCGGCCGACCGCCTGGGCGATGGCGAAGGCACCGCGCAGGTTGATGTTCACGATGCGGTCGTATTCCTCGAGCGTGTAGTCTTCTGCCTTCATGCGCTTGTTCACGCCCGCCACGCTGAGCAGCGTGTCGATGCGGCCGAATTTCTTCAGGACGCTCCCAACCAGCCTGTCCACGTCTTCCGGCTTGGCCACATCGCACACCTCAAAGGCGACCGGGTGCTTGCCCCTGGAGATTTCCTTCGCGGTTTGCTTGAGCGTGTGCGCTTCCCGGCCGGCGACGATCACCTGCGCGTCGCGCTCGGCGAAGCCTTGCGCCAGCGCTCGCCCAATGCCACGGCTTCCGCCGGAAACCAGCACCACCTGATCCGCAACGTCGAATAGCTTGTCCTGCATTGTTAATCGCTCCTCTCATTGTTGTCCTTCGACTTTTGAACTTTAAGTCTTCACCGCAAAGGCGCAAAGACGCAAAGGGAACGCAAAGAAGGGCGATGAATGGGAATGAATCTCCGGGGTGGCTTGCATTCCCTGAAATAGTGCGGTAAGTACCCGCAGTATTCACCGAAATCACAACCATGATTACGGTTGAGCAGAGCCCTCTTTTTTGCCACCGATCATTTTTTTCTCTGCGTTTCCTTTGCGTCTTTGCGCCTTTGCGGTGAGGCTTTATTTACGGTGAGGCTTTAGTAGCGAAGCCGCATCAGTAAACGACGGGCGCGACGCGGATGCCGCTGTCGGCGAGCGCACGCCGGATGCGGCGGGCAAATTCGACCGCGGTCGGTTCGTCCCCATGGATGCAGAGCGTGTCGGCGATGACCTCGACATCCGCACCCTGAATGCTTGTGACCTTGCCTTCCCCGACCATGCGCCTGACCTGCGCTATCGAAGCCTCGACGTCGTGGATCACCGCATTCGGCTGGCTCCGCGGCGTCAGGCTGCCGTCCGACTGATACGTGCGATCGGCAAATACTTCGTTGGCAACCTTGAGCCCCGTCTCGTGGCCGGCGCGCACCAGTTCGCTTCCGGCCAGCCCGAACAGCACCAGCCTCGAATCGAAATCCTTAACCGCTTTGGCGATGGCGCGCGCCAGGCTGCCGTCCCTTGCCGCCATGTTGTAAAGCGCGCCATGCGGCTTCACGTGCGAGAGCCTGCCGCCTAGCGAACGGGCAAATCCGGCTAGCGCGCCGATCTGATACAGAACTATGTCATAGGCTTCGCCTGGGGTGACCGCGATGCTGCGGCGGCCGAAGCCCTGCAGGTCGGGCAGCGAAGGATGCGCGCCGACGGCGACGCCCTTGTCGATTGCCAGCTTCACGGTGCGATGAATGGTGCCGGGATCACCGGCATGGAAGCCGCAGGCGATGTTGGCCGAGGTGACATGATCCAGCAGCGCCGCGTCGTCGCCCATTTCCCAGGCGCCGAAGCCTTCGCCCATGTCGCAGTTCAAATCCAGCGTTTTCATCGGCTCAAAATCAATTTAGCCACAGAGAACACAGAGGGCACAGAGGAATTCCGGAACAAGACAATTTTTGGGGGAAAGGCAGGATGTGTGTGGTGGCTGCCATCATATTTCGACTATTCCACCCGAACGTGTACGCTGTCTCTCGGATCATTTCATTCACAGTTCCCGCCTTTATTTTTCTCTGTGTTCTCTGTGTCCTCTGTGGCTAATTTTGCCCTTGATAAACTTATTCGTTCAGATGCTTTTCCACCGCTTCGCGGATGGTCATGATCTCCTGCTCGCGCGCGAGCCATAGTGCCTGCGCCTGCGCCAGCGACACCAGCTCGAATCGCAGCCGGTCGCCGGGCTTGAGCTGCGCCAGCAAATGCAGGTCCACGCTCGCCACCTCGGCGATCTTTGGATAGCCGCCCACCGTCTGCCGGTCTGCCATCAGCACGATCGGCTTGCCTCCCGGCGGAATCTGGATTGTGCCAAAGGTCACGGCTTCCGACAGGATTTCCAGCGGTTTCTCGGGTTCGACCGCGGATCCGTCGAGACGGAAGCCCATGCGGTTGGAATCGGGCGCGATGCGGAATTCACCCCCGGTGAGCGCATCGCGTGCAGTGGCCGGGAACGCTTCCCAGTGACGGCCGGGCATGATCCGCACCACCTGCGGCGTGCGGCCGAGTTTCTCGATGTGCTGATTCACCGCCCATTTCGGAAACGCAAATGCGCGCTTGGAACGCCCGAGTTCGGCGTCGAGATCAGGGTAAATGTCTCCGGCTGATTGGCCGATGCGAAGTCGGTCGTCTTTTCTGAGCGCCCGCCCGTGCATGCCGCCGAGTTGCGCGGTTTCGTAGGTACTGCGGCTGCCCATCACCTGCGGCACGTCGAAGCCGCCGCGCACCGCGAGGTAGGCGCGGCAGCCGGCCCGACAGGCGCCGAAGTCGAGCACGCTGCTGGCGCGCAGTCGTACCGCCTTGCCTTCGGGAACCTCGGCGCCGCCGACCGCGGGGGAAAGGTCGCCGCCGCAGATCGCGATCACCGTATCGTGGTCGAACTCGAGGCGCGGCCCCTGCAGCGTCATTTCGAGAGTCGCTTCGTCCCCGGGGTTGCCGACCAGGATGTTGGCAACCCGGTGCGAGAACAGGTCCATCGCACCGGAAACCGGTACGCCATAGTGCTGATACCCGTTGCGGCCGCTGTCCTGCAGCGTGGTATGCACACCCGGCCTGAGAACGCGAATGTTCACGCACCGCTCCTGTTCATACACGGCTGCCCGACAAGGCGTCGAACTCGGCGCGCGAGATCGGTACGAAACGCACCGTGTCGCCGGCACCGATCAAGCAGGGCGGCTCGGCCTCCGGGGTGAACATTTTCACCGGCGTGCGGCCGATGAGATGCCAGCCTCCCGGCGTTTCCAGCGGATACACGCCGGTCTGGTTACCGCCAATGGCTACGCTGCCCGCGGGAACATGCGGGCGCGGCGCATCCCGGCGCGGCGTGGCGATGCGTGAATCCAAGTTGCCGAGAAAGGCGAAGCCCGGTACGAAACCGAGCAGGTACACGCGGTAATCCGTGCCGGCGTGAATCGTGGCGACTTCTTCGGGCGTGAGCCCATGCTGGCGGGCCACCTCTTCCAGGTCTTCGCCGAGTCCGCCGCCGTAACAGACCGGAATCTCCACCAGGCGTCCCGGCGTCAGTTCCGCGTCGGCCTGCGCGTGCAGCCACGCTTCGAGTTGTTCGATCAGGGCTTCGTAGGGCGTGGCGCCGGCGCCGACGACTGCCGGGTCGTAGTGCAACGCCAGTGTCGTATAGGCCGGTACGATATCGAGCACGCCAGGCGGCGGGGATGCACGCAGGTGTTGCGCGGCGGCGGCGATGCGGGAGCTCAGTTCGGGATCGAGCCGGTCGCCGAATTCGATGACAAGTGCCCGGTCTCCCATTGGAATCAGGTGCGGATTGGGCAGCATGGCTCGCAATTACGGCCCACGGTCAGTAACGGCCTGCGACAGCCGTTGTTCCGTCGCGGAACTCGCGCCGGGTTTCGATGCGCCGTACGGTTGCGCGCTTTACCAGTTCATCGTAGATCGTCAGCGGATTCATTTTGAAGATCGCGTCCACGTCCAGCGGCAGCGTGTACCAGCCGCCCCGGGCGATTTCGAACTCGAGCTGGCCTTGCGCCCAGCCGGCGTAGCCGGCAAAGAAACGCTGTTCGTTGGCGTTCTCCGGATGTTTGAGCAATTCGTCGAGAACTTCGCTGAAACCGCTGATGTAGATATCTCCGATTACGCTGAGGCCCTTCGACGGTTTCACCGCGGAGCGGAAGGCGAACAGCAGCGCATCGGGTTGCACCGGCCCGCCGAAGAACACGAGATCGTCGCGGCCGGTCAATTCCGCGCGCTCCGGATACAGCTCGCGCAACTGGACGTTGGTGGGGCGGTTGAGAATGATGCCGAGCGGGCCGCTTTCTTCAGGGTGCATGACCAGTACCACCGTCCGGGAGAAATGCGGGTCGAGCATGTCCGGCTGCGCGACCAACAGGAAAGTGCGCGCCGTTTCCGCCTGTGCCAGCGCTGGCGCAGGCACGAGTAACAAAAAGGCGGTGAGCGACAGCAGAATGCCGGCAGATTCTCGCATCTGCGTAGTTTTACACTCTCTCCACGCATTCGGGGAGAGGGCCGGGGAATAAAAACAAGGGTGAAGGGTGAAGGAAAACCATGCTCCAACACCCCGACCAGTACCCGCGTCCTGTGCACTAGTTGATGATCGACTGATACACCAGACTGCGCAGCAGCGAGCGATAGTGCGGACGGCGCACGGGTTCCTGCGACATCATTACCGGCACGAGGTCCTCGAGTGGATCCACCCAGAAGTAGGTCCCGGCGTAGCCCCCCCAGTAATACTCGCCCGGCGTACCGGGCCATTCCGACTGTCCCGGCTCGAGCCGCGTGCCGAAGCCGAGTCCGAAGCCGTAGCCGGGCCCGGGCAGGAAGGCCGGGCCGGGGCTGATGTTCGGGTTCAAATGGTTGGCGGTCATGTACTCCACTGTTTTCGGCCCGAGGATGCGCGCGCCGTCGAGTTCGCCGCCGTTCTCGAGCATCTGCGCGAAGCGCAGGTAGTCGCCGGCGGTGGACACCATGCCGTGGCCGCCGGCGAAAAACGTTGCCGGCTGGGTGACGTCGAGCAGTTCCGGGGTCTTGCCGGTGTATACATCGGGTGCCGGTTGCGCGAGGCGATGGAGCTTGTCCGCAGGCACGTGAAAGCCGCTATCGAACATTTTGCGCTGCTTGAGAATGCGGTCGGCAAGGAACACGTCCAGGGTCTGGCCGGAGACGATTTCCACGACGCGCCCGAGCACGTCGGTGGAAAGCCCGTATTCCCAGGTAGTGCCGGGTTCGAAGGCGAGCGGCAGCTTGGCGAGCGCCTTGACGAAATCCGACAGCACCCACTTCTGCGAAAAAATTCCGGCGTCGCGATACATTTTCTTGACCGGCGTGTCCTGACCGAGGACTCCGTAAGTCAGGCCCGAGGTATGGCGCAACAGGTCCTGTACCGTGATCTGGCGCTTCGCGTTCACGAGCGACAGGGTGGATGCGCCGGTGGCCGCGTCCTTGACCTCTACAGCGACTTTCATGTCCTTGAACTCGGGTATGAATTTGAATACCGGCTCGTGCAAACCGAGCCTGCCTTCCTCAACCAGCATCATCGCCGCGACGCTGACGATGGGCTTGGTCATCGAGTAGATGCGGAAAATCGAGTCGTTGCGCATCGGTATTTTCTTTTCGCGGTCCTGCCAGCCGAAGCTCTTGGCATACGCGAGCCGGCCGTCGCGCGCAATCAAGATGACCGCTCCAGGCAGTTCGCCTGAATCCACCGCTTTTTGCATGGCGGTGTCGAGGCGCGCGAGACGCTGCGAGGACAGGCCGACGTCTTCCGGTTGCGTTTCCGGCAGCGCCGCGGCGTACGAGGTGAATGCGGCGCCGGCCAGAATGCATGCGGCAGCCGAACGAATGAGCCTGTTCATGAAACTCCTCCCGATTGTGATAGGTCGCCTGTGATCGCGCCTTATTGTGTTTCTCTTACCATCTTACCGCAGGTCGATCTTGCGCCAGGCCCCGGAGCGCCAGCGCAAGTAGATGAGGGTTCCGAGTATGCAGGTGTAGACCAGCGCAACCGCCCAGCCGCCGACGGTGCAGTAACCGAACTGCGGCAGGAAATCCACCCAGCCCTGTCCCGGAGCGAACGTGAACATGTGGGTGAAGGGCACGAAACCGAACCAGGACAGGAAGACGATCGCCACCGTCGGCACCCGCATGTCACCCGCGCCACGCAGGCAGAAGCCGGCGCCGAGGTTGAGGCCGTCGAAGATCTGGTAGCCCGCCGCGAACCACAGCAGCGTACGGCCGAGCGAGATGACCGCGGCAGCGTTCGGATCGGAAGGGTTGATGAACAGCGGAATCAGCCACGGTCCGATCACCGCCAGGAACACCGTCACCAGTCCCATGTATGCCACCGCCAGCTTGATGGTTGCGTTGCCCACCCGGGCTGCCCAGTCCTTGTCGCCGGCGCCGATGCTCTGGCCGACCAGCGTGGTTCCGGCGAGCGCGAAGCCCATGGTCGGCAGGTAGGCCAGCGAAGTGAGCATCATCACGATCTGTGTAGCGGCCCCGCCTATTGCGCCGGCGGCCACTTGCATGGCCTGGAACATCGCCAGGCCGCCGACGTCGATTGCCGGAAACAGGCCCATCGGGATGCCGACGCGGAACAGTCTGGCCAGCTCGGCAGCGTTGGGGCGCCAAGTCCGGCGCGAGTGATACTCACGGTCTATGGCGCGGTTGGCGAACAAAGCGAGCGCGAGCATCAAACCGCCGAACATTGCCGCGGTGGTGGCCCACGCCGAGCCTGAAATCCCCCAGCCAAACTCGAAGATGAATGTCTGATTCAGGACGGCGTTGAGCACAGCCACGAAGGTCATGATCGCCAGCGTCACGCGGGTGCGGCCGATGCCGTTGAAGAACCCGGTCGTGCCCCAGATGCCGACGGCAAGCATGCCGCCAAGCATGCGCGGAAACCAGTACTGCCCGGCGAGATGCGCCACGTTGGGCTCGAGCCCGAGCCAGCCGATGATGGTCGGACCGCAGAATGCAATCGCCACGAAGGCCGGCGCCACCAGCAGCATGCCCCATATTCCCGCCCACACTGCGCGCGCGGCCGCGCGGTTGTCGCCTGCGCCGTAGGCCTGCGAGGCCAGGGTCTGCACCGCCAGCCCCGCGCCGCCAAACAGCAGGATCGCAACGATCAGAAACCAGTACGACGCGCCAACCGCTGCAGTGGCGTCCGTGGACAAGCGGCCGATGAACCAGGTGTCGGTGAGGTTGAGCAGAGCCTGGATGCTGCTGTTGACGAACAGCGGGATCGCCAGCGCCACGACAGCGCGCAGGTCGACCCTGCGATTGCCGTTCGGGTCGACCCTGACTGCGGGCAGTCGGCGCAACGGGGCGGCGGATTCTGTTGCGGAATTCATCAGGAAAGGGGTGATCGGTTCTGTATAAAAAACGCGCCCGGGACAAGCCCGGGCGCGCGCAGGAAGTTACTGTGCTTTTACCTCTTCACTCATTCACCCTTCACGCCTTCACCGCCTTTCAATGCAGATGCTTTCTTCCCGGCGGCATCGGCACCACTTCGGAAGAGCCGCTACCCGCCTGCGCCGCGGTCGTGCCGCCTTTCCAGTTGCGCTCGAACAACTGGTTGATCAACGCGGAGACCTGCGTCACTTCGGGTTCGGTGAACTGGCGCGACAACAGGTTCTGCACGTCTTCGATCATGCGCCGGCGCTGCGCTTCGTAGATCGTTTCGGGTGTCGGGCCGACGAAGACCATGCTGAATTCGTCCTGGCCATCCTCCAGGTAGTAGCTCACTTCGAAGGCCGCCGCTTCCTCGCTGAACGGGTTGAGCGAGGCCAGCGCCTCTGAGACGATCTGGTGAAAGCTGCGCCCCACGTCTCCAGTCCAGCAGACCTCGAGCACGCGCCGGCGCTTGTCGAACACGACGCCGGGCTCATCCGGATGCACGCTCTTCGCGTCGCCCAGATTGTCTTCGTCTATGTATTCAAGCCACGGACGCAGCGCTTCCTCGATCTGCGAGGTGGTGGTGCCGGCTCTCAACAGGACGGTCCCGTGAACGTGGACTTCCATGCGCATTGCTGCAGACTCCTGGAACTGAATGAATCGGGGCGGGCCCCTTATGATACGGCTTTTGCCTGGCGCCACGAAACCCGTGCAGGAAGAAATTTCGGTATCGCCTGCCGGGACGCCGGGATGCGATGCCCCCGGCCGTCGTGAGTTCGGCTAAAATTCGCGGCTTTCCTCAGCCCTGACCGCGCCGTCATTGACCGCCGCTCTCGTCACACGCTTTCGCGCGCTCCGGCCCGCCACTCGCGCCGTCCTCTACATGATGGTGATGGTGCTGTGCTTCTCTGTGCTGGAGACCGTAGGAAAATATCTTAGCCGTTCCTATCCGGTGCCGATGGTAGTGTGGTGCCGCTACAGCGTCCACACGCTATTGATGCTGGTGCTCTTGGCGCCACGCATGGGAATGCGTCTGCTGCGAACCGGCCAGCCGGGGGGTCAGCTGGTGCGCGCCGTGCTGCTGATGGGTTCGACGCTCTGCAACTTCGGGGCGCTGAGCTTTCTGCCGATGGCGGACGTGAAGGCGATCACCTTCATCTCGCCGCTGCTGGTGACCCTCCTCGCGGTGTGGCTGCTCAGGGAGGAAGTGCGCTGGGATCGCTGGGTCGCCGTGGCCGTGGGATTCTTCGGCGTGCTGTTCATCGTGCGCCCCAGCAGTGCCATGCTGCAGCTGCCGGCGCTGCTCGCGATCGGCACGGCGCTTTGCTACAGCCTTTACCAGATCCTCACGCGCAAATTCAGCGACACCGAGAATCCTCTGACCACGCTGTTCTATACCGCGGTGGTCGGCTGCGTGTTGATGACGCTGGCGGCACCGCTGTTCTGGAGAACCCCGGAGTTGCGCCACGTGCCGTTGTTCATGCTGCTCGGCGTTGCCGGCGGCTTCGGGCATTACATGCTGATCAAGGCGATGGAGCTCGAGAACGCCTCGTTCCTGTCGCCGCTGGGGTACACGCAGTTGTTATGGGCGATCCTGTTCGGGTTCCTGGTGTTCGGCGACCTGCCGGACCTTCATGCTTTCGTCGGCATGGCGATCATCGTCGCCAGCGGGCTGTATGTCGCGCTCGGCCACCGGCCGAAGCCCAGGGAAGAGCCGGATACGGCGATCGAGTAGGGGCGAGGGGCGAGGTACGAGGCCCGAGGTCAAACTTACCTAGAACCTGGCGCCTCGTGCCTCGCGCGTTAATTATCGAATATCGCTCGGGCTGAACACCGGTGCGTCCTTGCGCGAGGGCTCGGTGCCATCGCTTTCTGCGTCGGACTGAAGCAAGCCTTCAAGTTCCTGCACCGCTTCCTTGCTGGTTTGAATCAACTGGGTCTCGTCGTGGTAGACGGCATGCTGGCGCACCAAGAATTGCTCGTCGTGGCTGCGGAACGTGGCGATCGCATCCTGTGCCTCCCACTCCGTCAGGCCCAGCCCGCGCAACACCTGTTGCGTGAGCTCGAGGGACGACACGTAGGTCTCGCGGATCAGGTAGTCAACGCCGATGTCCATCAGCCGGTAAGCATGGAAGCGGTTGCGTGCCCGGGCATAGATACGCAGATTCGGAAAATGCTTCTTCACCGTTTCCGCGGTGCGCAGCGAGGACTCCACGTCGTCGATCGCCAGCACCAGGATCTCCGCCTTGTCCGCCTTGGCCGAAAGCAGCATTTCGAGGCGCGAGGCGTCGCCGTAGTAGGCACGGCTGCCGAAGCGGCGCACCGTCTCGACCTGCTCCGCGCTCTTGTCGAGCGCGGTGAAGGGAATTCTCTTCGCCCGCAGCAGCCGCCCGACGATCTGGCCGACGCGCCCGAAGCCGGCGATGATGACCCGGTTTTC
>Ga0099828_10003958_pt1 | contig 10417 bp, 10 predicted proteins | sample CZO8metaG_2_FD_79338 | JGI IMG/M metagenome (GOLD analysis project Ga0099828, IMG submission 79338) | Vadose zone soil microbial communities from the Eel River Critical Zone Observatory, Northern California, USA - CZOApr15con2H1.8 metaG | ecosystem: Environmental > Terrestrial > Soil > Vadose...
CCACGGTCAGGTCCACGGTGTCCGGCAGGACCACGCCGATGGGCTTGCCTTCGAAAAACTCCACCTTGGCCCGCGCGTTTCCGACCAGGTAGTCCACCGCCTCGCCGAGTATCTCGCGGCTCAACTGGATCTGCTCGAAGCTCTCCGTGTTCATGAAGTGGTAGCTTTCGCCGTCGCGATAAAGGTATTCGAATTCCACTTCGTCGAGGATGGCGCGCTCGACAAAATCCTCCGCGCGGAAGCGGTAGTCAATGATGGCGCCGGTGCGCAGGTTGTGCATCTTCGTCTGCATCGACCCGCGCTTGTTGCCCGGCGTGCGGTGTTCCACGCTGAATACGGTGTAGAGCTCGCCCTCGTGCTGGATCACCATTCCCGGGCGGAGTTGCGTCGCCTTGACCATGACTCGCTCCTGATGCGGACGGAGTTTTGCGGCAGGGATCGATCCCGGCTGCGTGCTTGGCCTCGCGTGGTTCACGGGGCCATTGCGCCCAATCTGATTATAGCCGTGGCCCCGAGAGAGGGTCAAACACGCGCCCGAGAAAGGAGGGGCAAGTCCGATGACCAACCGGCAAGGGCTCTTCGGGTGCATCACTAGGGCAGCGATGGGCTAGTTCGCCGGGGTGACGCGGCTCCAGGCGGCACCACCATCAATCGTCTTCTAAAGGCCTTCAGTGGTGGCGGAATAGAGCGTTTGCGGATTGAGTGGATCCTGGCTGATTACGTGCGTGCGCGCGCCGTGGGCGGAATGCCGCGGAATTTCCAAGATGGGAAGGAGAAAGATTTGCGTGCTACGGCCTCATAGCAAGTCTTTTGTTTTCATGTGCATATGCCGAGTTCTGCGGTGGTTTCTGGCTTTTAGCGTGCTTGGCACCCTTCCGGTGAGTCAGACGACTGCGAATCCAGCGGTTTTGGTCGTTCGCGTCTGCGTGTTCTTAGGGCTATTGGTCTGCACCTATGTGCTCGCAGCGCAGGCCATTGCCTGGTGGCATTTCCGGCGAGGCTCGCCGGAAGAGCTCGGCATGGCTATTGAATGGGCTCCCCGCCACGCTGAGTTTTATGTCGCTCGCGCTCACGCGCTCCAGATGTCGGCGGAAGGGACCGATGTGAACGAAGTGACTCGCCTTTATGAAAAGGCGACGCGGCTGAGTCCGAACCGGGCACTCTACTGGGCTGAGTTGGGCGGCAGCTACGAGTGGGCAGGCCGCGAGGAAGAGGCCCGCCGCGCCTACCAGCGCGCACAGCAACTATTTCCCGGGTCGCCGGAAATCAACTGGAAACTGGGCAATTTTTATCTTCGCGCGGGGAGAACCGACGAGGCCCTGCGCGCGCTCGAGAAAGCGATACGGGGCGATCCCGGCATGGGACGCCCGGCGTTCGATCTCGTGTGGCGCGCCGGCGTGGACAGCCAGACCATCCTTCGCGCAATGATTCCCGAGGAGCCGAGCATCGAACTGGTCTACCTGAATTACTTGGCGGAAACGAAGCGGCTGGACGAGGCCGCCCCGGTGTGGGCGCAATTGCAGGCGGGCGGCAGCAAGATGGAAGCCCGGGCGGTTTTTCCCTATATCGATGCGCTGATCCTCGAGCAGCGCAGCGACGAGTTGCGCGCGGTGTGGGGCGCTTTGATGGAGCGGAGCGGCAAAGCGGGCAACGGGCGCCTCTGGGACAGAAACCTGATCACGAACGGCAGCTTCGAGAGCGAAATCCTGAATGGGGGACTCGACTGGCGGGTGCTGCCCTGCGACGGCGTGGCCCCCCGCGTGGACTCGCAGACGTTTTTCGATGGCACGCGGTCGCTGCGGCTCCGCTTCGATGGGGAGAAGAACATCGCTTACTCGCACGTGCTGCAATTCGTGCCGGTCAGGCCGGACACCCGCTACCGCTTTGTTGCCTATGTGCGCGCGGAAAAAATCACCAGCGACAGCGGGCCGCGCTTTGAAATCTACGATGCCGGCGAGAAGCCGCGATTATCGCTCGCCAGCGATGCGGTGTTGGGCACGACGAACTGGTTATCACAACAACTTCAATTTCAGACAGGGCCGGACACTCGCGTGCTGGTCGTCCGGCTGGCGCGCCCGGCCGACCGCTCGTTCGATGGGCGGATTGGCGGCACGCTGTGGGTGGACCGGGTGAGCTTGCGCGCGATGGAGTAACGCGGGCGCCTTCGATGCTCTCCCTCCGGGAGAAATGGATCGGGGGGCACATTACGCACCCGAGTACGCCACTCCCAACAACGCTGCGAACACCAAAGCATTCGCGGGAATCTGAAGATTGAAATCGGCTGCCCTATGCGGCAGGAGGGCCACAACGCCGCCACGGCTTCCGATGAGAGCTCACCCAAAGGCCGGTACGTCTCCAAAGAAGCTTTCCGAACCCCCAGTGGTCGGCAGCTCGGCCGCTGTATGCTTTGCTGCGTGGCCGATCCTGACTGGCCTCTTTCTTGCAAGAAATTGGTGGTACGGGGGAGGTTGCTACTCAAGTTGTTGAGGAAACTTGTGGGTAGAGTAGGCAGGAACGAAAGGGAGCACTACCAAATCGGCACAGGACCCTAGGTCGCTTCCTGATTTGAAATCTTTTTGTGCCTCATCGCCGAGCTCAGCAAATGCCCCTGAGGGGAACCGAAGTTGTGGCGGCGGTCGAGGCCCGCCGGCTGCAGCGATGAAATTGCTGGTTGTTTCACATTCCTATATGGAGCAAATGCCGCGGCAGAAGTGGCATGCGCTGCGTGTGGTGGCGCCGGAGATCGAGCTGCTTGTCCTCACGCCGCGATTTTGGAGGGAGCCGGAGCTATGGTCAGTGCGGTGCCTCCCCCATGAAGGTAGCGGCTTGCGGGTTGTGCCACTCTCCATTGCGCTGGATGGATTCGTGAGTCGTCACTTTTACATTTCGCCTGCGTTACCGCGTCTGGTGCGGCGCTTCCGGCCCGATGTGATCCAGGTGGAGGCGGAGCCGTGGTCGCTAGTCTATGCGCAGATGGTTTTGCTCCGGGGCCTGCTGGCGCCGCACGCAAAATTGGTGTTTTTCACCTGGCAGAACACTCCACGGAAGATCCCTGTGCCGTTTCGGCTTTCGCATCGAGTGTGCTTGGCGGCCACTGATTTGGTGATCGCGGGCAACCATGGGGCCCTGGAGGTGCTGCGCGCGCACGGTTATCGTGGGCCAATCGAGTTCGCGCCGCAACTGGGAGTGGATGATGCGGTCTTCCGGCCCGCGCCGCCGGATTCCGCGGTCCTGCAGCGACACCATCTTGCTGGGAAATTCGTAGTCGGCTACGTCGGGCGGCTCATTCGCCCGAAAGGCGTGGATACGCTGGTGGAAGCGGTCGCTCGTCTCGGCGCGGAAAACTTGCGTTTGCTCATCGTCGGGGAAGGACCGGAGCGGGTGAAGCTTGAAGCGCAGGCGGCCAGGTGGGGTATCCGCTCGCAGGTGGAATTCACCGGCGTGATCGCGCGCGAGGCGATCCCGAAATACATGACCTGCATGAACCTTCTAGTGCTGCCTTCCCGGCGTGAGCAGTGGGAGCAGTTCGGCCACGTGCTTGTCGAGGCCATGGCCTGCGGCGCACCGGTGATTGGCTCGAATTCCGGCGAAATCCCGTACGTGATCGGGAATGCCGGGCAAGTGTTTCCCATGGCCGACAGCGGAGCTCTCGCGGAATGCATCCGGCGCCTTATGCAGGACGGCGGTTATGCCGCTCAGTGTCGGCAGAAGGGTTTTCGCCGGGTACAGGAGAAGTTCACCCATGCCGCCGTGGCGCGTCATCTGGCCAAGGCCTATCTGGGGTTATGCCCGGGAGCAGAGCCATGCCAAGAATCAATTACCCCCATGCCGACCATGCCGATGTGAGTGCCGGATGGGACCATCCTGAGACGCGGCGATTTCGTTTCTTTCACGAAGTTGTGATTTCAGGAACCGAGCGAAGGTTGACGGCCTTTGGCATGGCTTTGCATGCGGCCGTCCGCCGCTTGGCGCCGGAGCTGTTTGCGCACCTGTGGGCCATCCGGGCGGCCAAACCGCAAGCGAGTATGGTCAGGTCGGAAGCCCCCCGCGACGGCCGGTACGTGATGCTTCAGCGAGGAGATCTGGGCGAGTAGGGCAACATGCTCTGCGGTGAAAAAGTGAATCTGAGGCCGATCGAGCGCGGTGACCTGTCGCAGCTGGTCGCTTGGCGAAACGACCCGGAAATTTTTCGCGGCTTCTTCACCACGTTTCCCCTTTCTCTCAGCGGGCAGGATGCGTGGTTTGAAGACCTGCTCCGGCGCCAGGACAAAAAGTTGTTCATCATCGAGAGCAAGCAAGAGACCGCCGTGGGCACCGTCGGGTTCGACCACATCGACTGGAAAAACCAGAAAGCCGAGTTCGGCAACATGCTCGTGGCCAAAGAGCACCGCGGGCAAGGTTTCGCCAGCGATGCGACGAAAACAGCACTGCGTTTCGGCTTCGACCACATGAACCTGAACCGGATCTACCTGGAGGTGTACGCCTGGAACGAAGGCGCGGTTCGCCTGTACCAGAAGTGCGGGTTCCAGGTGGAGGGGGCCCTCCGACAGGCCTATTACTCCGAAGGAAAGTTCAACGATACGGTTTTGATGGCCATCGTGCGAGAGCAGTGGCGAGTGCCGTCCGGCGGCACCCAAACGCCGGCAAAGCGAGGAAGAAAAAAATGAATCGGTCGGTGCCGCCTCGCGGATTCATCCAAGTGTTCCGGCCTTCCTATGACGGAAGCGAGCTGGAGGCGCTGCGCGGAGTTCTCGAAAGTGGCTGGGCTGGCCTGGGGCCCAAAACGGCCGAGTTTGAAGAGAAGTTCGCCGCCTATGTGGGGGCACGCCACGCGGTCGCACTGAACTCGGCGACCGCAGCCCTGCACCTGGCACTGGCCGTATGCGGTGTCGGCCCCGGCGATGAGATTCTCGTGCCTACGCTCACGTTCGTTTCTACGGCCCACGCGGCGGAATATTGCGGCGCGGCGCCGGTCTTCGTGGATGTCTGCCCCGACACTCTGTGTATGGACGTGGGCGACGCGCAAAAGAAAATCACTCCCCGGACGCGCGCCATCGTTCCCGTCCATTACGGAGGTCACGCCTGCCCGATGGAGGAAATCTGGAATCTTGCGCAGGGGCACAATCTCCGGGTAATTGAGGACGCGGCGCACGCCTGCGGCAGCGAGTACCGCGGCCAGCGTATCGGAGGGCTCGACCGCACGGTGGCAACCTGTTTCAGCTTCCATGCGGTGAAAAACCTGGCCACCGGCGACGGGGGCATGATCACGACGCGCCGCGAAGAGCTGCGGCGCCGCCTGATGCGTCTACGTTGGATGGGGATAGACAAAACCACCTGGGATCGCACGCAGGAAGCGAAAAAAGAAAAGGCGACCGGCATGCGTCGCTATGCGAATTATGGGTGGTATTACGAGGTTCAGGAATTGGGCTACAAATACCACATGAACGATCTCACCGCAGCGATCGGGCTGGTGCAACTTAGCAAGCTCGAGCGGATGAACGCACGTCGGCGAGAGATCGTTCGCCGGTATCACGCCGGGCTCGAGGAGTTCGCGTGGATCGAGCGGCCGGTCGAGCGAGAGTACACCCGGAGCGCGGTGCACAACTATGTGATCCGGACCGCGTTTCGAGACGAGTTGAACGCCTTTCTGAAAGAGCGCGGGATCGCCAGCGGCGTTCACTACGTGCCGATTCATTTGCAGCCCTACTACCGCAACCGCGTGCGCGTATCCCTGCCGGTGGCCGAGCGCATCTGGACCCGGTTGCTCACCTTGCCCTTGTATCCCGATCTCTCGGATGAGGAAGTCGATTACGTCATCGAAGCGTTCCGCGAGTTCCACATGCAGCGCGTCTCGGACCGGCTCGCAGTGGGGCGCGGATGAATTCCGCAGGCGCATTCTTGTGCGGCGCGTAGCTTAATCGCCTCGCTCTGCGCAGGGGAGAGACCGCACTCAGAAATGGAGAGAGCTTCTCGGTCCATCCGGGCGGCTGTGTTCACCGAACTGACCCGGAAAAATGGCAGTAGCCGGGTCATGTGCTACCAGTATGCGCGGTCCCTGCGCGCCCTCGGTATCGACATGCACTTGTTCCCGCCTTCCTCAGTTTTCCTGTGTGAACTTTTGAACGAACGCGTTACATGGCCTGGCTGGCTCGTTTTGCTTTGCAAGGCCGTTTACTGGTACCTGTGCGTCGCTCCCCGGCGCATCGTCCAGATCGCCCGGTCGGCGGGCTGCGATGTGGTTTACGTGCAGCGTGGGCTTTTCCGCTACGGCGCGCCTCCGGTGCTGGAATGGGTGCTATGGCTCTGGGCCAAGAAGCTTCTTGGCAGGCCGATCCTCTATGCGCTGGACGACGCTCAGTACTTGGTGGCGAACGCGCGATATTTTCACTTCCGCTTCCGCATGGCGGACTGGGTCTCGACCGGTAACGACGCCATCGCCGATTACGCGCGCACGTTCAATCCGCACGTCTGGATCCTGGAATCGTCGGTGGATACCGACGCGGTAGAACCCAAGCAGCACGACGAGCACTGGCCCGTTGTGATCGGCTGGACGGGCACGCTGCTCGACGACACCGGTTATCTGGGGACCCTGCGTGGCGCGATGGAGAAGCTCAGCCGGCGGCTCCCTGTCGTGCTCCGCGTGGTGAGCAATCGCCCGCTTGAGGCGGCCGGAGCTACCTGGGTGAAAAACCGCCGCTGGACGCTGGAGGGCGAATGGGAAAACCTGCGCAGCTTCGATATCGGCGTCATGCCCCTGCCCGATGAGGAATTCACTCGCGCGAAGGAAGGTTACAAACTCAAGCAGTACATGGCCGCAGGGCTCCCGGTGGTGTGCTCTCCAGTTGGGCAGAACACAAAGCTCGCGCAAGATGGCGTCAACGGTTTTTTTGCCTCGACCGAGCAAGAGTGGGTCGAAAAGCTGGCTTTGCTGGCGAGCGATTGGCAACTTCGGGCCAAGATGGGAAGGGCCGGTCGCACCTTTGTCGAGCAGCATTATTCGATGCGCGTTGTTGCGCCGCGACTGGCGGCCTTATTCCGCGAAGCCTGTGGTAATAAATCGAGCCGGGTGAGCGAGCCGGCAACGCCGTTCGAAATCCACAGCGAAGGGGGCCGATAAGTCTCCGAGCCTCCCCGCCATCGTGCATCGTCGGCTTGACCAGGCTAGCAGGTCTCTAAGGCACAACGATATACTCACCCGAGCCCCCACAGGGCGTTCTGAAAGTCACTTCCTCATCGGATCGCAGAAATGCGAATTCTTTTGATCGGGGCGAGCGGCCAACTCGGACGGGACCTTTACTTGGCTTTCAGGAGCGAGGAGGTCATTCCCGTTGACCATCAGGAACTGGAAATTAGCGACGAAGCCGCCGTACAGCGTTGCCTGGACGCTGCGCGGCCGGAATGCATCCTTAATACCGCCGCCTTTCATCCCCTGGCAAAATGCGAGCGCGAGCCCGCGCGGGCTCTGGCCGTGAATGCGGCCGGGCCTGCCTATCTGGCGCGAGCGGCAGAACGGCATGGCGCCATCCTCGTGCATTTCAGCACCGATTATGTTTTCAACGGCACCAAGCGCTCGCCTTACGTGGAAACCGATGCGCCCGCGCCGCTTTCTCTCTACGCCATCTCAAAGCTGGCCGGCGAATGGGCCCTCCGGCAGTACTGCGAGAAGCATTTCCTGATCCGTACGTCCACGCTGTTCGGCCGCGGCCCCACTAGCAGTGCGAGAGAGAATTTCGTCGAGGGCATGTTGCGCCTGGCAGGCCAGGGCCAGCCGATTCGCGTGGCCAGCGATCAGATGCGCAGTCCCACCAGCACACGCGATCTGGCGGAGAAACTCGTGATGCTGGTTCATTCGCGGGCCTATGGCCTGTATCACATGACGAATTCCGGCGGGTGCAGTTGGTATGAATTCGCGCAGGAGATTTTTCGCCAGGCGCGACTTGCGCCACAGGTGCTTGCGACGACCAGCGAGGAACTGGGCATCGGGACCCGCCGCCCGAAGTATTCCGTGTTGGATCACGCGGCGCTGCGCGCGGCGGGGTTTCTTGACTTACCGTCCTGGCAGGAAGCGTTGGCGGTTTATCTGCGCCAGCGGTCGAGAGAGCAATAAATAGGTTCTTCCGCTTTATTTTCCGTGCCGGTTTTTTCGCTGCCCGGCGTGCGCTACGCGCGGTTCAAATCGCCGGTGCGAAACCGGATCGCTGCCATTTAAGGGGTGTTCGAGATTATTGTACGCATCCAGGTTTGTTTGCCTGTCAAAGACAAGGCGTGAAGAGAACCTGCGATCCCGCAGGGCAGCTTCCGGAAACAGTTCGCGGTAAGAAAGCCACAAACACTAGGGCAACCTATAAACATAATAGCTGCTGCGTCCGAGTTGAGGCCATTTCTTGCTCTCTGACCCAACTGGAAACTTGTCGGCCACGACCATCTTGGCTCCCGTGCTTCTAAACGCTCTCATTAGAGGCTCTCTTGTCGCTTCGTCTGCCTCGTAAAAGCCGTCTACATCCTCGGCCGGTATCTCCGCGACGATTCGAATCCTAGCCAAGTGTGCCCAGTAAGCTCAAGAAGAATTGCCAATAAACGCTACTCTGTCTCCTTCTCTGATGCCGACCCTGTTTAGTTCGGCCGCGACTTGTCGGTCTTTCAGAGCCCAATAAACATGATCGGGGTTGAGACGGTCAGGGGGACCCCTTATCGCGTGGTCTACAACTCGCACGCAACGGTGGCCATCAACGTGCCCACAGCGGCGAGAAGCACGGACCGCATAATTCGGCTCGCCTCTGGCGAGGCGGGCATGCGCAAACCGAAGAAAAGAGCACCCCACGCGCAAACAAGGTCATTGCGACTCGTAATCGCCTATACTAAAAGCGGATCCATCGAGCGGCATCGTGCTGCTTACCGGTGGACGGCTTTCAGGCCTTCTTCGCGCCGCTCGTACTGCCGCACATAGTAGGCATGGTATTCGCCGGAGCGCGCGCGAGCCAGCCAGCCTCTGTTGGCCCGATACCACTCGATGGTTCTTTGGATTCCTTCTTCGAACGAAACCATGGGCTGCCAGTTCAGTTCCTTCTGGATTGTGCCGCTGTCAAGCGAGTAGCGCCGGTCGTGGCCCGGCCGATCCTCCAGAAACCGGATGAGCGATTCGGGCTTGCCGAGTAGTCGTAGGATCGTGCGCACCACTGCCAAGTTCGGCTGCGGTGTGCCTGAGGAGACATTGTAGATCCTGCGCGGCGCGCCGCGTTCGAGAACGGCTTCAATGGCGCAACAGTAATCGGTCACGAAAAGCCAGTCCCGTTCGTGCAGACCGTCGCCGTAGACTGGGACCGGTTTTTCCTCCAGCGCGTTGGCAACTACTAGGGGAATGATTTTTTCCGGGAACTGATAGGGTCCGTAGTTGTTCGTGCAGCGCATAATGATGGCTGGCAATCCGTAGGTGTTACCATAACAATGGACAAGCAGGTCAGCAGCCGCTTTGCTGGCGGCGTAGGGGCTTCCCGGATTCAGATTCGCATCTTCGCGGAAGCTTTGCCCCGGCGCGGCGCTACCGTACACTTCATCGGTGCTGATCTGCACGAGCAACGGTATGCGGGCGTGGCGCGCGGCTTCAAGCAAGACCTGCGTGCCCAGAACGTTTGTGCGTAGGAAAGGCGCTGAGTCCTCGATGCTTCGGTCTACGTGGGTTTCCGCGGCGAAGTTCACCACCGCGTCAAACCCCTGCGCCAGAGCGCTACCTACGGCCAGGGGGTCGGCGATGTCTCCACGAACGAAAAGGTAGCGCGGGTGGTTGGCTATCTCTGCTAGGTTTTCGAGGTTGCCCGCGTAGGTCAGCTTGTCGAAATTGATGATCTGGGCGCTCTTGTGGCGCGCCAGAATGTGGCGGATGAAATTGGAGCCGATGAACCCCGCCCCGCCTGTAACCAGAAGTTTCAAGCTATCTCCGCTCCACCGGCCTCGTGAGTCTCATTTCCATTTGAGGCCCCAGTCGTAAGGGATCTCGTTGCCCAGAGGATCCACCCGGAATTCGTCAGGGTCATCGTAGCGATAGACCTCCGTGGGACAGTTGATCACAATGGCTTCTTCGGTGCCGATGCCCTTGAACCCATGCAGCACGAGTTGGGGAACCTGCACCAGTTGCGGGTTCTGCTCACCCAAGAAGAACTCGTTCACCTCGCCGCACGTCGGCGAGCCCTCCCGACGGTCATAAAGCGCCAGCTTGATCATGCCTTTGACGACGGCGAAGTGATCGACCTGCCTTCTGTGGTAATGCCAACCCTTCACCACGCCCGGGTAAGCGGTGGTCATATAGAGCTGGCCGAAGCGGAGAAAGATTTCGTCGTCGGAGCGCAGAATCTCCATGAGTCTGCCACGCTCGTCCGCAATCACGCGCAGCGGTTTGACGCGCACGCCGTGGATCATGGCC
>Ga0099828_10003959_pt1 | contig 10415 bp, 12 predicted proteins | sample CZO8metaG_2_FD_79338 | JGI IMG/M metagenome (GOLD analysis project Ga0099828, IMG submission 79338) | Vadose zone soil microbial communities from the Eel River Critical Zone Observatory, Northern California, USA - CZOApr15con2H1.8 metaG | ecosystem: Environmental > Terrestrial > Soil > Vadose...
AACTATGGATTCGCCAGTGCTTGGATCACTTCGGATACCGTTTGACGCGGTCGGCGGCCCGAACCCGGGGCAGCCAGTCTCCCGTGACCATGTACACGACCCGCAGTCCGATGTTCACCGCGTGGTCTGCAATGCGCTCCAGATATCGATTCACGAGGATGTACCGGGCCCCGACCTCTGTGTCGAGGCTCCGATCCTCCATGCGGCGCACGAGGTCCGCGAAGATCTCGTCGTGCATCCGGTCCACCGCGTCGTCGACTTCCATGATGTTCCGCACGGATTCCGCGTCCCGCTGGACGAATGCATCGATCGCCGTGTCGACCATCTTGATCGTGCGGTCCGCCATCTCCCGGATCCTTGCGACGTCCGCTCGCTCGCCGGTTGCCTTGCCACCGAACTGGAGCGTGAGTTCACTCAGGTCCTTCGCGTACCGTCCGATGCGGTCGAGGTCCGTCGTGATCTTGAGCGAGGTCGTGACGGTCCGGAGGTCCCGCGCGACCGGCGCGTGCAGGGCGATCAGGTCGATGCAGGTGTGTTCGATCTCGAGCTGGAGGCCATAGACCTCCTGGTCGAGCGTGAAGACCTCCCGGGCGACCTCCGCGTCGCGCCGCGTCAGTCCGTCGATTGCCTTTCGAATCGCGAGCTCGCTGAGCTCCGCGAGGGTCACCATGTTCTCGTTCAACTTCTGAAGCGATTTCTCGAGGGCTTTTCGCTCGGCCGCTTGCGGCACTATCCGAACCTCCCAGTGATGTAACTCTCTGTCAACGCCTCGCGAGGACGCTCGAACAACTCGCGCGTCCCGCCGACTTCGATGAGATGGCCTAGGTACATGAACGCGGTCGTGTCCGCTACGCGCGCGGCCTGCTGCATGTTGTGCGTCACAATCACGACCGTATAATCCGTCTTGAGGTCAAAGATGAGGTCTTCGATCTTCGCCGTCGCGATCGGATCGAGCGCGGAGCACGGCTCGTCCATCAGGAGGACCTCGGGCTCCGCCGCGAGGGCCCGGGCGATGCAGAGCCGCTGCTGTTGCCCGCCCGAGAGGCTCACCCCGGGTTTGCCGAGATAGTCCTTCACCTCGTCCCACAGCGCGGCCTGCTCGAGGCTCTGCTTGACGATCTTGTCGAGCTTCCCGCGATTCCGGACGCCGTTCAGGCGGAGCGCGGCCGCGACGTTGTCGTACACGGACATCGTCGGGAATGGGTTCGCCTTCTGAAACACCATCCCCACGCGGCGGCGGACCGTGACCGGATCGTCCGCGTAGACGTCTTTGTCGTCAAGGAGCACCTTACCTTCCACCCGGGCCTTCGGCACCGTCTCGTGTAGCCGGTTCAGACATCGGATCAGGGTCGACTTGCCGCAGCCCGAAGGACCGATAATCGCGGTCGTAGCGTGCTCCTCGAAGTCGAGCGAGATGTCCTCGATCGCCTTCTTCGGCCCGTACCAGGCGCTGACTTTCTCCGCGGCGAGCTTGCGGGTCATCCTCGAATCCTCTGTTCGTGGAATCGATGGCGGAGGAGGAATCGGGCCGCGATGCTCAGGCCCAGCATGATCAGGACGAGGAGGAGCGCGGCGCCCCATGCGAGGGCGTTCCAGTTCGCATATGGCGTCGTCGCGAAATTGTAAATCACGAGCGACATCGCCGCGATCGGCTGATCCAGGCGTACGGAGTAGAACGAGTTGCCCCCGGCCGTTAGGAGGAGCGGCGCCGTCTCGCCTCCGACCCGGGCCATCGCGAGCAGGGCGCCCGTGACAATGCCCTCCCGGGCCGAACTCAGGACGACGCGCACAGTGACCCGGTACTTCGGCACCCCGAGGGCGAGTGCGGCCTCCCGGATCGAGCCGGGGACGAGCCGGAGCGCCTCCTCGGATGTCCGGGCGACGAACGGGATGATGATGACCGCCAAGGCGAGCCCCCCTGCGATCGCGCTGAAGACGATGCCCGGGAACGCGAGTTGGAACGCCGCGAAGATGAAGAGGCCCATGACGATCGATGGGAGGCCCGTCATGACGTCCGCGAAGAATCGGACGGCGAAGACCAGAGGGCCTTTCCCGTATTCGGCGAGGTAGATTCCCGCGAGGAGCCCAAGGGGAATCGCGATGGCGGACGAAAGCCCGAGCAGGAGGAACGTCCCGACGATCGCGTTGCCGATGCCCCCTTGCACGCACGTCGAATTGGGTCCGGGCGAGCACGGGATCGGTTGGATCTGCGTGAAGAACTCCGGGTTGACCACCGAGGCGCCGCGCACGACGACGGTGTGCACGATGCTCCCGAGAGGAACGAGCGCGAGAGCGACGCAGGCGAGCGCCAACGCCGCCATGACCCGATTCTTGAGCCGGCGTCGGACGTCCCGATTGAATCGGATCACTCCAGCCCCCCTTCCTGCTTCCCGAGGAACCGCCAGACCATGAGGCGAGCGAAGACGTTGATGAGAAGGGCCACGAGCATCAGGACGAGGCCGAGCTCGACGATCGCACCCAATTCGAGGCTCCCGGCCACTCCCTCTCGCGCGCTGTTCGCGATGATGCTCGAGAGCGTCTGAGCCGGCGCGAACCAGGAGACGGAGATCGCGTTCCGATTCCCGATGACCATCGTCACGGCCATCGTCTCCCCGAAGGCGCGACCGAACCCGAGCATCACGGCACCGAAGATTCCGGACCGAGCGTAGCTCAAGACGGCGATCCGGATCGACTCCCAACGCGTGGCACCCAGGCTCAACGCGGCCTCTCGCTGATGCTGGGGCACCGCGAGGAGGGCGTCTCGCGACACTGCGGAGACTGTCGGGATGATCATGATTGCGAGAATGACGCCCGCGGTCAAGAGGTTCCGATCATAGATCTGTCCCTGGAATATCGGGAGGAATCCGAGCGTCCCCTGGAGCGTTGGCGAGACGTAGGTCGTGATGAGCGGCACGAGAACGAAGAGCCCCCAGAGGCCGTAGACGACGGACGGCACCGCCGCGAGCAGCTCGACCACGTACGTCAGCGGGATACGGATCGATCCCGGGGAGAGTTCGGCGACGAAGATCGCGATGCCCAGGCTGACGGGCACTCCGAGGACGAGTGCGATTGCGGAGGTGAGGAGCGTCCCGTAGATGAACGGTGAGGCTCCAAACTGGTCCCTCACGGGGTCCCACACCGTACTTCCGAGGAACCCGAAACCGAAGGCGCGGAAGCTCGGCAACGCGTTGATCGCGAGCACGATTGCGATGAGCGCGAGAAGCACTAGGATCGCGAAGCCCGCGGCGCCCGAACCGGCCTGGAAGAGGAGGTCTCCCCAGGACGACCCGGTCGGGTGGAGGAGAGCCCGCCGGGTGCCGCGACGGAAGGGAAAGACCATGGGCGATCTGGGTCCGGGGTCAGGGAAGGAGGGTCACACCGTTAAAGGTAATCGTGCGAATCGTCGTCACGTCCAAGGTCACGACCGACGCGGGCAACGGCGCGTACGTCAGCGAGGTCGCGGCGGTCTGCGCGACGTTGTCGACCGCCCACCGGAGGAAATCGACGAGCGCCTTCGCCTTCACTTGGGTCATCCCGCTCGGATAGATGTTCAGCTCCTGGTACACCAAGAGGTAGGTCAACGTGGCGATCGGGTAGCTGCTCGAGCCCGTGGCGTTCGTGATTGAGACTTGGGACCAATCCCCGTTTCCGGCGGGCAAACTCCCTGCGGCGCTCGCCGCCGCGGCTGCTGTCGAATTCAAGTCGGGCAGGATGTAGCTCCCCGCTGCGTTCTTGATCTTCGCGTAGCTCATGCCGTTCTGGACCACGTACGCGAGTTCGACGTATCCAATGGCCCCGGCCTGGCCTTTGACGGCATTGGCAACCCCTTGGTTCTGGGGAGCGCCGCTTCCCACGGGCCACGCCACGAGCTTCCCCTTTCCCACCTGGGCCGCGAACTGGACGCTCGCTTTGGACAGGTAGTCCGTAAAGACGAGTGTCGTCCCGCTCGAGTCCGAGCGGTATTGGACGAAAATCGAGGTGCTCGGGAACGGGATGCCGGGGTTGATTGTCGTGATGTTGGCGTCGTTCCACTTCGTGATCACCCCGAGGTAAATGTTGGCTACGATTGGGCCCGTGAGGTTGATGTGCGCCGGCAAAGTCGGGAGGTTGTACGCGACTGTCACGGCGCCCAGGCTTTCGGGGATTGTCAGGAGCGTCGGGTTTTGCGTGTGCTGCGAATTGTTCAGCGGCGCATCGGTCCCGCCGAAGTCCAGGTTCTTCGCGATGACCGCGTTAATCCCCGCTCCACTCCCCGTGGCCTGGTAGTTGATCTGCACGCCCGTCAGGGCTTTGTACTGCGTCGACCACGCGCTGATGAGCGGGAAGGCGAAACTCGAGCCTGCCCCGTTCAGTTGAATCGGGGACGTGCCGAGCCCGAACCAGTTCGTCAGGGCTCCCGCGACGACGATGATGACGACGACGGCGATGACGCCGATGATAATCCACAGCCCGCGTCGGCTCTTCGGCGGCTGGAGGGTCGGTTCGTTCTCCTGTGTGCTCTTCATTCTCTTGCTCCTCCGGATTCCGACCAGCGTCTCCGGGGGTATGTCGTTTCCCGACGGATTCTAGGCTGTCAGCCGTTGTCAACGGACCAACTATATAGTCTATATGGTGAAGGCTTATGACTCTATAGTGACTCAAGCGTTTCAGTGAGGAAGGGGAACTAATGGAAGGACGGAAGCTCCAGCTGACCGGCGGTTCGACGTATGTCGTGTCGCTGCCGAAGCACTGGGTCGTCGACTCGGGACTGAAGGCGGGGGACACCGTCTTCTTGGAGACGGAACCCGAGGGCTCGGTCATGATTCGACCGCGCCCAACGGAGCGAGCGCATACTCGCCGGCGCATCTTCGAGGAGAAGGGCGAAGAACGTCGGGATCACCTCCTGCGCAAACTCATTGGCGCCTACATTGGGGGATTCAACTACATTGAAATCCGGTTCCGCCCGGAGATGGGACCGTTCGTGCGGCGGGTCGCGAGAGACTTCAGCCGCATGGTCATCGGCCCCGAAGTGATCGAGGAGACCCGAAATACGGTCGTGATCCAAGACCTGTCGGACACCGCCGAGCTGAGCGCGGAGAAGTGCCTGCGGCGGATGCACCTCACGGTCCGGGCAATGCACGAGGACGCGATTGCGGCGTTGAGGACGCGGGACGACGCCCTCGCCCGTGACGTCGCACAGCGGGACCAGGACGTCGATCGGCTCTACTGGATGGTCGCGAAGCAGTACAACATCGCCCACACGGGCGGCGGCGGGATGGCTCCGGACGTGGCCTCGAAGATTGCGTTGCACAACTACCGGCTGATCGCGAAGCTCTTCGAGCGGATCGGGGACCATGCGGAGCGCATCGCGCGGACGTATCCCGTCTTCGCAGAAGGCCGCCTCGAGCCGAAACTGCTGAAGGAGATGGATGTCGCCCGGGAGTCCGCCATCGCGATCCTGGACAAGGCCTTCACCGCCTTGCTCACCGCGGACATCGACGCGGCCAACTCAGCTGTTGACGACCTCGACAAGCACCAGAAGTTGATCGACGGGCTCTCCCACCATGTCGCCTCGAGGAAGGGGGAGGAGCTGCTCGCCCTCGCGGCGATTATCGACAGCCTAGGCCGCACCGCGGGCTATGCCGCGGACATCGCGGAGATCGCGATCGACCATGCAGTCTACCAAGCCCCGTAATCTCCATAGGCCTACGGGAAATACGAACGAAAGGTTTCTGGCCGACGGATGAGGTGAATTCGCCGATGAGTGCAAGCGAAGTATCCGTGCCTCTCCCTCCGGAAGAGGTCGTCCGGCGCTTCTACGAATTCCTCGCCCGGGGTCAGCTCGTCGACGCCCTGGACTTGTTCACGACGGACGCTCGGCTCCGCGAGGGGTCCAAACGCGAATCCTCCGGGATCCGCGCGATTGCCGCCTCCCTCCTGCCGTATCGGGAGCCGCAGGAGATTTCCGTCGAGCAAGTTGAGGCGGATGGCCCCGAGGTCCGAGCGGTCGTCCGATCGAAGAAGGGTCGTTCGGTTGGCCGATTTTCCGTCGCAAGGGGCCGAATCCAGAGCGCCCAGATGTAGCGACTGTGGCGCACTCGGCGGTTTCCGGCTCGGTCTCGCTTAGCTCTTCAGGACCTTCTCAAAACATTCGTCCATGCCGCGGAACTCGGCGATGTCGCCCCCCCAATTCGAGAGGATCGCCGCGTACCGGTCTTCGAAATCCTGCAACGAATCGCTGACGAGATACCTCACGTGCTCCGCGTCGAGCTCCTTCGCGATGGCCGCCGCGACGGTGTGCGTCCCCCGGACGAAATGGATCGTGTACGTCCCATAGCGGAGTTCGTCAAGCGTGCCCGTCTTCGACGCCAGGGTCTGCTGCACGAAATCCTGGACGGCGACGAGCATCCCGCTCAGCACGTCCCGGTCGATGTCGGTGCGGAGTGAGTCCGAATAGTGCCTGATCAGGACCCCGCTCTTCGCCATGATGAAGAGCTCGGAGATGCCCGCGGTCGTGCCGAACGCGATGCCGAGCGCCTCTGCGACCTTCGAGGCGGTCCGTTTCATCTCGATTTTCAGGACCCCGAGGTTCGTCGACCGGTCGACGAGCGTCAGCAGACTCACGTCGCCCGCCGCGAACTGCACGACGGCCACGTTCGCCTGGTCGCCGTCCATGATGATGAAACTGGGCCCCGTCATCTGGATGTTCTCGAAAACGCGGGAGCCCGACTGGGCGATCAGCGTACTCATCGCTGCCAAGACGGACGAGCTGACGCCGCTCTTGACGTCGTTCGCCACCGTCAGGCCGTTGGAATCCGCGATGACAGACCCGAGGATGCCTCGGATCTTCTGGCGGAAGTTGAGCAGGATTTTCTCGAGCTGTCCTTCGATTCCCTCATCCGAGAACGTCGAGAGCTCCGCCTTCCGACGCGAGTCACTTCGCTGCATCGGTCTCACTTCCCGACCGGTCCAGCCGGGCCATCTCGGCCTTCTGGACGGAACGAGACTTCGAACCGCGGCGGATCCGGAACAACGTCACTCGGGGCGGTCGCACGATGACGAACAATTCGTAGGTGCCGTACGCCATGGCCCCCAACCACACGACGAGCACCACGGATGCTGCCGCGGTGGGGAGGGTTACGCCGACCGAAGGCAGGATGATGGCAATGGTGAGGGCGATGAACCCGATCGTGAACGCGCCGAGGAACCGTTGGATTCGCTTTTCCATGATGAACATCCGGGCCCTCCGGACATCCCGCTCCATGCGGGTGAAGGCGACGAACGTCAGTCCGAGGAGACCGCTGAGGGCCACGAAGAAGGCGATGAAGCCGAGCGTGAGGACGGGGTCTGCCATGCGAGGTTCGACGCTCTCATCCTTGGAGGCTTCCTCCCTGCAAATAAGCATATCGTCCTGAATGTTCCCTTTTGGGATTGTCCCCGCTTCGACGCGCCGAGGCCACCCGGCCCGGACGGATTCGGCGGTCTAGGTGGCAGAGACTTTGGGTCTGCTGGCATGCCGTCTTCGGCCCTGGCGTCATTCGTTGCCGCGAGGCGTCCCGGCCGCCTCCGCCACGCCGGTCCACGAGTCTACAGCGAGGGCGTCCCAGGAGGGCCGGAAGGTCCTACCGAAGTTCGACTATCGCCGCCCCAACCCCGCCCGGGCGTTCGCACGACGAGATCGTCCAGATCGTCCGCCTTGAGCGCGGACAGTTCGTTGTCCGGAATGCTGAGCTGCTTTCGTCTCCCAGCGATCCCTCCGTTCCTAAGCGACCCAAACCGATACCGCATGGGACGTCCCGACGCGGTCGTCTCGGCCACCTCTGCCACGCCGTTCTCGATCAGGTAATGCAGCATGAAACGTCGGCTCTCATCCGACCATTCCGGGAACCGGCCGTACGCTAGCTTGGACACTTGGATGGTCGAGACCTCCCGCCCCGCGAGGTCCCGCGCGAATTCGAACGCGTCGTACGCCTCGTAGGGATCGAATGACAACGACCGATTCGGCGAATGACGGGGGACGCTTCCCTCGATCAGGGCATCCGCCTCGTCGATTTTCTGGCGGAGTTCGGTGAATTTCCTCACCCTCGAATCCCGGCTTAGGACTTTGAGTTCTGCTATCCACGCCTGAAGCTGGGACCGGACGATTGATGTGAGATTCTTCGGCAAATCAGCGTTCAACTCCCATCCTCGTATCCACGGCCATGGCATGGTGGCTATATAATAGTGTCTGACCAATGTCCAATCGGCACTATTGCCTAGCGACCACTTTTGCTAAGCGGGTCGGGCCACATAGATTCATGTACCCCGAATTTATCGGGGTGCCTCGCGGTGTTTTCTTTGGATCGAATCGTCACCGTGTTTGGGAAGAAGGAATTCGCGACGATACGTCTCTATTGCAAGCGTAAACGGCTCAGCCTCTATTCCCTGGCGAAGGCGGCAATCCGGGAATATGTGCAGCGCCACCCGTAATCCCCGAGACGGACCTTCCGCTCGTCGACCGCCCGGATGGCTCGTGGAACCACGTAAGGGCGCGCGTTGTCCTTCCCCTCGGAGTCGCTCGGTTATTGACGAACGAAAGGGACCTGACTCGTCGAAGGGCGTCCCGCGGCAGCCTTCGGTGGTCGTACCGGATGCGGAAGTCGCAGCGCAGCGGGCCATGGCGGATCCGGGGCCCCTTGGGAAGGTACGGGACGAACTAGATAATAGTGCCTGCCTAATATGTAATACTCACTAGTGCCCACCGAATGCGTCGGCATACATTCATCTACCCCGAACGTATTCTGGGGTAACGAGGAGGTGCGCTTTGTTTCGAATCGTCACGGTTTTTGGTCAGAAAGAGTTCGCGTCGCTGCAGGTCTTTTGCAAACGCAACCGACTCAGCCTGTACTCCCTCGCGAAGACGTCGATCCGGGAGTACGTCATGCGCCACGCGTGATCCGGGACGCTCCCTCGCGACCTACGCGTGAATTCGCGAATGCGTCAGACTTCGGTCCGAACGCTCGTCCTCGCCATGCGGATTGAAGGGTCGGTCAGGCACACACAGATTCGTGGGCCGGGAGGCAAATTCAAGTCGGGACGATGCGAGGCGCCTCGGCCTAGGCCCCCATCATGAGCTCCGAGACGCGCGAAAGTCGTGAGGAACGCGAAACCGCAAGGATGGAGGCGTTCAGCGATGGCGTGTTCGCGTTTGCGATTACTCTGCTCGCGCTGAACCTTCGCGATCCTGCCGGGAATGGCGTTTCGTTGTCTCAGGGCCTCATCAACGAGTGGCCTTCGTTTTTCGCCCTGGTGACGAGCTTCGTCACCGTGCTGATCATGTGGATGAACCATCACAACATGTTCAACTACATCCGGAAAATCGATCGCCGACTCATGCTCCTCAACGGCATGCTCCTCCTCTTCGTCGTCCTCACGGTGTTCAACACATCGCTGGTCGCCGATCATATCCAGCAAGCCGATTCCAACGTGGCCGCCACCCTGTACGCGGGTACGTTCTTCGTCTTGGCGATCGTGTGGAACGGTCTCTGGTGGTACTGCACCTCCGGGCGTCGCCTTCTCGGAAGAGACGTCACGGACGCGCAAGCGAATACGATCACGCGCCAGTACCGCGTCGCGCCCCTATCCTACGGAGTGGCGCTGGTCATCGCTCCGTTCAGCGGGCTCGCCAGCGTGGCGGTGATCCTAGCCGTCGCCGGGTTTTTCGCGATTACTGCGACGATCAGCGACTGAGCTCGCGCGGGTCGATGGGCCCATTCGCATCGGGCTAGCGCGCCGCGCTCCAAAGCATCGCCCCCAGGCCGAGGGCCTCGAAGGCCCCGATCCCGAGCAGGTAGGGATCGAGGGCGCTCGGGACGATGGCCATCATCGTGAAGAAGGAGTAGACGACGAGCGCATTCTGGGCCAGGAATGCAGCCGCGAACAGGAGCAGGGCGAGGGTGAAGGGAGCCTTCGTGCGTGCGTACACCCCGCGGTACACGATCAAGAGGCTTGAGGCGAGGCCGATATTCGCGACGCCGATGAGGATGCTCACGACCATCAACTCGCTCACGAGTCTCGGGCCTCCGGTACTACTCTCGGGTCCATGGATGTTTTCCTGAACCTCATTCGGACGCACCTCCAGCGCGCGGCATCATGCGTCGGATCTCTTCGAAAACCGCGTAGTTCGCCTCGAGGTAGGGAGCGAGGAAGTAGGGGGACGCATACGCGTCTCCGGTCGGCCGCGTCAGGAGCCCATTCTTCACGAGCAGGTCCAAGTGATGTCGGATTGTGCGGTAGTCCAGGCCGAGGGAGGTTGCGAGCTGATTCGCGTTGCACGGCCTTGCCCGGATGGCCTCGATGATCCGGGCGCGGTTCGGGCCTCCGCGGGTGCCGGCGATCACGAACCACAAGAGCTGACGAAGGGCCGCGCTCACAGTCGTCCGCGCGCAGTACGGACT
>Ga0099828_10003961_pt1 | contig 10412 bp, 11 predicted proteins | sample CZO8metaG_2_FD_79338 | JGI IMG/M metagenome (GOLD analysis project Ga0099828, IMG submission 79338) | Vadose zone soil microbial communities from the Eel River Critical Zone Observatory, Northern California, USA - CZOApr15con2H1.8 metaG | ecosystem: Environmental > Terrestrial > Soil > Vadose...
ATCCTCTTGCCGGACCAACTGAAGGCCCCGATCCTCATCAATCCGGGGGAGCCACCCAGCGAAGGACGGTGAGAGCCCACTCCCTAAGGGCCAGGGAGGGGGGCACGGGGTCAGCGACGCGCGGCGCAGGTGCTCCAACCATTTTCGGAAATCACTGTGAGTTGAACCTGCCGGGAAGCTGACCGCTATATTCTACTTCTACCGAATATCGATCATGGGCACGATACGCCGTCAGATAATAAAATATCGAACCAGGCGAAGCGTTCGTTGTTTTTTCCCGGACGACGGCAAGAGGAATAAATCTATACTCATGCTTTACCCCGTTCCCCCACCGCACCAGTTTCATGCGGTAGAGAATGCCAGGAAAGCAGCCTCAGACATGACCTTCACACAGGATCGGACCACAACAGGACCCACTTGAATGTACGAAGCCCCTGCAACAATAGGGCGAAGATTTCTATAATCAGCACCACAGGAGGAGGAATCAACATGGGAATTCAACCGTTACAGGATTGGGCACTGATCGAACCGTCGGAGGCCAAGGAAAAGACCGGCGGGGGGCTGTTCATCCCAGACACAGCCAAGGAGAAACCCGTAGAAGGAAAGGTCCTGGCTGTGGGGAAGGGGCGCTGGGACACACCGGAAAAAAAGAGGGACAGTAAACTCAAAAGGAAAGAGGAGAAGGTCTTCACGCCCACGGTCCTCAAACCGGGCGATCAGGTCCTCTACGAGAAATATGGAACGACCAAAGTCGATCTGGATGGTAAGGAACTCGTTCTCGTCCGCGAGTCTGACGTCCTAGGCTGGGTGAGGTAAGGTGAATAACAAAGGGCTCGGCAGTCTTTGTTTTACGCAGATAATAAGTATGACGCGCATGCTAGCAGGCTTCGCAGGGCTTTACGAGGCGCCTCTACCAGCTCTTCTGCTGAATGTGGATACGATAGAAGGTAAACTCCCCAGGCGTGACGGGCGCGACTCCGACAAGACAGATCACATGACCATGGAGAATGTCCTCTGGGGTCATGGTGGACTGGTCACAGGTCACAACAAAGGCCTCCCTTGCTTTGTCCCCTTGCAGGGCCCCTGACACCCATAAGGTTCCGAGGTAGCCGCGCATGTGTTGGACGACTTGTGCCCAGACGGGAGGAGTATTGCGCTCATACACGACCCACTGGAGTTCGTGGGCACACCATGTTTCGAGCAAGACACTCGTAACATCGATCCCGATGGTCGAACCGGAGGGGATTCCTGCCTCGACGTACTCGACGGACACGTATTGGGGACAATTCGCGCACATTTAGTCCTCCAGTGTGCGAGGGCGATTTGAACGCCAAAGAGCTTGTGGAGTCGCTGCAGACCCTCCAGCGCCATGCCCATGAATTCGACTCCCACACGGTCATCTTCTACCTACTTCGCACGCACCAAATCACAGATCGGAGTAGTTCTCCCGTGCTCTGGGTAGCTCTTGAGCCAGAGATACTGCCCTCGCATGAGGGATTTTCTCAGGCGCAGCCCACACCCACAGGGGACAGGTCGAGGACCTGGCCCTCGGCTATTCCCGACTTGTCTGCCACTATAATGCGGAAATTGACTGGCCTTCGAGCATGCCGCCGTAGATCTTTCTGTGGTGTGCAACAATCGGGTTCAAACACAACGGCAAGCGCATGTTCCATGAACAACCCTCCTTCATTTCGAACTAACATTTGAGTACGAAAGAATGTGCAACCCGTGTGCCGGAAGAGGGTCGCGTATCGGGATGCAGAAAAGTGGAGAGTTTTGAGTGAGGCGAGCCCTCCGGCGTGGTGTGCTCGTATCAGTACAGATACGAAAGAGAAGGAAAAGATACAGGCCTGGAGCTGGCCCGCATTATTCATGAGCGGTTCTGCTGCAATCGCCGATGCCTGACTCAAGTGGGACGGGCGAGACTGGCGGGAAAAGCGCTAAAGGCAGGGACAGGGCTCACACGTCACGCGAGTCGCGCTCCTCACGCTTGTCGCGCGCCACTCCGCCATTTCGCCACGAACCGTCATGAATAATGCGGGCTAGGAGGCGTGATTCCCAGCCCGCAACAGAAACGCGCCTACGCCAGTGTTACGTCGCGCAATGCGCCTCTCATTGCATATTCAAGTGACGATCTGTTGACAGGTTTGCTGACAAGACAGTAGCCTGGAACTGTTTCCCGTTCCATCTTTCACCTCGCAGGGTTATCGCATGACTAAGCCCGAGATTATCAAGCCGGATGCCGACGAGCTTATTCGGAAGCTGCATGAGCGGCCACAGATGCCCGTGGCCGAATGGCTGCGAGCCCCTGCGCACGTGCACTACAAAGCGTTTCGCATGAGTGACCCGCCGGTGCAACGGCCGGCGAGCCGTGACGAATTCAGGTCTCTTCTGGAGGCCTTCAAGGTCTCCGCAGACGCGATGGCCATCCATGACACGTTTGGCTATGGCGTGAAGGTGGAAGAGAGCGGCGATCGGCTGATTCTGATCTGGCAAGCGCACACAGAGTACTACAGTTATCAAACCTGGCATATTCCCTCCGACCACGCTGGGGAAGTGACCTTTGGCCCGATGACGTTCCCGCAGTACCGGTCTCCGATCACTCCGCTCGGTGCGGAAGTGTGCCGTCTGGATATCCTGCTGATGATCAAACCGTTGCCAGGAAGTGAGACGTTGCGCCCTCAGCTTCCCGGCCCGGTCCTGTATGGCAGCCGGATTCTCGATGAGGAGACTGCGTTGGTCACCAGCTTTACACCGGACGAGCATGGGCGCGAGCGCTATTGGGTCAGTGTAGGGTCTGGCAGGTCCAGTAAGTCTCATCTGCAAGACATCGTCGACGCCATTGTCCGGATCGAAACCTACTACCACTTGTTGCTCATGCAAAAGCCGTTGTTTTCAGCTGCGATCGATCAGGCCTACAAGTTCGAGCAGGTGCACTTGAAGCAGCGTGAAATCATCAGCGAGCATATCGGCCACGCCGACTCCCTGGCCCTACAGCGTTGGCTCAATGGGCTGACGCAAGACTGGTTAAAAACCACTAGGCTGTCCAGTAAATTGCACTTCGAGCTGTCCGCCTCTGGTCCCTACGACAAGATCGTGCACCGGACGCTGGCGTCACTCGACGAACGTACGCTCCCCCTGTACCGTCCGATGTCCGAGTATGTCCTCAGCGGGATCACCGGGGTGGCGGAGGGCAATCAACAACTCCTGAAGCGGATGGACACTCTTCGTAGCGGTTTTGAAGGAACGATCTCTATTATTCGCGCCCGCGTCGATCTCATGCTGCAATCCCAGAACCTGACGCTCTTGATCAGCGTCGACAAGACGACGAAGAGCCAGGCCATCCTCCAGTACACGGTCGAAGGTTTGTCGGTTATCGTGATTGCCTACTATCTCAGCGGGCTGATGGCCTATATCTTCAAGGGTCTTCATGAGATGGGGTGGCTCGGCAATGCGGATATTGCCGTCGCATTGTTCGTTCCGCTCTCGCTCGGTCTCGCATTGGGGATTACGATCTTCGGACGAAAACTTCTCCACAAGAAATTCTCCGGCGAATCCACGCCTCCGACATCATAGAAGCCTCAGGCCTAGCCCGCATTACTTATGAACGTTTCTGCTGCAATCGCCGGTTCGCTGCGCTTGCGCGTGACGCGTGAGCGAGACAGGCAAAACGTGCGCGACAGGCGCGACTAGCGAAGATGAAACTTCCGACCGTCCCGCTTTTCTCGCAAGTCCCGCGAGTCTCGCGCGAATAACGATTCACGCTTCACGAGGACCGCGCGCTTCCTTCCTCGTGCCAATAGTTAAACCGGTGGGTGTGGTCGCCAAACAAATCATTTCCTGTAGGCCGGGATTTTCCGTATAGTGTGACTAGAGGAGCCTGTCCGACATTGACCTTTCTACTGCGGCGAACGATCCGTAACCATCTGCGTCGTTCTCGGCCCGAAAAAATCCTCAATGTATTCCAGCGAATACACCTCCGGTTTTTCCGGTCCTGCGGCCTCGCGTCTGGTCGCACCTCCTTCGCCTCGTCACGAAGGCAATGTCGGACAGGCTCCTAGAGATAGGGGATGGAGTCCCCCGAATAACCGCCCTGGTCGGGCTGATGACTCCTACGCCACGTGTCGTGGCTGCGGAGTGGTCACGTGTCAGGTGACAATCGCTGCAAGCGGTTTGTTTGCGCTGGGACGATGGCTTGGCACGGTTCATCAAGGAGGACTCCTGTATGGAACAGCTGTTTACAATCGCGTCTCTCTGGCTTGCGTTAGCCGTCGTTTCTGCTCTGATCGCCTACCACATTCGCATCTCCATTGCCCTGGTCGAAATTTGTGTGGGAGTTGCCACTGCCGCCGTTCTTGCGTGGCTTGGTTATGCCGATTTCCTCGGCGCCAATCAGGAATGGGTTCGCTTTCTGGCTGCCACGGGAGCGGTCTTCCTGACGTTTCTCGCAGGCGCTGAACTCGATCCCGATGTGCTCCGCACGAAAATGACGGAGGTTACGGTGGTCGGGATGGTCAGCTTTGCCGCGCCCTTTCTCGGTTGCGCTGCGGTGGCCTACTATCTACTCGGGTGGAGTGCCCAGGCAAGCTGGCTCTGCGGCGTCGCGCTGTCGACGACCTCCATGGCCGTGGTGTATGCGGTCATGTTGGAAACCGGATTCAACAAGACCGATTTTGGGAAGGGCATCCTGGGCGCCTGTTTCATTACCGATCTGGGAACGGTCATTGCCCTGGGCCTGTTATTTTCGCCCTTCACCTATAAGACCGTTGTTTTCATTGTCGCCACCGCTGTCGTGTTGGGGTCGCTCCCCACAGTCACCCATTGGATCACCACGGTGTATGCGCACCGGACCGCTGCGATCCGGACGAAATGGATCATGCTCGTTCTGTTTGGGTTAGGTGCGCTGGCCTTGTGGTCTGGCAGCGAGGCGGTCCTTCCCGCTTACATTGCAGGCATGGTGTTAGCGGGCAGCGCTGCGAGAGATGCTCACTGGATTCGACGGCTGCGGACATTGACCGTCGGATTTCTCACACCCTTCTATTTTCTTCGAGCCGGGACGCTGGTGTCGTTGCCGGCGCTGTTGGCCGCCCCACTCGTCTTCGTTACTCTCCTGGGTGGAAAGGTGCTTGCGAAAATTTTCGGCCTCTATCCCGTCATCGCACTCTTTCGGCATGACCGAAATGAACGCTGGTATTACACCCTCATGATGTCGACAGGGCTCACGTTCGGCACGATCTCGTCCCTCTTCGGCCTCTCGCACGGCATTGTGACTCAAGAGCAGTATTCCTTTTTGGTGACGGCGGTCATCGCGAGCGCGGTGGTGCCGACGGTGATCGCAGGGGTCGCGTTTTTCCCCCGGCATCTCTTGCCAGAGCCGGACCGGCATCTGCGAGCCAAGCCGCGTGTCAACGGATTGAGCGAGGAGGGTTGAGGTGGTGCTGTGCGATCAGGAGCCTCGCACTTAGCCCTGAGAGCACTCGCCATGCGCTTGAGTAACGGACGGGCAAGGCGTGTCGGGACAGGTTTTGGAGGGGAAGTTCGCAAGGATCGGCGCGACGTGGTCGCACTCAGCGAATTGGCTGGGATGGAATTCTTTGATGCGACGATCTTGCTGGATCAGGTTGCGGTGGCAATCAATATGCGCAGCAAGTAATGCACCGGTCAGGGACGGGGCGGGACCTTCCATATCTGGATGATGGGTGCCGCCTCGGCACTTGCACCGGCGTGGGAAAGGCCGTAGAGGTCTTCAATCGTGCGCAAGACATTGTAGTGGGTGATCCGCTGCTCGTAGCGGCCGGCTTGCACCATGGGCCCGACGAAGAGCGTCACGATTCGGTTATTCTCTTTCTTATTGTCCTCATCCCAGGTCACGATCAGCAGACTGTTGTGCCGTTCTGCCCACTGGACGTAGGCATCCAGGTGTTCCTGGAGCCACCGATCACCAGTCTGAATCGCCCCGGGATTTTTTCCGTTGTGCATGTCGTTGACCTGGTTCGGCACGATCACGCTCACAGTAGGCAGCTTGTCGTACTCGGTTGGAAAACCTGTCAAAGGCATATTGGCCGTCGCTGGGAGCCCATTGGCCACGCTGTCCTGCCAATTCACCCAGGGATTATGCTTGCGTGCGTACAGCCCCACGCTGCAGATGAGAGAGCCGACCGAGGGGAGGTCTTCCGAGTATCCGGCGAATGTCAGCCCCGCTGCCAGCAACGCGTATCCAAAATTGGGTGCCGTGAAGGTGTGCGGGCAGGAGTTATCGGTGATGCCTTGCGTCGATCCGGAAAACAGCGCGAGATAGTTCGGTTGGCTGGGGTAGGTGACGCCTAAGGACTGCGTGAAGACTGCGCCCTGGGCTGCCAAGCTGTTGATGTACGGGGCATCGGGCGATTCGATAATCTGGCTATAGGAGTGATTCTCTTCAATCACCATCACAATGTGATCGGGTCTGGGGAGTTGTGGGGTGCTGCCGTCCAGCGTCGACATCGCAGGGAGGACGCCTATTCCCACAGCCAGCGGCACGGCAATCGTTCCGAGGATGAGCTTCCAGTGCATATAAATGTGTACCATCCCCTCTCGCTGATCCCCCACTAGCAGAATGCTGAAAAAGTCCGCCAGCGTCCATGAAACGTGACGCGTGACGCGCGAGATATGCGAGAAAGGCGCGACATGGATAGATTGGGTTCCCACCTCGTTTGGCTCGTCTCGCTCGTCCCGCCTGTCTCGCGCGATTATCCTTCTGGCTCACTCGGGGCAATCGATGAGATAGCGCGGTCGCGCGGGCAGATCGGTGGCGACCTGTTGGGCGTAGCAAGGGGGAATATCTTCCTTCAGTCGCCTCAGAAGCCTGAGGACCTTCATGCTGGGAGGCACCTCGCATACCCATAGGTGCGTGCCGGACTCCAGTTCTTCGATGTGTCGTTGCACGCGAAACCCTGGATGCTCCATGAAATACGCCGATAAGAATCCTCCGATGGCCTGGACCACCCAGGGGTGCGCGGTGACATAGCGGTAGCTGATCCGAAGTTCGACTACCTGTATGGGCTCTTCTTGCTCATCCATCGTTGCACGAGAGTATAGCCTGTTGGGATATTGAAACTCTCAGAATTTCTTGTGCCTACCATAGGCCTGCTTGACCAGTCTTGGTTCTGCGTGTAGGGTCCGCGATGCATTCGACCTCCACGCGGGACTGGCGCGACGAGCGAGACGGACGAGGGTTCGAGGTCCGAAGTTCGAGATTTTCGGAACTTCCAACCCCGAACTTCGAACTTCTGATCGTCCCCTTCCTGCGTGTCTGAGTCGAAAAAGGTTTCACGAGGCACACACAGTGGTAGACAGATGAACATCGCCATTATCGGCGGAGGACCGGCGGGGCTCATGGCCGCGGAGGCGGCGTGTGCCGCCGGCGCACAGGTCGATCTCTATGACGCCATGGCGTCGGTCGGTCGCAAGTTCCTCTTGGCCGGAAAAGGCGGCCTGAATCTCACACACTCGGAACCGTCTGAGAAATTTCTCTCGCGCTACGGGGTCCGGCGCGTGCGGATTGCGCCACTCCTCGCGTTGTTCGGGCCTTACGCGCTCCGAGCCTGGGCTCGTGGACTCGGCATCGAAACATTTGTGGGCTCTTCCGGACGCGTGTTTCCCACCGATCTCAAGGCGGCGCCGCTGTTGCGCGCGTGGCTCCGCCGGTTGCGTCAGGCCGGCGTACGATTCCAGATGCGTCATCGCTGGTCCGGCTGGGACCAGCAGGGGGCTCTGTCTTTTGCCACGCCAGAGGGAAACCGCTCTGTCCGAGCCGATGCGGTGGTGCTTGCGCTCGGCGGGGGGAGTTGGCCGAAGCTCGGTTCTGATGCTTCGTGGGTGCCGCTGTTGGCAGGGCGCGGACTTCACATTGCGCCATTGCAGCCGGCGAACTGCGGCTTCGACGTAGGCTGGAGCGAGCATTTTCGGACGAAGTTTGCCGGGCATCCGGTCAAGTCAGTGGCCATTGTTATGCGGAGTAATACCGGTGCTGAATCCTGGCATCCTGGGGAATTCGTGATTACGGAGACGGGCGTGGAAGGCGGCGTGATTTATGCGGTGTCCGCCTCTCTTCGCGACGAGATCCTGGCGAAGGGAGTGGCGATGTTGCGCCTCGACCTGACACCTGACCGCGACATGCCGCGGCTGACTCACGATCTGTCGAGGCCGCGCGGCAAACGTACGATGGCGGCACATCTTCAGCGGCAGGCACATATCGAAGGCGTGAAGGCTGGGCTGCTTCGTGAAGTAGTTTCGAAAGAGGACTTCACAGACCCGGTTCGTCTGGCTGCCGCGATCAAATCGTTGCCGTTACGACTCGTCGCACCGCGCCCGCTGGAGGAAGCGATCAGTACGGCTGGAGGAGTTCCCTTTGAGGCGCTCGATGCACGCTTGATGGTTCGTACGCTGCCGGGTGTCTTCTGCGCAGGAGAAATGTTGGATTGGGAGGCGCCGACTGGAGGGTATTTGCTGACCGCCTGTTTCGCCACTGGTTCGGTGGCGGGCGCGGGAGCTGTTGCCTGGCTCATAGAGAGTGGAAGACGTGAGGCGTCACGTTAATCGCGCGAGACTTGCGAGAAAAGCGGGACGAGCGAGACGGGGGAGAGTTCGAGGTCCGACGTTCGAGGTTTTCGGAACTTCAAACCCCGACCTTCCGCCTTCGGAACGTACCTGTCACGCTCGTCCCGCTCCTCCCGCACGTCTCGCACGGCTTACTGGGGAGTGGCGGCAAGCCCATTGACGGCACCGATGGATCGATATTTCTGGTCACGTTGGGTCAGCAACTGAGGGAGGGAAATGTCGGTGAGCTGGGAGAGTTGGTTGCTGAGGGATTTAGCGACTCGATCGGTAATGGCATTGAGGTCCCGATGAGCGCCGCCGAGAGGTTCCGGAATCACTTCATCGGCGATATGGAGGTCGACCAGGTCTTTCGCCGTCATCTTCAAAGCGGAAGCGGCATCGGGAACTTTCGTCGGATCGTCCCACAGGATGGCGGCGCAGCCTTCCGGCGAAATCACCGAATAGACACCATGCTCCAACATGAGGACGCGATCTGAGACGCCTAATGCAAGTGCCCCGCCGCTGCCGCCTTCACCAATGACGATGGAAATAATCGGGACTGCGAGCCGGGACATCACAAACAGATTGCGGGCAATGGCTTCAGCCTGGCCGCGCTCTTCCGCGCCGATGCCAGGGTAGGCGCCTGGCGTGTCGATAAAGGTCACGACCGGGCGCCCAAACTTTTCGGCCATCCTCATGAGACGCAGGGCTTTTCGATAGCCTTCGGGGTTCGGCATTCCAAAGTTCCGTTGCATCCGTTCTTTGAGGGTCTTCCCTTTTTGATGGCCAATGACCATGATCGACCGATCGTTGAATCTCGCGAAGCCTCCGACGATGGCACGATCGTCGCCAAACGAGCGGTCCCCATGGAACTCAAGAAAGTCCCTGAATAGATAACTGATGTAATCGAGGGTGCTGGGCCGTTGGGGATGTCGGGCGAGTTGCGTTCGCTGCCAGGGAGTCAGTTTGCTGTACAGCGCATGTTCGACCTGGGCCAGCTTCATCCGCAGCTTGCGGATCTCGTCCTGGGGGGTCGATTTCCCGGCAGGAGAAGCCGCGAGTTTTTCGATCTTTTCTTCGATCTCGCGGATCGGCTTTTCAAACTCGAGGTAATCGCGCATAGGGCGTCTTAGGGTATTTAAACTCTGGGAGGGAATACAGACAACCTACCCTGAATTAGGGCCTACGATAGCAGAAAAATGGCCCCTTTGCCTAGCACTTCTTCAATATCAGCCACAAAGCGATCGCTAGGGGTGACAGTCAGGTGAGGGAGGGGGGCCGTCTCGGCTTCCAGCGTTGAATCCATTCGAAAAATGAGCGAGACGGTCGTGCCTCCCGGGTGACGTAGAAAGACCTCGCGGAGGCGCGGAAACTGTTCCGTCACGCCGGGGCGATCCGTCAGTCGAATGTGGACCCGCTTGATCGTCTGTGCTTGCACCTCGGCGAGCGGCTCAATCTTGCTCCCTCGAATCTTCGTGCCTTTATCTCCCCGGTCCACCGTGCCCGTGATGCGCACGAGGCGTTCCGGCACCATGAGGTCGGCGGCGTTCTTGTAGAGATCTGGAAAGACGATTATCTCGACCATGCCCTGGAGGTCTTCCAGGGTGAGATAGGCCATCCGGTCGCCCTTCTTGGTCAGCATACTTTTGACGGTCGTGACGATTCCGCAGAGTTTCACCTCCCGACCGTCCGACAATTCGGGCAGGCTCATGGTCGAGGCCGTGGCAAGCGCGTGGATGGTGGCCTCATAGCGCGCCAGCGGATGGGAGGAAATATAGAAGCCGGTCAGCTCCCGTTCGTGTTTCAATCGCTCGCTTTGGTCCCATTCCGGAATG